>OFFZ01000563.1_pt1 | contig 22142 bp, 22 predicted proteins | sample 1521631 | NCBI WGS metagenome assembly OFFZ01 (sample SAMEA3504102, study PRJEB24116) | mouse gut metagenome | biome: mouse gut; feature: mouse-associated habitat; material: faeces | place: Denmark | collected 2011 | reverse complement strand
CCTGCCTCTGATCCCCCTGGATCTGATTGGCTCCATCACCTCGTTCTTCCGTTCCTTTATGGAGGAAAACGAAGAGTATGAGGCTCTGGTGCTGATTTATTGGTCAACAGAGGAACATCGCTTTTTTGCCTATGTCCCCAAACAAACTGTCCGGAAAGAACACATTGAGGCTGACCTGCGGGACTGCCCCTATGACGACGACCCCCGGTATATCCGCTACGCCGACATCCACAGCCACAACAGCATGGAGGCGTTTTTCTCCGCCGAGGATGACCGGGACGAACGGGGCACCGGGCTGTATCTGGTGATGGGAGAGCTGGACCGCTTCTTCCCGGACATCAAGGCCCGGATCTCCTGCGGCGGCTCCTTTGTCGAGATCGACCCCGGTGAGGTCATCGAAGGGCTGAGGCACGATTTTCCCCAGGAGTGGGCGAAGAATGTGACCCGGGAGCAGAAAAAGCCCTTCCGCAATTTTCCTGTAAGGCCCGGCGGATTCCTGCCTCCCGCCTCGGAGGCGCGGCTATGAAGTACCCGATGGATGTGCCTGTGAAGATCGTCCAACTGGGGGCCGGCGGCACAGGGGGCCATATCGCGCCCCACCTGTACCGGCTTCTGTACTCGCTGGACCGTCCGGTACGTTATATCATCTGCGACGGCGATGTTGTGAAGGAAAAGAATCTGGTACCCAAAAGATGGTATGTGAGCACTCGTAATGCCAAGCACGTCACGGAAATGATAATTCTGCTGGGGGCCGTGAACAATAACAAGTCTCGGCAGCTGTGCCACCGGGTATTCAGCCAGGCGAAAGAGCTGATCTACATTGACAGCGGCAATGAGGAGTACACCGGCCAGGTGGTCTGCGGTGTGCGGCGGGGCGGCAAGACCTATTTCCCTCCCGTCGGCACGGTCTACCCGGATGTGCTGGAGGAAATAGACAAGTTCCCCACAGAGCTGTCTTGCGCAGAGGCGTCGGTGTCGGCCCCTCAGAGTATAGCGGCCAACATTACAGCCGCCACCGCTGTGGTGGACAGTACCGTGCGGAAGGTCACATTCTCTACCCAAGGTGTCAATGTGCGTCCGGAAATTCAACAACCTAGGCGAACAGTATCCGACTTCAAAAGGCCGCCTAAATAGGAAAGTCTTCACGAAAGTGCCCCTGCTTATCAGATGGTATGGTATACTATCTGACAAGCAGGGGCTTTACTACGATGAAGGGAGCTGGCATACATGGACCACAACACCATCACAAGCGATCAGCTGATGGAATTTCAGCAATATCTGCGATCTGAGGAGCGGGTATCCGGCACGATTGATAAATATTTGAGGGATATTCGAAGCTTTGCTGCGTGGCTGGGCGAGCGGCCTGTGGGAAAAGCAGTCTGTGCCGGATGGAAGGAGCAGCTTCAAACGGAGGGGCTATGCCCGGAAACAGTGAACTCCAAGCTGGCGGCGCTGAATAAATTCCTCGGATTCTCAGGCAGAGCCGAGTGCCGCGTAAAATATCTGCGTATCCAGCGGAGGCTGTTCCGCAGGACAGAAAGAGAGCTGAGCAGGCCGGACTATTTTCGCCTGCTGGAGACAGCGAACAGCCTAGGCAAGACCCGACTGGCCCTTTTGATGGAAACCATCTGCGCCACCGGCATACGGGTGTCGGAGGTCCGATATATCACGGTGGAGGCGGTGAACGCAGGGAGGGCAGAGATCAGTCTGAAGGGAAAAATTCGTACGATTTTGATTCCCGGAAGGCTGTGCCGGAAGCTGCAAAAGTATGCCAAAAAGCAAAAAATCGTCTCCGGTGAGATTTTCCTCACCAGAAACGGAAAGGGACTTTCGCGCAGGCAGATCTGGGCTGAGATGAAATGTATTTGCGGAAAAGCGGGCGTGGCCGCGTCCAAGGTGTTTCCCCATAATCTGCGGCACTTGTTTGCGCAGGCTTTCTACAAAATGTGCCGGGATGTGGTAAAATTGGCGGATGTGCTGGGGCACAGCTCTATTGAGACCACTCGGATCTATTTGGTTTCCACAGGAGCGGAGCACGCCCGGCAGCTGGATCGCTTGGGCTTGATCTCACAATAGAAGCAAATATCACAAAATTCGCAAATCGCCGCATTAAAACCACGGCGGAAGCGGTTCTCCCCGTCAACCTCCCACCTGACGGAATTATCATAGCACAGGTGGACATGAAACACAAGCCCCTCGCTTCAAATTTCACATGCCAAACCAAGCTAGACAATGGAAAAATTTGCCTGGCTTATTTTTTGTGCCCTTTTCGGCATCAATACAGGGCCTGTCCGCCTAAAAAAGATGCCTTTGTGATGGATATCCCACCGTCATCAGGACAATTTGCGAAATTTGTGACAAAGGTACAAAACGCGGCGCTTCTATCTCACAGCTCCCCGCGGACCGGAAGGAGGAGGCCGGTTCACAATAATTCTAACAAAGAAAAAGGTGAATGATTATGGAGGGAAATGTGCTTCAAAAGCGAAAAAAACAGATTATTTTTGTTGTTGGTTTTCTGCTGGTCATAGGAGCCGGTCTCTTTTGGCTGTTGGTTGGTGGAGGCCGGGATATGAACGACCCGCTGGCGCTGGACGACAACGCGACAATGGGTGTTCTGCCTGGTATTGATATGGCCCAGCGACAGGCCCAGCTTCAGGAGCAGCTGGATGAAGGAATGGTTGCCTTTTCCATCAACAGCACCCCTGTGTTTGCCACAGGCGGTTCTGAAGGAAACCTGATGCTGGAAAATCCAGCGAACAACGCGAAGCTGCTTGTTGTAGAAATCTACATAGACGATACCCAGGAGCTGGTCTACCAGTCCAAAGCCATACCCGTGGGCGCTTACATTGAGAACGTCCGGTTGGACAAGGTGCTGGAGCCGGGCGAGTACCCGGCCACGGCTTATTTCAAGGCCTACCGGGAAGAGGACCACGCCTTTATCGGGCAGGCGGGCGCCGCCATCAAGATCACGGTGCTCAGCTGATCACGGCCATACTTTGTGGATACAGGGGCGGATAAGGAGCTGTATTCAAATGAAGTATAAGATTTCCTGCGCGTTCCTGGCGATGATTCTGGTCATTGGCCTTGTCGCGACCAGTGCTTACGCCGTTGACAACTATCAGTCCAGCGATGTGCCCATCGGCTCCTCCAACGAGGTGCTGATGGTGGGCACCGTGGTGCCCAGCGTCATGTCGGTCACAATGCCCACCTATGTTCCCTTCCACGTCAGCCGCAGTATCGAGGGGGATAACAAGGTGATCTCTCCCCGTATTACTGTGACTAACAACTCCAGCGTCCCTGTAACTCTGGACGTGGCCTATACATCGGTGGACCTGAGCAAGCTTGGAAACACGACATGGAGCGCTGGTCCCAACGTCGCTCCCAACCAGATTGCTATTGGTTTTCAGTTGGAGACGCTGGCGAACCAGATGCCCACCACCTTGAGTCAGACCACTTGGCTCCAAGTCGATACCCAGCAGAAAATCAGCGTGATGTCGCTTAATCCCTATGGCAACAGCAGCATGTATGTCGTGGGGGCGCTGGGCGCGGAGGTTCCGGAGAACAATTCCTTCTCTGTGATTCCCACCTTTGTGGTAAGCAAGGCGTAACTTCCCCATAAGGCGAGAAAAGAAATAAAATTGCCCCTGTATCTGCGAATGCAGGCAAGCGGCCGGGAGATGTTTCTCCTGGCCGCTTTTTTGCGGTCAGGGGGCGGCGGCGCGATCCCAAATTCCGTGGTAGGGATATACGCCGTGAAAGCCCTGGGCTGCGGCGAACAGGAAGTAGGCCAGTGCCCCAACAATCAGAATGCCCGTTCTTACCTTGGAGGGGACCCGTTTACAGGGGGCCAGGGCGGCGGCGGGAAGGGCAATGAGGGAAAACATAGACACATAGATGGAAAGACGCTCCAAAATGAAGTGTCTGGTAATAAACAGCTGAAGCAGCAGAGTATAAAACACGCTGTTGGTCAGTATCGGAGATAATGCTTCACGGGCTGTCTGACGAATCAGCGGGAGCGCGAAAATGAAACAGCCCAGCGGCATCAGAATATAGAGAAAGCTGTTGCCCTGCCAGTATTTTTCCTCAAGGTAGTGCTGATATTTCGGCAGGATGGTGACCGCAATATCAATCAGCGGGTCCATCAGAAAGTAGGCGCCTCCAGCCGCGAGGGCGGCCAGTCCGTAGTGAAGCCTTGACGGCGGCAGAGTAAGTAGCAGGCAGAGCGGGAGCATAATGAGGGCTGTCCGGTGAAAACAGGCGGCCAGCAGGATAACGCCGCAGCTTGGAAGAATACGGCGGGATGTCAGAAAGGGATAGACCCACAGTACGATGGCGGCGGCCATGGCCTGACGCAGGAAATTCATGCTCAAGGCAAAGTGCTGAAGGGCAAGAAACAGAAAGACGCTCAGCCATGGAGCCTGGGAATAGCGGCCGATCCAGACAAAAACCAGCGCGGTCAGCAGGAAGTGAAAGACAAAAAGAAAGGTGCGGTAATTACCGTGCAGGAGGGAGACGATCAGGTTCAGCAGGAGATACCCCGGCTCTGACCAACTCGCTCCGTCTAAGCCGAAGACGGAAATGGCCTGAAAAACGGACTCGTAAAAGCGATAGTCGAAGCCGGTGACATACCGCAGAGACGCGATGAGCCAGCAGGCCAAGCCCATTACCAGCAAATACGCCCACCGGCATTCAGTCCGCCGTGACAACAGCGGCGCTCCGGCAAGGCTTGTGCCGATCAACAAACAATATGGAAGCATAATCCGTCCCCCCGCGTCAATTTGGCAGGCGGGGTGAAAGACCTCCGCCCTCTGTCCTCATTATGTCACAGCAGAGGCGGGGGTGCAAGAGCATTTTTAAGCTGACCGCAGGAATACGCCAAAAATTATATCACTTTATCCGGTGAATTTTTGATATTGTATCAATTATGTGGAAAATATCAAAAATTCATGGAGGTGCATTTATGAAACAGCGAGAAACTTTTGGTCATGAGGCCATCCAAAGCTATCTGGAGTATCTATGGGAGGAAGAGCGCAGTGAACTCACAATACAAAAATATCACCGTGACATTCTCCGCTTTTCCCGTTTTGCGGGGGACAATCCGGGCAAATCCATGCTTTTGGCCTGGAAAGCTCATCTTGTGCAAGCGAATTATGCGCCCCAGACCATCAACTCCATGCTGGCGGCGGTAAACAGCTTTTTTGACTTCCTGGGCCAGGGGTCCCAGAAAGTAAAGCCGCTGAAATGTCAGCGGACCATTTTCCGAGCCAAGGAGCAGGAACTGACCAAGGCGGAGTATCTGCGTCTGCTGGAGACAGCGCGGCGGCAGGGAAAGGAGCGGCTGTTCCTCATCATGGAGACGGTGTGCGCCACAGGAATCCGAATTTCGGAGCTGCGATATATCACCGTTCAGGCGGCGAAGACCAGGCGGGCCGTGGTGGAATGCAAGGGGAAGCGTCGGATGATTTTGATTCCCAAGAAGCTGTGCGCCCAACTTTTAAAATGGGCGAAAAGATGCAGCGTTACTGGCGGGGCGGTCTTTCAAACCAGGGGAGGCCGTCCGGTGGATCGCTCTAATATCTGGCGGGAAATGAAGCGGCTGTCCGGCGCGGCGGGGGTGGACCCTCAAAAGATATTTCCACATAACCTGCGCCATTTGTTCGCTGTAGTGTTTTACACAGCGGAGAAGGATATCGCCAAATTGGCCGATGTATTGGGTCACGCCAGCATCAATACTACCCGGATCTATATTATGGAAACCGGGGCAGAGCACGAACGTCAGCTGTCCCGGTTGGGTTTGATGTTATAGCGGAATATGAATTACAACAAAATTATGCTTTTGTTGTTTCCTTTGGCGATATAAGACTTTCACCTGCCGGTTATTGAGCATATGAGTATGTCGATATCTGGCGAAAGGCGCAAAATTCTATCCAAAGGGAAAACGAATAATCCCTTCGGCTGATTAGTTGTGCATTTTTTGATATGTATAAAGCTTGCGCAGCTCTAATTTTACCGAAAAAAGATATTGCGTTTTTCTATACAAGGTGGTAAAATGCCTTTGATAACAACAAAAGCATAATTTTGTTGTACTGAGGAGAGGTTCGCTGGGATGGACAGGAAAAGGGTTGCCACTCATTCAGGATACGATTGATGGCTGCATGGATTATTTGCAGAGAAGGGCCCAGGTGCGGGGCACTAAATTTGTTTTCTAACCCGAAGCGGGAAGGAACTGAATTGTATGAGTGTGACTCAGTTCATCCTGCGGTTGCGCGGGGTGGTCCGGGTGCCGAAGGAGAAGGGAAGACCCCTATGTCTAAAGTGTTTGTACCAGAGGACTCACGCCAGTATGGAGGGAGCATCACTCTGTTGATAGAGTAAGCACACCACTTTCTGATAGAAAGCAGTAGAAGATTAACTGGAAGGGATAAGACCACCATATGACTGACATAAAACTGTTCGTATGTTGCCATCAGTCTGTGGATGTTCCAAAACATCCGCTTTTAGTTCCCATTCAAGTGGGTGCTGCGCTTTCTACGGTGCGCTTTCCTGATTTTCTGCAGGATGATATTGGCTACAATATATCAAAAAAAAACAGGTCCTATTGCGAATTGACAGCCCAATATTGGGCTTGGAAGAATATTGATGCGGATTACTATGGTTTTTTCCACTATCGCCGCTATCTATATCCAGACTTAAATGCAAAACGGCCATACCGTATTGAACATAAACCATCCATCTCTTTATTAGACAAGTTGGGTTATTCCGAATTTGAGAAGCTAATTCTCCAATACGACATGATTCTTTCCAAAGGGGAGGATATGTACCTTGCAGTAGATGAGCATTACAGTACCGCGCCATTTCACCATCAGGAGGACTTGGAATTAACGAAGCAAATTATAAGAAGAATTTATCCTGAATTAGTACCTGCAATGGATGAATACTTGTCTGGTACTATTTGCTATTTCGGAAATATCTTCATCATGAGAAAGCAAATCTTTCAAGACTATTGTTCTTGGCTATTTACCATTTTGGAAGAATTCGATGCTTTGTCGAATACCGTCAGATATACCAGGCAAGAACAGCGAGTGGATGGCTATTTAGGGGAACGTTTGCTCGGGATATATTACACTGGACATAAAAATGAGTGGCGCAGTCTGGAATTGCCCCGTGTCCATATAGAACCATCAGGGACTGGAACAACTCTTGAAAAACAAATACTATACTATATTTTCCCACCAGGATCCAAGTGCAGGGCAGCTTTGAAAAGGATTGCGGGAAAGATACGAAAAGGATTGTGAATGAAAGGGACAGGCGATGACTCCGCAGATTAGCATAATTATAGCTGTAAAAAACGCAGGAGGTCATTTACGCTCCTGTTTAGAAAGTATTTTGTCGCAGACATTTCGGGACTTTGAGCTCCTCTGTGTTTATGATCTTTCAACAGATGATACATGGGAGATTTTATACTTTTATCAAAAGAAAGATTCCCGTGTGGTTTTGATACAGGGAAACGGGCAGGGGCCAGGTGGAGCTAGAAATCTCGGAATGTCACTTGCGAAGGGAAAATATTGGGCTTTTTGGGACTCAGACGATATTTTCAATTGTTCTGTCTTGGAAAAAATGTTTTTGCTGGCAGAAAATACTGGTGCTGAAGTTGCCCTATGCTGTTCATCTCGCCTGAGTCAAGGAAAAAATGTGGGCAGGATTTTCGATGCAGTTCGATTGGATCTTTTACCTGAAAGGAAAGTTTTTTCTGCATCAGATTGCCAGGGCACCCCCTTTTCAGCTTTCGTTGGCTGGGCGTGGGATAAACTTTTTCGGGCATCGTTCTGCCGTAGCCACAATTTTCAATTTGGGAATAACTACATATTAGAGGATGGCGCGTTCGTTTTCCCTGCTCTGGTAAATTCAAAGCGAATTGCGCTTGTTGCAGAACAGCTTATTTCGCATCGGATTCATGAGGATTCTTTAGAAGCCAATGGTGCCCAGTTTGATCAGCATTGGCGAGATGTGTTTATAAATGCCGCATCGATTCAAGAAAGTATGAAGAAATTTGGGTGCTATTGGGAATTCAGAAAAGGGTTTTGCCGGTGGTTGGTTAATTTCTGCCTTTGGGCCTTGCGAAAAACAAGCGGTGGGGCATTTGATGCCATGTGTGCAACGATGTTTCAGGAAATACAGGGAACATTTGGCTTTTCTGTATCGGAGCTGCGTAAATTCTGTTATTGGGAAGATTATTGTGCCTACAGGTGTTTCTTGTCTTCCTGTGCTGGAACACATTACACAGACTTACGAAAAAATATCGTGTGGAAGACCAGAACGTTGCAAAAGGGGATACGATATTTAGCCGCAGGGCGCGGATCAGAAATTATAAAGAGAGCCCCTTGCACGAATTCAGGCAAAGGAGTGGTGAAACCGTATGAATAACCAGGAGCCAAATAATACATCCGCGCCTTTACACAAAAAAAGCTTGGTTTATCAGTATCTGAGAGACATTGTTAAAGACGCAGTTGATGAAAGGATTCAGGAAACAGAGCAACGGCTGACCAGCAAGGTCCGCAAGAGGCAGGAGGAGGTAATCGATAAGCTGGCAGATGTAGTTTGGAGGCAGCAGGAAGAAGCAATACATAAACTAACCAGCGAGGTCTGGAAACAGCAGAAGGACGCGGTAGACAAACTGACTCGTGAGATCTGGAAACAGCAGGGCGAAGCAGTAGACAAGCTGATCGGCGAGATCTGGAAGCAGCAGAGGGAAGCGGTAGATAAGCTGATCGACGAGATATGGAAACAGCAAAGAGAAGCGCTTCTACAAATAGAAGCGCAAAGGCAGTCCGACAGGAACAGGTTGGTAAAGCTGACACCGAGAAATATCTGTCGTTTTCAGACGCATATTGTGGAACACTGCAATCTGAACTGTGCGTCATGCGCACACTATTCACCTTTGCATGACAAGGAATTCCTGTGTGTTGAAGAATATAAAAAAGATTACAAACGTTTGTCCGCGCTGTTTTCCGGCGAAGCCGAGCTGATTGAAATTTTGGGCGGTGAGCCCCTCCTGCATCCGGAAATCACCGCATTTATGGAGATTGCCCGGGACTGTTTTCCACATGCGCCAATCCATATTCTTACAAACGGGCTTTTGTTGCCGAAAATGCCGGAAAAGTTCTGGCAGGCAATGAAGTCATATGTAATTACGTTGCGGATAACACGCTATCCGGTAAAGTTTGATTATGATGGTTGGGCACAGCGGGTGGAGGCGATGGGAATTCAGGTTTGGCTTGCAGATGAGGAGGTAACCTGGGTAGCCCATAAATTGGATGTATCTGGTGGAATACCAAACGGAGAAGCGGCAGCGCGCAATTTAGAAAACTTTTTGAATTGTTACGATTCAAACTTTTGCGTTGCCCTAGAGCACGGTAGACTTTATACATGCCCACAAGCTGCTTATGCGAAAACATTTGCCAACTATTTTGACGCACCTATAGATATTACGGACCGGGATAGCATTAATATCCATGCAGCTCAGAGCGCAGAGGAGATTACGAGCTTTTTGGCGCGGCCTATTCCGTTTTGCCGGTATTGCCGTGTAAAAGAGCGGCATGTGATCCCCTGGGGGCCTTCAAGGAAGGAGATTGGAGAGTGGAGCTGAAATTGGCAAAATTCGAGGAGAGAGAGATAGTACCCAAGGTTTCTGTCATTATCCCCGTTTATAATGGCGGCATCTATAAGCATGAGGGAGACCTGCTGACCGAGTGTATGGAGAGCGTTTTGAACCAGACGCTTCAGGACATTGAAATTATCTGCGCTTATAGGCCATCTGATGGTGACACAGCAATAAACACTCTACTTTCTTATGCGGAAAAGGATAAAAGAGTCCATATTATCTATCAGCAAACAAAGGGGATGTCTGCGGCGCGGAACGAAGGCATCTGTGCCGCAACAGGGGAATATATCGGATTTTTGGACGCTGATGATTTTTACTGTGACCGCGACGCACTGGAGCGGATCTATTCGGCCTGCAGTAAATTTGGGACAAGCGTTGGCGGTGGTTATTTTAAAAGGGCAATCATGCGGGATAACAGATTGGACCATATTGAAGACGACGCCTTTTTTCACCGCCTTTGTGATGGGAAATATGAGGGACAAAAATTTTTTTATTCCGATTATCAATTTGATTATAAATATTATTGCTATATATATCGTCGTACCATGTTGCTGGAGAATGAAATTTTTTTCCCTCTAGACCTGACGGCAGGGGAAGACCCCATTTTCCACGTCAAAGCCATGTTTGCGGCAAAAGCGTTCTGCGTCGTTCCAACTTACCTGTACTGCTGGAGAGTCGGGCATCAAATAAGGGCGCAGGGGAATTATTGCGACATGGAGGCGCTCAACCGGCACACACGGGATGATATCAAGAGCCGAATTGAAAATTTGCGCTTTTCAAAAGAGCACCGGCTCCATATTTTGCATTGGATTAATGCGCAAAGGCTATGCTCTCAAAATATAAATGATTATCTGGAACTATATAGATACTGCGATATTGAAACACTGCGGCTGTTTCTTGAGGCGAATGATCTTTTGGATGCGGATCTAATAGATCAAGCGCAGAAGCATCTTCCGTCTGAAGATATTTTAGTGCCAATGGAGTTACAGGACTCTTATCGCATTCTGGAAAAGGTATCTTACGACGGTGGTCGGAGAGGCTATGTATTAACTCCTTTGCTGCATATATTTCATGCGTCCATTTATTATGAAGATGAAATGCGTGAAACCAACAGAGTCGGCTACCGCAAGGACATTGAACTTATACATCAATCGATTTCTTACAGGATTGGGCGTGTGATAACTTGGATACCCCGGATGATTCGCGGCAGTACCCGGTGCCTCCGGGAGAACGGCTGGACCTACACTTGGCGCCACGTGCTTGGAAAAATTGCAGCAAGAATATGACAGATTTTAGAGACATTTCAGAAACAAAGGTTTCTGTTATCATCCCGGTATATAACGATGGATTCTACGGACATCAAGATGACTTCCTCCACGAATGTCTTGACAGCGTAGTGACACAAACACTTCAGGAAATTGAGGTGATTTGTGTCTATCGGGCAGACAGGACCTCCCTTCCTATTTTGCAGGAGTATGCTGGAAAAGACCAGCGGATACGTATTTTGACACAGAAATCAAAAGGGATGTCCGCAGCACGCAATGAAGGGTTGCGCGCCGCATCTGGCCGCTATGTTGCTTTTCTGGACTCAGATGATTTTTACTTGAACCCTGAGGCTCTGGAGCATCTATATGAAGCGGGCATCCGAAACGGAGCACTTATCATTGGGGGCTTTTTACAGTGGGCACAGATGCAGGGTGGTGTAATTACTAGGCAAAAAAAGAACCCCTTAAACCGGTTTGTCTGCGGAGACGTATGCCAACTGCACTATACGGCCTGCCAATATGATTTCATGTTTTATTGCTATCTGTATGACCGGAAGTTTCTCCAGTCAAATGAGATATCTTTTCCGGAGGACCTGGTTGCCGGTGAAGATAATTTATTTCATGTCGCCGCTATGTATCAAGCGAAGAGCTTTTATGTTGTTCCTGTTGAATTTTATTGCTGGCGGGTTGGACATCAAATACGCGTTCAGGGGGCGATTCCTGAGAGATATTTGATGCAGCATACACAGGACGATTTAAAAAGTACCGTTCAACTGTTGCGGTTTTCCCGTAATCATAGGTTGGCGTGGCTACACTGGATGAACGCGCGGCGAATCATCGACCGCAAACAGATTCTCTTTAGCTTGCGGAAACAGGACTTGACCGTGCTACGGTTGCTGATAGAGGCGGAGGAGCTACTGGATCAAGGGCTGCTGTTGGCGGCAGACCAGGAGCCACCGCCGTCTACGGTGCTGAAGCCGATGGGCTTTGACCGGTATCAGCCAATCATTTGGCAATCCGGTTGCCGTCTCTATCCCTTACAGTGCCTTTTTCACGACTATAAAAAGGGGTACCTAATTGCGTGGCCGTACCGCAAGCTGAAAGGGGGATTCCGCTGCCTGCGAGAACACGGTCTGGACTACACCATTAAACGCACCATGCAGAAGATAATCGCTGTATTCAGAAATAGGTCACACTCTAATTAAAAGAAATGAGGATTGCGAAGAATGAAGTATTTTGTTACCGGCGGGGCGGGATTTGTTGGGTCCAGTATGGTGGACAGACTGCTGTCGTTAGGTCACGAGGTCATTGCATATGATAACGGTTCTACGGGCGTGGATCGCTTTTTGGAATGTGCAAAGGCAAGTCCCAGTTTCACTTTGATTCGGGGCGATATTCTGGATTTGCCAAAGCTGACAGGCGCCATGCAGGGCTGTGACTTTGTGTTCCACTTTGCGGCAAATGCGGACATCCGGGACAATCTGCGCCATCCGGAATATGTTTTCGAGCAGAATGCGCAGGGGACGTTTTGTGTTCTGGAGGCTATGCGCGCAAACGGCATAGACAAAATTGCATTTTCATCAACTGGGTCTGTATATGGCGAACCAGAGATTTTCCCAACGCCAGAAGATGCTCCCTTCCCTACTCAAACTTCATTATATGCGGCATCTAAGGCCTATGGCGAAGGCATGATCACATCTTACTGCGAAGGCTACGGTTTTACGGGGTATATCTTTCGGTTTGTATCCCTCCTTGGAGAGCGGTATCCTCATGGTCATGTCTTTGATTTTGTCCGGAAATTGAGAGATGACCCCTCCAAACTCCTGATTTTGGGGAATGGGCATCAGAGAAAGTCCTATTTGTATATAGGCGATTGCCTAAATGCTATGTTGACAGCGGTCGAGCACCCGTGCGAAAAAGTCAACATTTACAACCTGGGAACAGACGAATACTGCGAAGTTAAAGAATCGGCAGGCTGGATTGCCGCCAAAATAGGGGCAAGTCCAGAGTTTATATTTGCTGGTGGTGAGCGTGGATGGATTGGTGACAGCCCGTTTATCTATTTGGATACGAAAAAGATACGCTCTCTCGGGTGGGAGCCCAAATTGACCATTCAGCAGTCGGTGGAACGTACTGTGGATTATCTGCTTGCCAATCCCTGGCTTTTTGAGGTGCGTAAATGAAAATTGGTATTGTTGGGTGTGGCTTAATTGGAAGCAAGCGGGCAGCCGCTATAAAAGCCCCGCATGAAATTGTAGGCGTATGTGACATACTCGCCGGAAAGGCGAAAGACTTTGCCGTGTCTCACAGGTTTGGGGATGTATATGTGTCGGACAACTATAAGGATATGATTGCCCATTGCGGAGCAGATCTGATTGTTGTTTCCACTGTCGTAAAGTGGCTGGCCCCAATCACACTGTTTGCCGTTCAGAACGGAAAACACGTCATTGTAGAGAAGCCCGCAGGAATGACCCCAGAGGAACTGGAGCCCATCCTTGCTATTGCAAATAAGAATCATCGGGTTGTAAAGGTTGGCTTTAATCACCGCTACCATCCCGCGATATGGAAGGCCAAAGAGCTGTTGGATACCAGCAAAGATAAAATTGGCCCAGTCATGTTTATCCGAGGTCGCTATGGCCATGGTGGTAGAGTCGGCTATGACCGGGAATGGCGTGCAGACCGAACACTTTCCGGAGGGGGCGAACTGATTGATCAGGGAGTACATTTGATTGATCTATCCCGTTGGTTTCTGGGTGACTTTACAAAAATAGAAGGATTTGCAGAGACATATTATTGGGACATGCCAGTTGATGACAACGCATTTTTGTCTTTGAGAACAGAAGCTGGACAGACTGCTTGGCTTCAGGTCAGTTGCACGGAATGGAAAAATATGTTTTCCTTTGAAATTTATTGCAAATATGCAAAATTGATGGTTGACGGCTTAGGCGGTAGCTATGGTGTGGAACGATTGAGTTATTACCAGATGCTGCCGGAAATGGGGCCGCCGGAGACGGTCATCTATGAGTTTCCAAGAGGGGACAAATCATGGGAGGCGGAATTTAAAGAGACCGTGGAGGCAATAGAGACAGGACGACCGCTTACCATGGGAGATATTTCTGATGCGTACGAAGCGCTCAAAATTGTGAAAAAGATATACAAAAATACATAGACAATGTTGGGAGCAGAATCATGATTATTACAAAGAGTCCTTTACGAATTACCTTGGGAGGCGGAGGCACGGATCTCGCCTCATACTACAGTGAATATGAAGGCTTTCTGATTTCCGCAGCGATTGACAAATATGTCTATATTACGCTGAACAACAATTTTGTGAAAGAGCTGTGGCTGAAATACTCCAAGATTGAACATGTGACGTGTGTGGACGAAGTCCAGCATCCCATTATTCGCGAGGCATTGAGACTAGTCAAAATTCAAAATCCCTGGTTGGAGATAACATCGTTAGCTGACATACCCGCTGGCACCGGGTTGGGCTCCTCAGGGAGCTTTACCACAGCGCTTCTGAAAGCCCTGCACGTGTATGCGGGGGACCATATTGTCAGCACGCGGACGTTGGCAGAAGAAGCCTGCATGGTGGAGATAGAGAAGTTGGGGGAGCACATCGGGAAGCAGGATCAATATATTGCAGCGTATGGCGGAATCACCTGCATGAACATTCGAAAGGACGGCTATGTGTGGGTTGACCCGTTACGAATCAGTGAAGAGCATCTCTATAATCTTGAGGACAATCTGGCTATGTTTTTCACAGGGTATTCCCATTCCGCATCTGATATCTTGGTGGATCAGGACAGCAAAAGCAAGGAAAAGGATGCGACTATGATTACAAATCTGCACCAGGTGAAACAGATGGGTCTCGACAGCAAGCGCGCGCTAGAGTGCGGGGCGCTGGATACATTCGCTGAAATCATGAATGCCCACTGGGAGCTTAAACGGAAACGGTCCGGCGGTATGAGTAACCCGAAAATAGACGAATGGTATGAGTATGCGCTCAGGAACGGGGCGTTGGGGGGCAAACTGATTGGCGCTGGCGGGGGGGGCTTTTTGCTCTTCTATTGCCAAGATAAAATAAAACTGCGCCAAGCCATGGCTAAGGCGGGGCTGTCAGAAGTGCGCTTTCGCTTTGACATGCAGGGAACAAGGGTGGCTTTGTAATGTCTGAATTACTTTGTGAGCAAATGCAGGTAGTGGTTCTCATGGGGGGGCTGGGGACGCGCCTGAAAAACCAGACAAAAAATTGCCCTAAACCGCTATTGGAAGTTTGTGGGAAGCCCTTTTTTGAATATCAACTGACTTTGCTGCGACTGGCGGGTTTCCGAAAGTTTCTGTTTTGCGTGGGATACCACGCTGAAATGATTGCCTCGTACTTTGGCGATGGCAGCCAGTTCGGTATTGAGATAACCTATTCCTATGATGGAGAAAAATTGCTTGGAACCGGCGGCGCAGTACGCAACGCACTGCCTATGCTGAATAGTGATTTTATCCTGATTTATGGCGATTCATTTATGGATATCAACTATTTTGAGGTGGTCGTTCGTTACTTTCAGGGATGTAGGACTGGAAAAAAGGCTCTCATGACAGTAATGCGCAACAGAGACCGGTTTGATAAAAGCAATGTTATCTGTAAAGGCGGCGAGATCCTTCTATATGATAAGCAATCCCACTCCGCTGATATGAGCTACATCGACTACGGGGTGAATGTCTTCAGCCGCGTATTGTTTGAGGTGTATCCGTCTGGGACGGCATTTGATTTGTCTGCATTGCAAAACGAACTGTCCAGGCAAAAGGCACTGGCCTGTTGTGAGGTCGAACAGCGCTTTTATGAAATTGGGAGCCCATCCTCTCTGCTCGAATTTTCAAACTATGCACAAAGGCGCTGGTATGTCCCGAGCAAAGCGGTTTTTCTGGACCGAGACGGCGTAATCAACGAGATCGTATGGAATGAAGACGCAGAGCAGTTAGATTCACCTTTGAAAAGAGAGCAGTTTCGTTTATTGCCGGGAGTACCAGAGGCACTTAAAATCCTACAGAAAAAGGGCTATCTTTTATTTGTAGCGACTAATCAGCCGGCAGCGGCGAAAGGAAAAACAACCTATACAGAGCTATGCGCAATCAATCATATGTTTGTCCAGTCTATGCGAGAATATGGAGTCGAGATAACAGAGGTGACAATGTGTCCCCACTATGAACACATGACTTCAAAAACAGCAGAAAAATATTTGGCCCACGCCTGCGACTGCCGTAAGCCCAAGACTGGCTTAATTGAACAGATTAAAGCCAAATACAAAATTGATCTGGGGCACTCTTGGATGGCGGGCGATTCCTATACAGATATTGTCTGCGGTCAAAATGCCGGGCTGCATACCGCTTTCATTGGGAAATACAAATGCGACTTGTGTATGATGCTGAACGGGAACAAGCCAGACAAAATTTACCCCAGCCTAAAAGAGTTTGCGGAGGGACTGCCCTATGCTTGACGATAAAAATGCCCTGATTACCGGTGCAACCCGTGGATTGGGTGCGGAAATTGCACATGTATTTGTGTCTATGGGAGCCAACGTGATGTTGTGTGCCCGCGATGAGGCCGCACTTGAAAGTGTGGTAGCGGAGTTGTGGAAAGAGCGCATATATCCCACACAGCGCATACTAGCCTGTTCGACGGATATCTCCCAGCCAGTGCAGGTCGACCAATTATTTGACTACGTAGGAAAAGAATTTAAATACTTGGATATTTTAGTCAACAATGCGGGGATTCAGGGGCCGATTGGCCCTATGGAGAAGACTGATTGGGGTATGTGGAAAAACGCAGTTGAAGTTGATCTACTAGGAACCGCTTATCTAATCTATAAGGCGTTGCCGCTGATGAAACAACGCAAATTTGGCAAAATCATCAATCTATCTGGGGGCGGAGCAGCAGGCCCACGCGCAAATTATAGTGCCTATTCTACGGCGAAAGCGGGGCTTGTCCGATTGACGGAGACAATTGCCCAAGAGACGGCCGATTATGGTATCGACATCAACGCAGTTGCGCCAGGAGCTATGAGCGGCAAAATGCTGGAAGAAACCTTAGCTGCCGGGGAAAATGCGGTTGGACAGGTCGAATACGCCAAAGCCTTGAAACGAAAGGAGGAGGGAGGAGCATCACCCAAGGCTGCGGCAAGGCTTTGCGCGTATCTGGCATCCGAAAAAAGTAATGGAATTACAGGTAGGTTGATTTCGGCAGTTTGGGACGACTGGGAGCATCTGGATTCCCAGTTGGATCAGATACGTGGTAGCGACCTCTATACCCTGCGGCGCATTGTCCCCTGATACAATTTCTTTATCCCTTTTCCGCTTACCACTTTTGAGGAGTCTTTTACTTATTTTTTAGATTTGCTCATATAGAGCTTGAAAGAAAAAATATGACGCCTCTTAGAATATTATTCCTGCGTTAAAATGCCTAAGCCGAACCAAAATTCCGGCTTTTATTTCAACAAGGAGGGAATTTCATGGAAACAGAAAAATATATTGAAACCTATTTGGAACAGACAGCGCAAATTGCGGCAAACGTATCCCGGGAACAGATTTACAGGGCGGTGAACATACTGCGGGGTATAAAAGAGAAGGGGGGAAGGTTGTTCATCTTGGGTGTTGGCGGTAGTGCGGCAAACGCCTCCCATGCGGTTAACGACTTCCGGAAAATTGGTGGTATCGAAACCTATGCGCCTACAGACAACGTTTCGGAGCTGACAGCCCGCACTAATGACGAGGGCTGGGAAACAACTTTTGAGGAATGGCTCAGGGTAAGCAGACTTTCCGCAGACGATGTCATCATGGTGTTTTCCGTCGGAGGCGGCAGTGAAACAACCTCGCTGAACATTGTGAATGCGCTAAAATATGGGAAAAACCAAGGAAGTAAAATCATCGGCATTGTGTCGCGAAATGGCGGTTTTACCAAAAATACGGCAGATGCGTGTATATTGATTCCTGTTGTGGATGGGAACAGAATTACTCCCCATGCCGAGGGCTGGCAGGGGGTAGTTTGGCATTTGATTGTAAATGCGCTGTGCGAATAAGATAGGAGGACAGGATGAATATCAAAGATTTAAAAGTGAAAATTTTTGCTGACGGGGCAGACAGCGGGTCGATGAAGACAGAATACGCCAAAGGGCTCGTAAAGGGCTTTACAACAAATCCCACCTTGATGAAAAAAGCGGGCGTGAAAGATTACGCGTCCTTTGCGCGGGAGATGGTCAGAGCAATTCCGGATATGTCTCTTTCCTTTGAGGTATTCGCCGATGACTTTGCGACAATGGAGCGGGAGGCTGAGGTGATTTCCGCACTTGGAAAAAACGTCATGGTTAAGATTCCCATTACAAATTCCAAGGGGGACAGTAGCATACCGTTGATTCGCCGCCTCTCCCAAAATGGGATCAATATGAATGTAACCGCTGTTTTTACAATTCGCCAGGTGCAGGAAGCCGTGGATGCTTTTGCCGGAGGGACCCATAATTATGTTTCCGTTTTTGCGGGACGAATTGCAAATGCGGGTGTTGACCCTGAGCCTATCATGGCGGTTGCCGCTATGATCTGTCATGGTAAGGAGGGCGTTGAGTTACTGTGGGCCTCGCCCAGGGAGACGCTGAATATCGTCCAAGCTGATCGGTGCGGCTGTGATATCATCACTGTTACCAACGATTTGCTGGACAAGCTGGGCGATTGGGGGAAGGACTTGGAGCAGTATTCTCTGGAAACTGTTCAAATGTTTGCCAATGATGGGGCTAACCTTGGATATTCTATCCTAAAATAGAGCCAGTTTAATATATTCTAAAGCGACTATATTTAATCCTAAAAGGAGTTCCTTTGAAATGATATTTTTTTCTCCGCCGGAACAGGCAAATTATACGAGTGGTGATGGGCATCATATGAGATCCCTTGACGCACTCAAAGGAATTGCAATTTTGGGAACGGTGATGGTCCATGCTACAGATTCATTTCGAATGGAGCTGCCGAAGTTAGTTGGAAATCTTACTTATGAAGGGGCACGTGGAGTACAGCTCTTTTTTATCATTGCCGCATTTTTGACTTTCCGGTCATTAAATCGGCGGCAGGAGAAATGGGAAGGTTTCTCCGGATATTGGAAATGGGTCCTCAGCCGCTACGTTCGCTTGGCACCGCTGTTCTGGCTGTTGTTGATTTCTCGGATTGCTTTGAACGGCGGCTGGTCCCATTTTATCAGTAATACAGGAGACTTGATTGGCCTTTTGTCTGCGTTCCTGCTGTTGCACGGTCTAAGCCCGCGTTATCATGTGAAATTTTGGGCGCCAGGCTGGTACATTGGCACGCTCTTCCTGTTTTACCTAATTGCTCCTTATCTGGCAAAAAAAATAAAAAGTCTGTACGCTGCCGTTGGTTTTTTTATTGCAAGCATTTTATTCGGATATGGAATATCGCGCCTGCTTGAGCTGCATATCTCTTCGATTCCATTCTTTCGAGATGATCTTGCCCTTGCCGCAACATTTCTTTTTGACTGGCTTCCATTCCAGCTGCCCGTACTGGCTCTTGGAATTATTTTGTACTTCTTGTCAGAAAAGATGAACGGAACTCTCCTTTGGAACCGGAAAACCGCATATGGGCTGTTGTTTCTTTCGCTGGTCGTGATAGCCGTACTGATTGAGTTGTGCCCAAACTATGGCGCAACTATTTATGCGTTCGCGGTCGCTTTTTCAGGTATTTTCATCAGTCAGGCCATTCATCCATGCCGTATACTTGTTAATCCGCTGTGGGAGGCGCTCGGCAGAAGAAGCTATGGAATTTATATAGTCCATACCACAATATTGGGATTTCTCCTTTCAGAAGATTGTCTGGTCCTTGATAACCCCGTGCTCCGTATGATCCTCTATGTCATCTTGTGTATGGCTGGTTCATGGCTGGCGGCGGTTCTCTTGGACTACTTGTTTGAGCGACCGGTTAAAAGGATGTTTTCAGCTGTGTTTAGACTCGTTCAACGATTAAAGCAGAACACGCGGCGGTATTTGTGCGGGATTGCCGCTGTAATGGTGATTCCTGTTTTTATGGCAATATTGATATTTGGAAATAAGGGCGTACCCATAACAATTTCCGCTACAGGGGAGAGCAGCTCCTGGACAGGAGATTCCAGTATCCTCCTCAATGGTTATATGGTGGAGGGAAAATTCTACGCAATCACGCCGGACCATATTTCAGCAGGCAATTGGGCCTTTTATGAAGAAGATGACGTTAGTGTGTGTGGCTGGACACCTGGGCGGCGCGACGAGCTGGACAAGGCAATAACCCTTTTGCTGCCGCACGGAGACAATAGGAGTATTGTCTTCAATAGTGGCCCCTTTCGCGGGATAGCAGAAATTATTTCCCCCACTGGGGAGACCGTTTCTGTGGATACATACGCGATTGATAAAGGCGGCAGCGTCTCTGTAGAAATCGGAGCGAACTACAACCGGGACGTTTTTCTATGGAAAATTTCTCAATTTTCTTTGTACACTGTTCTCTATGTTTTGCTGCTGGGCGCGCTCTGTCTTGTGTGCAACCGAATCGGACAGTCACACACCTTTCAGAAACTGCAAAGGAATGGATTCCTCTTCCAGGTTCTTGTTAGGCGTGACTTTACAAAGAAGTATAAGAGGACTGTTCTTGGAATTGCGTGGAGTATGTTGTCTCCTCTGTTGCAGCTACTGGTTATGTGGCTAGTATTTAACAGATTCTTTGGGAATAACGTGGATCATTATGTCGTGTATCTGTTTGCTGGGCAGCTTGTGTTTACCTTTTTCACCGATTCTACCAACTCGGGAATGGAGGCACTGTTAGGGAACTCGGATATCTTTACGAAAGTCAATGTCCCAAAGTACCTTTTCCTGCTATCAAAAAATGTATCAACCTTTATCAATTTTGCGCTGACATTGATTATATTTTTCATATTTGTTGCTGTGGACGGACTTGTATTTTCCTGGAAGTATGTTCTTCTTTTATATCCGATCTTGTGTCTAATGGTTTTTAATATCGGAACCGGATTTTTGCTCTCTGCCATGTATGTGTTCTTTCGGGATATCCAATATTTGTGGGGAGTCTTTACCATGCTGCTGATGTATTTGTCTGCGATTTTTTATACGATTGATGGATATTCTCCCTTTGCTCAGAAGCTGTTTTTGCTGAATCCCATCTATGTCTATATTAGATATTTTCGTAAAATTGTTATAGACGGAACAATTCCGAGCGTCTGGTTCCATCTGGTTGGCGCAGGATACGCTCTTATCATGATATGTATTGGCGCATGGGTATATAAAAAGTATAACCATGAATTCCTGTATTATGTGTGATGGGAGGCGCCTATGGAGACCATATTGAAAGTGCAAAACGTCACGATCATATATAAACTGGGTGACTTTAAGGACATCGGAATCAAAGAGTGGGCGATGCGAAAGCTAAAGGGAACATACCGTGTACAGCGTTTCAAGGCCGTTGAAAACGTATCATTTGAGCTCTTCCGGGGGGATATGCTGGGGATTGTCGGCAGCAATGGTGCGGGAAAATCCACCTTACTGAAAGCTATTACCGGGATAATGGCGCCAACGGAGGGATATGTGGATGCGAAAGGTACGATTGCGGCGTTACTAGAATTGGCATCTGGCTTTGATGGTGATTTAACGGTCAAAGAGAATGCTTATCTCCGCGGCGCGATGTTGGGGTATACACGCCCCTTTATGAACGGAGTTTATGATAGCATTATTTCATTTGCGGAGTTGGAGAATTTTCAGGACCGCCCGTTTAAGCAACTCTCATCTGGAATGAAAGCTCGTTTAGCATTCTCTATTGCTGCGCAGATTCAGCCGGAGATCTTGATTTTGGATGAAGTTTTGTCCGTTGGGGATGGAGCGTTTCAAGAAAAGAGTGCAAAACGAATGCGAGAAATCATATCCTCCGGTGCGGCTACGATTCTGGTATCCCACTCTCTAGACTCTATTTACCAGCTATGCAACAAAGTTTTGTGGCTTGAACACGGAAAACAGGTGGCTTTTGGAGAGACCGCACCGGTTTGTGATTGCTACCAGAAATACCTGAGTGGAACTGTCAGTATAGAAACGGCCATAAACAGTATTCCTGCGTTATGCCAAAACAGAACCGAGGATTCCGATTTATGATGGTCGAGAAGTCTAGGGAATTTTGCGCCCTGTGGGGCGCGCCCTTAG
>OFFZ01000558.1_pt1 | contig 22306 bp, 19 predicted proteins | sample 1521631 | NCBI WGS metagenome assembly OFFZ01 (sample SAMEA3504102, study PRJEB24116) | mouse gut metagenome | biome: mouse gut; feature: mouse-associated habitat; material: faeces | place: Denmark | collected 2011 | reverse complement strand
AAAGAAACTGGCTGCGATTGCGGTATGCGGGCCGTTTGGCGCGGTAAAGGAGCAGGCAGCCGGACTGTATGCGCAGACTATGGCGGAGCGTGGCTTCCTCACCCTTGCCTTTGATCCTTCCTTTACCGGTGAAAGCGGCGGTACACCCCGTTACATGGCTTCACCGGATATCAACACGGAGGATTTTCAGGCGGCGGTGGATTTCCTTTCCGTACAGGAAAATGTTGACCCTGAGCGTATCGGCATTATCGGTATCTGCGGCTGGGGAGGCCTCGCCCTCAACGCAGCAGCACTGGATACCCGTATTAAGGCGACGGCTGCCTCCACCATGTATGATATGTCCCGCGTCAATGCCAACGGATATTTTGACGGTGAGGATTCCGCAGACGCACGATACGCAAAGAAGGAGGCCATGAACGCCCAGAGACTCGTGGATTATAAAAATGGCAGCTATGCGCCGGGCGGTGGTGTTGTCGATCCGCTTCCGAAGGATGCGCCTTTCTTTGTATCAGATTATCATGATTATTATAAGACGGATCGCGGCTGCCACAAACGTTCGTTAAATTCCAACGATGGCTGGAATGTGATCGGCTGTATGTCCTTTATGAACCAGCCCATCCTTCAGTACAGCAATGAGATCCGCAGCGCAGTCCTTATCATGCACGGGGAGAAAGCACATTCCTGCTATTTCAGCCGCGATGCTTATGCCGCAATGGTGAAGGATAACCCTTATACAGATAACAAGGAGCTGCTGATCATCCCGGATGCAGTCCACACGGATCTGTATGACGGCGGTGGGAAGGACGCCATCCCATTCGATAAGCTGGAGCAGTTTTTTTCGGAAAATATGAGATGACATTTATAGACTTAAAATACGAGGAGGAAGACGATGTTAGGAAATTTTATGTATTGTAACCCGACGAAACTTTATTTTGGCGAGGATTCCCTTGCCAGTCTGAATGAAGAACTGCCTAAGTATGGACAGAATGTACAGCTTGTGTATGGCGGCGGGTCGATCAAAAAGAATGGTATCTATGATAAAGTCATGGAGATTTTGAAAGCAAATGGAAAAAATGTGTTTGAAGATGCAGGCGTGATGCCAAATCCAACGGTACAGAAGCTGTATGAAGGCTGTAAGATTGCCAGAGAGGGTAAGGCAGACCTGATTCTTGCGGTTGGGGGCGGTTCTGTCTGCGACTATGCGAAAGCGGTTTCCGTATCTGCATACTGCACGGAAGATCCCTGGGAAAAATATTATCTCCAGATGAAAGATGTGGACAATGAGATCATCCCGGTGGGATGTGTCCTGACAATGGTTGGCACGGGCTCTGAAATGAACGGCGGCGCAGTTATCACGAACCATGAGCAGAAACTGAAGATTGGCCATGTATTTGATGAGAGGGTATATCCGAAATTTTCTATCTTAAACCCGGTATATACCTACACGCTGCCCCAGTATCAGATGGTTGCGGGAATCTATGACATCATGAACCATATTACGGAACAATATTTCTCCGGGGAGGACGACAATACTTCTGATTATCTGATGGAGGGGCTGCTGCGGTCTTTGATCCATTCCAGCAGGATCGCTGTGAAGAATCCTACGGATTACGAGGCAAGGAGCAACATCATGTGGATTGCGACTTGGGCGTTAAATACCCTGGTGGCAAAAGGAAAATCTACAGACTGGATGGTGCATATGCTTGGGCAGGCGGTTGCGGCACATACGGATGCAACCCATGGCATGACCCTTGCAGCGGTATCCATGGCCTACTATCGCTTTATCTGCCCGTTTGGGCTGGCAAAGTTCAAGAGATTTGCCATGAACGTATGGGATGTAGATTCGGGAGGAAAAAGTGATGAACAGATTGCAGCGGAAGGCCTGAAAAAAATGGAGGCTCATATGAAAGAACTGGGCCTTACGATGCATCTGAAAGAGCTCGGGGTAACAGAGGAGATGCTTCCGGGAATTGTTGAAAGCACACTGATCATGGATGGCGGCTATAAGGTGCCGGACAAAGATGAAATCAGGGAGATTTTAAAGAACAGCTTATAGCGCCCCGCAGGCGGAACCGGATTTCAGGAAGACAATTGATTCACTGACTGCGGAGGATATCGCAACCGCTGCGGCTTACGCCATCGAAACACCGAATCGGATGTCTGTGAGTGAGATTATGATCCGTCCCACGAAGCAGGGGATTTAAAGGCGGCGCAGGCCAAAGCGTTATCATGCTGCAGCGGGATGCCGTATGCCAGGGCATCCCGCTTTTCATGCGGCATTGTGGTGCCGGGCATAAAGCAAGTGAAAATTTGGAGGTAACAGTATATGCGTATTTTGGTGTTAAACGGAAGCCCCCGTCCAAAGGGAAATACGAAACAAATGGTGGATGCGTTCCGGGAAGGCTCGGAATCTGCCGGACATAGGGTAGATGTGGTTGATGTATGCGGAAAAAAGATTGCGGGCTGTCTGGCCTGCGAATATTGCCACACAAAGGGGAACGGTGTCTGCGTGCAGAAAGATGATATGCAGGAAGTCTATTGCCTTCTGAGGGAGGCGGATATGCTTGTCATTGCTTCTCCGATTTATTATCACGGTGTTTCAGGGCAGTTAAAGTGTGCCCTTGACCGCTTCTATTCTGCCGCCTATCCGAGCAAGCCCCGGAATCTAAAAAAAGCGGCCATGATATTAAGCTCCGGTGATCCTGCAATGTATGATGGGGCAATGTTCTCCTATAAGGGAGATTTTCTGGAATACCTCGGCCTTGAGGACATGGGAGTATTTACAGCTTACGGCATGGAGAACGGTTCGGTTTCAAAGCTGAAAGAACTCCGGGATTTCGGAAAAAATCTGAAATAATGATAAGAGAGGCTGTGGAATGAGAAAAATATACAGCCTTCATGGTGATGAGTGTATTGATTCTGTGAAGTCTGCGTTATCAAACGGTGTCCGTCTGATTGATACTGCCTCTGCCTATGGCAATGAGGAAGAAATCGGGCAGGGAATCCGGGAGGCAATCGTTGAAGGGATTGTACAGCGGGAGGATATTTTCGTTACGACAAAAATTTATCCGGGAAACGAGATGGAATATCCGGCCCGGTCGATCCAGGCTTGCCTTGACCGGCTGGATATTGGCTATGTGGATTTAACGATGGAGCAGTTTGTGGAAGAAGGAAAAATCCGTTCCATCAGGCTGTCAAACTGGTATGTGGAGGAATTGACTGATTTTTTGCCGCAGGTGGACACTGTCCCGGCAGTGGTTCAGAATGTAATCCCGTTTATTCAGGATTTAGGGATTGTGGTGCAAGGCTGGTATCCGCTGGGTGGCAGAGGGCATACGGGAGAGCTGCTTGGCGATTCTGTGATTTCTGAAATAGCCGGGGCGCATGGCGTGTCTTCCGCGCAGGTGATTTTACGATGGAATCTGCAAACGGAGTAACATGATTGGTATTAGGAGGAAATCATCAACGGATACCGCGTCCTTACTTACCGTGACCTGAATGAGTCAGCATCAGAGCAGGAAAATTATCTGCGCCATATGAGCCGCGGGGATAAGTCGTACACAAACGAGGGCTTTCAAAAAGCGAAATACTATATGGGTGTCACAGTGCTTCAGACCAGTTTGGAGAATGCATCTCCAGGGGAAGTATACACTCTTTACAAAAAGCGCTGGACAATCGAAACCTTCTACAATTACTTCAAAAACAAAGCCGGATACAATTCTCTGCATGCAGAGGACTATTATAAAACGCAGGGACTTGCTTTTGTCATGCTTGTATCTGCACTGATCCATCAGGAAATGGAAGCTGCTGTAGCAAACATAGAGGGAAAAAATGTCAGCACATGTTTATTGGAGTCAAGAATGGTAAAAGCCCATAAACGTCATGATAACTGGATTGTATGTAATTGTCTGAAAAAACAGGTGGAACTGTTTAAGCAGTTAAACACCCCATTGGAGGTAGCAATGCCGCTACATACCTAAAAAATCGAAAAGGTGTGTTTAATGCAATTTTGGTTAAAATTCAATTTTGCTCATTTATAGTTATATTGTATACCTCAAATATCTGTATAATATATGTGAAAAATAGATAGATTGTCGTTTTCATCGGCAAATTACGACATTGCATTATTCTTTTCATGATCAATACAAAATTTATATCCGTATCCATGCAGTGTGCGTATATTGGTGATCTTCAGCTTCGCCCAGAGACGGTATATAATATCCCTTATGATATAGGCTCCTCCAGAATAGTCGTCCTTGCTCACCGCATCATAAATCTGTTCCCTCGTAAATGCAATATCGGAATTTGATGCCAAGAAGTAAAGTACATCAAACTCCATCCGTGTAATGACTACTTCCTGTTCATCAGCATAAACCGTCCTGCTCTCAGGGGAAATTTGCAGTTTCCCATAGACTAAGCTTTTATCTGTCTCAATCACTATTATCACCTCTATTCGGCAAATTTTTTCTCATCCATAATGTGCAAAATAGGGCATCCCATATATATCAAATCAACCCATCCCAGCAGATACAAACCTATGACCTTTTCCCAAATCACCAAACGCCACTTTAAGTAATGCTTTGCCCCGTCCCCCAAGGGGCCTTTGATGCTTGCTCGCCTCAAAGGCGGGTAGTGCAATCTCTGTTACTAGTGCCGCTAGAAAGCGGCTCCTTCACTATCTTCTTTTCATTCATTTATTGTTTCAATCAGTGTCGAAGGAAACATGACAGAGACAGTGGTGCCGCCGCCAACAACACTCTGCAGCTCTATCTCAGCCTGATGATATTGTACAATATGCTTTACAATCGAAAGCCCCAGCCCTGTTCCCCCGGATGCCTTTGACCTACTTTTATCGACCCGGAAAAACCGTTCAAATATTCTGGACTGATATTCAACAGGAATCCCAATTCCTGTATCCCTGACAGTGATATTTGCCCCCTGTCCTTCACTGGAAACAACAACTTCCACCTTCCCCGCCGGCACATTGTATTTAATGGCATTATCGCAGAGGTTATAAACCATTTCATACAAATAATTACGCACACCGTTTATTTTGGCATGTTTACCTGTGGCCAGAATGGAAACCTGCTTCTGGACTGCTGCGGCCTGCAGATCGTTCGCTGCATCCTCCGCTATTTCGAGAAGATCAACACTCTCCATGACCGGCGCAGTCCCCTCGTCAAGCTGGCTTAAATGAATAATGTCATCCACCAATGTGACCAGCCGGGATACCTCTGTATGAATCAGTCCTGCAAAATGTGGTATATCTTCCTGCCCCACAAGTCCGTTTTTCAACAGTTCCGCGCTGCCTAAAATCGACTGCAAAGGCGTTTTTAATTCATGGGATACATTTGCGGTAAACTCCCTACGATTGCGCTCGGCAAATGCCGTTTCCGTCACATCAAAGGCCAGCAGCACTGTTCCCTCTATCATATCCCCCGATTCAATCCTGCTGATGTCAAACTGGAATTCCCGTCCATTTCTCTCACTCCGAAGTTCACTATGCCCGTCTTTCAGCGCCTCCTTTATGGCGGCATTCAAATCATGGTTTCTGTCTATGGTCAGAAAATCCTGATCATTGCAGGAGCAATGTGCATGAAAGATTTTCTGTGCCGCAGAATTGATGCTCAAAATCTTCCCGTTCCTGTCCAGAAGGACAAGCCCCTCTTTCATATGACCTGTAACCTGCGTAAACTCGTCTGTTTTCTTCTGCAGGCTCTGGATCTGCGTGGAAATCTGCTGCCGCTGCGTATGAATACGCCTCAAAAGCGGAGCCAATTCCTCGTAGCAGTCATTTTCCAGCGGACGGTTCAGATCAATGGAATTCAGCGGGCGGACAATCCTTTTTGCCATCCTGTTTGCCAGGACTGCGGAAATGATAACGGCAAAAACCCCTACTACCATGATCGGCTGGAACATCATCAACACCAGCGCGGCCACCGTTATCTGGCTGACCGAAATCCGAAGCACTGTTCCATCATTCAGTGCCCTTGCATAATACAGCGTCCGTTCCATCAACGTAGACGAATAACGGATACTGCTGCTTTCGCCTTTTGCAAATGCTTCCCGCACTTCCATACGATCCCCATGGTTTTCCATATTCTCCGCAGAATCAACCGTATCAAAAAGCACCGTCCCATCCGATGCGATCCAGGTCAGCCGGTAATCCGGCCGCCATGTATAACGATAATCACGGGCGGTTAATTTTTCAAGATAGGATTCCCCGCTCTCCTCCACTCCGTAAGCGGCAAGCCGCAGTTCATCCTTCAACTGCTGCTCCTGTACGGATTGAAAATAATCATACAGACATCCCATCACAATGACCATATCTGCCAGTAGCACAGCCACCGCCACCAGCAGTATGGAATGAAAAATTTTCTTTGACATTAATTTACCTCCAGCCGATAGCCCACATTGCGGACTGTCTCAATCATCTCCCCATAACTGCCCAGCTTTTGCCGCAAAGTCCGGATGTGTATATCCACTGTCCGGGTTTCGCCAAGGTATTCTGCATCCCAGATAGCATCAAGAAGCTTTTCCCTGGTGAATGCGACACCAGGAGCGGAAAGGAACATGCGCAGCAGTTCAAATTCCTTGAAAGTAAGTGCAATCCGTTTTCCTCCCGCCGTAACAGTATGTTCCGCAACATTGAGAACCAGATCATTTGCCGCCAGAACCTCCCTGTCCTGTTTAGGGGCGCTGCGCCGCAGCACTGCCTTGACTCTGGATACCATCTCCATCATGCCAAAAGGCTTGACCAGATAATCATCTGCGCCCAAATCCAGGCTTTGTATTTTATCATACTCCGATCCCTTGGCCGTAGCCATGATGACAGGAATATCGCGGATATCATTGGATGCTTTCATTTGTTTCAGCAACTCAACTCCGCTGATTCCCGGCAGCATCACATCAAGTATCACCAGTTCCGGCTTTTCTGTATGCAGCGCTTCTAAAAAAGAATCGCCATCCATAAATCCACGCACCTCAAAACCGGCACCGCGCAACGTATAAAGTTCAAGACTCTGAATGCTCTCATCATCTTCCACACAAAAAATCATACCATACCTCCATGCGCCTGCTTAACGGCATTGCGCCCTGCGGCATTTTCATCATATGACAATCCAGAACTTACCGCATATATTGCACCATGATTACAGGTCAATCATGGTACTCATGGCCATCCGGCCGCTTCATGCCCTGAATAAGGTTATTTTACCATATGGGACAACTGCTATCAACGCTATCCATTCTAAGGAACCTAAGGTTCCTTTTTACCCGTCACGGAAAAGAGCACCCACTCCGCAATGTTCGTAGCATGGTCGCCAATACGCTCCAAATACTTGTCGATCATCAGCAGATCAAGGGCACATTCTCCATCGGCTGGATTTACCGTTATCTTCTGAATCAGCACCGTCCGCACCCGAATAAAATATGCATCAACAATATCGTCATGTTCAATGACCTCCCTGGCCTGGTCCATATCCTGCCGGACATAGGAGTCCACGCTCTCCGTAACCATCTTTATCGCTTCAGCCGCCATTTCCCAGATGTTTCCCACATCCTCCGGAACATACCCCTCAGTCAGCATCGCCAGAACGATCTCCGCTATGTCTGCCGCTTGGTCGCCAATCCGTTCCATATCGGTAATGATCTTCAGCGCTGCGGATATCTGGCGCAGATCCCTCGCTACCGGCTGCTGCTGCAGCAACAATTTCAGGCACAGAGTTTCAATGTCCCGCTCCATCTGGTCAATCTCCGTATCCAGCGCCATCGCTTTCTCCGCAAGGGCCTTATTCCCCTCATTCAGGGATTTTGCGGCAAGCGATATGGCTTCCTCGCACAAAGCTCCCATCTGGATCAGCTCGTTTTTCATAAGAGCAAGCTGCTCATCAAACTTAGAACGCATTTAACCAAACCTCCCTGTAATATAATCTTCCGTTTTCCGGCACGCCGGCTGAGAGAACATCTTTTCCGTCCCGCCGAACTCTATCAGTTCTCCCAGCAGAAAGAATGCCGTATCGTCTGAAATACGGACTGCCTGCTGCATATTGTGGGTCACGATAATGATCGTATATTTATCTTTCAATTCCATAGCCAGTTCCTCAATTTTGGAAGTGGATATGGGATCCAGGGCGCTGGTCGGCTCGTCCATCAGCAGAACCTTTGGTTCCACCGCCAGGGCGCGGGCAATGCACAGCCGCTGTTGCTGCCCTCCGGACAGCCCCAGCGCGTTCTTTTTCAGCCGATCCTTCACCTCGTCCCATATGGCCGCGCTCTTAAGGGATCTCTCCACGATATCGTCCAGTCTGGCTTTGCCTTTGATCCCATGAGTTCTGGGTCCATAGGCAATATTGTCGTAAATACTCATGGGAAAAGGGTTCGGTTTCTGGAATACCATGCCGATTTCCCGGCGAAGCATATTTACATCCCTGCCTGGAGCATAGATATCCGCATTCTCATAACGCACCTCGCCGGTGATCTTCACCCCGGCAACCAGATCATTCATCCGGTTCAATGTCTTTAAGAAAGTGGATTTTCCGCAGCCGGAGGGACCAATGAAAGCAGTGATGTTCTTTTCCCGGATCTCCATATTGATATTTTTCAATGCCTGCACAGCGCCATACCACAGGCACAAATTTTTTGCAGTGATTATGTTGCTCATAAAGATCTCCTTTTCTTGAAGTATCTTCCCACCAGCACGGCGGCAAGGTTGACCGCCAGTGTCAGCATCATCAAAATAGCTGCGATTGCAAAGGCGATTTCAAATTCGCCGCGGTCTTTTGCATAGACATACATGGCCACGGTGAGCGATGCCCCGGAACTGCGGATTCCTGCAAAAAAACCGTTCAGCACATGGGCAAATCCCGCCGTATACAGCAGAGCCGCTGACTCTCCTAAAATCCTGCCAATCGACAGGATACAGCCGGTGACCACCCCATCGATGCATCCCGGAAGTACCACGGTGCGTACCACCCGCCATTTTCCGGCTCCCAGGCCGAAAGCGCCTTCACGGTAACTCTGTGGCACAGTCTTTAAACTTTCCTGGGCTGTCCGCATGATCGTTGGCAGATTCATGATCACCAGTGTCAATGCACCAGCCAGCAGGGATGTTCCCAGAGTCCCTGCAAATACCATCATACCTACGAAACCATAGATAATAGACGGAATGCCTGAAAGGGTTTCCGCCGCATATTCAATACCCGCCACCAGTCTGGGGTTTGCTGCATATTCCGTCAGATAAATGGCCGCGCCTACCCCCAGAGGCAAAACGACCAACAATGTTGCTATGATAATATAAATCGTATTCAGGATATCCGGCAGTATCCCAATCCTGTCGGCCAGCACACTTGGCTTTGTGGACAGCAGCTCCCATGTAATATTGGGAAGCCCCTTATACAGTACATAGAGGATAAGAAATAACGCCAGACCGCAGGTAACCGCCACCGAAAGCGCCATCATCCCTTTCATGGCGCCTATGTATGCCTTTCTGCTGTTTGAAACAGACTTATCTTTTTGCATATGAACCTCCAAACATCGATGGACTCATTTCCTTCACGTTTTACTGCGCTTCAGGAAAAAATTCAGAGCCGCGTTGATCATCAAGATAAACAGGTAAAGCACCAGTGCGATGGAGAACAATGCCTGCCTTTGCAGGCTGCCGGCACTGGAGTAAGACATCTCGCTGGCTACCGCAGTGGTAAGGAACCGGACGCTCTGGAACAGCCCCGGCATATTGGGCACATTCCCCGAAACCATCATTACCGCCATGGCTTCCCCAATGGCACGTCCCACGCCCAGAACCACCGCCGCCGCAATCCCGCTCTTTGCCGCCGGGGCGGATACCCGGAAATAAGTCTCTATCGGCGTGGCTCCTAGGGCCAGAGAAGCATCTTCATACTCCTGCGGCACAGCCTCCAGGGCAGTAACGGATACCTTGATAATAGAGGGCAGGATCATGACAGCCAGCACAATGATTGCCGCCAGCAGGCTTGCCCCGTCCGGCACAGAAAAAAGTTTCCGGATACCCGGTACAAGGATCAGCATACCCACCAGGCCATAAACAACTGACGGGATACCTGCCAGCAGGCTGACTGCGGATTCCACTATGGCTTTTATCTTCGGCGGTGCCAGCTTTGCCAGATATACTGCCGTCAGAAAGCCGATGGGGACGCCGAACAGAATTGCTCCGGCAGTACCGTAAATGCTGGTAAGGATAAAGGGCAGGATCCCAAAGACTGGTTCCTTTGCCGTAGACTCCCATGTGCTTCTGAACAGGAACGAAAACACCCCGATCCGCCGGATACCGGGGATGCCCGACAGAACCAGATATACGGTGATCAGCAGGACACATCCCACCGTGACCAGACCCAGAAGAAGAAATACCCCATGAATGAAGTTCTCCATAAACTTTTGCTGTTTTCGCATACTATGTACCTCTTATTCCACAATACAAATTGCTCTACAGTCAGACGGAATAACGATTCCTGACGAATATGCGCCCGACATAATTGCAAGGTTGCCATAAACAGTAATTTCCCGCCTGTGGCAACCCTGCCGTTTCTCTGCATCCCTGCTTATGCGCAAGGCTGTCGTATTTTACTTATCTGTCCGCAGCGGGCATATATGGCTGGCGGCCTTTTTGCTGCAGGCCGCTGCAAATTTCCATGACATACAGCTCAATTTGCCGCCACGGCGCCGGCATTGGCGATCAGTTCCGCCGCATCGGGGGATGTTGCAAACTCAAAGAACGCCTGCGCCGCATCTGAAAGTGCCGTATCTTTCCTTGTGACAAGGACAAAGGGCCTCTGTATCACATAACTGCCATCCTTCACTGTGTCCTCAGTAGGTGCCACTCCGCCCACTGTGACAGCCTTTACGGAGTCTTTGAGGGAAGCCAGAGACGCATAGCCAATGGCATCCGGATTCTGGGCAACTGCCGTGATCACGTCTCCGGTGGAGGTCAGTTCCTGACGGTACTGGCATTGCTCCTTGGTGTCTGTGATGGATTCAAACCCGTCCCTGGTACCACTGCCCGCTTCCCGGCCGATAAGCACTACGGGCGCATCGTTGCCGCCCACATCCTTCCAGTTGGTAATCTCGCCGGTGTAGAGTTTTGCAATTGTTTCCACATCCAGATCCACAACAGGATTCTCAGGGCTGACAATCACCGCAATGCCGTCATAAGCCAAAATTGTAGCTTCCAACCCACCAGCTGCTTCCTCTTCCTTCAGGTTACGGCTGCTCAGACCGATATCACAGCGCCCCTCCTGCACCGCCTGGATACCGGAACCGGACCCGGTGGGGTTGTATGTAAATGTCACACCGTCATTCTGGTTCTCAAACGCCTCGCCCAGCGCCCCGATGACCTTCTCCATGGAAGTGGAGCCGTCCGTGGCTACGGTTCCGGTAAGTTTTGCTGATTCTGAATTGTTTCCGGCGCCAGAGTTGCCAGCCGGGGTCTGACCACAGCCGGCCAGAGTCAGGCAAAAGATTGCAGCGGTCATTACAAGACCAATTCGTTTTTGATTTTTTTTCATAACACATCACTCCTCTTCTTTTCCACAGTATTTTGCAGTATATTGCAGACCGTTTGAATTCATTTTCTTTGTTTCATGTCCTGCCTGCAATTATAAGGATACATCCTGAATGTAAAATCCAAAAGTAACCTTTTGTAAAATCTTTGTATAATGGACTCTTTCCGCAAAAGTCAGGCAAGATCATTCGCTTTCCTGCTTTTTATTCCACAAACCATGGCGGCTGGTCAGAAACACTCCGGCACAGAGCGCCGTAAACGGCGCCACCGTTACCAATCCAAAAGATCCTGCCACCGTGTGGAGAAGTTCCGCGGCAACATACCTGTAGTTAAGAATATTGGAAAGCGGCGTCCCCTGAGCCATAAATACCATCAGCAGCGCCACATATCCGCCGGAATAGGCAAACAGTAATGTGGTAGTCATCGTCCCCATTGCAGCCCTCCCTACATTCATGCCTGATCGGACTGCTTCCCGCCAGCCCAGGCCGGGTTTCTTTTCCACCACTTCACAGACGGCTGAGGTAATGTCCACGGACAAGTCCATAATGGCGCCTGAAGCCCCAATGAAAATAGACGCCATGAAGATCCTCGTCAGATTCAAATGCTGGTATCCGGCGTACAACAGACTTTCCGAATAAGACATGACAGCCCCATGGATCTCAAAAAAGCCCGTGAACATGCTCCCCATTACACAGGCAACAAGAATACCCATAAAAGACCCGGACACGGCGGCAATACAGCGGCGGTCAAACCCATATACCAGGGCAATGATAAGTACTGTCAATGTCAAAGTCACCGCCAGTCCCACCCAAACAGGATCCCAGCCCTTCAGATACAACGGAACAAGCACTTTCCAAATCATAAGGACCGTCAGGAAAAAGGACAGCACCGCACGCAATCCTGTCCTTCCGGCAAAAAGGATCAGCAGCAGGATAAACATTGCCGCCAGCAGCAGTTCCCATGGAGCACGGTAGTGATCGATCATGGAGACACTCAATATTTCCCCATTCTGATAGTTGATTCGGACCAATGCCTTGTCGCCTGCGGAAAAAAGCTTATCCTGCTCCAGGGAGCCATTTAGCAGGTTTCTCCCTTCCACAATCCGCCCCCGAAACGCCCCGCCCAGGATCTCCAGCTGGCAGCGCTGTTCCCCGGAGCGTACCAGACCGGTATCTATCACCATAGATTCATCAGAGGAAAGAACCCGGGCCGCCCTTATATCCGATTCCTGAAAAACAAGATTCCCTTCAAATCCCGTGGGAACCGCCAGCAGCATCAGTATAATAGCCAGACATGCAAAAACCGGGGCATTATAGCGAAGATGCCATTTATTTGATATCATAATTCATTTCCTTTCTAAAAAAATGGGGGGGCGTTTTCGTCTGCAGACACAAAACGCCCCCTGTATAAGGAACTGCGCATAAGTCTGCACACAGTTCCTGCAAATTACTTACTTCACACCCAGCATATCCGCCAGCTTTACATAAATATCTGTGTTGTCATAATATCCGTCAAACTGCTCCGCATTCATCCCATCCGCAAACATTGCCACAGGAAGTCCCGTATGGCTGTAGGAAGTGAAGGAAACGCCGGACTTATTGTTGAGGATATGCGTGATCGTCACTGTCAACGGCTCGTAAGTGCCATAGGCCACATATTCCGCCTGCTCAGCCATACCGGTATCCTTTTCGTTCACGCTTTTCTCATAAGCAGTCTCCAGAAGGCCCAGTTCATAGTCTGTCAGCGCCAGTTTATCATCTGCATCTCCATCGGCGCGCAACCCGAACAGTTCTTCAATGTCAGCCAAGACTGTCTCAAAAGGAGTCTTGTTCTCCTTATATGCAGAGACATAATCGCTGTCAAATCTTGCGAAAGAAATCTTCTGGCTATCAAGCAGGGAAAGATAGGTGTCATAATCCGTACCGGCAAAACCGATGGTCAGTCCGCCCGTCTCATGGTCTCCCGTGACCAGGATCAGAGTTTCCCCCGGATGCTCTTTTGCGAAGTCAATTGCCACCTGCACGGCATCAGCCATGGCCAAAGTGTCATGGATCGTTGATGCGGCATCATTGGCATGGCAGGCCCAGTCGATCTTGCCGCCCTCGCACATAAGGAAGAAACCCTGATCATTATCCAGGACGTCGATTCCCTTTTCCACATAGTCAGCCAATGACCACATTCCATCCGTCCGGTCCAGTTCATAGGCCATAGCGGAAGAATCCGCCAGATGCTCGTCGATCAGTATAACCGGACCGGAAGTAACCTTCTCCGCTTCAGCCTGTGTCTTAACCACCGTGTAGCCCGCATTTTCCGCCAGCACATACAGATCCTCTTTATCCTTGTCCGCCCCGGTCGGTTTCAGCAGGCCACCGCCGGCAAAATACTCAAAACCGGAATCGATCAACTCCAGACCGATTTCGTAATAGCTGGACCGGCTGGCCTGATGCGCATAAAAAGCGGCGGGAGTTGCATGATTCAGATTTACCGAAGAAATGACGCCAACCCGCATCCCCAGCTGATCATGTACCTTTTCCGTGATCGTTTCATAGGAGACCGTGGCGGTTTCATCCACATTGATAGATCCGGAATAGGTTTTATGCCCTGTGGCAATGGATGTAGCGGTGGAGGCTGAATCAGGGGCAAAGCTGTTGGAATCGTATGTCACAACGGAACCCACCGTTTCAAATCCCATGAAGTTCAGCGCTACCGGACCATCCAGCACCGCCCCCTGATTATCCTCCAGACTCGGCACTGCTTTCATATAATCGCTGTCGTCCATCGCCCCCAGATAGTCTGCGGCGGACTGGAACTGCGGGAAGCTCATGCCGTCACCGATAAACAGGAATACATACTTTGGATGCCGGGACTGTTCTTCTTCAGGCTTCGCAGCCACATCCTCCCCGTTCCCATTGGCAGGGACAGAGCTCGGCGTGGAAGTTGGAGCAGAAGCAGGAGCACCCCCGTTCACGGTTCCGGACACCGCGCCGTTCGGAGCTGCGGCACAGCCGGAAAGCAGAGCCATCGTCGAAACCAACATCAAAACTTTAGATACAAATTTTTTTCTCATTTTTTCCTCCTCATCAGATATGATTGTATTTGAAACAAATATATCATAACCCTCTGATTGTAATATCTGCTATCATGGTTTTGAAAAATTTATGTAAAACAGCGGTTGCCATTCACTCTGCTGTTCAACACATATTCAAAATTGACGCCATAAATACAGGAACTGTCCGTTTCGTTGATGCCTGCCGCAACAAAATCGCCCGCAGACGCACATGCCTTTTCCAGGCCGCTGCCTTGCAGATATAGCGCGGCAAAAGCGGCGGCAAACAAATCACCTGTACCATGAAAACGCCGCGGCAATTTTTCCGCCCACACTTCCGAAAATACCCCGCCTGAATATATCAGTTCACCAATCTCTCCGGCACGTTCCATACCAGTCAGTACGATTGCCGCAGGAGTGTACTCCGCAAGCCGCTTTACTATCTCTTTTGCAGATTCAGGCGATGTGTCTGACCGATACTCGATTCCAGCCAAAAAGCATGCTTCCGTGAGATTGGGAAGAATTATGTCCGCTGATTTTATCAGATCCGCCATCGCTGTCACATATTCGCCATCGTAGGCCGGGTAGAGCCTGCCATTATCTCCAAATGCGGGATCTATAATAATCTCTGCACTTTCATTTGAAAAATCACTAAAACAGGTTTTTACAACATCTACAACGCCTGCCGATCCGAGATAGCCTGTCAGAAAAGCGTCAAACAGAAAACCGTTTTCCTGCCATGCCGCCAGAATATTCTTCATTTCATATGTCAAATCAAGACAACTCCATTTATCAAAAGCCGTATGGTTTGAAAGAACCGCTGTGGGCAGCACACAGGTTTCCATGCCGTATGCGGAAAGCACAGGAAGCGCCACAGTCAGCGAACACCGGCCTACGCAGGATAAATCCTGTATTGTGAGTATTCTTTTGGACAGCATAAACACTCCTCCCTCGCTTATAATGAAATTATTGCATCGCTATATTAACTGCTGTTCGTTAATCATCAATTTGAACTTTAATCCAAGCTTTTCTGCGGCTTTGCGGCATAACCTCATACGCTCCATGAAGATTTCAAAATAATCCATAACGGAACTAAAGTGCGTGTCAACAGACAGCTTTAGCTTAATAAGCGTATGTGCCTCATTAATCTTCAACTCTGATTTTACAACAGAATAATTTACCCTGTCATGAATATCAAAATTGCGGACATCCTGATTTCGCACACGTGAACGGCGCACATCTGATTTGTCCGCTATAATGAGCGCTGCTGCTACAGCATTCACAGGCACACCCGTTCCTTCGTCATGGTTTCCTATTGCTGTGGTAATGACGGCAATCTCCCTGGGAGTGAAGTGCAATTTATCAAGCAGTCTGAACGCCATAACAGCTCCGCTCTGGCTGTGGTCTATACGATTGACCAAATTACCGATATCATGCAAATAACCCGCAATTTTCGCAAGTTCAATTTCCTGTTCCGGATACCCTAATGTTTCCAGTATATATCCGGCGGTTTCCGCCACATGAGTAACATGGGCAAAACTATGTTCCGTAAACCCAAGTGCTGCCAGCGATGCATCCGCTTCTGCAATATAAGTTCTTATGTCTTCGTTTTTCCTGATTTCCTCATAATTTATCATATAAGTATTCTTTCCATTTCTCTAAACCTTTATGTTTTTCCTTTTTGATTGTGGTCTGATTGTACCATCTAAATATTGAAATCTCTATCTCAGAAATGTAAAATCGATGTAAAGTTACGTGATCTGCTATTTACTTTTCCTTAATATCCAAAACCAAAACATCCAGATTCCCTGTCCAATGTTCCGTTATCGTCCGTTATGTCAAGACAAAAAATATGAATTGATTTTCCTATTCTGTGTTATCATATAAACGTGTTTTGGAGCTTTTTCACATGCAAAGACTATTTGTATATAGGCGGTGTCCCTACTGTCATCAACAGAAGTTCTGCAAATGTTTTTGAGCTTTTTATTGCAGTTTCATCTTCTCCACCCACTTCAGCCCCTCGTTCTCTTTCAGAAGCCCCATACGATACAGTGCCTGTACGCAATCTACATACCCCTGCATATATGCCCGTAATTCCTGTGCAGAGGCAAAATCCTCCTGACATTCTTTTATTTCTTCCAGTTTCTCTCTCTGCCCTGCAGAAAGCGTTTCCAGCTATAAATGAGCAAAATTGAATTTTAACCAAAATTGCATTAAATGCTTTAAAACTAAAGACATCATACCTTTTTGGGTTTATACTGTTTTTGTCCAGAAAACAATAACCTGCAAAGGATGATGTCTTATAGAAAACAGTATATACCATTCAACGCTGCTTTACAACTGCTTTAGGAACTTAAATTTATGCCGTGTCTTCCCCCAGACCGTCATGAAGCATTCATGGCCATAATGATATCCGTCTTTTCCCTCGGGTATCATGGGAAGACTATCGATTTTGAAAAATACAGCCCCTGCCACCGTACCACGGTTGCGCATTTCCTTAATAAGGGGAAATGGGATGACGCCAAACTGGAAGACATATTAAAAAGTGCCGTCATCCAGTTCATCTATAAGGAAGCCCAGCAGTCTGGAAAGCCTGTGTTCTGCATTGTGGACGACACCATCTCATCCAAGACAAAGCCTTCGTCACGGGCTCTGCACCCGATTGAAGATGCGTATTTCCACCAGTCCCATCTCAAGGGGAAGCAGGACTATGGGCATCAGGCTGTGGCCGTCATGCTCTCCTGCAACGGCATCGTCCTTAATTATGCCATCGTCATGTACGACAAGTCCAAATCAAAGGTAAAAATCGTACAGGAGATTGCAGATGAACTACCCGTGCCGCCAGTTGTCTCCTATTTCCTTTGTGACAGCTGGTATACATGCGGCGACATCTTGGATGCCTTTATCAAAAAGGGCTTCTATACCGTTGGCGCATTGAAGACGAACCGGGTACTGTACCCCTGCGGCATAAAGCAGAAGGTAGGCGAGTTCGCCCTTCATTTACGGAAGACGGATGCTGCTGTCAGCCTCGTGACCGTTGGCAGCCGGAGCTATTACGTCTACCGGTATGAAGGAAGCCTCAACGGCATCGATAATGCAGTGGTACTAATCAGCTACCCAAAGGATGCATTCCATGTCCCCAAAGCCCTGCGGGCTTTTATTAGTACGGATGTTTCTTTAGACACCCGGGAGATACTGGACAGATATGTGGAACGGTGGCCGATAGAGGTATTCTTCCGTCAGTCCAAAGACAAACTGGCACTTGACAGGTACCAGGTTCGTTCCTCGAAGGGAATCCGCAGATATTGGCTGTTGATGTCGCTGGCCCATCTGCTTGCCTGTACTGGCTGCGATGAAACCATGTCCTTCGAAGATGGCTATGCTTATATTTATAGCCATATCCAGGAAGAGAGGATCCGTTTCATCTATCAGTGTGGAGCAAGGCACATTGGCTTTGAACAGGTGATAGCTTTAGTGGCATAGGCTTATTGTGCAATTTTTTAAATTTGCTCATTTATAGTTGCCATATAAACATTACAATGATATAATAAATTTGTAGTTGGAATTTAGCTTTTTTAGCTTTTTCCTTTGTGTCGTCATTGGTGCCGTTGGCATTTCCTGTGATTGAGGCGCATGCTCATTAATATGCGGTGACAACGAATGAACGTCATAATAAGTCAAAGGAAGCGTATATACCTGTGGGAAGTGGCATGCATGAGTGAGCTTATTTAGGAGAAGGCGGAAAATTCTTTGATACCTGTCGATATATCTGTAGAAACTACAGTGACACATACAAAATATCAGTGGTTTCCGGTTCTGAACCTGGACCGGAGGGAGAGGCGGCGGAATCGGAACGGTACCTTTCCGGGCACTGGTGGATATTAGGAGATTTTATGAGAGCGATTATACAAATGACACGTCAGCCCTGGAAAAGTTTTTCAGGTATTGTCTTATGTGCCCTGGCGGCAGCGCTCCTTGTGATTGGCGGAGGGCAGTATTATGCGACAACCCTGACTCGTGCAAATCTGGATGACAGGTATGATACCCTTGCCCTGCCTGCGGAGGATTATTTCTATAAGCAACAGGGGAGTGTAAGAACGCGTTATACATCATTACCGGAAGAATATCAGGATTGGACATCGGAGGTAATCCGCACCCGCTCCGATCTGGTCAGGGGAGAAGCATACGCCGGAGGGCTTTCTGCTTATATCCCGGAGATGGCGCCGGATAATTTTTCCCGGCATGATGAAGGGGAGTTCATGGAAGGCTACAGCGACGGGATTCCTTATCGCTGTGCTGTCCTTGAGGTGACGCTGACGAAGGTGGGAATGATACCATATGAGGATGGCATCAGTTATACATTTAATGATTCAGACGAGGAAGTGTCGGTACGATATAGTGTTTCGTGGTTCTGCACAGGGACCATAGACCGGGCTGTCGGCCTGGAGCAGGGCTTTGCGTCACCGGAGGGGAAAACCATTGCGCTGATGGTCAGGGCCTGTGACGAGGATGCGTTGGAAGCCCTGCAGTTGGAGGAGGGAGGGCACTATCTGGTCTATGGGATGGACTATTCCGATGTCAGGGGAAAAGAGAAGCGGGAGTTATACCAGGCTTTTAGGGAGAACTTTGCGGAACTGTTGGGTACCGGGCTGTCGGAGGTAGAGTTTGACGAGAAGGTGGACTGCTTCATGACAGTCTGCGATTATAGTTCCCTTGCTTCACACGCCCCGGATGGGAATGGGGACTTTATTGTTTCCCAGGAAAAAAGAAATCATTACCAGAGGATTCCGGATCTGGACGGAGCAACCAAGATTGATCTTGTCCCATCGGAAGCATATGTTCCTGACTACTGCGTTCCAACTATGGCAAAGCTGAAGGGCGGGGCGGAGGAATATCTGGCATCGGAAGAGGGCTTCCTTTGGCGGCAGGCCCTGGAGGAAATGGAGATCACCAACCACGGCTTCCCGGTACTGGCGGTGGAAAAGCCGGGACAGCAGGCGGCGTTCGCCAGAGAGCAGGCCCGTATTGTGGAAGGCCGGGACTTTACGGAGCAGGAACGAAGGGACGGGAGCCGGGTCTGTATCCTGTCCCAGTCCCTGGCGGAGTCCAATGGCCTGAAGACAGGGGATATCATTGACATGCGCTACTATGCTTATGATTATAATATCCAGGCGCAGCGCACAAATATGCTGTCCACTTCCTTTCCAAGCGCAGCAATCTATTCCAGAAGCGCGGGCTTCCTGACGGAGACGGAAGGCTACCGGATTGTAGGGCTGTACCGGCAGGACAACGCATGGCAGAACAGCATGGATCCTTACGGCTTTACGCCCAATACGATTTTTGTGCCCAAGTCTTCCGTCTCCTGTGAAATGATGATGCGCAACTCGGGGGTCTACTATTCCATGCTGCTCCAAAACGGAAAGAAGGAAGAATTTGAACAGCTGCAGGAAGAAGCCGGTTATCCTGATCTGTACATCTGCATAGACCAGGGATACAGCCAGATTGTTTCCGCGTTGGAAGAATACCAATCGGTCTCGGCAGGCGCCCTTTGGATCGGGGTTGCCGCGTCAGGGGCGGTTATGGCATTGTTCCTGATCCTGTTTCCGCTGCAGCAGGGGCGGGCGGTGGGGCTGATGAATGCCATTGGCGCCCGCAGGCGGGAAAGGATCCGGTATATCTTTGGAAGCTCCGCCTGTATCCTGGTTCCGGGAGCCGTCCTTGGTGGGATCTGCGGCGGGCTGGCCTGGAAGCAGGTGACGGCCCGGCTGATGGAATCGGTAAGCGTGGCAATCCCCCTGGAAGCCAATACGATGGTCATGTCGGCGGCTTTCGTGGCAGTTTTTCTGGTATTGGCGTTGGCAGCGTTACTGGCGGCAGCCCTGGCCCTGACAGGGGAAAAGGGTTTGAAGAAGAGAAAGTAGCGAGGAACAGCTATGGGTTATACATGGATACGTTGCAGACGGAGTCCTCTTTTCACAGCGGCGGTCTTTCTGTTTTCCGGACTGATCGCGTTGGCGCTTGGCAGTCTGCAAAGGGGGCTTCTTTCCGCCCAGAGCCATTATGATGAAATTTACCGGCAGATCAGGGTGGCCTGCACGGTTACAAACCTGACCGGGGAACAGTCCAATTACCTGAATATTCCGCCCCGGATCCATGCCCTGTTTACGGAAGGCACGGGATCCGGCCCTGACGGGCTTGCCGATCTTCTGGGGGACGTACAGATCAAGGGGGCTCTGCAGTTTAGTTGGGAGGGAAGGGAATTTACGCTTGCGGGAGTTACTGCGCTTCAGGCGGATCCCAATCTTTGGCCGGAGAACGGATGCGCCATATTCTGGAACGAGGGCGCGGGGGACTGGGTCTTTGCAGGGAAAGAACTTAAGTGCCTGGTTTCCGAGGAATTGATGAAGGAACTTAGGGACAGGGAATTCCCGAAGGATTCCTTCGCAATCCATCTAGAGGCGGGAGACTTGTGGGGAAGGGAGTATGACGTGGAGCTTGAGATCGCGGGCACATATGCGGGAGAAGCGGAAAAGACGATTTACTGCCCATGGGAGGCCTACCTGGAGATCTGCCAAAACGCCATGCGGGGTGCAATAGCGGATTCCCTGTCCGCAACGCTGAAAGACAATGGGGATCTGGAGAGGCTTCGGGAAAGGGCGGGGCAATGGTTTGCCGTTCCGGATGCCAGGCTGTCCGGCGTGTACGAAAGCGAAGGATTTTATCTCGCCCTGGATATCAATGACGCCTGGTTGGAAAAGGCGCAGCAGGATCTGAAAAACAGTATGGCGGTAAACAGGATTGCGGCGGCTTCCATATTTGCCTTATCCGCCTGCGCCGGTGCGGTTGTGGGATTTTTGACCATCCGCAGCAGGAAGCATGAGATTGCCCTGCTTCGGACTCTGGGAACGACAAACCGGGGCATTTACGGGTCTTATGCCATGGAACAGGCTTTGTGCGTGGTTTCCGGCATAGCTGCGGGAGGAGCGGTTTTCCCGCCCCGTATCAGCTTTGCCTGTTTGCCGTTTTTTATCTGGCGGGGCTTTCCGTTATGCTCTGGATTTATCTTCGGAAAAATCTGCTTACTGTTATGAGGGAGGAAGAATGAGATGGGTATCACATTGAAGTCGGTTTCCTACAGCTATCAGGGAAAGTATCAGACAGTCAGGGCAGTAAATGATGTCACTTATGATTTTGGCGGAGGTAAGGTATATACGATTATTGGCAAGTCCGGTTCCGGAAAGACAACGCTGCTTTCCCTGATGGCAGGCCTGGACCTGCCTGTGGAGGGGGAGATTGTTGTGGACGGCAAATCCACCAAAGACTGGGACAGGAACCAGATGCGCAGGGATGTGGTTTCGGTAATCTATCAGAATTACAACCTGTTCCCTTTGCTTACGGTACAGGAGAATATCCGGTATCCCTTAAGCCTGAAAAAGATGCCGAAAAAGGAAGCCATAGTTGCTTCCAGGGAGGCAAGGGCCAGGGTAGAATTGCCGGAGTCCTATGACAGGCGTTTTCCCAGACAGCTTTCGGGGGGCGAGCAGCAGCGGGTGGCCATCGCGCGGACACTTGCCCAGGGGTGTAAGATTATTCTTGCGGACGAGCCTACGGGAAATCTGGATTCCAAAACCAGCGCGGAGGTCATGGGGCTTTTGCACAGAAGCGGACGGGAGTTTCACCAGACCATTCTGATGATTACCCATAATGAGGAAATCGCGCAGATGGCG
>OFFZ01000553.1_pt1 | contig 22424 bp, 20 predicted proteins | sample 1521631 | NCBI WGS metagenome assembly OFFZ01 (sample SAMEA3504102, study PRJEB24116) | mouse gut metagenome | biome: mouse gut; feature: mouse-associated habitat; material: faeces | place: Denmark | collected 2011 | reverse complement strand
GGGCAGGCCGTGGGAGAAGCCGTCGCCGACATCCTGTTTGGCAAAGCGTGTCCTTGCGGGAAACTGGCGGAGACGATGCCTTATAAGCTATCTGACAATCCCTCTTACCTTTCTTTCGGAGATGGGAAAAATGTAAACTATCAGGAAGGCATTTTCGTCGGATACCGTTACTATGACGCGAAAGAAATGCCGGTAGCTTTCCCCTTCGGGTACGGGCTTTCTTATACCAGTTTCGCCTACAGTAATTTGAAGATTAACAAGACTGAAATCGGAGAAGATGATACCGTGACGGTTTCTGTGGATGTGACGAATACCGGCGATATGGAGGGGAAAGAGATTGTCCAGTTATACATAAGCGACCAGACCAAAGCTGCACGCCGCCCAATCCAGGAGTTGAAGGGGTACGAGAAAGTATCCTTAAAGCCTGGTGAGACAAAGACCGTGGTTTTCACTCTGGATTACAGGAGTTTTGCATGGTATAACGTGGGAATCAAGGATTGGTATGCGGCTTCCGGCGACTATAAGATTCTAATCGGCGCATCTTCCCGTGATATGCGGCTGTCGGGAAACGTGCATCTGACAGCAAAGAAGCGGCTTCCGATTCAGGTGCATATGAATACGACGCTTGGAGAATTGCTTGCAGACGAACGTACTGCGGGATATGTGGCGCATTTTAAGAAGCAGTTGGAAGGAATATTCGGGATGTCTTCTGAGGGCGACAAGAAAGAGGATGGAGACGTGGCTATCAGCGATGCGATGAATCATGCGATGGTGGCATGTATGCCGCTGCGCAATGTTGTGTCCTATGGGATGTGTGGAAAAAAAGAGCTTCTGGATATGATTGAGAAGATGAATCAGTTGTAAAATCTACATAATGACCAGGTTTCATTCTAGTGTACTGTCTGCATTATATCCTGCGGAGTTTTGCCAGATATAATGCAGACAGACTTTTTTTATCATTCAAGCGCGGCTAAATATTCCATAAAGCTCCGCTTATTCTCAATCGCCGTAGTCGTGGGCCTTCCAAGATCCTCTCTCGCCCCGATGCCGCATTTTACTTCTATCAAAATCGGTCCTTTACCTCCTTTTGCCTCCTCCAACGCCGCATCAAGAGCCTCAAAATCAGATACAGACCCCCCTCTCGTATAACCGCATGCAAGGGCAATCTGCACGAAATCTATCGCCCCTGCCGCCGTTGGCATCCCGCCCACCGTCTCGTGCGCTCCATTGTTAATAATGACATGAACCAAGTTCTCCGGCCTGCAGGAACCAATCACAGCCATAGCCCCCATATGCATAAGAGCCGCCCCGTCGCCGTCAATACACCAGACACGCCGCCCAGGTTTATGGATGGCCACCCCAAGAGCAATCGAACTGCTGTGTCCCATCGAGCCAACTGTCAGAAAGTCATATTTGTGAGATTGACCGTTAGCCGCCCTTGTTTCAAATAATTCCCTTGACGCTTTTCCCGTCGTGCTGATAATCGGATCTTCACCAGATACTCTGACAATATGCCTGATAATCTCTTCGCGCATCATCGTGTTATCATTTTCATAGACGACCGTTTCATCATAACTAAGCGCGCCTTTACGGATGACAAACGCCACGTCTTTTCCTAACGCCAGCTCCTCCCTAAACTGTACCATGGCATTCCTAGCTTCATCATCCGAAGTGTCTTTCCCAATGATAAATGTCTTTATATCCATGTCCTCCAACAGCTTTACGGTCACTTCCCCCTGGAAAATATGCTGAGGTTCGTCATGAATCCCCGGTTCTCCCCGCCAGCCGATTATAAATATCACAGGAATTGCATACACTTTGTCATTTAAAAGACTTGCAGCCGGGTTCATCACATTTCCTACTCCCGAGTTCTGCATATAGACTACCGGCGTCTTTCCGGCAGCCAGATGGTATCCTGCCGCCAGGGCGGCACAGTTTCCCTCGTTAGCTGCAATCACATGATGCTGTGGATCAATACCGTATGTATTCATCAAATAATTGCACAACGCCTTCAACTGGCTGTCCGGAACTCCTGTATAAAAGTCGGCGCCTATGATTTCCACAAATTTTTCTACTTTCATTGATATACCTATTCCTTTCGCTTCGCTCAGGCACAAGAGCGATTTCTTTCTTTAACTCAAAATTTTATGGTAAAGCATATCGATATCGTCAGCGGCCAGCTCTATCGGATGGTTCTTCAACCTCACCGGGTTTACCCCCGACTTTAGCGCTTCATACTGAGCCTTTGAAGCGCTCGGCACGCACAATCCCAGCCTATGGAATATCTCCTGTAGTTTCCAAGCCGCCTCCTTAGCTGTCCCACATCCCATCGCATTTGCAATCTCACGAAATGTTCTTACAAGATACTTTTCCCCCCTTGAATCCACACACTTATGCACATTATCAACCATCCACGGAAAAAGAACCCTATTGCAGAGGATGGCGGCATGACCATGGGCAACCCCGAAAAGGCTCGTAATCTTATAAGACATTGCATGTCCGGCCGTGGTCTGCGTGATATGAATCGCCTTGCCCGCCGTATATGCGGCAAAAAGCATATTCTGGTTCCCCTCTTTTGTATTTGCCAGATAACCGTTCATATTTCTCAATACCGATTCTATTGCCTCACGGCTGTACGCTTTACTCTCATCGGTGCTGTTTACCGACCAGAACGACTCAAGCGCGTGGCAAAACCCGTCCATCATCGTTGATTTCTTCTGGTATACAGGCAGGGTTTTCAGCGTGCCGCCATCTAGCAGCACGGTTCCGGGAACACAGCTCTCACTCATTACACTCTGTTTTTCACCTTTATAATAAATCACTGCAAAACAAGTCGCCTCGGAGCCAGTTCCCGCTGTTGTGGGAATTGCAAGGATTGGGATTTCATTTGGTACAATCTCCTGTCTCAGATAATCCCCATCCGCCCCGTTTCCTTTCATATTACTGTACAGCTTAATACACTTCGCCACATCCATAGCAGAACCTCCGCCCACAGCCAGGATTGCGCCGCACTCCCTTTCCCGGAACACTTTGACGCCTGCCGCCACCGATTCATAGTCAGGATTTGGCTGGAAATCCGAAAACGGAACCACCTCCACACGCTCCTTCATTCCCTCGAGATATTCGGTAAAATCCCACAGATATTTGGCAGAACTGCCGCAGACAAGCATGACCTTCTTCAACCGATTCTCTTCTATCCATGTATCAATCTCTCTATACCCATAAGTAACTGTAATGACCTTCTGTTTCATGGATGACCTCCCTGCAATCTATTCTTCTGCCGGTATCAGCCGGATAATATCGGAAAATGGCATCAGAATATTGTCGCACTCTTTCGCCCTGTGGTTTTCCAATATCATCTCTGCCGCTTTTTGGATAGCAGGAACCGCAGCGCGCATCAGTTGATTGGCATATATAATCACATTTGCGCCGCTCTCTTTCCATGCTTCCTCGGTCACAGAGTTGAAGCTGGTCGGAACAAGGACAATCGGCGTAGTCTTATTCTTCTTACGGAACTTTTCAATGAATTCTAAAATCTCAGAGGGGTCTTTCCTGCGGCTGTGAATCATAATCGCATCCGCCCCTGCATCCACGAATGCAAACGCCCTCTTCATAGCATCCTCCATCCCCCGCTCTAGGATTAGAGATTCGATTCGTGCGCAGATCATAAATTCTTTCGTCCTCTGCGCCTTCTTCCCTGCCCTGATCTTTTCACAGAAGTTCTCAATGCTGTCCTGTGTCTGTTCAACTTCCGTGCCAAACAGGCTGTTCTTCTTTAATCCTGTCTTATCCTCAATAATAATCATAGACACTCCCAGACGCTCCAAAGATCTTACCGTATACACAAAATGTTCGGTCTTTCCGCCAGTATCCCCGTCAAAAATAATCGGTTTCGTCGTCACCTCTGTAACGTCCTCGATGGTCCGAAAACGGCTTGTCATATCCACAAGCTCTATATCCGGTTTCCCTTTCGCCGTGCTGTCACAAAGAGAGCTGATCCACATCGCGTCGTACTGCCTTGCCCCGCCGTCCTGGTAGACAACCGTGTTCTCCACTACCAACCCTGTCAGCCCGTCATGTGTTTCCATCGCCGTCACAAGCCCCTTTGCCTCAATCATCCGGCGAAGCCTCCCTCTTCTGACGTCCGGCATGGCAAGGTTCATTCTAACCCTTGCATCCAAATCCTGAAACCGATCGTCTTCACTATACGGATATTCTACAAGCTTCCCTCCATAGGACGCAAGAATGGATGCTACCTCGTCTCTCACCGGCTTCTGGAAGCCGCTGCACCAATCATCGCCGTGGACGATAATATCCGGGTGAAACTTTTCGATGTTGGCGCGGTATGACAGCGTATCCTGTCTTACCACCTTATACACCCCTGCTATATTTTCCATCATCGTCTTGCGGTCTGCGAATGTAACCATCGGGAAACGTTTATAAGAGGCCACGGCTTCATCTGACAACACGCCTATAATAAGCCTGCCAAGCCGCTGGGCCTTTCTGATAATCGCGATATGCCCGCCATGGATGATATCCGTCGAGAAACACATATAGACTGTGCGCGATTCTATCTCCTTGAGTTTTGCAGACACAACCGCCAGATCCTCCGGATTATCAACCTCGGCACAGAGAAGGTTCTGCACGTCAAATACATGAATATCCGCTTTTCCATCCAGTTCATTCAGTGCATTCTCCGCATAACATTTCTTTTGCGCCTCGTCTCCCGATTCGCAATAAATAATGATCCGCTCCAGCCATTTTTTCCAGTCCTCTTTCAGCAGCTTATACAAAGGCTGTGCCGCCACCGCCTGATTGAAGAATTCGACGCCGACTTTCAGAACCTTCCCATCTGCCACAACCGCTTTAAAATCCTTTTCCGGAAGGGGCTGCGCGGACGAAATTGCCATACATGATACACTGGATTCTGCCACCTTGTCAAACACTTCATTCTCAAACACAAGATCCCCGTGCATGAAAATAAGGTCATCGTCCAGATACTCTCTTGCACAATAAATCGAATAGATATAATTGGTATCCCGATACTCAGGGTTTTTAACAAACGTATACTTTAACGGCAATTCCAGGCTCAGGCAGTAATTGACCAGGACAGAGTCAAATGCTCCCGTGGTCATCACCACCTCCTCAATCCCTGACTCTGCAAGCATATGTAATTGCCGCGATAAGATTGTCTCTGTAGGACTGATTTCCGTCATACACTTTGGGTGCTCCGAGGCAAGCGCCCCCATTCTGCTCCCCATTCCGGAATTCAAAATTAACGCTTTCATTTTGTTTTCTATTCTCCTTTTCAGCTAAAATGATTACATTTTTTAATGAGCGATTCGCTCAAAGTTTTCAATGCCATAGCGGTAACAAATGTCATCAGTAAGAACGTTGGTATCCATACAAATGCATTCCCGGTGATTTTATCAGTGGCAAGAATCCCTTTCAAAAAGGAATAATGCACAATATATACATATACGGATAGCCTGTCCATATAAATCACTTGCCCTATGTGCTTCTTTAAAAATCTATAAAATTGATTTTTCTTTACAAAATACCGGATAATCAACATCAGACTGGCGGCAAGCCCGGTATGGGCAATGAATACAACTACATGTTGATATAAAAAACTTCCATCTATAAAATACCTGGCGGCAATACGAACCATCTGAAGAACAATCGCCAAAAAACCAATGAAAAAAATCTGATTTCCCTTCATAACTTCAAGCGACCTGCGGCCTGCAATGAATCCCAAAAGATATATATAAAAATAGTTGAGATGTATCCCAACGAAACCTGCTGCCAAAACAACCACAAATAAAGGCAATAGAAACCATAATTTTTTTTCAACTTTTACAGCAAGCCTTGCCATAACCGGGTGCATTGCATAACAAAGCATAATCACCGTAAAAAACCATAATATACCCATATCAGAAATAACCGGAACATTCACAAAATCTGCAACCCAATTACTTCCTTGCAGATTCAAAAGGAATACCGGTATAGATTTCAAAACAGAAAAGTCTTTGTCTAAGCAATACATATAAACAATGGCCGCCAGCCATAAATACATGGGAATACAGATTTTTATCCAACTGGCTGCCAGGAATCTCCACTTGTTTGTCCCCCCCCCCCACCTTCCTCCGTATAAATAACCGGAAAGCAGCAGAAACATGGGCACCCCCACATCAAAGACCGTCCCCAACACCCCAAATCCGATTTTGGGCAACAAGTGGCACAGCACTATAAAAAACATAGCCGTAATCCTGCATATCGATAAAGAAATATCATATTTATCCGTTTTCAACACTTAAACTCTACCTTTCTTTTTTTATTTTGTTCTTTACCATGCCAACCATTGTGTTTAAACCTTCCTCTCTTAAAATCAGCAATGCAGCAATATATACAAGCCCTGCAACAACTGACTTCATCAAAAGCGACGGCAGTATCGGAAGCTCTGTACGGTTTAAAAGCACAAAAACAGCAGCCGTGGCGCTTCCGGCAGCAACATACCTGATTGAACTTTTTAGAAGCCTAACCATAGGGAAACATCGATTTCCCAAAATAAAAGCAATAACAACAACGGTAAATTCCGCCAAAGCTGAGCCTGCCGCCGCACCGTTAGCGGCAAATAATGGAATTAGAAATGCATTAAATATAACGTTAGACACAGCGCCTGTCACCGTACCTGCCAACTGATATTTTTCACAGCCAAGGGGAATATAAATCTGGTGGCTGATAAAGGTACTGACCGGGATAAAAAGCACAATCACAGAAAGTATCATTGACGTAGGAACCGCATCTATATAGCCTCCCCCACTGAATAAAAGCAGAATCTCGCGGCTCATAAAAAACAGAAATATTGCCCCGGGAATCATCAAAAAGCACATAAACCGCCATGCATTCATTAACAGTTTATCGTAATTCTGTCTATCTTTATTCTCAGCATAATATGACAGTCTTGGAAGCAGAACTCCGCATACAGAGGTAATTAACGAGCATACAATCCTTGACATCTTTACAGCGGCAGAATAAAAGCCTACCTGTGTGTCGTTTGTCATCCAACCAAGCATAGTCGTATCCAGGCTCACATATACATTAACTGCCAGTGTAATTGAAAAAAACACAAGAATCGGCCTGATATGTTTTCGTATCTGTATCCCTTCAACCCCTCGATAAGTAATGTATTTTCTTGAATGTATCAGGTTAAGGACGTTTGAACCAGTCGATGAAAACACTATAATGCATGCATATGCTATATAATCATCCGCATCCTTCACCAGCAAAAACATGAAAATCAAAGAAATAATTTGAAATACAAACGAACGGACAGTGATGTACAGATAATCCTCCATTGCGCTGTATAACCAATCCAGCCCACAGGCTGTAAACATGATGGAAATACTGGAAATCAGTATAAGGTCTTTATATTCATATAATTTGCCGACAGGAAAGACAACAAGAAACAACGCACAATATGCCACCGTCGAAGAAAGAATATTAATGCACAATATTTCTTTTACAACCTTGCTAAGCCTCGTTTTGTCATCTCTGACTTTTGCCACTTCCCGCACTCCGTAATTGCTGATTCCAAGTGATGCAAATAGTGCAAAATAAGAGACTATAGAGCGGGAATAATCTATTTTACCTAAACTGGATGCTCCAAGTATTCTTGACGCATAGGCAAATGTAATCAGTGGAAATATAAGTGAGTTTAAATATTTTATCCAGTTGAGCGAAATGTTTTTTACAATGCTTTTTTCCGAACCCCTCATCTTTCCTTTCTCCACCTGTATATTCTTCTTACAGAATAGAAGATTCCAGGGACATATCTCCGTACCGCAAGAAGCGCTTTCGAGCGAAATGGAACATACCTACTTTTCAGAATTACTTTCTGACACTCCCTTAATTGAGTCTTATATTTTTCATACAGCCTTTTTTCCTCGGTCTTATTTCTTTTTTTGAAATAATATAGCTGTCCTACGATTGTCCCATAAAAGCCCGCCATAGATCTTTCTATAAATTCCTGATTACCCGTCTCCTGAAAAAACAAAAGCTGATATTCAGACAAATCAATGACATCGTAAACTTTTTTATCCGTATTGGAAGAACGCATCTGGCTGTTATCAGATAATACATAGTTATACAGTACAATATCCGACACCGTAAGAGAATTGCAGCTATACAATAATCTTGGCATTATGTACTCGTCATCTGTCGATTTCCCTTCGACGAATCTTATTTCGTCAAACAGTTTTCTGTCAAATATCTTATTCCATAAGACCACCGTTCCAAAATATGTCTTATAATCCATATACCGCCTTACCGCATCCAGGTTAGAATAGGTTTTACTGCCTTTCTCTTCTGGAACAGTCTTACTTGTATTTACTTTTATTGTTGTATGATTTTTTACAATCCGAAATCCGCATTGACATATTTGGCTGCCCGTTCTTCTTTGAATTTCCATCAATATTTCCAGGAAAAAGGAATCCACAATATCATCCGCATCCGTAAATGCAATAGATGAGCCGCTGGACTTGTTGATACCATAATTCCTTGCGCTTGCACTTCCTCCATTAGCTTTGTGAAAAACCTTTATCTTAGGATTAATGTCGGCATATTTTTCGGCAATCCTTCCTGTTTTATCCGTAGAGCCATCATCGACAACAATGATTTCATAATCTGCATATGTCTGATTCAACAAAGAATCCAGACAGCACGGAAGGGTATTTTCTGCATTATACGCAGGTATAATAATACTGACCATCATTCATTCTCCTAAATTTATCACTTTTTATAGATTGAATAGGCATGTGTCGGATGTCTCATATTCTCCGGAGGCAACCGCATATAGTCTCCATATTTAGCCTTCAATATCTCCTCATACCCACAAGGTATTTTAACCTTTAATCCTTCAAACTCCTGCAGGACATATGAGGAAAACCATTCTTTCTTATACGGTGGGAACATCTCCCATGTGATACAGGATAAATATTCGCTTTTTTCCAACGGAAATCTGTCTTTTAATCCAAGAAGGCCCATTAATACTTTTCTTCTTATTACATTACGCCCCAGTATATAATCGACAACATTCCCCACCATTTTTTTCACTCCCTCAGGATAGGGAAAATCATCCGGACGTATCGAATGGAACACGCATCTTGAAAGAAATACATATTTTTTTCTGATCTGTTCTATTTCCCCCTCTTTGCCGCCCCCGTCAAGAGGATATAAATCTACATATACACCAAATTGATCATAGGTAAAGGTTTTAGTCTTCAATTCATAGGATGTATCGGTAAACCTTGGGATTGGATATGGGTATCTTTCATCTGTGTCCAGAGACAAGAGCTTAAACGGCAGAAGTTCCTTTTCATGTGATTTACAATATGAGGCGAATCGTTCAAAGTCTTTCCGCATCATCCACAAATCCATATCATCGTCCCAGGGAATAAATCCATTATGACGGACAGCCCCAAGCAATGAGCCGTAAGCCATATAATAGTCAATATTGACTTTCTCACAGATGTCTATAATTTTTCGCAGAATCACCAGGGTACACTCATGAATCTCATCTATTGTTAATTCTTTTCCATTCATTTTCTCCCGCCCTTTCCTTAATTAATTATTCCAGAAATCTTCCACACCATGTTTCAGACGAATAATAGTCCATTACCTCCTGTGGAATGGGGGTGAACTCATTAGCAATAAACTCCTTCAACTTTGCAGCATTATCTGTTCCCAGGACAAAAACGTTATCCTTTATGTAAAATCTCTCTTTAACTATCTCCGGATTATTTGTAATCACCTTTCTATGATTGGAAAGAGCCAGCAGCGGACGCAAGGTAGCCCAATATGTATCTGGCTCCACAATCTCAAGAATAGCTCGTCCTTTCGCACATATGCCGTAGTACTCTTCTTCTGACAAAGACCTGTCATTTCTTATCTGTTCCGGTACGTCTGCGGACTCCGTAACATAATAGAAGTATGCATTGATTCCTAAATCCTGAAACAATGAAAAATACTTTCTCACAAGCCTTGTCCTCCCCTCAAGTCTTCCTTGCCTGTCCGCTCCCACATAAACGATATCATATATGGCAGGTTCATCCGGCAGACGGATACCCGATACAAAAAATTGTGGATTAAATTTCATATCGTATTTTCTGCAGTCACGGGCATCAAACGACCAATTTTCAAAGTATGGACTGTGAATAACCGGATACCCGGAAATAGAAACAACATCCCAATAGTAATTGATACATTTCACATTGGGATTCTTTCGCCTGACCCACTTTAAGATTTCAGGAGAGTACAAGCTCGCAATACAGATACAATTCTGTACCTCTTTAATCTTATTCTTCCAATCAAGAAACCATATTCCAATGCCCGGCAGTCCTGAACAAATATGCATCCTGCGCACCATCCGCAGGATGCGGTTGACTGGCTTAAACACACACTCTGCCCGGCAGCTTTGGATTTTACTGATTTCATCCAATATAATATTTCGAGAATTGGAATCGTTAAAAAATAAAAATAGTGCGCCCACTTCTTTACCCCTCCTGCCAGAACCAATATCCTTTCAAGATAGATTCATATATATCTATATGCTGCCTGAGCAATATAGGATATATGAAAATCGCAAATGCAACACCCAATAGCAATATAATACCTATCTTCCTTCTATTTTTATTCTTAATTGACAAAACAGAGTTCGTGATGACAATAAATACAGGGATATACAGATTACGGTAGAACCGATATGTAGCGTTTGCATATATCAAAACCGGCAGGAATAAGCCCATAAGTTCCCAGATATACCTTACATCCATGGCTATTGACGCCAGGTTCTTTCGTTTTTCATCTGATTCCACAGTTCTAAACAAAGCCTGATTCCTTTTCTCACCGGTAAAATAATAGAGCGCAGTCAAAATAGCAAAATAAATTGTAAACGGAACAAGGCTGCGTATTCCCGCCCTTCCCATTCCGTAATTTTCCGCTTTGGAAAGGAACTGGATCCGGGATATATATGTCACGATTGCCGTAGTAAATCCTCCCCCATATAGAAAAATAAAATAGAGCATACCGCCAATCACCGGGAATATTCTTCCGTATTTTCTGAACCTGTTCGTTTTCGTAACCGGCAGAAAAACATATATCGCAAAAGAAAAATGGAACAGCATCGCCAAAAACAAGCATATATAATAAGCGAAAATATGCCACTTTTTCTTGTCATAATCAGAATAAAAATAAAATGTTGCAACCAGGATGCAGACCGCAACAAAATTTTTTGACTGCATACCGTCCGCCGCAAACGTACCGCTCAAAACATATAAAGATAACACTACTGCAGGATCAACCGAATATTTTTTTATAACTGGATAAACACAAAACAAACCTGTCACAAGCAATAGCAACGCATGGAATTCCGGGTAAGTAAGCTTGGGGTAAAAAGGCAGAATACACAACTCTACCCTGTAAAACGCATCATAGGTATAGTCATACGGATTCATTTTCGTACTTTTTACCAGATTAAAAAATCTTGTATAGGCGTCCGCATCATATCCTGTCCTGTTGGCAGTCATCAGAAGAATAATAATGAAACACATGATTGCCGAAATAATCAGATTAAATGAAATTGTATTTCTGCCAAACTTAAAGACAATCCGGTTGTTATGAAAAAAGGCAACCAGGCATAATACGGAGCATAATATCCATAATGCAAGCATTTATCTACCTCATAAACTTGTGAAAATCCCTAAAGTATCTGTATACCCCAGCCGGGTACAACAATATCGTTAAAATCCTCCATCCGCCAAGCTCCCGTAAATCTGTAAATGCCGATCTGCGAATCCCGATATCGATTGATATCAGTCGAATCATATCAAACAACATACTTTTAAAACCGACGCTTTTCATGGCGGATTCTTTTTCAAGCAATATTCTCTGTATCAAGTACGCTCTGTAACCATTCGGGCTAAGAGCATTCGTTTTTTTCATTGACGCGGTGTAACCGTCCGGAAGATACTCCCCTATATAAAGAACCTTATCTAATACATACAACGTTCCTTCCATATCAATCTGGTCATAGAGAAAACTCTCCGGAACAAATTTTTCACCCTCAAAATATGGAAAACAATGCCTTCTGACGATATCCGTCCTATAAATCAGCATTGTATCCCCGGAAAGTATCCCATCTGTATAAGCTTCTCTCAAATGTATTTCCTGCAAAACATCTGAACGCCACTTAGTCATAGCGTTTTTTTCATCATACCCCCGGTTACAGACAATCCCGATGATTGAATTTTTGTTTCCGCAATTTACCTTCCAGCATTCTTCTATGTCTTCAATGGCAGTCGGAACCAGGTAGTCGTCAGAATCCACGCACGCAAACAATTCCCCCTGGGCATTTTCTGCTCCTAAATTGTGGGCCGAAGGCTTACCCCGATTTTCCTGGTATATGTAACGAATGGGAAATCGGTTTGTCCTCCTCCACCTATCAACCATCTGCTTTGTATTGTCTGTAGAACCATCGTCAACAACAACCCATTCAAAATCTTTTCGGGTCTGGCGGCACAACGATTCATACAGCCTTTCCAATGTGTACCCCCTGTTATATGTAGGTGTAAAAATTGTAATCATTGTATTGTTATCTCTCTAAACATTCTCTGTAAATTCTTACCATACCGCCTGCATATCCGGACACATTATCCAGTTCCTCCGCCCTTGCACAGGCGTTGCTGCTCATCTGGCTATATAGCGCGTCATTGTCCAACATACTGCGGATCACTTCAACATATTCTTCCTTTCTGCGGCATATCCTCCCGCAGGACCGATCCACAATTTCGGGAAGCCCTCCGGCTCCGGATGAAACCACAGGTTTTCCCAATGCCAATGCTTCTACGGCTGCAAGCCCATATCCCTCATAGCTTGACGGCATACACAAAATTTTTGCCTTCTTCAATATAGGGTATGGGTTCTTTCTAAAACCTGTAAATTCCACGTTATCTGTCAAACCTAATTCCCTGGTTTTCTCAACGGCTTCCGCCCTCATAGGCCCGTCGCCAATGAGCACGATTCTCAAATCCTTTTTTCTTTCTTTCACCATTTTCATGATTTCCAAAAATAAAAGTGGATTTTTGGGAGAAGCAAGCCGCCCTAAAAATGCCACATCATAGTTCTTTTCCCAGTTCTTATCATCTGCTCTTTTTCTGATAGAGGATACGTCAATCGGATTCCCAATCATCTGCGTTTTACCGCTAAAATACTTTCCAAAAACATATTCTCTCATGATACAATCCGATACAGTAAGAATCCTGGATGATTTATGGCAAGCGGCAAGAAATGAGAGGGATTTGATGCATTTCTTACGTATCCATGGAGCGTTATTATGAAGATGGCTGATGATGGCTGTCTTCGTTCCTGTAAGAGCTGCCAATGTGGACGCCGTATAGTCATGGGCATGTATGAGATCTGGTCTTACATCATAAATTGCCTTTTTTATATTTACAACTGACAGCTTTCTGACCGGATAATATTTTATGCCGCACTCTCTTAGATTGTCCCTTATCTTTCCATCCAGCGACATATACGTCGCATCCACCCACTCCCGATAATGCCGGATCATCGTGATAGCTACATTTTCTGCTCCTGAAAAACCGTCTGTATTCAATATATGCAGTATTTTCAACTTGCCCATGCTTACTTTTGCCACCTCTTTCCCACCGTCTCCTTACCCAGTTCCTTCATCAACGCCGGAACCATCGCAATCATTACACCCAAAAATGGCAGAGACGCCGCAATCGAAGCAGTCTGCAGCGCTTTCAGGCTTCCTGCAGACAGCAAGATGTACGCTATGGCAGCCTCTATCACCGCCCACACAACCCTTTTATAATTCGGCGCATTCACATCCCCGTCAGAAGTCATCATGCTCAGCGCATACGTGGCAGAATCCGCTGACGTAATAAAAAAAACAGCAAGCAGGCAGATGATGAGGATTGCTATCACTCTGCTCAGGGGATACTCACTAAAAACAATAAACACCGCCGTTTCCGGCGACGCGATTAAATCTTTCACCATCATGAGGCTCCATCCCTCCGTCGCGCCAAAGGCGATTGTCCCGAAAACAGAAAGCCATAGGATTGTAAACACCGTCGGCACAAACACAACGCCGACGATAAATTCCCGAATCGTCCTTCCCTTGGAAATTCTCGCAATAAACATCCCGACAAAAGGAGTCCATGCGATAAACCATGCATAATAAAACACCCGCCAGTTCATAACCCAGGCATTGTCCCCAAAAGGAACCGTCAAAAGCGCGTCACCGAAAAAATTCTGGATATGCTGCCCCACCCCATTTACAAGAGTGTTAAAAATTGCCGTTTTCGGCCCCACAACAAAAGCAAGCGTCAGCAAAGCAAACGCAATCCCTGTATTGACACTCGACAAAATCTTAATTCCTCGGTTCACTCCGCTGATTGCGCTAATAAGAAATACACACGTAATAGCCACAATAATAACCAGCCATGTACGCTCTGTATTCGGTATCCCGAATAAAAAATTCAAACCACCACAGATTTGTGACACGCCCAGGCCTAAAGATGTGGCCACCCCTGCAAAGGAAACAACCACAGAAAATATATCAATCACTTTACCGAAAGCCCCTTGTATCATCCTTTCCCCAACCAACGGGACAAGAAGATTACTGATCAGGGCGTTCCTGCCTTTTCTATACTGAAAATACGCAATTCCTAACGCAACCAGCGCAAAACAAACCCACTGCGTAATCCCCCAATGCAGAAAACAAGTCCGGACAGAAAAGTTGACAGCTTCTACCGTACCCGCCGCTACGCCCTCCGGTGGAGACACATAATGGGACAACGGTTCCGCAATACTCCAGAACACAAGCCCGATTCCCGTTCCGCCGCAAAACAACATGGCATACCAGTGAAAATTACTATACTCCGGTTTCTCCCCATCCCGTCCCAGCCTGACGTCCCCGTACTTACTCAGGGCAAGCCACGTCATAAAAATGCAAAGAAAAAACACAAAGACAATATACACCCACCCAAACTTATCACTGACCCAGGACATGATTTCCCCGGATACCCGATCCAACTGTTCCCCGAACAGCCATCCATAGAGAATCACAAAAAGCGCGGCTGCCGCCGAAATAATAAACACACTGTTCCTTTTTATATACCGCATCTGCTCTCACCACCAGACAAAAAAACGTAACACATCAGCTCAACATCTCCCAATTCCTGCACATATACAGAAATGGCTCTATATCATCACTACTATAGTAAAACGTGCATCCCGCTTCTTTGAAATCCCGAAGCCACTCCCCTAGTTCCGCCTTGCCTGTCTTTACTCTCTTTCCATAGTCAATCGGCTCCACCATCGCCGTAAATCCCTCCGGAATCTTTTTCTCCTCCGGCACAATCCCGTCTATCATACACTGCGCCCATAGCAAAGGCAGGTTCATTCCCGCCTTCGTCGCCGCATAACTCCATGTGGAGTTCCGGAAATTAATCTCCGAAAAATAGTAATTGTCATCCTGGTCAATCAAAAATTCGATGGAACAAATCCCCTCGAACCCAATCTCCTCCATCATTCCTGCAAGCGCCTTTCCAATCTCCGGTCGGCTAAAATTCCTGACCGTCATATAGGGACTATAATAGCCAGGAATCAGGTAGTTATAGGTAGACTCTATGGCATTGAACACCACGGTTCCCTTCTTTGCACAGAATCCGTCAATACAGTACTCATTTTTCTTATCTATATATTTTTGGATAATTACCTTAGGCGCCTTAATCTTCTCATAGGCAGTTTCCAGCTCCTCCCTTGTCCAGCAGATATGCACGTCAGACTTCCATCCCCCGATTACTGGAGAAATGGACTTCGTGATAACAGGATACTCCATCCCTTCCGGTACAATCCCCTTGTCCACGCAGACCGTATCCAATGTTCTAAGACCGTGTTTTTTTGCCAGTTCAAGAATTGCGAATTTATCCATGAACCGGGTAATCCTCCCCGTGCTTCCTGCATGAAAACCGATAAATTTATCCTTCCACTCATCGTACCTGTTATCCAGGTATTCAATCGTCCTGTCGTCACAAGTAATCAAAAACGGTGGAAACGGCAGGTTAGAAAAACGCTTTGTCAGGACTTCATATCCTTCATCAACTGTTTCCACACGGATATATTCTTTTATATATTTACTGTACGACGAAACATCAGTTTTGCTTTTTTCTGCAATGACGATTGGTTTCTTTACCCCTCCAATACTTCTGACAACACCTAATGGATTATAGTGGTCCATTGCAAATACGATGAACTCATGGTTTGTAAGCTCCGTCACTTGATACTCCTCCTATTCACTCATTTTTGTCCCGCCCCTAAAACACCTCATCCCCAAACTGCATCTCAATCCGCAGAACCTCAAACGCCTCCGCATACTTCTTCCCGATCTCATACCCCCGGAACCCACACCTGGCATTCACTCCCTCAATCCAATCCTCCGCTCCAAACTTCCGGTACTCCGACTTATGCTCCCTCAGCGATTCAATCTTCTTTCCAATCGTATCCCCGATGTCCACATATAGCTGCGGACGGAACGCCACATACGACCTCCCCGACGGCGAAATCGGCTCATAAAAAAACACCGTATTCCTCCTCCTCGCCGCCGCAATCGTCGCATTACTCACACCCACATGCGCCTGGTGCGTGTCAAACGGATGGTGCGTAAAAATCACATCCGGGTGATACCCACTCATACACACATCGATGGCATTCACCACCTCCGACTCAAACCGGATGTCCTTCGTCGGGAATCCCAGAATCTCAATCTCCCGAATCCCCAGGCACTCAAGCGCACGCGTCCCCTCCTCCACCGCAAGCTCATCCGAACGCTGCACCCGTCCCTCCTTATCCGTATACCCCGACCTGCTCATAATCAGCACCTTCACCTCATGCCCATGGTCAACCGCCTTCGCAAGCGTCCCCCCACAGGCAATCTCGATATCATCCAAATGCGCACCCACCGCTAAAATCCTCATACATCCTTACCTCCCGATTCCTTTCTCCACAGCCCTATAAATCCTGCCCATCTCCTTCTGCACCTCACAGAGCCGATACTTTTGAAGGTTCTCATAATTCCTGGCCACCATCTCCCCCTTCTCTTCCTCCGTAAAACAGCCGATCCTCCGGATCACCTCCACCACCTGTTCCACAGACTCAGGCGAAAAATAACTCTCTTTCGTCACCACCGTATCCACATTCCCCCTCACCTGCGAACAGGCAACCGGCACCTTCGCCGCCACCGCCTCCATTAACGCCACAGACAGCCCCTCAAACAGCGAAGGAAACACATAAATATCCGCCGCCTCCAGCAATTCCGCGATATCCCCACGAAACCCCAGCAGCTTCACCGAATCCTCCAGCCCATTTTCCCGGATAAACTCCTTATGAGACGCCTCCAGCGCCCCCACACCCGCAATAAAAAACCGGAACCCCTCCTTCGCCAGCGTCTTCATCGCCTCCAGGACCACCCGATGGTTCTTGTCCCGATCAAGCTCCCCCACAGACAACAACATCTGCTCAGCGTCCGACAGCCCAAGCTCCCGCCGCTTCTCCCGCCTGCATCCGGTATCCCCTGACCCTGAAAACTGCCCAAGCTCAATCCCCACCCCATGAATACGCACCGTATGCCCGGCAGAAAACCTCGCCTTCGCCAGCAGATAATCCTCCCGGTTAATCGTAATCAAAACATCCGTATACCGGCTCATCCACTTCTCCACCGGATAAAACAACAGCCAGTTCTTCATAGGCGCACCTTTAAAAAAATGAAACCCATGGGCCGTATAAATCACCCGCGGGATATGCGCCCGGTGCGCCGCAAGCCTCCCCAGCGCCCCTCCCACAGGCGTATGGCAGTGAACCAAATCAAATTCCCCCTCCCTCATAATGCGAAGGAGCGCCCCATACGCCCGGATATTCGTCCCTGAAAAAGGGTTCCTCGCAAACGGGACATGGTGCTTCACCACTTTAAGCTCATCCAGCTTTTCCAATCGCTTCTTATCAATATACCGCTCACAATTACACGCACAATGGACCTCATACCCCATCCTTTGCAGGAGCGCAATGTCACTCCTCTCAAACGCCCCAAGAAACCCAATAATCGTCGAAACCATCAAAGCCTTCTTCATCCGCCATATCCCCTTTCCAAACATTCTCACCTAAATTTGCAGCCCATTCCTCCATTCATTGATAACATATCTCCTTTTCCCAGAAGCAAGCACCGGGATTTCATCCACAAGCTCCAACGATAAATCCGCATCCTGGCCAAGAATCCTGCGCATCATCCCCATAAGCTCCCCCTCCCGGCAAAAACCATCCGGCAGGTTCAGCCTAAGCGTATACGCCTTCTCCCCAGTCTGGACAACCTGGAACTGCCCCACATCCGGGAAACTCCACATATGGTTTGCTAACACATGGGGGGACAGCGCCTTGCCGCTGGTGTCAGAAATCACATCCACCTGCCTCCCGCTAAAACGGCAGATACAGCGTTTCCTCCTCCCATTCATCTCCAAGGTTTCAATCGCTCCCACATCCCCCGTGTCATACCGGATCATCGGCATCCCATAGTTATACAAATCCGTAACCACGATACGTCCCAGCTCCCCTTCCGGCAGGCGGTTCCCACCATCATCACAGATTTCCACCATGTAATCCGCCTCATTGACCACGAAAACATTATTCCTACCCTCATCCTGGCCAATCACCCCATTCTCCTCATTGGAATACCTGGACGCCATGGGCACACCGCCAAAAAGGCTGCTGACAGCCTCTCTGGTCCCATCAAACAGCATGTCCGAACCACTAATCAGCCCCGACACATTGTCAAGCCCCCGGAAATACGTAAGGTTCCTGCTTTCCGCATACTCCTTCACCGCCGTCCAGGTAGACCCATAGGCGAGGACCGTCGCACCGCCGCCCCTGGCAACCCCCTGGAGCTTTTCCAGCATCTTCTCCACCCCCTGCCCGTCGATGGCCCTACAGTCAATCATCGTCTGGTTCTGCATGAACTGCTTCCATCCCGGCTTCCGGTTCTGTCTCACCAAAGTCCGGATATAGCTCAGGTTATCCCCAAGCCGGTATCCCACTTTCTCACTGTAAAAGATACATTCCGCACTCACACGCTTCTTTTTCCCCTTGTCCTGGTAGCAGATAAACGGCGTCCCGGTAGAACCACTGGTCGCCATCTGCACCATGCCGTCTCTGTCCATCTCTTTAGACAGAAATGCATCCTGGCTGCTGCGGATGACATTCTTCGTGATGACAGGGAACTCCAAAAATCTGCGGTTTTCCATCCCACTGTAAAACCCAGTCCCCGAACAGGCCGCACGTTTCAGCTTCTTCCAGGCCGCCGCCTGGTGCGCCTGAATCATTGGCGCATCACTGTCCAGGGCGTCAATCCTCCTGATCTCCTCATAAGCCTTCCTGATAATACCCCCCCCGCCCAATCAACGGCCCAAAAGCACCGATTCCTGGCGTAAGACAACATCTGTGACCCTAATCCCATCTTCTTATCTCCTCCGTAACATCGAGGTTTTATCCTTCCGGATGCCACACCCTTATATTCCATCTGTAAATTCAGGCTTCCCATCCTTCCGGACACACACCTCGTTATATTTCATCATATAAACCCCCTCCTCATACGCCCCAATGTTCCTGACATTGGCAACGCCCCGGAGGTTGTTTTTCACCAGCTTCATATGGTCCACACCACATTCATACGCATGAGGATATCCCCCTCCAAACCGCGGGTTCACCTCCGATATGTAATACTCGCCTTCAACCTCAAAGATATCTATGTCAACCTGCCCACGGTAGCCAGCCTCCCCCACAAACCTCTCAATCAGCGCAAACAGCCTCCCGTCCCGGAAACTCACCGCCTTATCCGTCTCCCCTGCCCGCATCTTCAACTTCCGTTTCGTGAAAATCGAGACCACCTCACCAGAAACCAGGTCAATATACACATCCGCACCAATCTCCTCCCCATGCAAGAATTCCTGAACCATCAGGCCCTCCCCATGAGACAAAAGCAGCTCCACCGTCTCCCAGTCCGCCGCTTCCGAGATACACACCGACGCCGAACCACAAGTGGGCTTCACAAAAACCGGATACCCAACCTCCCCGGCATCCACAGCCCGGCAAAACTCCTCCCCATCCAGAAAAGAACGGGCACAGTTATAATGATGGGCACAAAGCCACTGGTACATCCGGTACTTATCCAGCGACATCCCACAAAGCTCCCGGCTGCTCCCCACCACAGTCACACCCATGGCACAAAACTCCCCCTCATGCTCCGCCAGCAGGCCAAGCTCCGGGTCAATCAGGCTCAGCACCCCATGGATGCCCTCCTCCCTGCAAATCCGAAAAATCACATCCAGATACCCATCCTCCGTAATCTTAGGCACAATATAAAACTTATCCGCATCATAAAGCGCAGGAGCCAATCTGCTGCAGTCCGCGGCAACCACCCTCCCATCCCCCGCAAACGCCTTCCGGAAGTACTGCACAATCTTATCCCTGGTCCCAACACTCAGAATCAAAATATTCATATCCCATCCCCCACTACATTTCCGACAATCCATCAAAAAACAAGGGCATCCCCCCTGTGTGGAGAAACAAAACATCCTCGTCCCTGATGTCCATCCGCTTCATATAATCCATCATCCCATAGAATGCCTTCCCGGTATACGTCCCATCCAAAGGGATGCCGTACACCCTCAAAACCATCCTGACGACATCACTGACAGCATCTTTCACCCCTTCCATTCCAGAGCCATATCCCCCGCCAGTATAATCATCCACAAAAACAACAGCGTCCTTTACAACAGGCTCAGGCACATCCCAGCCTATCGCTGACAGGTAAGACCGGACACTGTCCACCACCACATCCCGTCCCCTTGGATTCTTCCGGGCAATACTGATTCCCACAACCCGGCGGCTTCCCTGAGACAGCAGGTTCCCACAGACCAGCCCCGCCTGTGTAGTCCCAGTGCCGGAAGCCAGGAAAATAGAATCAAAATGAATCCCCCGCACTTCCTCGAAGCGCTCGATTTCCCGGAAGCACTGCACATAAGCTTCCGTCCCCAGGTTCCCATGGCCTCCACCTTCAATAAAATAAGGCTTATATCCGGCAAGCCTCAGTTCTTCCAACTTCTTCCCAATCACATCATGAACCTCCGCAACCGGCGCCCTTGTAACCTTTGCCTCGAAAAGCTCCATCATAATACGGTTAAACGTCTGCCCAGATTTTTCCGCAGGGCTAATAATAAAACACGGAAGCCCACGTGATGCACATAGATTACTCACCACCCGGCAATGATTCGAGCTGCTTGTGCCGTAAGTCACGACACAGTCATAACCACCTTCCCGGATTTCCCGGAAGAACAGCCCCGCCTTCCTCGCCTTGTTTCCTCCAAAAGAAAAGGGAAGCAGATCCTCCCTTTTCATCCATAATCGGTTCTTTCCATAAACCCCCAGGTTTTGGATCGGCGTTGCCATCCTCCCATCCCTGTCTGCCCTTGTCCCTGCCTGTCTGTCCATAACTGATTGTCCCTCCAGCTAAAACCTGTCCACTCCTTGTCCCTGCCTGTCCTATCTGCCAGGGATTGAAGTATCAGCTCCTTGTCAATCCTGTGCTGCAAAAGCTCTGCATGTTCTATCTCTAAGAGGATTAGAATCCATTTTCGCGCAGTTCAGCGCCGAAGCGCTGAACTTTCAAAGTAATCCCTCCTTAACATCCCATATATAATCCTGTCCGCATACATTTCGGCCTGATGCTCCTCCTGTCCCTTCCCGCTTCCGGACAAATGAACCTCCTGCCCTTGTACCGCTTTTGACGAACGCACATCCTGCCGAAGGACGCCTTCCCTGATAAAACCAACCCTCTCAAAAAGCCGCCTAGCTGCCGTGTTGCCAACCTCCGTGTATAAGTAAATCCGGTTCAATCCCAGTTCCTCAAACCCATACTTTAAAAGAAGCCAGCTCGCCTCCTTCGCAATCCCTTTCCCCTTATACGCAGCTTCCCCCATAGAAATGTAATACTCTGCCCTTTGATTCCTGCCGTCAATCGACAGCAGCCCAATCAGCCCAACCGGGACGCCGTCCGCCTCAATCACCCCGTCATACCGGTCTTTCCTTCCCACATTTCGTTCAAACCAACACTCCGTTCTCCCAACCTCAAGCGGAAGGTCATAGTGAAGGAATTGATGGTTCAAAGGATTGTTGATCCATTCCACCTTCTTAGGAATATCCTCCCGGGCAAATGTTCGGATTGTCACCCTCATGCCGCCTCACCAACCTTTCCGGGTTTTTCCCATAAATACGCGGCAGTTTTGAAACCCCAGCTC
>OFFZ01000549.1_pt1 | contig 22559 bp, 24 predicted proteins | sample 1521631 | NCBI WGS metagenome assembly OFFZ01 (sample SAMEA3504102, study PRJEB24116) | mouse gut metagenome | biome: mouse gut; feature: mouse-associated habitat; material: faeces | place: Denmark | collected 2011 | reverse complement strand
TACACTCTCGCTGGTCTTGCCCGGATCAGCCTGGAGGGCAAGGACGCCATCCGGGCCGCCGTGGTGGAGCTGGAGAAAGCCGGGTACATCCACCGCAGCCAGACCACCGACAAGGCCGGCAAGTTCAGCAGCAACGAGTACATCATCCGGGAGTACCCTGCCTCTCATGAACCGCCCCCGGAAAAGCCGTCATCGGCCCAGCCGTTGCCGGAAAACCCGACAACGGAGAATCCGTCTACGGGTTCCACGCAGACGGGAAATCCAACGCAAATAAATAAAGACCCAGTAAAAAAAGAGAAAGTAATAACTGACTCAGTAAATATGGAATCATTTCCTTTCCCTTCCGCCCCTTCCACAACAGCCGCCCCCGGAGCGGCACAGCAGCCGGAAGCGAAAGGACGGAAGCGGAGCAGGCGTAGCGGGATGAGTCAGGGAGAGATGGACGCCTATAGGGAACTGATCCGGGAGAACATCTGCTACGATGATTTCGTGCGGGAGCGTCCGTATGACGCTGGCCAGTTGGACGAGATGGTGGAGCTAATGGTGGAGGCGGTCTGTTCAAAAAAGAAAAATATCCGGGTGGCAGGGAATGACTTCCCCCAAGCTGTGGTGATGTCCCGGCTGCTGAAGCTGGATCGAGAGCATATCCGTTTCGTGTTCGACTGCCTCCGGGAGAATACCACCCAGGTGCGGAACATGAAGCAGTACCTGCTGACTGTGCTGTACAACGCCCCCGCCACGATTGAGAATCACTACGCCGCCCAGGTCAATCACGACCTCTATGGCGGAGAGGCAGCATAGGCAGCAAAACAGCACCCTGCCGTTGGCAAAGATGCTGGTCATTTTGTCGGGGGCAGGGTGGCGTTCAGCAGATCGCCCGGTCGTACCCCCAGAGCGTCTGCAATGTTGTATAATACTTCGAGAGAAAAAGGGCGCACGATGTTGGGGGCCTCGATGGAACTCAGGTGGGAACGGCTGATCTTCGCCTTCTCCGCCAGCTTCTCCTGGGACATCCCCTGCATTTTTCGCAGGCTGGCGATCATCAGGCCAAGTTCGATAAACCTGTCTCGATTGCCGAATTCCACTTCCTTCTTGCTCATCTAAGGCATCCCCCTGTGATCAGGATGCCTTTATTATAAAATTTTTATGCCGGGTTATCCGCTCTTATTATCGGGCTATTGACTAATATATTGAGCAATTATATAATTGAGAGGGCAACGCAGCAAAACACACCCATGCCTTTGCATGGGTGTGTTTTTAAGCCTTCTGCTTTTTGCTGTGTTCAATTGCGATTCCCTCGACATATCTGTCTATAATATCTTCTACATTTTTGATATGTTCCACAGGTAACCGGCTCAGACGGGAGGCTACACCAGACACATCTGAAATGTCGGCCTCTCCCAGCAGAATAAAATCACAGGACACAAGCAAAATGGAAGATAGTTCAAGCAGGATTGGAATTGAAAGGCCGACTGCGCCACGCTCAACGCCGGAAATATACTGAGCTGTCACATCCAGCAGCTCCGCCAAACGCTCCTGTGTCAGCCTTGCCGCTTCCCGTGCCTGTTTGACGCGCATACCAATTTGAATATTTTCTTCCTTTTTCTCTGCCACAAAACTCACCTCATCTCACACTTGTAGTTTAAGTGAGTTTTGCAGTATAATACAGTCATTGAAAATTTAGTTTTTCTATTGTTTATAATTTACTACGCGTGATAGGAGGCAGCAATAATGAATAAAACAACTTGTGCATTCACAGGGCATCGGCCCGGCAGATTTCCGTGGGGCTATAACGAGGACGATAAAGATTGTATTGCGCTGAAAGAAATTCTAACCAGTGAGATTATCCGCTTAACTGATATGGGAGTGACGCAGTTCCTCTCTGGCATGGCGGAAGGTGTGGACCGCTGGGCAGCAATAATCGTTCTGGCGCTTCGTGAGAAAAACCCTACGCTGAAACTCCACTGCATTTTGCCATGCAAGACACAGGCGGACAATTGGAACCCAGATTCAAAAGATATCCATCGCTCTATCCTGGAGCAGGCGGATTCCATTATTTACGTCAGCAGAGATTACCACGAAAGATGTATGATGGAGCGCAACAAATTCATGGTCAACCATGCGGACATTCTTCTGGCGGTCTGCCGGAAAATCCCCCGAAGCGGCACAGAAGCAACCATCAATTATGCCAGGAAAATGAGCAGAGAAATTATCACCATAGACCCCTTTGCCCGTAAACTCATTCACGAAAATCCTTCTACAGAGTCCATACCAAGCTGCTAAGACCCATGAACAGACAACAGTATTGACCGAGTAGGCAGGTATGATCCCTGCCTACAATAAGAGCGGAGGAACTTTTCCTCCGCTCTTATGCATCGCCGGGAGCGACATTAGCCCCAATCATTTTTCGCCTGCTCGTCTTTCAACGCAATCAGAAATGCCTCAGATGCTTTGGAAAACACCTGATACTTTTTCCACGCTACATTCATGTATGCTTTGATAAGCGGCATAAGGGGACGGAAACACAGAGGGCTGTCTCCTGTGACATTGAGGATTTTATCCAGGCAGAGCATATACCCCAGCCCATCCGCTACCATCAACGAGCCATTGTAAACCAAGCTGTATGATGCGACCACATTCTCGGATATGGTCTGGCCAACTAACTTACCGGGTTCTGGGGAACTCCGGCTGACAATCAATGGCTTACCCGCCATATCGGATGCGGTCACATATTCTTTTTCTGCCAGTGGATCGTCTCTCCGCATAATAATGCCCCAGGTATCGTAGGCCGGCAAGGCAATAGAACTATATTTTTTCTCATCCAAATTGCTGAATACCAGGCCAAAGTCGAGCAGTCCCTTGTCCAACTGCTCCATAACATCAACCGTATCACCGCTGGCAATGTGAAAATGAATCAGCGGATACTGCTCCTGGAGCCGCCGGGCTGTCCGGGTCAGGAAATGCACACCTTCCGTCTCGCCCGCACCAATGTAAATGTCACCGGCAATAGAATCTTCCGCAGCAGTCAATTCACCAACTGTTTTATCGACTAAATCTAAAATTTCATTGGCCCGCTTGCGGAGCAAAATCCCATGCTCAGTCAGTGTGATCCTTCGGCTTCCCCGGATGAAAAGTGATTTCCCCAGTTCTTCCTCCAAATCCATTAGTTGCCGGGAGAGCGTAGGCTGGGAAAGATGCAGAGATTCCGCTGCACCGGAGATACTTTCTTCTCTGGCAACTGCTAAAAAGTATCGTAAAACCCGTAAATCCATGGTAAAACCTCCTATGGAAATTGATGTAAGCATAGCAGATGAATCCATGTCTGTCAACTATGGATTTCTATTCGATATAGGCATTTGATATTTAAGAAGGATTGGAGTATAATTCGCCCATCAAGGGAGGAGGCATTACTCCATTTGAACTGGCTGCCAATCTAACTTATCAGGAGGGATATTGTATGAAGCGAATGGTTTCTGGTATGCTTTGCGTATGGCTGTTGGTGTTTGCAACGGCTTGCGGGAAAGCGCAGGCCGTACCGGATGAAGATCATGGCCAACCAGAGGTATTATCCATGCAAAACACAGAATTTGGGGCTTCCACTTCTTTGACCACAGGAGAATATGGGGGATTTACTGACGTGCCTTCAGACGCTGTTTATGCTGAAGCCGTCTTGTTCTGTAAAGAGCATGGTTTGATGAATGGTACGACTGACACAACCTTTGAACCGGAAAATAATCTAACCCGTGCCATGTTGGTAACGGTACTCTATCGAAGCGCCGGCAGTCCTGTTGTAACAGGGGTTGACAAGTTCAGCGATACGACTCCGGAGGCATATTATTCAGATGCAGTCCTTTGGGCCTCTCAGCAGGGGTTAGTTGGCGGGTATGGGAACGGTCTGTTTGGAACAAACGACCCGGTTTCCAGAGAGCAGATGACCACTATTCTCTGGCGATACGCAGGCAGTCCGTCCGCAACCGCCAATAGCAGTTTTCGTGACGCAGCATCAATTGCTGACTATGCTTCCACCGCTGTAGCTTGGGCTGATGTCAACCAAATTGTGGCACCTGTTTCACCAGAGACTTTTGCGCCAAAGAACAGTGCTACCCGTGCCCAGGTGGCAATGGCACTCATGAGTTTTACGCAGAGGATGCTGCCAGAATCCTCCCCGGAACCTGCGGCCAAACAAATTAAAGTGGCATCAGAATCAGGGCATGAAATCGTCTTTGAGCTGAACGAGAGTCCGGCAGCTCAGTCGCTGTATGATCAACTTCCGCTCTCCGTTGATGTGCAGAATTATGGTTCAAACGAAAAGATTTTCTATCCGCCTGAAAAATTGAATACCAGCGATCCCATTCCCGCAGAAGGGCCTTCTGGTGGACTGGCTTACTTCTCGCCGTGGGGAAATGTTGTAATGTACTACAGCAGTTACGGTCCTTATAATGGTTTGTACCAACTTGGACAAGCAGTGGCGGGAGCTGAATGGATAGAAACACTGTCTGGAACCTTGCAGGTCACGCAGGTTTTGGAATAATCCCTCTCTGGAGCGCCGCAGGGTAAAGGCTGCGGCGCTCTATCTAACCTGATCCATGTTTTTTTACTATGGCTTTCTATTTGATATAGGTATTTGATGTTTCGAATCGTTGGCCTTATAATCAAGGCAGAAAGGACGGGATAACATCATGGCAGCTTCAATTTTAATACATGAGGATGTGGGCCAGTTGCTGTTGGAGGCAGGATGTACCAATGAGTTTACTCAGCAGTTTCTGACCGCAATGGAAACAGAAAGTGTCAAGAGCCAGCTTCTCCTGCTGCGCGGACAACGGAGCCACCAGCTGGAGCGGCTGCACGAGGAGGAACAGAAGCTGGACCGGCTGGACTACCTGCGGTACAAGCTGGAAAAGCTGCTTCCCACAGAAAAGAAAACGAGCCGGAGGGGACGCTGATATGAAGCGAATGATTCTGAGCATTTTCATAATAGCCGCATTTTTTGTGCTTGCCGCTTGTGGTGTGTCTCAGGAAGCTCCAACTCCTCCTGGAAACACCACACTGCCGCCAGCGGATCAGCAGGAAACCAGCCCCGCGCCTACCGAGTCAGATGTACCGGCGGATACCATATCCGAAGATGCCAGCCCAACGGCCACAGCTGAAACGGCTGTCACTTTGACTGTGGACGGACAGACCTTTTCCGCAACTCTTCTGGACAATGAGAGCGTCCGCCAGCTTGTGGAACAGTTTCCGCTGACACTGGACATGAGCGAACTGAACGGGAACGAAAAATATTTCTATATGGACAATGAACTGCCCACTGACTCGTATCAACCGGGACAGATCCACGCAGGGGATCTGATGCTCTATGGCAATAACTGCGTAGTGCTGTTCTATGAGAGCTTCTCCAGCGGCTACAGCTACACCCGGCTGGGCAGCGTAGATGACCCTGCCGGACTGGCGGAAGCGTTGGGAACAGGCAGCGTAGAGGTCGCGTTTGCTGTGAGGGATGACGGATGAAGCGGAGCCACAAAAAGATGGTGCTGCGGTCGGTTTTGGCTGTTCTGGTAATCTCGTTGGCTTTGGCCTTATTTTTGTTCTGGCCAGTCATTCGTTCCGCATCCAGCGTGAAGCGTTTAGAGGACGGTCTGTACTCTATGAACTATTCGGGGGACTATGGGTTAGAGGACTTTATTGCCCAAGGTGGTGGAAGCAGTGATATGGCGGTGGCGGATTTTGTGATCGACCGGCTGTTTCACGGAGTGGTAAATCTTGATCTCCAAGGCAACTCCTTCGGATGCAGTACCCTGTCCGTTCCTGGCACTGACGGCACACAGTTCTTTGGCCGGAACTTTGATTGGGGAGCCTGTGCCACGCTGATTGTCCAAACGCATCCCAGAGGCGGCTACGCTTCCATTTCTACCGTTAATATGGACTTTTTGAATTTAGGGCTGAATCTCTCGGAAGATACCTCTGTGCGTCTGATGTCCGCCGCCGCGCCCTACGCGCCCATGGACGGCATGAACGCAAAGGGCCTGTGTGTGGCGGTCTTGATGATTGAGGATCGTCCCGGCTTTGACCAGAATACAGGAAAGACTGACCTGACCACGACCTCTGCCGTGCGGCTGCTGCTGGACAAAGCGGCAACTGTAGATGAGGCGCTGGCGTTGCTGGAGCGGTATGATCTCCATGCTTCGGCAGGTATGATGGTGCATTTCGCCATCGCAGATGCATCAGGCCGCTCGGTGGCAGTAGAGTATGTGAACAACGAAATGAGCGTTGTGGAAACGCCCATCGTAACAAATTTCTATCTCACCCCTGGAGAGAAGTACGGGATTGGAACAGAAGAATCCCATCGACGCTATGAAATTCTGACCGAAACCCTTGCGGATCATCCGTCCATGACCGCAGAGGAAGTGCGGGATGCCATGGACAGCGTCAGCAAGCACAACTTCGATTCGGTCTTTGCCTCCACAGAATGGAGCATCGTATTTGACCAGACCAGCGGCGAGGCCCGATACTATCACCGGGAAAACTTCGAGAATGCCTGTGTGTTTAGGGTTGGGCGGTAGGTGGCGGTATGTTGGAAAGCTATTTGATTCGTGGCCTCTTGATTGGACTGATTTTCGGTGTCCCCGCCGGAGCGATCGGCGCGCTCACGATTCAGAGGACTTTGAACAGCGGCTTCACAGCGGGATTGATGACCGGCCTTGGCTCCTCTGCGGCAGATATACTCTATGCCTGTGTGGGAGTATTTGGCGTGACATTGGTATCAGATTTTTTGACGCGCAGTCAGCGCCCCATTAGCTTGCTGGGAGGACTACTGATTGTCGCTCTGGGTGTCCATATCTTTCGGCAGAAACCTCAACACCGGCAGCAAGAGCCTGACAAGGCAAAATTGCCTCTTTGCTTTGCCAGCTCCTTTGCCATTGCCATAACGAATCCGGCAACTGTCTTATCGTTCCTTATGGCCTTTACTGCCTTTGAGATCACGGGAAATCAGACTCCCGCTCAAAGTATCCAGCTCATTGCCGGTATTCTGCTGGGAACATTGTGCTGGTGGTCTCTCTTATCAGGAATTACCGCCGTATTACGGGAGAGAATCAATGCTCGCATTTACCAGCTATTAAACCGTCTGTTAGGATGTTTGATGATGATATTCGGCTGTGCAGTCCTATTGCGGGGGCTTATGCCGCAATGAGAGTGGGGAGTTTTGCGTAAGCACGCCACTTCTCATGTTTTAATCCATAGGAAAATAGCATGGATTTATATTCAACATAAGCATTTGCTATTCGCGAAAGATTCCATTATAATCCCAACTGTCAAAACCAAAGCAAAGGAGCTGATTCTCATGAAACGATTGATTTGCGCGATGACCATATTGGCCTGCGTCTTGGCGGGGCTGTCTGGTTGTGGTACAGCTGGTCAAGTCACAGTTCCCGCAGAAGATGAGCTTCCAGCGGAGAGCAGCGCGGTATCCACTGAGCCGCTTACCAAAACAGAGACTTCACAGCCAGGGAGCAGCGGTATCACCAGTACATCACCGGAGACACCCCCAACCGCTGACTCTCCGCAGCAGGAGCCGCAGGTAAACGGCAGCGGGGATGCTGTGAGGGATGAATCTTCAAAGGAGACATCACCGTTGACTCCTCCGTCCAATACAGCGAATGTTTCCATCAGTCCTCCGGCGCAAAGCGGCGACACCAAGCCGGAGGACAGTACGCCGCAGCTCCCGGTCATTTCCCAGATTACTACGCTGGAGTCGGGACTTTCCTCTGCCAGCTTTTCCGGGGACGATGGCTTTGAGGCATTTCTGGCCCAGGGTGGCGCCTCCTCAGATGCGGATGTGACCCAATTTCTTGCGTCAAGACTGCTGGCCGATGCGGCGGTCAACGGCAGTTCCTTCGGGTGCAGCACCTTGACTGTGAGCAGCCCGGACGGTCACCAGTTGTTCGGCAGAAACTTCGACTGGCAGACCTGCAACGCGCTGGTGGTCACCTCGAAGCCCAGCCAGGGATATTCCTCCATCTCCACGGTCAATCTGGGCTTTATCAGTCAGGCGGGAGGCAGTCTGAATCAAATGCTGGAACAGAACGATATTCGGGTCTTGGCCGCGCTGTACGCTCCTTTGGATGGCATGAATGAAAAGGGGCTGGCGGTTTCTGTCAACATGATCCAGGACAGCGCCTCCATCAATCAAAACACGGAAAAGTCTGATCTGACTACCACCACCGCTGTCCGGCTGCTGCTGAACAAGGCGGCCAGCGTGGACGAGGCCCTGGACCTGCTCCGGCAGTATGACCTCCACGCCTCCATGGGCATGATGATCCACTTCGCTCTGGCAGATACCACAGGAAAGGGCGTTGTGGTGGAGTACATCAACAACGAGATGGTAGTCACGGAAACGCCGGTGGTGACAAATTTCTATCTGGCGGAGGGAACCAAGCACGGTATCGGAACCCAGCAATCTCACGAGCGGTACAACATTCTGACCCAGACGCTGGCAGACCACCCCACCATGACCATGGAGGATGTTCGGGATGCGATGGACAGCGTGAGCAAGGACAATTTCAATGAATTTGAGTCTACCGAATGGAGCGCCGTCTTTGATCTCAACACTGGAACCGCCCACTACTACCACCGGGAGAACTACGAAAACCGCTATACATTTTCGATTGGATAAGGAGGCCCCTTTTGAATACGATCAAAGTATTGCAGGAACTGGCGACGCTGAAACAGAATGAAAAAAAGTCCTCCGCACAGCTTCACCGTTTGCAGGAAAAGAAGCTCCGGGCCATACTCATCTACGCCTACGGGCATTCCCAATACTACAAAGATGCCTTTGGGGCGGCAGGGCTTACCGCCGAAACCGTCAGGACCGCTCCTCTCTCCGCTTTTCCTACGCTGGACAAGACCACGCTTCTGGAGCAGTTTGACAGCCTGATCACCGTACCGGATGTGACCCAGGAGGAACTTCGCCGCTTTGACGCGGAGGAAGCGGCGGACCGGAAGCCCTATAAGGGCAAATACCATGTGGTTCACTCATCCGGCAGCACCGGGACGCCTGGGTATTTCCTCTACGATACCGCCGCCTGGAACAGTATGCTTCTGGGAATCATCCGGGGCGCGCTGTGGGATATGTCCATGCCGCAGATATTGGCCCTGCTGGCCCGCGGCCCCCGGATCGCCTACATCGCCGCCACGGATGGGCGCTATGGCGGGGCTATGGCGGTAGGGGACGGCATTGACGGCGTGGGAGCCAAGCAGATGTACCTGGACATCAAGACACCTCTGGCAGAGTGGGTCCGTCAGCTCCGGACCTTCCGCCCCAACATCATCATCGGCTATCCCTCCGCCATCAAAATCCTGGCGGAACTGGTGGAGCGGGGCGAGGTGGATCTGAAGGTGGTTCGGGTCATTTCCTGCGGAGAACCCCTGGGAAACAGTCTGCGGAAGTATCTGGAGGACGTATTCCAGACCCGCACGGTCAACTTCTACGGGGCCAGCGAGTCTCTGGCCCTTGGAGCGGAAACAGACCCGGCGGAGGGAATGCTGCTGTTCGATGATATGAACATCATCGAAGCAGGCGAGGACGGCATCTATCTGACCTGCCTCTATAACTTCGCCCAGCCTCTGATCCGCTACCGGCTGTCCGACCGGCTGGCACTCCATCCGCCGAAAACAGATAGCAAATACCCGTTTACCCGCGCTGTGGGACTGCTGGGCCGGAACGAGGACTTGCTATGGTTCGAGGATGTGGCCGGGAACCGGGAGTTCCTGCATCCGCTGGCCGTGGAGGGTTTTTGCATTGATGGTCTGCTGGACTATCAGTTCCGGCAGACGGGGCAGGACGCCTTTGAAATGCTGGCGGAGACGGCGGAAAACGCAGACAGAGACATGATCCAAGCAGAAATGCTCCGCCAGATGAAAGAAATCCTGCGGGAAAAGGGCCTTAACTATGTGCAGTTTTATGTTCAGTTTGTTGGGCAGATTCTCCCCGATCCCCAGACTGGAAAGAAGAAATTGGTCATCGCCAAATATGGAGAAGGGAGGACTCACCGTGAAAGAGATTCTGTTGCAGGGCCGCGCACTCTGCAAGGCGTTTTCCCAGAACGGCGTGTCTACAGCAATCCTTGATCGGGTTGATATTGACATCTTCCAGCACGACTTTACCGTAATCATGGGACCCTCCGGGGCCGGAAAGTCCACGCTGCTCTATGCCCTCAGCGGCATGGACCGCATTACAGACGGCAAGATCGCCTACCAAGGCAAAACCATCAGCCGTTACTCCGAGAATCAGATGGCCCGCCTGCGGAGTCAGGAGTTCGGCTTTGTGTTCCAGCAGACTCACTTGGTCAGTAATCTGTCCCTCTATGAAAATGTGGCGGTGGCCGGCTATGTGGGGAAGAAGCGTTCTCCCCAGGAGGCCGCCAAACGGGCGGAGGCCCTGTTGGAGCAAATGAACGTGGGCAGCGCGAAAGACCGCTTCCCCGCCCAGGTCTCCGGCGGCGAAGCCCAGCGGGCAGCAATCGCCAGGGCCATGATCAATGATCCCGGCTTGTTATTCGCTGACGAACCTACCGGGGCTTTGAACAAATCCAACAGTGAGGATGTGCTGAATCTCCTCTCGCAGTTGAATCAGAGTGGGCAGAGCATCCTGATGGTAACCCACGATGTCCGGGCGGCGCTCCGCGGCAACCGCATTCTGTATCTGGAGGACGGCAAGGTCTTGGACGAACTGAATCTGCCGGTTTATGATGCCGGTCAGCTCAAGGAACGTGAGACACAGGTCAACGGCTGGCTCTCCGCCCTGCAATGGTAGGTGGCGATATGGAAAACCGAATTTTGTTCAGAGCCGGTTTGAGACGGCACAAGAGCAGTCTCGTGGGCGTATTTGTGCTGGTGTTCCTGGTTTCTCTGGCGTTGGGGACCGTGCTGACGGTCTGGAGCAATTCCAGTCGGTATGTCTCCGCAGAGATGGAGCGGGCCGGGTTTGGAACACTCACCGCTTGGGTGTCAGATGTTCCTGATTTGGACAGTCTTGTGGGTGAGATAGCTTCCATGCCGGATGTGTCCACTGTTGAAACTCAGGAAGTCATTTTTTCCAACTATGCTGTCGGGGAACAGGAATCCGACAGCGAAGGCCAGCTCATCACCCTGCACCCCGACGAAACCCGCTACCGCTTTTTTACGGATGATCGCTCTGCCTATCAAACCAATATCCCGGAGATCATGCCCGGTGAGGTCTATGTCTCTCCCTCTCTGGTTTCCATGTTCGGCGTGGAGTTGGGCGATGAGATCACCTTTCCCATTGCCCGCGCAGGTGGAGATGTGGTCTTTACAGTAAAAGGTTTCTACGAGGACCCTTTTATGGGCAGTTCCATGATTGGGATGAAGGGCTTTCTGATCTGCCAGGAGGATCACGATACCATTGTGGAGATCATCCGATCTTCCAGCATTGACGCCCTGGCCCGTGATGGAGCGATGCTCCACATCTTCTCCAACAGGGAGATCACTACCGCAGCGCTGAATCAGACGATCAATGAGCAGACCTCGCTTCCGTCCTTTACGGAGTTTGTCCATACCGCCCAGGCCATCCAGGGCTTCATGCTGATCTTGCAGAACGCTTTTAGCGGGCTTTTGATTGCATTGTCAGTTGTGCTTCTGGCTGCGGTGCTGGTAGTCCTGAGCCACAGCATCGGCAGTACGATTGAAGCGGACTACAAAAACATGGGGATTCTCAAGACCGTAGGCTTCACCAGCGCCGCCCTCCGCCGCCTCCAACTGCTGCAATACGGCGCGGCGATACTGGCCGGCATGGCGCTGGGTCTGTTCCTGACGGTTCCCGCCAGCAGGTTTGTCAGCCACATTACGCTGACCACCACCGGCATCCAGGTTCCGTCCCGCTTCCCAATCTTTTGGTGTGCGGGGGCGTTTGCCGCGATTCTGTTTCTGCTTGGCCTGTTCATCCTCTGGAAAACCGGCAAAATCGGGAGCGTTTCTCCGATGCGGGCGATTCGTGGAGAAACAGAAAGCACAGCTCTCCAAAAGGAAAAACTGCCGCCCATCGGCGGGAACGGCCTGTACTTCCACCTGGCTCTGCGCCAGCTCCTCACAGCAAAGAGACGGTATCTCAGCACCTGCGCTGTGGCGGTGCTGCTGGTGTTCTTCGCCTCCATGATTGGGCGCATGGACGCATGGCTGGGGCCGGACGGGAAGGGCATGATGGATGCCTTCAACCCCGCTGACCACGACCTGGGTGTTCAGACCTTCGGCACACTGGATGAGGCGGAGGCGGAGGAACTGGTGCTGACCTTTACGGAAATCACCGACAGCTACCTGCTGGCTATGCCCAGCGTAGCGGTCAACGGCGTGGACTACACCGCCAATGTCATCGACCAGCCGGAGCGGTTCCACATTCTGGAGGGCCGGACCTGCATAGCGGATGATGAGATCGTTGTGACTGAATTTATTGCCGCAAATTTCGGTTTGAACATCGGAGATGCCGTCACTGTTTCCGGGGGAGTGGGCAGCGGGGAATACACCGTTACCGGAATCTACTCTTGCGCCAACGACATGGGGGACAACATCGGCATGACGGCGGCAGGGTATCTGCTCATAGGCCGGGATGATCCGCAGATCTGGTGCCACCACTACTTTCTGGCAAACCCCAGCCAGAAAGCCGCTATCACGGAAGCTCTGGAGGACGCTTACGGCGGGGACGTCCATGTCCACGAAAACACTTGGCCTGGGCTGTTTGGCATTATAGCGGCTATGCGGGCGCTGCTGGTGTTTATGTACGGCATGGTCACGGCGTTTATCCTGATCGTCACCATTATGACTGGAACCCGTCTCCTGGCCGCAGAGCAGCGGAATACTGGCATTTATAAAGCCCTCGGCTTTACAAACCGGCAGCTTCGCTTGTCCTTCGCCCTTCGATTTGGCATGACTGCTGCCATAGGCGGAGCATTGGGGCTTGTCCTCGCCGCCGCTGCCACTGATCCGCTGGTATCCTCTGCCATGAAGCTGGCAGGCATCAGCAACTTTGCTTCTGCGGCAGCCTGGAACAGTACAGTCCTTCCAATCGTTATAGTGATTGGACTGTTTACGCTGTTTGCGTATCTGGCAGCCGGAAAAATCAAAAGGACCGATTTAACGGTGCTGATCTCAGAATAAAGAAAGGGATTTTTATGAAAAGGAAAACTTCACTATTTTTGCTTTCTATGACGCTCGTTCTCTCTATGCTTCTGTCTGGCTGCGGCCAGTCCCAGACCAGCGCACCTCCCTCCGAAAGCGATGATGCAGCCAATCCTCCTGTTGTGGATACGGTAACGCCGTCTGATGAGTTGGAAACACCGGAAGATTCCCAGCCGGTCATCTCTGACGCCCCCGAAGATGAGTCTGCTACTGGTGAGGAGAAAGCGGATGAGGAAACATCCGCTCCCAGTGAAAATGCGCCGGATGAGACTGCGCCGCCCCTGGAGGAATCAACTCCCGAACAGAAACCGGCGCAGACGCAGGAACAAACACCTGACCCCGAGCCTGACACCACGCCTGCACTTCCTCCCGCTCCCGTTACACAGGAACCTGCTTCTGCGCCGGAAACGCCCTCCGAGGAGGAAACGCCTCCTGTGGAAGAAACGGAACCCGTTGCCCCCCCTGCATCCAACACGACTCTCTCCGGCACAACTTTGACTCTGCGTTTTGGCGGTGGGGAGGAATTTACCATCAATATGTACGACAATGACACGGCGAATAAGATTGCCGAGTATGTGGGTACGGCAGCATGGCAGCTTCCTATTTACCACTACGATGATTACGATGGCTGGGAGTCCTTCCAGTATTACGACATTCCCAGCCGCTATGACATTCCGGACGGCTCTCAGTCTGTTACCTCCCAGAAAGCCGGAGCGGTATACTACTCCCATCCCAACCGGATCATCCTCTTTTATCAGGATGCCAACATTTCTACGGAGTACACCCCTGTGGGCTACATTGATTTCTCGCAGGACTTGGTGGATGCCGTAGAGAACAACCCGGTAGTCGAGGGCTGGGGCAACAAGCTGATTTTTATTCAGCCCTAAAGAACCACATCGCAAAAGCAATAGACTTTTCGTTTTGAAAAATCCATGCAAAAAACCTATGGTTTCATATTCAATATAAGTATTTGCTATTTATAAGGGCCGGGTATATGATAAGGATACAGCAAATAATCCACACACAACAACAAGGAGTGATCAACATCATGCGGAAAAAATGGTTCTCCATACTGCTCTCCGCTTTGCTGGTCCTGTCTCTGGCCGCCTGTGCAGAAAAGGACTCGGCAGCCAATAGCAGCACGACCCAGCCCGTGGATGAGAGCGGCAGCGTCAAAACGGAAACCTCTGCGGCGGATCAGCTGACGGTGCGCTTTGGCGACAGTGGCGCCCCATTTACGATGTACCTGGAAGATAACGACACGGCGGCAGCTATTGCCCGGCACGTGGGCAGCGCGGACTGGCGGCTCCCCATCTACCACTACGATGATTACGATGGCTGGGAATCCTTCCAGTATTATGACATCCCCAGCCGGTACGAGGTTCCCTCTGCCGCAGAGACTGTCACCTCCGAAAAAGCTGGAGAAGTCTACTACTCCGAGCCGAACCGGATCGTGCTGTTCTACCATGACGCCGAAATCTCCGGGGAGTACACGCTGGTTGGACGCTTCGATGTCACGGAGGAGTTCACTTCCGCTGTAGAGAACAATCCGGTACTGGAGGGCTGGGGCAATAAGATCATACAAATCAGCGCAGGAGAGTGACAACCCATGAGCGAACGTCTTTTGCAAATCCTGATCGACTCGTTTCCCAAAATGCTCATCCCCGGCCTGACCATGACCATCCCGCTGACGGCCATCGCGTTCACCTTCGCCATGATCATTGCGGTGGCGGCGGCGATGGTACAGTACGCTAAGATCCCGGTACTCACGCAGTTGTGCCGGTTCTACATCTGGATATTCCGGGGAACACCCCTGCTGGTGCAGCTCTTCGTGGTGTTCTACGGCCTGCCGGATCTGGGGATTCGCATGGACCCCTTTCCCGCCGCCGTGCTGGTATTCTCGCTGAACGAGGGCGCCTACTGCGCCGAAACGGTCCGAGCCGCGTTGGAGGCTGTACCGGAAGGACAGATGGAAGCTGGATACTGCGCCGGGATGAGCTATATGCAAACCATGCGGCGAATCATACTGCCCCAGGCCATGCGAACAGCCTTCCCTCCTCTGTCCAACTCTCTGATTGCCATGGTGAAGGACACCTCCCTCGCCGCCAATATCACGGTGGTGGAGATGTTCCGGGCATCCGAACAGATCAACGCCAGAGTGTATGAGCCTTTGGCCCTCTATATAGAGGTGGGCTTGATCTATCTGCTGTTCTCCACCGTGCTGACGTGGCTCCAGCGGGCGGGAGAGAAGAAACTGGGGGCCTATGAAAAGCAGGAGGTATAACCATGCTGGAAATCCGAAACATTCAAAAATCCTTTGGCTCTCTGGAGGTGCTGAAGGGCATCGACCTGACCGTGGAGAAGGGCGATGTAGTAGCTATCATCGGCCCCAGCGGTTCCGGTAAAACGACCCTGCTCCGCTGTATGAACTTCCTGGAGAATGCCGGGAACGGCACAATGGTCTTTGACCAGGACCACTTTGAGATGGGGCGTATCTCCAAAAAGGAAATTGCCCGCCTGCGGAAAAAGACCGCTTTCGTGTTCCAGAATTACAACCTGTTCCGCAACAGGACGGCCTTGGAAAATGTTACCGAGGGCCTGATTGTGGGGCGGAAGATGCCCAAGGCCCAGGCAGTTATCAAGGCCCGTCAGGCTTTGGAGAAAGTGGGGATGCTGGACCGGGAAAATCACTATCCTCACCAGCTCTCTGGCGGTCAGCAGCAGCGGGTGGCTATCGCCCGCGCCATCGCCACTGACCCGGAGATCATCTATTTCGATGAACCGACCTCCGCCCTGGACCCGGAGCTGACCGGGGAGGTGCTGGCTGTCATGCGCCAGCTGGCGGACGAGGGAATGACCATGCTGGTGGTCACCCACGAAATGGGTTTTGCCAAAAATGTCTCCAACAAGGTGGTCTTTATGGAGCATGGCGTAATCGTCGAGACAAGCGGCTCCAGAGACTTTTTTGAGCATCCCCGCCAGGAGCGGACAAAAGAATTTTTGCAGACAATCAGCAAAAGCCTGGATATGGCAGGCTGAAAAACATCAGTAAAAAGGAGTATCACCATGAAGAAACATCGTTTTGCGGCCCTGGTGGCTGCCGCCGTCCTGTGTGTATCTGCCCTCACTGCCTGCTCCCAAAGCAGCGGGCAGACCTCCAGTCCCAGCTCCAGCGAACCAGCCCAGACCGAGGCTCCCACCGATCTGCTGACCCAGATTCAGGAACGGGGCGAGATCGTGGTGGCGATGGAGGGTACCTGGGCGCCCTGGACCTACCATGACGAGGACGATCAGCTGGTGGGCTATGACGTGGAAGTGGCCCAGAATATTGCCCAGCGGCTGGGTGTGGAGGCCAGATTTGCCGAGGGCGAGTGGGATGGCCTGCTTGCCGGCTTGGATTCCGGACGCTATGACATCATGGTCAACGGCGTGGACATTGATGAGGCCCGTTCTGAGAAATACGACTTCTCCATCCCCTACGCCTATAACCGCACCGCCGTTATCGTCAGCGGAGATAATGACAGCATCCAGTCCATGGAGGATCTGAACGGCAAGAGTACCGCCAACACGCTCAACAGCACTTATGCCAACGTGGCGGAAAGCTACGGTGCGGAGGTCACCGGCGTGGATGACTTCATCCAGACCATCGAACTGCTGAACAGCGGACGCATTGACGCAACGCTGAACGCGGAGGTCAGCTACTACGACTACATGGCCCAGCACCCGGACGCCAATGTCAAGATCGCCTGCATTGACCCTCAGTCTACCCAGGTTGCCATCCCCATGCGGAAAGGGGAGGAAAGCGCCGCTCTGGTGGCCGCCATCAATGACGCACTGGCCGAGATGGCCGGGGACGGTACGCTGACCGAGCTGTCCATGAAGTATTTCGGCACGGATATTTCCAAGGATCAGTAAAATCAGGAAGGAGAGTGTGGGGTTATGGAGTTACGGGAATTTCTGGACTGCATGGACGCCGGAAAGCGGGTAGTGAGTGGATCGGAGGCACATCGCTTTATGAGCGCAGCATCTTTTGAGGTGATGGAACTGACCAACAAATTGAGCGCCAGCCATGACCTGAGCGAGATTCAAGAACTGTTTGCCCAAATTACCGGGAAGCCGGTTAATCGGACCTTTGCCTTGTTCCCTCCCTTTTACACGGATTTTGGAAAGAACATCATGGTGGAGGATAATGTGTTTATCAATTCCGGCTGTCACTTCCAGGACCAGGGCGGCATCGCCATCGGAGAAGGGAGCCTCATCGGCCACAACGTGGTGCTGGCAACGCTGAATCATGAGATGGACCCGGAACACCGGAAAGACCTGCACCCTGCCCCCATTAAAATCGGCAGGCACGTCTGGATAGGGGCCAACGCCACGGTCTGTCCCGGCGTGACCATTGGAGATGGCGCAGTGGTAGCCGCTGGAGCGGTGGTCGTGAAGGATGTTCCCGCCAAGGCTATTGTGGGCGGCGTCCCGGCAAAACTGATACGTTATATTTCAGAGGAGGAAACAGCATGAGCGGACATATCGCGGCGCTGAATGACAGCGTGACAAGAAAAAAGGTGGTTTACAAAAACCGCTACGGTTTGGAAATTATGGGTGAGTTGTACTATGCCAAAGATATGGACCTGACACAGAAACATCCCGCCCTCATCGTGGGCGCCCCCTATGGCGGCGTGAAGGAGCAGGGGCCCTGCGTCTACGGCAACGAGCTGGCCCAGAGGGGCTTTGTGGTCCTCACCTTTGACCAGAGCTTTATGGGCGAGTCCGGCGGCTTCCCCCGGAACGTGTCCTCCCCGGACATCTTCACAGAAAATTTCAGTGCTGCCGTGGACTTCCTGGGCCTCCAGACCTTTGTGGACCGGGAGAAGATCGGTGCTATCGGCATCTGCGGCTCCGGCGGCTTTGCCTTGTCCGCCGCTCAGATGGATACCCGGATCAAGGCGGTGGCCACTGCCAGTATGTACGATATGAGCGTTGCCGTCCGGGGCGGACAGGACCGCGCCGCCCTCCAGACTGTCAAGACCCAGCTTGCCGCCCAGCGGTGGAAGGATGCGGAGAACGGCTACCCCGAATACCTGCCCGGCTTCCCGGAGCGGCCCATTGAGGAGGTTCCTGCCAATATCCCGGAGCCGGATGCCGAGTGGATGCGCTTCTATGCCGTCAAACGGGGCCACCATCCCAACGCCCGCGGCGGCTTTACCACCACCAGCGCGCTGGCCATGATGAACTTCCCCCTTTTGGCCCACATTGACGAGATCTCGCCCCGGCCCATTCTGTTTGTGGTGGGCGACCAAGCGCACTCCAGGTTCTTCAGCGAGAACGCCTATGCCGCCGCGCTGGAGCCGAAGGAGCTGTACGAGGTTGCCGATGCGGAGCATATTGACCTCTATGACCGCACGGATCGCATTCCCTTCGATAAGCTTGCGGAGTTCTTCCGCTCTAATCTGAAGTAAAGGAGAAACGCCATGAGCAAATCAGTTTTGATCATTTCCACCAGCCCCCGCAAGGGCGGCAACTCCGACACTCTGGCGGAGGAATTTGCCAGGGGCGCGCGGGAGACCGGGAACCAAGTTGAGAAAATCGTGCTTTACGACAAGGCCATCGGCTTCTGCAAGGGTTGTCTGGCCTGCCAGAAAAGTAAGCGCTGCGTCATTCACGATGATGCGGATACCATCGCCCAGAAAATGCTCACAGCCGATGTGATCGTCTTTGCCACACCCATCTACTATTACGAGATGTGCGGCCAGATGAAAACCATGCTGGACCGGGCCAATCCTCTGTACCCTGCCGACTACGCTTTTCGGGACATTTACCTGCTGGCAGCAGCGGCAGACGCGGACAAGAGCGCCATGGATGGGGCTATCAAGGGCCTTGAGGGCTGGATCGCCTGCTTTGAAAAGGCCCGCTTGGCGGGTACGGTATTCGGCGGCGGCGCGGATGCCATTGGGACCATCCAGGGCAATCCCGCGCTGGACGAAGCCTATGAGATGGGCAAACGGGTGTAAGGAGATCCTTATGAAACAACGATTTACTACTTTTTTAGCCGCGCTCTTTTTCTCTCTTTCTATGGTGCTCCCTGCCAGCGCAACGGTGTCTGATACCGGTTATTCCGATGTTGACGCTGGAGCTTGGTATGCGGAGTCCGTTACCTGGTGCCGGGAAAATAATCTGATGGCCGGAGTGGGCGGTGGACGCTTTGCCCCTGACAGTACCTTGACCCGGGCCATGCTGGCCGCTGTCCTGTGGAGGCAGGCTGGCAGTCCTGTGGTCAACTATCTGATGCGGTTTAATGACGTACCAGAGGGACAGTGGTACACAGAATCTATTCGCTGGGCGGCCAGCGAGGGGCTGGTTCGTGGCTATGGAAACGGGCGCTTTGGAACCAACGACCCCATTACCCAGCAGCAGTTGGATATTATTCTGAACAACTACCTGGGCCAGACTATTACCCAGGGCATTCCCGGCTTTGACGGCAGCTCCGCCGTCACCACTCGCGCCCAAGTGGCCGCTGTCCTTCAAAGGCTCAGTGACACTCAGCCAGGGACAAGTCCATCTGAAGGAGAAGAAACTATGCTGTATATTACGGTCAATGGAACCACACTCACCGCCACTCTGGCGAACAATTCCTCAGCGGAAGCATTCCGGGAACTGCTGGCAAACGGTCCCTGCACCATTCAGATGAGCGACTACGGCAATTTTGAGAAGGTTGGTCCTCTGGGCCAAAGTCTGCCCACGAATAACCAGCAGATCACTACCGAGGCAGGGGATATCATTCTCTATCAGGGCAACCAGATCACCATCTACTACGACCGCAATTCATGGAATTTCACCCGCCTGGGGAAGATCAATGGCGTCACTTCTCAACAACTGCGGGACATCCTGGGTAGCGGTGACGTGAGTGTCACCTTTTCACTGGAAAAAGTGGCTTGACTGAAAGCCCACTTTAAGGATTAAAATTCCAACATATCAGGGGCGGCCTTTTATGCGGGCTGGCCTAACGCCTGGGCCGCGTTTCGGATGGCCGTGGAGGTCTACAAGGACGATGCAGGAGCGGACGGCGGGATCTTTGGTTTGGGCGCACCCAATGAAGCCTATGCCCAATACTTCGTAGGGAAATCCTACCTGAGACCCCTCACCGTTCCTGGAGAAACCGTATTCATGGCGAATGTGACATTTGAACCGGGCTGCCGCAATAACTGGCATATTCACAAGGCCACCAGTGGCGGCGGACAGGTCCTGCTATGTGCCGGCGGCAGGGGCTGGTATCAGGAATGGGGACAGGAAGCCCGGAAATTGAACCCCGGCGATGTAGTGATTATTCCTGCCGGAGTCAAGCACTGGCATGGTGCCGCCAAGGATTGTTGGTTCTCTCATGTAGCTGTGGAATGCCCCGGTGAGAATACTGCCAATGAGTGGCTGGAGTCGGTGAATGACGAACAGTATAGAATGCTCCGGTGACTGGTCGGGACGCGATATAAAGCGGGGTGATTCCTATACTCATCGCTTTGCGGAGAGAGTGCATCTACCTTTGGTACTATTTCAACCTTCAGATGGAGCAAATTTTTCCCTATTGGGTGCTGGGCATGGTGCTTGGGTCTGCTGTGTCCGTTTTTGCGAAAGATTCGATACATAGATTGTTTCGCTCTATCCAAGGGAAACGTCTGGGCGCTTTAGGCATAATCCCCGCCTCGGCTCTGGGAATCGCCTCGCCCCTCTGTATGTACGGCACAATTCCGATTGCCGCCTCATTCGCTGAAAACGGCATGGAGCATGACTGGCTGGCAGCGTTTATGATGAGTTCTATTCTATTGAACCCGCAGTTGATTTTTTACAGCATGGCCCTGGGACCAAAGATGCTGATGATACGGATCGTCTCTTGTTTCCTCTGCGGTATTACAACTGGCCTTCTTCTCCGTATATTCTATTCAAATAAACAATTTTTTGATTTCAACGGATTTTCTGAACCTAAAAACCGTGATACCGCCCCCAACCTCCTTGTGCGCTTTATGAAAAACCTGGGGCGGAACCTTAAGGCCACCGGGCCAATGTTCCTGTTGGGCGTGATCTTATCCGCACTGTTTCAGCGGTATGTTCCATCAGACGCAATGGCCCGACTGTTTGGAAAGCAAGAGGGCTTTGGCGTTTTGATGGCAGCGACGATTGGAGTACCGCTTTATGCCTGCGGAGGAGGAACGATCCCGCTGTTGCAGGCATGGCTGATGGATGGTATGAGCGCGGGCAGCGCGGCGGCTTTTATGATTACCGGCCCCTCTACCAAAATCACGAACCTGGGCGCAATGAAAATCGTATTAGGTGCCAAACGATTTGCGCTATATATCCTGTTTGTTGTGGCGTATTCTCTCATAACAGGTCTGTGGATCAACGCGTTTATGTAGCTGCTCTGGGCAGACCGGCGGTCAAACTCTCTGCCGATTCAATAACGATTTATGAAGGAGACAACCATGAAACACTGGAAACGAATTTTAGCTGCGGCACTGTCCGTCACTCTGCTGTGCGGTGTGTGCTTTGCAGCCTCCGGTATCTCGGCGCCGAGAGCAAACGCAGCGAACGAGGACACAGTTTCACCACAACCTGAAGCCAGTTTTACGGATGTTCCGGCTGGAGCGTGGTATGCGGAGGCGGTGGGCTGGTGCCGGGAAAACGGTATTATGAGTGGAACTTCGGCTACTACCTTTGCCCCAGAATCCAGCATGACCCGTGCCATGATGGTCACGGTCCTCCACCGGGCGGCGGGTACACCGGCCAGCACAGGCGAAAACGTATTTACGGATAATATCCCCGGCTCCTGGAGTTATGATGCGGTCCTTTGGGTCTCGGCCAATCATGTTCTTGCCGGATACGGCGATGGGCGTTTTGGCAGCGGCGACCCGGTCACAAGAGAGCAGGCTGCGGTGATTCTGCATCGGTACGCAGGGAGCCCTAATGCGGGAACCGCCTTGACTGCCGCAGACGCTTCTCTGGTCAGCAGCTATGCGGTGAATGCCGTTGCATGGGCTTCGGCTAACGGCCTGCTCCGTGCCGATAACAGCGGACGTATCAATCCAAAAGCCAACGCGGCCCGTGCGGAGGTAGCGTATATGCTGTACCGGCATCTCTGCAATTCTGACGTTCCATCTTCTGCACCTTCCGGGGATACGCCCCAGGTCTTTATGACCACAGACATCTCCTCGGAGGGCCTGATGGCGATTTATAAGGCTCTGAACTGGACCCCCACTGGAAATGTGGCCGTAAAGCTCTCCACAGGAGAACCTCCCGCCAGCAATTATCTGGACCCCGCCCTGATCGCAGACGTTGTGCATGAGGTCAACGGCACCATTGTAGAGTGCAACACCGCCTACGGCGGCTCCCGCGCC
>OFFZ01000532.1_pt1 | contig 22958 bp, 25 predicted proteins | sample 1521631 | NCBI WGS metagenome assembly OFFZ01 (sample SAMEA3504102, study PRJEB24116) | mouse gut metagenome | biome: mouse gut; feature: mouse-associated habitat; material: faeces | place: Denmark | collected 2011 | reverse complement strand
TGGTAGCCGTATCGCGTATCTTGTCGACGGCATCGACTATCGTATTGAGCGCCGTATCGTAACCTATCGTCGAGTCGGTGCCGCCGAGGTCGTTGTCGATCGTACCGGGCAGTCCGACGATCGGTATATCGTACTCCTCGGCGAAGATGCGCGCACCGGTCAGCGATCCGTCGCCGCCGATGACAACCAACGCATCGATGCCTGCCGCACGCATGTTGTCATAGGCCGTCTTGCGCCCCTCGGGCGTGGCGAACTCCTTGCAGCGCGCCGTTTTCAGGATCGTGCCGCCCTGCTGTATGATATTGCTCACGCTGCGCGAGGTAAAGTCCTCGATCTCGTTATATACCAAGCCGTAGTATCCGCGCTTGATACCCTTGACGCTGAATTTGTTGTATATAGCCGTTCGCGTCACGGCACGTATCGCCGCATTCATGCCGGGGGCATCGCCGCCCGAGGTCAGAATACCGATTGTCTTGATTGCTGCCATATCTTGCAATTATTATCGTACAACTATTTTTTATCCGTATCTATCATCCTGCCGTTGATATCGTACAGCGGCTCCTCCGGCACCAGATACCACAATATCGAGTAGAGGAACAGCGACAGGAATGCCGGCAGGAGCAGCACGGCCGCGACCACGCGCACCCTGCCCACAGGCCAGTTGACATACTTGGCCAGACCGCCGCATACGCCGGCTATGATCCGCTCGTCGCGCGAGCGGTAAAGGTGCGACGGATATTCGTAGGGCTTCTCACGCATAGGACTCTCGAACGGGTGCGCCGACGACGTCTGCAACGTGACCTGCTCGGCCACGACCGTCTCGGCATCAGCGTCCTCTGCCGCCGCAGCCGTAAGGCTTCTCTCTACGGCGCTACGCTGCAAGGTTTCGTCCGCCCTTCGGCCGAACGACTCGGGGCGCCCTATCTCGTCCTCGATACGCGATATCATCGGCAGCGACACTATCGCCTGCTCCGAGTCCGAAAGCGAGGAGAGCAGACGCGCAATGCGCATCTCGATGTTATCCATCGATGCGCAGTCCGTCGCCGGCAGCCGCGAAGCTATATCGTCGAGATAACTCTTCAACACCTCGTAGGCATCTTCGTCCAACGTAAAGGGACACGATGCGATATTGACGTTAACGGTCTTTTTCATCGTCGTAATTATGATATTGTCCGAAACCTAATCGATCCTAAATCGCCCCCGAACGGGGCAAACACTCTGCCGAAAGCATGCCGGCATCATAGGGGCTGCCGCGGCGGCCGCCACGATCCTACGTATCACGCAGGCTGCTGCGTCGCCTCCGCCCGGCGCTCGTCGTTTACTCTGAGCGATTTGTGTATGGCCTGCGCAAGGTGCGCCGGCTCGATGTCGCGGCGTATAGTCGAGTCATGGGCTATCGATATGCCGCCGGTCTCCTCCGACACGGCTATGATTATGGCGTCCGACACTTCGCTCATGCCCAGTGCGGCACGATGACGCATACCGTAAGACTTCGGTACGTCCTGCTGCGTCACGGGCAGCACGCACTTGGCCGCTATTACCCGATCGCCGCTTATGATGACGGCGCCGTCGTGCAGAGGAGCGTTCTTGAAAAATATGTTTTCGAGCAGTGCCGTCGACACCTTCGCGTCGATCGCTATTCCGCTCTCCTCTATGACGCTCAGATCGTTGCTCTGCTTGATTATGATGAGCGCACCAGTCTTCTGAGCCCCCATTTCGCGGCATGCCGTAACGACGGGTTGCAGGTCGAGCGAGGTCTTGTGACGGTTGGTATTGAAGAAACGGCCTATGAAGCGGAATTTGCTGCGCTGACGTCCTATCGCTTGCAGGAAATGACGTATCTCGGGCTGGAAGACGATAAGTATCGCTATCACGCCAACGCTGATTATCTGTCCGAGGATCGTCGACAACAATACCAGATTGAACGTGCGCACAAGTATCCATACCAGATATATGATGAATATCCCCGCCATGATATACGGCGCACTGGTTCCGCGCATGGCACGATATATCGCGAACATGATAATGGCCACGAGCATGATATCGATGAAATCGACGAACGTAAACGGAATGAAACCCATATAGTCAACTGTTATTCGCCTGCGAAATTATGAAAAATAATACCGACTTGCAAACACAAGCCGGTATTTATTCTGTGTTCGTCTCAGCCTACTCGGCATCGGCGGCATAAAGCTCGTTGACCTTTGCCAGAACCAACTTCGAGATATCGAGGCTCTCGTCGGCATCCACCACGGTCATGGCGTTGAGTATCATCTTGTAGCGACCGTCGGCATTGATCTGCTCGACGGCGCGCTTCATCAAGTCCTGAAAACGGTTCATCAGCACGGCATTCTCCTCGTCGAGGTTGCGCGCCTCCTGCTGCAAGCCGCTGTCCTCGCGTTGCACACGCTGCTGGAAGTTATTGATACGCTGCTGGATAGCATCGCCCTTCTTCTGCAACTCCTCCTGCTTCTGCTGTGCATTGAGAGTGGTTATCAAACCCTTGCTGTAATCCTCCTGCAACTTGGCGGCATCGTTCTGCAATTTGGCGTACTCGGCCTGCAAGCCCTTCTCGGTATTGGCCCAACCCTCCTGGGCCTTCTGTATCTTCTCCTGCGTCTGCTGAACCTTCTTTTGCAGCTCGGCGCCCTCCTTGGCATAAAGCTCGCTGCCGGTAAGGATCTGGTCTACATTGACATAAACCACGTCGCCGGACACGACGCACTCGGTGGTCGCCGCACCTTCGGCCGCAACCTCCTTATTCTCCTTGTTCTCACCTCCTCCGCACGAAACGAGCACGACGGCCGCACATGCAAATAAAAGAGTCTTTTTCATAGTTCGTTTTATTCTTGTTATAATTAATTCTCCGTTTGAAATACAAAGGTAAAAAAATTTCTTTACTTTTGTAAAACTTTCAGACTAAAAACTGTCCTATGTACGAATATATCTGCGGCACTATCTCCGAACTGGCACCGACATACGCCGTCATAGACGCATCCGGCGTCGGCTACTACATAAACATATCGCTGCAAACATACTCGGCCGTCGAACACTGCGACAAGGCTAAGCTCTACGTCCACTTTACCGTGCGTGAAGACATGCAGACACTCTACGGGTTCGCCACCAAGATCGAGCGCGAGCTCTTCCGGCGCCTGATAAGCGTATCGGGCGTGGGAGGCAACACGGCACGCATGATCCTGTCGACCTACACCACCGAGGAGTTGCAGAACATAATCGCCACCGAAAACGCGGCACTGCTGAAAAACGTCAAGGGATTGGGGTTGAAGACTGCGCAGAAGATCATAGTCGAGCTGTCGGGCAAGATGCTCGAACTGGGCGCTACGGACGGCGCATCGAACATCCGTGCGGCGGCCTCGTCGGCAGTATACGACGAAGCGCTGGCCGCTCTGACCATGCTCGGATTCCAGAAGTCGGCCTCGGAGAAGGCCTTGCAGACTATCCTGCGCGATGAGCCATCGCTGCCCGTCGAGCAGGCAGTGCGCATGGCTCTCAAAAAGCTGTAAGCCTCGCCAGCGCCACGGCAGCATCCTCGGGGAAAGGATATGTTATCGACCCTTTCGTCGCATCGGCCTCTATGACCGGAACGACTATCCACGATATGCGCCTGCCGTTGCGGTAGGCCGCGCAGCACGCCCTGCGGCGGAATACCCGCGGATCGTAATCGTCGCAGCAGTCGCACTCGACACCCCGGTCGGCATCGAGCATCATCGCAAACAGCGGGGCATACTCCTCAGAGGCGCCACGCCCGACTACCCTATGGCACCCGTCATCGGCCGCTGTAACGATAATGTCGGCATGCGTACCCGCAGCAAGCGAGTCGCATACCGACATCAATTCGACTGCCTTGCCCTGAGGCATGCACGCCTCCGAACGTCCGCAAACAGCAACGGCTGCCAACACCATTATCGCGAAACGGAGGATCATGTTCAGACCGGCTCTATCGAACGGAGCGCCTACCGCACGCTCCCTACTCGGCTTTCTGCTCGGCACGCCATGCGGTAACCGGCATCTTGTCGAGACGACGCTGGTGCCGGTCGCCCTCGAACGGTGTCGAGAGCCACTCGTCGAGAATCGCCAGCGCCTCGTCGTTGGTCAGAAAGCGCGCCGGCATGACCAGTACGTTCGAGTCGTTGTGCTGGCGCGAAAGATGCGCTATCTCGGGCGTCCAGCAGAGTGCGGCGCGTATGCCCTGATGCTTGTTGAGCGTCATCGATATGCCCTCGCCCGAGCCGCAAAGGCCGATGCCGCGCTCCAATTCGCCGCTCTCGACCGCATCGGCCAGAGGATGCGCGAAGTCGGGATAGTCGACGCTCTCGGGCGAATCGGTGCCGAAGTCGACGACCTCGAATCCCTTCGATCCGAGATAACCCACAAGAAACTCTTTGAGTTCATAGCCCGCATGGTCGCAGGCGATACCTATTTGACGGTTCATGTTATATAGTTGTTTAAGGCTTTACTACTTGGCGGCACGCTTGCGGTCTACCTCGCTGAGCAGAATCTTTCTCAGACGCATGGCTTTGGGCGTAAGCTCGACATACTCGTCCTCCTTGATATACTCCAAAGCCTCCTCCAACGAGAATACGATCGGCGGCGCTATCGACGCCTTATCGTCCGATCCCGATGCACGCATGTTGGTCAGCTGCTTGGCCTTCGTGACGTTGACCGTAATGTCGTTGCTGCGCGTATGCTCGCCCACGACCTGACCGCAGTACACCTGATCCATCGGCGATATGAAGAAACGCCCCCTATCCTGCAACTTGTCGATCGAATAGGCGTATGCCGTACCCGTCTCAGATGCAATTATCGAACCGTTGGTACGCATCTCGATATCGCCCACCCAAGGCTCGAAGTCTTTGAGGCGGTGCGTCATGATCGCCTCGCCGGCGGTAGCCGTCAGCATATTGGATCTAAGGCCTATGATGCCGCGCGACGGGATAGTAAATTCCAGACGCGTGCGGTCGCCCGTCGTCTCCATGTTTGTCAGCACACCCTTGCGGCGCGTCGCAAGCTCGATGACCGTACCGGCACAGGTGTCGGGGCAGTCGACCGTCATCTCCTCGATAGGCTCGCATTTGATGCCGTCGATCTCCTTTACGATTACCTTGGGCTGTCCGACCTGCAACTCGTAGCCCTCGCGGCGCATCGTCTCGATCAGCACCGACAGATGCAGCACGCCGCGGCCGTACACGATGAACGAATCGGCATTCTGTCCCGGTTCGACACGCAGCGCGAGATTCTTCTCCAATTCGCGGTCGAGACGCTCTTTGAGATGTCGCGATGTAACGTACTTGCCGTCCTTGCCGAAGAAAGGCGAGTTGTTTATGGTAAAGAGCATCGACATGGTCGGCTCGTCGATAGCGATCGGCGGCAACGGCTCGGGGTTGGTAAAGTCGCATATCGTATCACCGATCTCGAAACCGTCGATTCCGACCAATGCGCATATCTCGCCGCACTGCACGCTGTCGACCTTCTTCTTGCCCAGACCGTCGAACACCATAAGGTCCTTGATCTTGGAGCGGATCATCGTCTGCCCGTCGCGCTTGGCCAGCGTAACATTCTCGCCGGCACGCAGCTCGCCGCGCGTGATCTTGCCCACGGCGATACGGCCTACGTACGGCGAAAATTCGAGCGACGTGACCAGCATCTGGGGCGTGCCCTCGACTATCGCCGGCTCGGGTATCTCGTCGATTATCGCATCCAGCAGCGGCGCGATCGAATCGGTCTTCTCCGTCCACACGTGCGACATCCAGCCCTGCTTGGCCGAACCGTATATCGTCTTGTAGTCGAGCTGCTCCTCCGTAGCACCCAGCGAGAACATCAGGTCGAACACCTGCTCGTTGACCACCTCGGGACGACAGTTAGGCTTGTCGACCTTGTTGACCACTACGATCGGCTTCTTGCCCAGCGACAGCGCCTTCTGCAATACAAAACGCGTCTGCGGCATAGTGCCTTCGAAGGCATCCACCAGAAGCAGCACGCCGTCGCACATGTTCAGCACACGCTCCACCTCGCCGCCGAAATCGGCGTGTCCGGGCGTATCTATTATATTGATTTTATAATCCTTGTATATTACCGATACGTTCTTCGAGAGAATCGTAATACCTCGTTCGCGTTCCAGATCATTGTTGTCGAGAATCAACTCTCCGCTGGGTTGTTCGTTGTCGCGGAGCAAATGCCCCTGCATTATCATCTTGTCGACGAGCGTCGTCTTGCCATGGTCGACATGCGCGATGATCGCTATATTGCGTAATTTTCGCATATCCTGATTAGTTTGTCGCGGCAAAAGTACGAAAAAATAGCGACAATCACGCACAAAACGCCAAAAGATATATCCGGCGTTCCGGTTGCGGCAACCGTGTTCGCCCGCCGATACGGCGTATGATGTTCCGTCTGGCATCCGGTTGCGTCACTGTCCGACTGCGAGCCTTGCAATTTTGCGCATCGTTTCGGCTTCGGCGCGTGCTTCGGCTTTTCGGGTGGCGAATCTGAAACCTATACCCGTGCGCAACATGCCGCTTGCACCCCAGCCTATCTCGCCATACCAGAACAGCCTGTTGCCTGCCGAGATACCGAATCCGGTTATATCCAATACCCATTGACGGGTGTTCAATATATCGGCTTTATTGCGCGAATAACGTCCTATGCCCATGCCTATGCCGATCTCCGAATATATCTTTACCGTGCGGGACAACCATGCGAACCGTAATTTTGCAGTCAGCGCCCATGAATCGAACTTGTATCGAACCCGATCCGCTGCGCTGCCTTTTATCGGATTTTATTTATGTTGTGTTTCCGTCGCCGAAAAGTCGACCGCAGCTTCGTATGCAACCGTTTCGCCGGTATCCAGCAAAAACTCGACGGCGAGGGTGTGCTGCACCGCAACGGTCGGTACTGAGGTCGTGCTCAGTTCGAGGACGTATGATATAAAATAGAGATCGTTATCGGACAAATCGCTGATACGCTTCTCGAAATATGTCAGGTATTCACCTGACCAGCCATTCCGGACATAAGGCCAGAACGATGAATATCTTACTACGAATATATCGTCTAACAAAGCATGTGCATCATGTTCATCGTCCCATGCGGCATCACTTGTAATATGAATTGCCCGAACCGATTCGGCAAGCGCATCCCCATACATATCGTTGTTGCCGCCACCGCTGTCGAAGCACCACCGGCCGTCGGGAATCATATCGCCGTATTTGGCACATAGTTCATAATATGTCGTTTTGTCGTTTCCGAAAGCATATTCATAATCGCTCGTGAGGTAGGTACCGAGCTTAAAGGCAAGTATACATTCGTCATTCAGAACGGCAACTTCGCAGCTTCCGGAACCATCTCTGCAAGAATAATATTTTTCAATACTCCCGGGTACTTTTTGTGCCGGTTGGCGCACCTCGCAAGATGCGAGTATCAATACAGTATAAAGTATGTACAGGATTTTATGCGTCTGCATATCTTTTCAATCTATTCTTCCCATTACTGTGCTTCCGTAGCTGCAAAATCCAGTTCCACATAGTATGTCGCCGTGCGGTCGGTGTCGAGTTCGAACGAAACGGTCAACGTATGATGTTGTGCCACGGTCGGCAGAGTGGCGCAATCAAGCCGTACCGAATTTTGGATCAATTTCATCTCGTCTTCCTGCAACTCCGACAACGACGTAGTTACAAGTGTGTAAGTCTGCCCCGTATAGTTATTGCTGATATAGGGGTAAAATGTGCAATAACCGATTGAAAACATATCGTTTAAAAGCGTTCCTGCCGGGTGCTCTGCATTCCAATCGTTGTCACTGACGATCGAGACACTATTGATGATTTCGAAACAAACAGCCGGATATGCGCTATAATCCGTACTTTGACACGAAAATCCTCCCGGATAAATATCTCCGAACTTTTCGCATAATGAATTATATCGCTCTTCCAACAATTTATTATCGGCAAACACGAAATCATGGGAATTTACATAGATGTTGTTCTGCCAGTGCTGTGGTTGTAACCGTACGGATACACTATTATCGTCATATGTCACGTCAAATGTATCGGGATTGAAATAAGTATAACACGATATGAATCCGATGCGCAATCCTGTCTTCACAGGCTCGCAGGAGGTGAGTATCAACACAGTAAAAAGTATGTACAGGATTTTATGTTTTTGCATATTCGTTTAGTCTATTAATAATATTCTGAACCACCATGTATAATTGAATGTATTCGATGTTGTTTCTCCTTCATCTATCTCCACTCCGATATCGCTTGAATCGAATAGCTTATAGTAATACCAACCGTTATTATTTCCGTTCCACCCGAAATTGCAGTGATTGAAATAGTTTCTGGATTCATCATGATATTTGCAACCGTCGATGACCCATGCGTGTCCACCTTCTTTGCATGCCTTCTTATCCAATGCCCAGATAAAAACAGGACGGCTATCGCGCAGACTTGCAACTATTTGATCTTGTCTTTTTCTGTTGAAACCTATTTTTCGTTGTACGTTATATCCTAATCCTTGTAAATATCTCTGTACTTGTACTGGTAATGCAAATGTGCCTCCTTTACCTAAAAAATTATAATGGACTCCTATGCCATCAGCTGCGCTTCTAGCCAATGAGGCGACATCTTTTTCTCGCATTTTATATATCTGCTCAGATGGATAATTGGTCGGGGTTGCGATAAATAGTTCAATATCTGCCCATGTCGATGTCGTAATCATAAAGTTGTCGCGTAGACTCAGATTTTTTAAATATGTTAGTATTTGTATTGCAGCGATTGTCGTACAACCTATGGGGCGTGGATTGCAACCACTATCTAAATGTGTAACTAACATATTAAAAGGATATCCTTGCCCCCACTTTGTTTTCAATAAAGGTTCGACATTGAGGTTGCCGCCGCCGTGCGAACCTTCATATACCTCTTTACCTGCTGCCCATATCGTATGCCGTTGCGTATAATCGATTAACAGATCGACGATCAGATTATCGACCGGACATACATTCCCTATGGCGCCGATATAGTATTCGTCTTCCTCTTCGCAATACAGATCATCGGCGGTCAATCCCGGGATGATCTGGAAATTGGGGTCACGCCCCGGATTGGGAATGGAGTCTTGTCCGGGGTTGAGCTGTATCGGTTCGGATTGCCACGTGCCTAATAACAACGGATCGAAGTTGCCGTTATCGCCGACGATAAGAACGGTGTCGAGACGGCTGTCGGCACCGAGAATCGCATATCCCTCGTCGCCTGAGAAGTTTACCACATAGAGCAGATCGCCCGCATCGACATCATTTTCGCTGCGTGTGGCGGCTGGAAACATATCGGACGCCGATACCCGGTCAATGCGTGCAATCGTACGTCGTACGCCGCGCGTGACCGGATCGCTCGAATCGAGAAAGCGGTTGAGGGCGGCTACGGCCTCTCCCACGGGTATCTCTGTCTCGGAGCGCCGGCTGTCAGGCGAGTGATTCATCTCGGGCGTAGTCTGATAATCACGAGTACACGATGCCATAACGGCAATTGCAGCAATGACTGCGATACACGAATGTCGTTGATTGGTCATAATAAAAGGTTTTAATTGATGAATAAATGCCGGTTGTACGTGCCGCCTCGACATATTACCGTGTAACGAGTGTAAATGCCCATGTTGCACTTCGGATACTGTTGGCCGTTGTTACAAAGATAAAAAAAATTGTTTCATTGGCAAACTTTTGAGCTATAATAATCTTGCCGGCATAAAACAAATATGCCGATCTAAATATTTTTTGCTATTTCGGCTCTATTGCCGATAAGTCGGCCACAGCTTCGTATGCAACCGTTTCGCCCGTATCGAGCACAAATTCGACCGTCAGCACGTGCCTTGGGCATTCGATGGGCAGCGAATCGGTCATAAAGCATATATCTCTCAACAGCAGTCGCATTTCGTCGTGCGACAACTCCTAAACCATAATATCAACGAAAGTAACATACTCGAAGCCGACCCAACCGCCACTAATAAAAGGATAGTACGTAGTGTAATACACCTTAAACAGGTCATTCAACGACTCTCCGGCAGGATGCTCCGCATCCCAATCGCAGTCGCTCGTTATCACAATATTGTATACCGATTCCGCGAGTGCGACAGGTTGCATATAATCTTCCGATGTATAGCTCCAACCGCCCGGTTTCAAGTCGCCGTACTTTTTACACAGCGAAGCATAAGTCTCCGTCCCGACAGCACCGGAGGAAGATTTGCGACCCAACGTCATATCTATCCTTACCTCAACGTCAGAGGCAACACAATACGTGGTTCCATATCCCTCTCCGAAGGTATAATACTTATAAATAAATCCCTGCCTATTATAAGTCTCCAATCTCCTGCATGCCACAATTAACAATAGTATGATTATAACTGCATAATAAATACATTATTTTCGATATTCATAGGTGTTTAATTTTACACAGCCAAAACGCCTAACCAGACTACCTACACCAATTGCTTACAGCGTATCTGCTTCAGAGAAATCCAACTCTATATGATATGTTACCGTGCGGTCGGTGTCGAGATCGAACGAAATGGTCAACGTGTGATGATGCGAGTCGGTCGGCATCGAATTGCAATTTAATTCGATATTGCATAGTATTAATTTCATCTCGTCGTCTTTAAGATCGGATAACGTTTTAGTAAACGAGGTAAGAGGTGCTCCCGTATACCGATTGCTTATGTAGGGGAAATAAGAGAAATAGCGTATTGTAAATATCTCGTCAAGCGGTGTTCCTGCCATCAGATTCGCATTCCAATCGTTATCGCTGACAATAGAGACATGTCTTACGATCTCAAACGAAGCCTCGGGAGTCAAAATAACATCTCGGCTCGAACAAGGATACCCATCAGAGTTTATATCTCCGAATTTATTGCATAATTCATAGTAGCGGTCTTTTCTCGGCGACTTGCCGAATGCATAATCTTGTCCGTCGGTGTATGTTCCGATCAAAGACTTTTTTCTGTACAACCGAATTGTAAATGTTTCGGAATCGTATATTACTTTACTATCGGGCACATCGAAATAAACATAGGCGTAAATATATCCCGGGCGTGTGCCTGTGTGAGTAATATCGCACCCGGATAACGACAGCAAAAATAATACTATAAAAATATATCGTTTCATATTGTACTATTGAATAATTAATATTCTGAACCACCATGAATAATGGTTGAAGTTTTTATTTATTAATGCCGGATCATCAAGTTCAACTCCCTCGTCGGAAGAATCGAATAGTTTGTAATAGTACCAACCGTTGCTTTTCCCATTCCAACCGAAATTGCAATGATTGAAATAGTTGTTGGATTCGGGATGATATTTGCAACCGTCGATAACCCATGCATGGCCACCGTTTTTGCATGTTTTTGCATCCAATGCACCTATAAAAACCGGACGACTATTTTTCAAACTTGCGACTATTTGATTTTGCCGATTTCTGTTAAAGCCGATTTTCCGTTGGACATTATATCCTAATCGTTGCAAATATCTTTGTACATTTACCGGCATGGCAAATGTACCGTCTTTGCCTAAAAAATTATAATGTACACCTATACCATCGGCTACGCATAATGAGAATTTCGCTAAATCCTGTTCTAAAACGGTCGGCAACAAACAATCAAGATCTATAAAATTCTCAAAATCAACCCATGATGATTTCGTGATATTGAATTTATTTTCCAAATTAATATTTTTGAGATAAACCAATATCTGTGACGCTGCCGTGGTGGTACAGCCTATTGGACATTTTCCGCCATCCGTCGAATAATACTGGACATGAAAATTAAACGGATATTGTTGTCCCCACTTTGTTTTCAATAAAGGTTCAATATTAGCCGCACCTCCGCCGCCGTGCGATCCGCTATATTCTACTTTACCACCTACCCCAATCGTATGCCGTTGGGTGTAATCTATCAACAAATCGATGACCAAATCATCTACGGGGCAGATATTGCCGATAGCGCCGATATAATATTCGTCCTCCTCTTCGCAATATAGATCGTCAGAGGTTAGTCCCGGCATGATCTGAATGTCGTGATCCCGTCCCGGATTTAACGGATCAGGAAACGGATTGTGATTCGGAATTGAATCTCGCCATGGTAAAACAGGCAACTGGGAGGTAGGAGAGCCGAAGAGCGGTAGGGCGAAATTGCCCGTGTCGCCTACGATAAGTACGGTATCGAGCCTGCTGTCGGCACCAAGAATGGCATAGCCGTCATCATTGGAAAAGTTGACCACATACAACATATCGCCAGCCTCGGGTATTTCATCGCTCCGTGTTGCAGCAGGAAACATGTCTGCCGCCGAGATGCGGTCGATGCGGGCTATCGAACGGTGACCGCCCCGAGTCGTCTCGCCCGCAGATTCGAAAAACCTGTCCAATGCCGATAATGCCTCGTCCAGAGGTATCTCGGTCACGGTTTTGCGGCTGGCGTCAGGACGGCCTACGTCATCACTCATTTCATAATCCCCGCACGACACCAATGCCATGCCCAATGCGCAAAACGCTGCGCTGCGAAATTTTACCATAATTCACTACGGCATTAAGGTTAAACTCACGGGATGCGCAACCCATAAGGCAGCCCCCGCCACTCTCCGTTCATGGTCTCCATGCGCTTTCACGTCACGTGAGAAAACTATTGTCCCGTTTCAAGGGGATCGGTCGGTGTATTGCAAATATAACAAAATATTTCCGGCAGACAAATTATTTCGCTGCAATTCGTTACGTGCACAATGCAATTTATCTTACGGCGGCGCCGGTAAGACAGAGACGTTGGCCGGTTTTTTGAACTGACTGGAGTATATACCGACCAAATTTCGAAAAATATGTATTATATTTGTTCCGTCGTTGAACCTATCGTGGTCATGAACAGAACCATAACGCTTAAAGGATCGTGCGAGATCTATGTCGGCAGCACCGAAACGATACTGCCCAGGGTACTGCCGCGTCGCAGAGTCGTCGTCATAACCGACGCCAACATCGACCGGCTCTACCCCGATCTGGTGCGCCGCTTCGACTATGTAGTGATCGGCCACGGCGAGTCGAGCAAGACGCTGGTTACGGTCCAGAAGGTCTACCGCCGCTTCATGGAGCTCGGCGTCGACCGTTCGACATTCGTTCTGGGCATCGGCGGCGGCATCGTTACCGACATAGCGGGCTTCGTGGCCTCGACCTATATGCGCGGGCTGGATTTCGGGTTCATATCGACGACGCTTCTGGGACAGGTCGACGCAAGCGTCGGCGGCAAGAACGGCGTCAACCTCAACGACTATAAGAACATGATCGGCACCTTCACGCAGCCCTGCTTCGTCATTTCGGATGTTAGCATGCTGCGCACGCTGCCGCTGCGCGAGCTGCGCGCAGGTATGGCCGAAGTCATCAAGACGGCCGTAATAGGCGACCGCGAACTGTTCGAATACCTCGAAACGCACTCCGCCGAGACATTCTTCGACAACCCCGAAACGATGTGCAACGTCGTATGGTCGTGCGTCAGCATCAAGGCCGGCATCGTCGAACGGGACGAGCGCGAGGCCGACACGCGCCGACTGCTCAACCTCGGTCACACCATGGCGCATGCAATCGAAAAATGCGCGCACGAGATCAACCACGGCGAAGCCGTCGCAATGGGTATCGCAATGATATGCGCCGCCGCCGTCAGGGGCGGCATGCTCGCAGCCCCAGACCGCGACCGCATACACGCTCTGCTCGAAAAGACGGGCTTCACGCTCACTGCCCCCGTACCTACGGCCCGCCTGCTGCGCGAGATAGCCAAGGACAAGAAGCGCAGCGGCGGCAGTATTGATGTCATTATGCCTGGCCTTTGAGACAGGTATAGCCGCCCAGGCCAGCGAGGGGGCCAGCGTGGATAAGACCTGCGGCGGCGTGGCTGCGGTATTCAATCCGGGCTCCGGCAATTCGGTGGATGTGGTGAACGCTACGGCGAAGGAGCTGAACCTTGACCTGACGGCGGAAGAGGAGGAGCCCCGGGAAAGCAATCTGGTAATGGCCAATGTGCAGAACGCGCTGAACGTGAGGAGCGAAGCCAGCGAGGAATCCGACAAGGTGGGAATGCTGTACAAGGATTGCGGAGGCACGGTTTTAGAGCGCAGGGACGGATGGACCAAGCTGCAGTCCGGGAATATCATCGGCTGGGCGTCGGACGAGTTTCTGATTTTTGGTGACGAAGCCCTTGCCCTGGCCAACAGCGTGGGCAAGATGGTGGCGACGGTGGACACGGAGACCCTCCGGGTGAGGATGGAACCCAACACGGAGGCGGGCATCTGGGGCCTGCTGCCGGGAGGCGAGGTAGTTGAGGTGCTGAACCAGTACGATGACGGCTGGGTGTGCATCGATTTCGAGGGAGAGGACGGCTATGTGTCCACGGAATTCCTGGTGATCGACTTCGTCATCGACGCAGGGGAGACCATGGAGGAGATCGATGCCCGCATAGCTGCGGAGAAGGAGGCCTCAAGGCACAAGAACTTTGGCGAATACACCACGGACGCTGATACGACTCTGCTGCTGGCAGCTCTGATCTATTGCGAGGCAGGATCTGAGAGCTATGAGGGCAAGCTGGCGGTGGGCGCAGTGGTCATGAACCGTGTCAGGAGCGGGGCATACCCCAATTCCATTCACGGCGTGATATATGCTTCCGGCCAGTTCACGCCGGCCATGAACGGCAAGCTCAACAGCGTGTACGCGTCGGGCGGCTACAGCGCCGAGTGCGTCCAGGCGGCCCAGGAGGCCCTGGCAGGTGTGTCCAATGTAGGCGACCTGACCCACTTCCGCCGCAACAACGGACGGGAGGGCCTGGTGATTGGAAACCACGTATTCTATTGATGGCTGCCGAGGGTAAATAATTTCATATTTGGGGCAATATGCGCGGGCGGCGAGGCTTCGCCGCTCTTTTTTATATGTTAGGCGCAGGTAACGTGCAAAGAAATGGGTTGATAAAAAATGATTTTTATAGTAAACTGAGTTTAGGAACTAGGTGAAAAGGATTTAGAGAAAAAGGACAAGGGGAGGAAAATTGTATGGATATGGTGCTGATTTTCTGGATGGTCATATTGATTCTGTGCATCGTGATCGAAGTTCTGACCCTGGGGCTGACCACTATATGGTTCGCGGCGGGCGCGCTGGTAGCCATTTTCGCGGCTCTATTGTACGCGCCGATTTTTGTGCAGGTGATTCTGTTCCTGCTGGTCTCGCTGACATTATTGTTCTTCACCAGGCCCATCGCGGTGAAATACTTCAACCGGGACAGGGTGAAGACCAATGTGGAGAGCATGGTGGGCCGCCAGGCCATCGTCACCGGCGAGATCGACAATGTACAGGCCACAGGCCAGGTGACGGTGAGCGGCCAGGAGTGGAGCGCCAGGAGCTGGGACGACAAGGTACGGATTCCGGCGGGGGCCGTGGTGGTCGTGGTAGCCATCAGCGGCGTCAAGCTGATCGTGCGGACAGAGCAGCGGATGGAAGCAGGCGCACCCGTCAAGGAGGAAGCGCCGCAGCCAATGGCAGCGTCTCCGGGAGAGGAGCAGGAAGCGCCGAAGGAGGAGACGCGGATTCCAGGCGGGGAACCACAGGTCCCGGAAGCCGGACCGGAGGAGAAGGAACCTGAAGTGGTGAAAACGGAGGAGTAGTTTTTATCCATCAATAAAATAAGCGCTGGACAAAGCGCGGAAAGAGGTAAAATTATGGGTATGGGAACAATAATGGGTTGGATTATGGGGATTTTGATTTTGGTGATCCTGGCGGTGCTGGTGTCCTGCCTGAAAATCGTGCCCCAGGCACAGGCCTATGTCATCGAGCGGCTGGGCGCTTACCAGGGCACATGGTCGGTGGGATTCCACATCAAGGTGCCTTTCCTGGACAAAGTGGCCAGAAAGGTGAACCTGAAGGAGCAGGTGGCGGACTTCCCGCCCCAGCCGGTGATCACCAAGGACAATGTCACCATGCGGATCGACACGGTGGTGTTCTACCAGATCACGGATCCCAAGCTGTTCACCTACGGCGTGGAGAATCCGATGATGGCCATCGAGAACCTGACGGCCACCACCCTGCGTAACATCATCGGCGACCTGGAGCTGGATCAGACACTGACGTCCCGCGAGACCATCAATACCAAGATGCGGGCGGCTCTGGACATCGCTACGGATCCCTGGGGCATCAAGGTGAACCGCGTGGAGCTGAAGAACATCATCCCTCCCGCCGAGATTCAGAATGCCATGGAGAAGCAGATGAAGGCGGAGCGCGAGAGACGTGAGGCCGTGACCCGGGCGGAAGGCGAGAAGAAAGCGAAGATCCTGGAGGCCGAGGGCGCCAAGGAATCCGCCATCCTGCGTGCGGAGGCCGACAAGCAGTCCGCCATCCTGCGCGCGGAGGCCCAGAAGGAGAAGATGATCCGCGAGGCGGAAGGTGAGGCGGAAGCCATCCTGAAGGTACAGCAGGCCAATGCGGACGGTATCCGGATGCTGAAGGAGGCAGGGGCAGACGAGCCCGTGCTGAAGATCAAGAGCCTGGAGGCCTTCGAGAAGGTGGCGGACGGCCAGGCCACCACAATCCTGCTTCCCGCGGAGCTGCAGGGCATCGCGAGCCTTGCTGCGGCGTGGAAAGAGGGCACGAAGAGCGGGTCGTAAGGAATTGCTTTCACGATTCCTGAAAGTGTATATGGGGCGATACGATGCCATAAGACCGGCAGTCGGCTTCCGGAGCAATATCCGGAGGCCGGCTGTTTTGGGGTTGAAAAAGACATGATGTTGCGGTATATTTATTACGGAAGTTAGAAGCTGGAAGCTTTGGAGACGGATATATCGTTTTTACAAATCAGAGAGAAAAGGACAGGTTGAGAAGATGGATTTAAAGGGACGGGACTTTCTGAAGCTGTTGGATTTTACCACGGAGGAGATCGCATACCTGCTGGATTTGGCGGCGGATTTAAAGGAGAAGAAGAAAAAAGGGATTCCGGTGGACACCCTGCGGGGGAAGAACGTGGCGCTGATCTTCGAGAAGACCAGTACCCGCACCAGATGCGCCTTTGAGGTGGCGGCCCACGACTTGGGGATGGGGACGACCTATCTGGATCCTTCGGGCTCCCAGATCGGCAAGAAGGAGAGCATCGCGGACACGGCCAGGGTCCTGGCGGGCATGTTCGAGGGAATCGAATACCGGGGATTCGGGCAGGATATCGTGGAGGAGCTGGCGAAGTATGCCAATGTGCCTGTGTGGAACGGGCTTACCAATGAATTCCATCCTACCCAGATGCTGGCGGATTTCCTGACGATCAGGGAACACTTCGGTCATCTGGAGGGGATACGGCTGACCTATATGGGGGACGCCCGCTACAACATGGGCAATTCCCTAATGGTGGCCTGCGCCAAGATGGGGATGCACTTCACGGCCTGCACCACGGCGAAATACTTCCCGGAGGAGGGACTGGTGGCGCAGTGCAGGGAGATCGCCGCACAGACCGGAGGCAGCATCACGCTGACGGAGGACGTGGCTGCCGGGACGAAAGATAGGGATGTAATCTATACGGACGTATGGGTGTCCATGGGAGAGCCGGATGAAGTCTGGGAGGAGCGCATCAGGGAGCTTTCCCCCTATCAGGTGAACCGTGCCGTCATGGAGAACGCGGGGGAAAAGGCCATATTCATGCACTGCCTGCCCGCTTTCCACGATCTGGACACCAAAATCGGCGCACAGATGGGTGAGCGCTTTGGCATCACGGAGATGGAGGTCACGGACGAGGTGTTCGAGTCCGGGCAGTCGCTGGTGTTCCGGGAGGCGGAGAACCGGATGCATACCATCAAGGCCGTGATGCTGGCCACGATAGGGGAATGAGGAGGCACAGTGCTGACTGGTACGCCGGTGCATGAATTCCCCAGTAATCAGTGCCGGATGTCCGCGCCAGGACAGGGCGGAGGAAACTGACGACAACGCAGGACTGGGGTGGACAGCCAGGGCTGACTGCTCAAGGGCTCATGCGCTGGGGAATGAGGATACCGGATTGAAGCCGGGAACGGGAATGGATGTTCAGAGATGAAAGCTAAGATATTGGCGTTATTGCGGGAGCGGGAGGACTATGTGTCAGGGCAGGAGCTGTGCCAGCGGTTCGGCGTCTCCCGCACCGCGGTGTGGAAAGCCATGGGACAATTGAAGAAAGAGGGCTATCAGATAGAAGCGGTGCAGAACCGTGGATATCGGCTGGCATCTAACCGTCAGGTCTATGGACGGCATGAGCTGGAGAGCCGCATGGACACCGCATGGGCCGGAAAGCCGGTGTGCTTCTATGAGGAGTTAGCCTCCACAAACCTCCAGGCCAAGCTGGACGCGGAGAACGGGGCCAGAGAGGGCACCCTGATCGTGGCGGATATGCAGACTGCCGGACGGGGGCGCAGGGGCAGGTCCTGGAGCAGCCCGCCGGGAACGAATGTGTACTTTACTTTGATATTGAAGCCGGATTTCCGCGTAGAGCTTGCATCCATGGTGACGCTGGTGATGGGGCTGGCAGTGGCGGAGGGGATACGGGAGACCTGCGGCCTGGAGGCCCGCATCAAGTGGCCCAATGACATCGTGGTGAACGGGAAAAAGGTCTGCGGGATATTAGCGGAGATGAGCACGGAGCGGGATTTCATCCACTATGTGGTCATGGGCGTAGGCATCAATGTGGCCAGGCAGGACTTTCCGCCGGAAATCGCCCAGACCGCGTCCTGCCTGGAGCAGGAGTGCGGACGCGCGGTATCCAGGGCGGAAATCATGGTCAACGTGATGAAGGCCTTTGAGACGTATTACGGGATATTCCGCGGGGACGGCAGCCTGGCGGGGCTTCTGGACAGGTATAACGGGATGCTTGCCGGAAAGGACGGCGAGGTGCGCATCCTGGACCCAAAGGGAGAATACCGGGGCATTTCCAGGGGCATCAACCCTGCGGGCGAGCTGCTGGTGGAGCGGGAGGACGGCACGGTGGAGCCTGTGTACGCCGGAGAGGTGTCCGTGCGGGGCATTTACGGGTATGTGTGAAGCGGGGGAAGGACTGCCGCGTCCGTGGGCCAGGGCCGGATTGTGGGGGCGCCCGGACCAGGGAGCCTGTCTCAGGATACGGAGAGGGAACCGGGATGCAGAGAGGAAACGAAAAGAGGGCGTCCCGGAGGAGGAGACAGATGGAGAGCGGGAATTTGGTGCTGTGCGCAGCCAATGCCTATGAGCAGAAATATTATTTCAATGAGCAGTTTAGCGGGATTCCGGAATCCATTCAGGAGGAGCTGCGCATCCTGTGCGTGCTGTTCACCCAGGAGGTAGGCGGCGTGTTCGCCATAGCCTTTGAGGAGGACGGCAGCGTGGTGCTGGAGACCAATGCCGATGACGACGACATCACCTATGACGAGGTCAGCAGCGGCCTGCTGGTGGGCGAGATGAGGAGGCGGCGGCAGGAGCTGTTCGAATCCCTGCAGCTTTATTACAGGGTGTTCATCCTGAAGGAGGATGTCTCGGGATATTTATCGTAGATTATGTGGAAAATGGCATAGATAGTGAGAGAAAGCGGGCAGGGTGAAGGAAATGGTGAGAATCGAGAAAGTAAATGGAAAAAATGTCTGGGAGCTCCTGGGGCTTCGCGTCAGGGAGGACCAGAAGAGCTTCGTGGCGGGCAATGACGTGAGCATCATCGAGGCCTACACGACGATCGCCGGAGGAGGATACGCGTTCCCCTTCGGCATTTATGATGACGACAAAGCCGTAGGCTTTCTGATGGTGGGATATGAAACGGATGAGTATTGGGAGAATCCGCCGGAGATTGCCCGGAAGAATTACAATCTGTGGCGGTTCATGATAGATGAGCGCTATCAGCACAGGGGATACGGACGGGAGGCCATGAAACTTGCGCTGGACTTCATACGGAGGAGGCCCTGCGGAGAGGCGCAGTACTGCTGGCTGTCCTACGAGCCGGAGAATGCGGTGGCCAGGGAGCTGTATCACTCCTTCGGATTCCGGGAGACCGGCGAGATGGACGGGGAAGAAGTGGTTGCGGTGATGGAGCTGTAGCTGCGCAGGCCCAACCGGTTTTGACCGCCATGGGCCAAAGCGTGCGCGCATGCAGAGGGACATAAAATGGGGCTCCGCTGGCTGCGGCCTACCGGTGCGGACAGTGGCGGTGTCTGCGAAAAGAGGCAGACAGGGAAGAGGGCATTATGATATTAGTGATAGATGTAGGCAATACGAATATGGCGCTGGGCGTGTACGAGAAGGAGTCGCTGCTTGCCACCTTCCGCATCATGACCAAGATGCCCAGGACTTCCGACGAGTACGGTGTCCTGATCACCCAGATACTGCTGAACCGGGGGATAGAGGCCGCCGACCTGGAGGGCTCCATCGTGGCCAGCGTGGTGCCGGACGTGATGCATTCCCTCATGGGGGCGCTGGTGCGCTATACGAAGACCCGCCCCATGAGCGTGGGGCCGGGCATGAAGACGGGCATCCGCATCGTCACCGAGGATCCCAGGGCCATCGGGGCGGACCGCATCGTGGACGCGGTGGCGGCCTATGAAAAGTACGGCGGTCCGGTGCTGGTGCTGGACTTCGGGACAGCCACCACCTATGACCTGATCACGGAGAAAGGGGAATTCGCCGCGGGCATCACGGCCCCGGGTCTGGGAATCAGCTCCGAGGCACTCTGGACCCAGGCGGCCAAGCTGCCCAAGATAGAGATTCGCAAGCCCAAGTCCATCCTGGCCCAGGAGACCATCAGCAGCATGCAGGCTGGGCTGGTGTACGGCCAGATCGGCCAGACGGAGTATATCATCAGGAAGGTGAAGGAAGAGAGCGGCCTGAAGAAGCTGAAGGTGGTGGCCACCGGAGGCCTGGGACGGCTCATTGCCCAGGAGACGGAGGCGATAGACATCTACGACAGCCACCTGACCATGGAGGGGCTGCGGATTCTCTATGAGAAGAACAGAAAGCCCGCAAGCTGACCGCAGGCAGTGAGCGCGCGTACATGGCATGGCATTGGGCGGCAGAAGTCCCGGAGCGCCTGAAAGCGGGCGATTGAAAACCGTGGATAATCGTGTAAAAGAGTAAAAGAGCCGTTTCTGCTTCGCTGCAACAGAGAACGTATGTTCTGAAAGCCTTGAAGAAATGCGGCAAACGGGAATGGATGCAGGGAGGACAGAGGATAAGGCGATGGGAAAGCTTACAATCGGCGATGTGACGCTGGACAATAACGTGATACTGGCCCCCATGGCAGGGGTGACGGACCTGCCCTTCCGCCTGCTGTGCCGCAGGATGGGAGCAGGGCTGGTGTGCATGGAGATGGTCAGCGCCAAGGCCATTTTTTATAACAACAAAAATACGGAGGAGCTTCTGGAGATCCATCCGGAGGAGGTCCCGGCCTCTCTGCAGCTCTTCGGCTCGGATCCGAAGATACTGGCGGATATGGCAAAGCGCATCCAGGAGCGCCCCTTCTCCATTTTGGACTTCAACATGGGATGCCCGGTGCCCAAGGTGGTGAACAACGGGGAGGGCTCGGCTCTGATGAAGGAGCCGAAGCTGGTGGAGGAGATTCTCTCTGCCTTAGTGAAGGCCGTGGACAAGCCTGTGACGGTGAAGATTCGGAAAGGCTTTGACGAGGCGAACTGCAATGCGGTGGAAATTGCCAGGATCGCGGAAAGCTGCGGCGTGGCGGCCATTGCGGTGCACGGGCGCACCAGGGAGCAGTATTACAGCGGCCGGGCGGACTGGGACGTCATCGCCCAGGTGAAGCAGGCAGTGAGCATCCCGGTAATCGGCAACGGGGACGTGGACAGCCCGGAAGCCGCCGGAAAGCTTCTGGAGCAGACGGGGTGCGACGGTGTCATGATCGGCCGTGCGGCACAGGGGAATCCATGGATATTCCGGGACACCGTCAGCTATCTGGATACCGGGAGGATGCCGGAGCCGCCGGAGGGGCAGGAGAAGAAACGGATGGTGCTGGAGCACGCGGACCTGCAGATGAAGACGAAGGGAGAATACACTGCCGTGCGGGAGATGCGAAAGCATTTAGCCTGGTACACGGCAGGCATGCCCCATTCCGCCCGGTTCCGCCGGACCATCAACTCCATGGAAACCATGGAAGAGCTGATAGCGGGAGTGGAGACTATTTTTCAGTGAGGCCGCATATATTGTGGCATGGACACCATATTGTATTTTTATCGAAAAAGGGGCCTGGAGAGGCCGGAGGCAGAGCCTGTGGGACTGAAGGCCTATCTGCTGATACGGATAGGGATGGACGTGGACGAGGGACAGTGGTTCGGGAGGAGGCTGGGCCCCAGGCCCTGGGGAGAGGGCATGGAAGGCCAGGCGGACATGCCGGAATGGACAGATCAATCTGCCGGGGATCCAAAGGATTCCAGGCCGGCGGAAGCGGTGGGCCGACATGGCCTGGCTTCTGCCCTGTGCCGTCCATGGAAGGCTGTGCGGCAGAAGCGGGATCTGCGGAAGCGGCAGCGGGAGCTGCGGGCCGGGAGGCTTGCCTGGGAACAGGAGGAGGCCCGATGGCTGGCCGCCAGGGAAGGGCTGATTGGTGAGATGGAGGCGATGGTGCGCGGGCTTGCCCGGGAGGTGGCAGAGTTTGCGCAGGACATGGACGGCTGCCGCTGCGTGTATGAGGACAGCCTCCGCAAGATTCTGACGGGGCCGCGGGACGGACAGGCAGGGGATAGGGACTGGGAGAGGCCGGAAGGCTTTCTGCCGGAAAACGGACTGCAGACCGGCAGGGGAGGGGAAAGCCGACTGCCGGAAGGATCGCAGACCGGCAGGGGAGGGGAAAGCCATCCGCCGGAAGGATCCCAGACCGGCAGGGAGGGGGATACCCGGATGCAGGAGATTCTGCCTGCCCTGTGGCGCAAGTACCTTCCCCTGGAAGAATTCCAGGGCTATGCGCAGCGGTTCTGGGTG
>OFFZ01000530.1_pt1 | contig 22986 bp, 16 predicted proteins | sample 1521631 | NCBI WGS metagenome assembly OFFZ01 (sample SAMEA3504102, study PRJEB24116) | mouse gut metagenome | biome: mouse gut; feature: mouse-associated habitat; material: faeces | place: Denmark | collected 2011 | reverse complement strand
GGTCCCCGCCCTCTTCTGTCGTTCAGTAGCGGTAAACTTTCCGGTACCTGGCCAGTAGCGCCAACGTCACCAGCAGGGTCAGGGTCTCCGCAACGGTCACAGCCAGCCAGATGCCGTCCACCTCCAGGAAGACGGGCAGGATCAGGACGGCGGCGCACTGAAAGACCATCGTCCGGAGGAAGGAGATCAGCGCCGAGGCCAGCCCGTTGTTCAGCGCGGTAAAGAAGGAGGAGCCGAAAATATTGCACCCGCACAGCAGATAGGACACTGCATACAGGTGGAACCCCTGAACGGTCAGCTCATAGAGATCCCGGTCATAGCCCACAAATATTTTCGCCAGGGAGCCGGAAGCCAGGAAGGCCAGAACCATCATAGCCATGCCCACGCCTTCAGTGAGCACGGCGCTCTTGACCAGCAGGCTGTGGAGCTCCTCGCTGTGTCCCGCGCCGTAGTGGTAGCTGATCACCGGGGCGGAACCGATGGCATAGCCGATAAAGATGGCCAGGAAGATGAAATTGACGTACATGATGGCCCCGTAGGCCGCCACCCCGTCCTCCCCCGCCAGCCGCAGGAGCTGGAAGTTATACAGCATGGCCACGATGGAACCGGAGATGTTGCTCATCAGCTCCGAGGAACCGTTGGTGCAGGTCCTCCACAGGACCCCGCCGTCAAAGCGGGGACGGATCAGACGCAGGAGGCTGTCGTTCTCCCGGAGGAAGTAGACGATGGGCGTCAGGCCGCCCACCGCCTGGCTCAGGATGGTGGCGATGGCCGCCCCCGCCACGCCCCAGTGGAGGACCCCCACCAGCAGGGCGTCCAGCACGATATTCGTCAGGCCTGCCCCTACTGTGATATAGAGTCCCAGCTTGGGCTTTTCCGCCGTGACGAAGAAGCTCTGGAACACGTTTTGCAGGATAAAAAGCGGGTTGGCCGCCAGGATGATCCGGGCGTAGACCACGCAGTACTCCAGGATCTCCCCTTTTGCGCCCAGCGCGGAGGCGATGGGACGGGCGAAAACGGCGCCCAGCCAGCCCACCGCCGCGCCGCCCACGGCGGCGGCGCAGACCAGGAAGGAGAAATAGCGCTTTGCCAGCTCGGGCTTCCCCTGGCCCATGGTCTTCGCCACGATGGCGGAACCGCCGGTGCCCACCATGAAGCCCGGCGCGCCGCTGACGATCAGCAGGGGCATGATCAGGTTGATGGCCGCGAAGGGAGTCTTCCCGGCAAAATTGGACACGAATATCCCATCTACTACGCTGTAGATGGACGTAAAAATCATCATGATAATGGACGGGAAGGTGAAGCGCAGGAGCTTCCCGTACGTAAAGTGCTCGGACAATTGGATCCTCATACAGGGTCGTTTTCCTCTTTCTCTGACAGATTTGCCGCCAAGGCCTCCCGGAAGGAGGCGCAGTACAGCTCCAGGGCGTCCACGAACGACGGGCCGTACTTCTTCACCGCCGCCGCCATGGCCTGATTTTCCAGAACGTAGAGCTCCGCCAGCGCCTCCCGGGCGTAGGCCGTTCCCGCCGGGGTCAGGCACAGCTGCCGCTGCCGGGGCTGGTCCGGCATGGGCTCCAGCGTGATATACCCCGCCTCCCGGCAGGATCGGACCACCGTGTTGACGGTGGTCTTGGGGATCGCCCACTCCTCGCAGATCTGCTTCTGGGAGTGGGGCCGTCCGTCGTCCAGGGCGTAGAGCAGGTCCAGGGTATGGGGCGTGACCCCGGACCGGACCGCCCAGCGGTAGTACGCGCCGTCCGCGGCGCTGGTGGCGGCGACGAACCGCCGGTTCAGCTGGTGAAGCTCCTGATCCATCCTGCGTCCTCCGTTTCCTTTGTTCAGTACGAAACCGTACTGATTGCGGCTGACCCTATTATAGTACGGTTTCGTACCAAAGTCAAGCAGAATTTTTCGCCGGGTTTTTCCGGTGACAGGGATTGCTAAATCCTTGACAAGCCGCCGCCGGACCGGTATAATATGTTCCAGCAGAGTCGAAATCCTGAGAAAGGGCTGTTATTTCTATGTTTACTATTACCTTCCGTTTCGAAACCGGTTCCCCGGTGACCATCGACGCCAACCCCGGCGAAAAGCTCCTGGACGTGGCCCGGAAGGCCAACGTGGCCATCGACGCCCCCTGTTCCGGCAACGGCGTGTGCGGCAAGTGCCGGGTCCGGCTGGCCTCCGGCAGCCTGGACGCCCCCATCAACCGCCACATCACCCAGGAGGAGTACGATGCCGGCTGGCGGCTGGCCTGCCTGGCCACCGTCACCGGCGACGCGGAGATCGAGGTACCCGACATCGCCTCCGCCTACCGCTCCCGGATGAAGATGGCCGACCTCAGCTCCCCGGAGGAGATCGCCATTTTTGAGGACCTCCGCAGGCAGCTGGAGGACGCGGGCGTGGCCTTTGGCAGCGACCTGGCCTTCCTGCCCCTGGAGCTGGATGAGCCCACGCTGGACGACACCATGCCCGACAACGAGCGGCTCCTCCGGGCGGTGGAGGCCGCCACCGGCGTAGACGAGCGCGACATCATGCTGCCCTACGCGGTGCTGAAAAACCTGAGCGAGGTGCTGCGGGAGAGCAATTTCAAAGTCAAGTGCGTCATTTCCCGTGACGGCGGCCGCATCCTCATGCGGGACGTGCTCCCCGGGGACAATACCGATCCCCTGGTGGGCTTCGCGCTGGACGTGGGCACCACCTCCCTGGCGGGGGTGCTGGTGGACCTGGAGAGCGGGAAGATCCTGGCCAAGGCCAGCGGCGGCAACGGACAGATCCGCTACGGGGCCGACGTCATCAACCGCATCATTGAGTCCGGCAAGCCCGGCGGCCGGAAGCGCCTCCAGGACGCGGTCATCAAGGAATCCATCATCCCCATGCTCTCCTTCATGTACCGTGAAGCGGGGATCGACCCCCGGCGGGTCTACCGGATGGTGCTGGCGGCCAACACCACCATGAACCACCTGCTGCTGGGGCTCCACGCGGACCCCATTCGGATGGAGCCCTTCGTACCCAGCTTCTTCCGCACGGACCACCTGTTTGTCCGGGATATCGGCCTGAAGATGAACCCCCTGGCGGAGCTGATCGTGGCCCCCAATATCGGCAGCTACGTGGGCGGGGATATCACCGCCGGCGCGCTGGTGTCCATGATCTGGAACGATCCCGCCATGAGCCTGTTTATCGACCTGGGCACCAACGGGGAGCTGGTCTTCGGCAACAACGAGTTTTTGATGAGCTGCGCCTGTTCCGCCGGTCCCGCCTTCGAGGGCGGGGATATCTCCTGCGGGATGCGGGCCACCGACGGGGCCATCGAGGCCTGCACCATCGACAAGGAGACCATGGAGCCCTCCATGACGGTGGTAGGCGGCGCGGCCCCGGCGGGCCTCTGTGGCAGCGGCATCATCGACGTCATCGCCGAACTGTTCCGCTGCGGCATCATCAACGGCAAGGGCAAATTCGTCCGGGAGGGCGAGCGCATCCTCCACGACGAACACGGCATGGGCTCCTACGTGCTGGCCTGGAAGAAGGACAGCGAGGGGGCCAAGGACGTGGTCATCAACGAGGTGGACATTGAGAACTTCATCCGGGCCAAGGGAGCCATCTTCTCCGCCACCCAGACCATGCTGCACTCCCTGGGCTTCGACGCCTCGGTGATCGAGCGGGTCTACGTGGCTGGAGGCATCGGCAGCGGCATCAACATGAAGAACGCCGTCACCATCGGCATGTTCCCGGACATCCCCCTGGAGAACTTCCACTACATCGGCAACTCCTCCCAGACGGGAGCCTACGCCATGCTCCTCAGCGCCCAGGCCAAGGAGAAGGTAGACGAGCTGAGCCGTTCCATGACCTACCTGGAGCTGTCCAACGAGCCGGGCTACATGGACGAATTTGTCGCCGCCTGCTTCCTGCCCCACACGGACGCGGGGCTGTTCCCCAGCGTGGATTTTTAGGCATACACACTTTTTCTTGAAACCACACGCCGCCCAAAGGGCGGCTGGGCTGCTGGTAGCCGCTTTGCGGCCACCGCACGAAAAAAGTGTCAAAAAGAACTTTTAATGAGTCGTTTTATGGGTCATCACTATGACAGAAGTACTGCGTATCACCTACATCAACTGTGATTTCTGCACCGCCAAAAATCACTGCGCCGCCTGCGGCTCGGAGCTGGAGCAGTCCCTGACGGAAAAGCCGGGGATCGTCTCCGCGAAACTTAACATCCCGGACCACGCCGCCAGCATTGACCACACCCTGGACGGCGACGATCTGGAAGACCTGCTGGACGCCATGGGGCTGCTGGTAGGGTAATACAGGACAAAATATCCCCCGCGCTGTGACAGCGCGGGGGATATACTTTACGATTCTGCCCGAGATCTCTCCAGAGCATCAGCATGTTCCCGCTCCAGAATATCCAGAAGCTCCGCCGCCGGACCCTCGGGATACGCCTCGCGGCAAGCTTGCAGGATCTGGGCAAATTCTTCCGTGCCATCGTACATGACGGCGTCCGTGGCCGCGATGAATTGACAGACGATCTCCGCCGCCGGCATCGGCTCCCAGCCGGGCAGTTCCATGATCTGACCGTCCAATAAAACCAGGTAAGCCAACACCTTATGGGGCGCCTCCAGAAAACGGTGATAGAGTTCATCCGTCGCCCCCTCGCTGTATGCGCCATCGGCTGTCAGCGTAAAGGCAACCAACTGGTCCAGCGGGACCGTGTCCATATGGCTGAAGATATACTCAAAATTCGGGTCATCCGGGCCGCCGCTCAAGCCGAAGGCCGCGGCATCCGTGCTGAGAGCCTCCCAGTCCGTCTCCTCCAGCTCCGGCAGCGCCTTGCTGGCCTGCGGGGCGGGATCGCTGTCCGGCTGGGACGGTAATACGTCATCTTTGGTCCCGCAGGCGGTGAGCAGGAGCATAATGAGAAGTATGCTTAAGGTTTTTTTCATGCAAACCATCCTTCCTTCCGCTGCACGCACAGACGTAACCGTCTCCTACTCCTCCGCAAAGGGATCACCGATATCAGCACTCCCCCCCGGCACAGGCACTTCCGTCTCCGGCGGCTCCACAGGAGCGGGGTCTTCCCCGGCGGAAACCTCCTCCGACGCAGCCGCTTCCTCCGCAGGCTGGTCCGCCGGAGGCGCGTCCTCCGGCGTGGGCGCGGCGGGAGGCGCTTCCTCCTCCGGCGCGGCCTTCTGGGGATACTCCAGGTTGTGCCCTGTCTCCACATCGAAGACGTGGGCCGCGCTGCCCCGGAAGGTAAAGCGTACCGGCAGGCCCATGGGCAGGTTCTCCGTCTCCTCCTCCTCGCTGAGGGGGACCACGATGACCACGTCCTGGCCGCAGGCGCTGACGTGGATATGGACCGCGCTGCCCATCATCTCCGACACATCCACGGCGGCGTAGACCGCGTCGTTCTCCTCCGTGAGGGTCAGATGCTCCGGACGCAATCCCAGCTTTACCGGCTGGGAGTCCACGTCCCCGGCCAGCAGCCGGGCGCACTTCTCCGTGGACAGCTCCACACGCAGGCCGCCCAGCTCCACAAAGTAGCGCTCCCCCTCCCGGGTCAGCTGCGCGTCAAAGATGTTCATCTGAGGCGTGCCGATGAACCCCGCCACGAAGAGGTTCGCCGGATGGTGGAACACCTCCTGAGGGGTGCCCACCTGCTGGACGAAGCCGTCCTTCATAATGACGATCCGGTCGCCCAGGGTCATGGCCTCGGTCTGGTCGTGGGTGACGTAGATGAAGGTAGTGTTCACCTTCTGGCGCAGCTTCAGGATCTCGGAACGCATCTGGTTGCGCAGCTTGGCGTCCAGGTTGGACAGGGGTTCGTCCATGAGGAACACCTGAGGCTCCCGGACGATGGCCCGGCCGATGGCCACGCGCTGGCGCTGGCCGCCGGAGAGGGCCTTGGGCTTGCGCTTCAAGAGCTCGGCGATATCCAATATCTCCGCCGCCTCGCGGACCTTCTCGTCGATGACCCGCTTGGGGAATTTCCGAAGCTTCAGCCCGTAGGCGATGTTGTCGTAGACGGTCATATGGGGGTACAGGGCGTAGTTCTGGAAGACCATGGCGATATCACGGTCCTTGGGCGGAACGGTGTTGACCTTCCGGCCCCCGATGTATATCTCGCCCTCGGTGATATCCTCCAGCCCCGCCACCATCCGCAAGGTGGTGGACTTCCCGCAGCCGGAGGGCCCTACCAGCACGATGAACTCCTTGTCGGCGATCTCCAGGTTGAACTCCTGGACCGCTACCACCGTGTTGTCATATATCTTTTTTACGTTGCGCAGGCTCAATCCGGCCATGCTGCTCCCCTCCCGCTTTCTTTTGATAGGCTTTCTCCAGACGCTCCTCCTTGCGCTTCTCCACGGCGGCGTCCACCTTCTCGGGGATCTTCACCTTGGCGAAGCGGTAGGCCCGGCGGATGTCGCGGATCGACAGCACCAGGATAAAGACCACCGGGCACACCGCGAACAGCGCCGACAGGAGCAGCAGCAGCGCGGCGTAGTCCTCCGTCAGACGGGCGGCGTTCTCCCAGTAGGGATAGATTACACCGTTGGAGCGCATGGAGCGCTCTCCGAAGCTCCGGAGCACCTCCCACAGGTGGGTAAGGCTGTAGCGTCTGGAATTTTCCACCACGTCTCCCGCCCCGATGGGGAAGGTATCGGCCACCACGCCCTTGGCGTAGCTGGTGATGGGGTCCGGCATGACGATCTCATAGCCGGTGACCGCCGCGTCCTCGTTGAGGCGCTTCATGGCGGAGAAGGACATATACACGCCGCCGTCCCCGGGGTAGGCCCGTTCCGTGGCGAAATCCGTCTCCCGGGCCACCACGCCGCCGATGAGGAAGTGTTCCCCGTTGATGGTCACCGGCATCCCCGCCAGGTTGGTGCCGCCGTAGAGGCGCCACGCGATCTCCTCGTCCAGGATCACCAGATCGTCCATCAGGTCCTCGCTGTCGATGTACGCGCCGCTCCGCAGCGTCAGGGGATGGAAGTAGAAGAAGTCTCCCCCCACGCCCACGGCCTTCACCGAGGCACTGCCGCCCTCGGCGCTGATGCTGACGGGCTGGACGCCGTGGTAGGCGTCCAGGTACAGCCTGCCGCCCTCGACGGCCTCCAGGGACTGCTCCATCATCCGGCCCTCCAGGGTCCGGCGGAAGGAGAGGATGTCCTCCTCCGACTTGCCGTCGTCCACCGGCAGATAGCAGGCCACGTGGGCGAAGCGGGACTCCGCCCCTCCCCGGAACCTCTCGGCGGCGGTGAGGGAGGTCAGCGCGCCGCCGACCATGTTCATCCCCACGGCGCACCCGATGGACGCCAGGACCAGCACGACGTTGAGGACCAGCAGGAACCACTGCTTGAATCCGAAGCCCCTGATCGCCGCCAGCATCCGCCGGGGCAGCTCTCTCAGGTGCCTCATGACGGGTTCTCCACCATCCGCACCTGGCTGCCCGCGTCCAGGGGTTTGCTGGAGGTCGTGATCACGTAGTCGTTGTTGGCCAGGCCGGAAACGGCTACGCTGGTATCGTCCTCCGCCAGGACCTGGACCTCGGCGCGGGTGGCCGTGTAGCGGTTGCCCAGGGGCGTGTTCTTACTGGTCACGATCAGGACGAACTTGCCGTTGGCGTCCTCCCGGATGGCGCTCTTGGGCACGATGGTATCCATCGGCGCGCTGCGCTGGCCCACGGAGAGGGTGATGTTCTGTCCCGCCTCCACGTCGCCGCTGACCCGGAAGACCAGCAGCTTCTTCTGCCCCGCGCTGGAGGGATCGGAGGTGATGGACTCCAGCACCGCGTTGACCTCGCTGCCCCAGTAGTAGTTGGTCACCTCGGCGGTATCGCCGACCCGGACCTGCTTGGCCTGCTCGTTGGTGACGGAGATCTTGAGGATGTAGCCCCGGTCCACCACGTCGATGACCGCCATGGGCTGATCCGGCGTGTTCTCTTTACCGGCGGAGACGTTGATGGCGCTGACGACGCCGGAGACGGGAGATTTGATCTCCGCGCCCACGGAGTCCTTGGTGTACTTATCCACCAGCTCCTGCTGCTTCTGGATCTCCAGGCTCATGGTCTGGAGGTCCAGGTTGTTGAGCTGCTTGTCGATGTCCTTGCCGGAGAGAGCGGTCTCCAGCTCCCGCTCCTTGGCGTTGACGGTCTCCACCGCGGACTTGTAGGCGGTCTGCTTCTCCTGGAGGGCGGCGAGGTTTTCCTCCAGGACGGTGATGGAGGCCTCCTGCTGGCGCTGGGTGGCTTCCCAGGTGCGGATCTGGTTTTTCAGCTGCTCGTTGCTGCCGGCGGCGGCGTCCAGCTCCTGCCGGGCGTCGCGCAGCTCCCGCTCGGTGGAGGCCAGATCGGACTCCGCCTCATCCAGCTTGTCGCGGATGGCCCGGCGCTGCTGGGAGGCAGAGCCGGAGGCATCCGACATATCCCTACGCGCGCGCTCATACGCCTGCTCCTTGGCCTCTACATCTTTCTGATCTTTTATCAGCGTATCGTATGCTTCTCGCTGCTTTGAAGGATCTTTAGTGATATTTGTATCTCCGCTAGTCTCTGCAATAGGTTTTTCATCACCTTCTACTGCAGGTGCTACAATGTCTTTGTCTTCTTTTAATTCCAGCTCTTTGAGGTAGCCCTCGATTGCAATCTGGTCTGCGCTGTCAAATATATATGTATCGCCTGAGAATGTCCAGGAATCATTTTTTTTGGCACTGCGCATCAACTCGATAATCGTTGCTTTGTATGCTCTCCAATCGCCTTCCCATGTCGTCCGTGCCTGCTTCAGGGCCTTTTCAGCGTCTTCCACTGCGCGCTCCGCTGTCAAGTCCTCACCATTATCCAGCTTTTCCAGCTGCTCCTCATAGCCCTCTATGGCGGTGGTGAGGGTCTTGACCTCGCCCTCCAGTTCCGTGACCTTGGCCTTGGCGTTGGCATACTCCTCGCTGTCCGACTGGGCGGCGTTCAGCTCCTTAAGAAGGGCCTGGGTTTGGCCAAGGGCGCTCTTGGCGGCGGCCAGGTCGCCCTTGGCGAAGGTGACCTCCTCGTCCGTCACCTGATTGGCGTCCCGCTGGGCGTAGGCCCGCTCCAGGTCCTCCCGGAGGGCCTTCACGCTCTGGTCGTCGGACTCATAGCTTTTGAGCAGCTCCAGGCGGCGCTTTTCATAGGAGAGCTTGGCGTTGGCTAGGGCCTCCTGCGCCGCGCGGAGCTCCTCGCTCTCCACGTCGCCCAGGACGAACAGAAGCGTCCCCTCTTCGACGGTATCGCCTTCCTTCACGCACACGGAGCGAATCTCCCGGGTCTGCTTGAGGTTCACCTCGTAGCTCTCGTTGGCCGCCAGGGTGCCGCTGCCGCGGATCTTCGCGTTGATGGTCCCGGAGGACACCATCTGGGTAGCCACCTCGGGGAGGGAATAGTTCATGATCGTCTGAGAGAAAAAGGTCAGCACCAGCAGCACCGCCAGAAACACGATGGCGATGGTCTTGATGAGTTCCCTCTTTTTGGATTTTTCCTTCACTTCCATAGATGTATCGTCCTTTCGCTTGGTTGTGGGGGCCTCGTGGGAAGTCTCTGCGGGAAATAGCGCGGGGCGCGGGGCGCGCCGCCCTTACCCCTTGACGGAGCCCTGGTGGGCGATGCCCTCTACCAGGTAGTCCTCGCCGTGGAGGAACAATAGCAGGGAGGGCACCATGTAGATGGTGGCGATGGCGAAGGCCAGCCCTACCTCGCTGGTATTGATGGTAGAAAGGTACACGCTCAAAGGCTGCAGGTCCGCGTTGGGCAGCAGGATGATGGGCTGCTCCACCATGTTCCAGTAGTCGATAAAGACCAGGATGGCGATGGAATACAGCGCGCTGCGGCACTGGGGCAGGCAGATGTCCTTGAAGATCTGCCACTCGCTGGAGCCGTCCAGCTTGGCCGCCTCGATGAGGGAGGCGGGGATGCGCCGCATGGATTTGGTCAGCAGGAACACGGAGAAGGGGGCAAAGGCGCCCGGCAGGATGATCGCCCATCGGGTGTTCAGGATGCCGATCCAATCGCTGACCAGATAGTTGGGCACCAGCGTCACCTGCGTCGGCATCAGCATCAGGATGACGTAAAAGAAGAAGAGCAGGGAGCGCACCTTGCCCCTCCAGCGGGTAAAGCCGTAGGCGGTCACCGAGGCCACCGCCAGCTGCAGCAGCACGATGGGCACCACCAGGATCACCGAGTTCCAGAATTTCAGCAGATAATCCGGACTGCGGATCAGCACCGAGATGTACTGATGGAACGTCACCTTGTCCGGGATGAACTTCAGGTTGACTTCGTCTGCGATGTAGGCCTTGCCGTCGCTGCCGGAGACGTTGGCGAAGACCTTGCCGTAGTTGGCGCTGATCTCGCTCTGGGTCATGAAGGAGTTGGTGATGGTCAGCACCGTGGGCATCAGGAACCACAGGGCGAAGAAGGCCGCCAGCAGCGTCAGGGCGAACCGCCCGAAATAGCGATTTTTTTTCATGGTCAGCCCTCGACGTCCTTTCCGAACACGTCCTCGATCTTGAACAGCAGGGCGATGAGGGCCACCATGACGAGGGCCATCAGCACCGCCGCCGAGGACATCTTCTGATAGTCCAGGTTGCTGAAGGTGTTGTTCATGAAGTGCTGCATCATATACAGCCCGTCAAAGGGATAGTTCCCCGTGAGCAGATAGATCTCCCGGAATACCTTGAAGGAGTTGATGATGGACAGGATTGCCACGAACAGCACCGTGGGCGAGAGGTAGCGCAGCTTGATGTTGAAGAACTTGTGGGCGGCGGAGGCGCCCTCCACGTCGGCCACCTCCAGCAGCTCCTTGGGGATGTTGTTCAGCGCCGCCATGAAGAGGATCATGTTGTACCCCAGGTTCTTCCACAGAAACAGCACCACGATGACCAGCAGGCAGTAGGGGCTGTTCAGCCAGTCAATGGCCTCCACGCCCAGGCCGGAGAGGATCACGTTCAGTGTCCCCCGGTAGTGGAACACCACCTGCCAGATCAGCACCACCGACGCCACGGGCACCATCATGGGGCTGAGGAAGAAGGTGCGCAGCAGGCTCTTGCAGGGGATGCGGCACTCCAGCATCAGCGCCAGCACCAGACTCAGCACCACGGCCAGAGGCACCGCTATGGCGGAAAACATAGCGGTGTTCTTGGCGGCGGTGCGGAAGGAGGAGTTGTTGAGGACGGCGATGAAGTTGTCCAGCAGCACGAACTCCGGATTCATGGGGGAGCGGATGACGGAGTAATACACCACCACCAGGAACGGCAGGATGAAAAACACCGCCACGCCCGTCACGCTGGGGCTCAGGAAGGCGGCGGAGTGCAGAACGTCGCGCACCTTGTCGTTGCTCCGGTTCCACGTCCGCCGGACCTTCCCGGTCCCCTCTTTGCCGGTCTTCTTTTGTTTGGTTTTCTTTTCTTTAACGACTTTCATTGACATATGTAGTCACTTTGTTCTGAATGAGGCTGGCCGCGTCGTCCAGGGAGCGGTCCCCGGCGAAATAGCTGCCCGACACCTCGGTCACGATGTCATAGACGTTGTTGTCCGAGCCGCTCATCCGGTCCACCTGGTTATAGAGGTCCATGATCTGGTCGTACTCCTCCTGCTTGGTGGCGTAAATGCTGATGGTGAAGTTGTTAATGCCCCAGCTGCTGTGGCTCTCCTCGATGGGATTGCCGTCCTCGTCCAGGATCTGGTTGCCGTCCTCATCGGTCTTATAGCCGTCCGGGATCATGGACTGCTCCGCCATCCACTGGAAGTCCGCCTTGTTGGAGGGGAAGCCGTTGTGGCCCCCCCAATGAGAGGCGTTCTCGTTCCCCGCGTACTGGGGCAGGAGCAGCTGGCGCATATAGGTCCACGCGCCCTCCTTGTCCGCGCAGGAGGCAGACATGGCCAGGCCGCTGTTGACGCTGAAGCTGCTGCCCACGCCGCCGTCCTCCACGGGGAAGCCGATGTAGGTGATATCGCCGCCAAAGATGGCCTTCTGCATCTGGATGCTCTTGAAGTCGCTGATGTGCTCCGTCACCAGCATCTGCCGTCCCTCGGCAATGCGGGTGGGCTCGTCATAATCGCCGCTCTGGCTGCTCTCCCAGTCGTATTCCAGAGGGAAGTTGTCGCAGAAGGCCAGCAGGGCCTTGAACTCCTCGCTGTCGAAGCGGCACTCCCCCGTGTCCCAATTCAGGAAGCTGTCCAGGTTCATGCTCATCACCAGCGTCAGCATGTTGCTCTTGGTGTTGTATTCGTTGAAGACGGCGCAGCCCTCGGGCATCTTGGCCAGGGCGTCCTGGAGATCCTGAAGGGTCCAGCTGGTGCGGTCCCCCACCACGCTGGGAGAGCCCGTCACGGTGGCGATGCTGAATGCGTCAAAGATCTGATAGAGCTTCCCGTCCTGCTCGGCGGCGGTGAACACCCGGTCCATGAGGCCCTCCCGGCCGCCGATGTCCTGATCGTTCTCGATGAAGGGCCACAGGTCCTCCAGGATGCCCTTCGCGCCGTACTGGCGGATGGGCAGGGAGTCGGTGTTGATGATGTCCGGCGCCTTCCCGGCCAGGATCTCCGTGTTCAGCTTCTTGATTCCCGCCTGATAATCTTCCTCCGTGCTGTACTCGGAGTAATCACGCACCTCGATGCGGTAGGGCGTGCCGCTGCGGTTGAAGTCCACTATCCGGTTGCGCTCGTCCTGGCTCAGGTACATGGTGGCGTAGGTGAGGGTGGTCTTCTCCGGCAGCTCCGACCGGGGCGTGGGGGTCAGCACCGCCAGGGTCTCCCGCCGGCCGGTGGTGGAGCCGTAGGCCTCGGCCATGATGACCGCCCTGCCGTCCTCCAGGAAGGTGACGAAGCTGATCTGGTCCGCGGAGATGTCGGCGTCCAGCAGGTTCAGGAGCTTGTCGTCCTCCGCCCCCTCCTCCGCCTCGGCCTTCCGTCCGTAGAGGGTCTCGCCCCTCATGTAATAGTAGAGGTACGCCCCGGTCCCGGAATAGGTGTTGTAGGCGTCCTGGGGCAGATCATAGGATTTGCCCCAGTCCTTGGCGGCGGTGTCGATGGTCCGCAGCTGGCGGGTGTAGGTATTGTTGACAGCGTCCTGCACGGTAGTTGTCGTGCCCACGGAGCCGTCGGACAGCAGGGTCAGATCGCCGCCCCAGAAGTTCTCGTCCTCCACGGAGAACAGGACGTTCAGGGAGGAGTCCAGCACCACGATCTTCCCGTCCGTGCTGACGTAAATGTTCCCCTTGGGGTCGAAGAGGGTGCCCCCCGAATACATGGAGTCGATCCCCGCCTTCTCCTGCAGGCCGCTGACGTCTACCCGGGTGATCTCCGCGCCGGTGGAATCCAGCTGGATGTGGTAGTTCTTTTCGATGCTGTCCAGCATGTCGTATTCCCAAATATTGCCCGTCTCCGGGTCGAAGTCCTCCGGCAGGTCGTAGGAGTAGGCGTTCAGGCTCTCCTCCACCCAAATGGACCCGTCCGCCCCGGCGCGGATGCCGCTGAGGTAGACGTAGGACTGATCATAGCCCTCGGGGGCGGTATCGACCTTGAAGTTCTCCAGCGGCTCCGGCTCCCCGCCGTCCACGGAGAGGCGGAGGACGGAGTAAGTGGTGTCGCCCTCCTCCCCCGCCTCCCAGTCGGGATACTTGGCGGTCAGCAGATAGATGTACGTTCCGTCGGTGCAGCCGCCCCGCACCTCGCCGTTCTTACCCAGGTCCATGTCGATGAACTCGGGCACGAACACCGTGCCGGACAGCTTTTCTGCGTCCTCGTCCTGATCCTTGCCGCAGGCCGCCAGACTGAGCAGCATACACGCGGCCAGCAGCGCCGTCAGGCCCTTTTTGATCCGATGATCCATTGATCGGTTCCTCCTTGCATATGGATTCTGGACACAAATTTACCAGCCCCGTGTATCATTTTTGCATCGTACTCACATCACTTTTGTTTTCTTTTGGGGAAAACATCCTATCTTCCCCGCCCGTCAGCGGTTCTCGTTGACGTACAGGGTCACCTTGTTCTGGATCAGGGACGCCGCGTCGTTGAGGGGCTTGTCGCCGGCGAAATACTGGCTGGCCACCTCCAGGACGGACTCCATGATCTTATCGTCCCTGCGGTAGATGGAATCCACCTGCTCATAGAGGGCCAGGACCTTGTCCACGTCGGACTGGGTGGGGGCCTTCAGCTCGATCTCCGTGGTGTCGTTCGGCCAGATGGAGCCGTAGTTCACCGGGATGGGGTTGCCCTCCTCGTCCAGGATGTTGTTGCCGTCGGCGTCGGTCTCGTACTGGGGCGTCAGGGCGTTCTCCATGGCCTTGTCGAAATCGGCCTTATTGACGGAGAAGTTCCCGCCGGAGTAATAATATCTCGCTCCCGCTCTCTCCTCCTCCGCGGGCAGCAGCACCTGGCGGATGAAGGACCAGGCGCCGTCCTTGTCCTTGCAGCTGGAGGTCATGGCGATGCCGCTGTAGAAGGAGAAGCTGCTGCCGCAGCCGCCGTCCTCCCGGGGATAGCCCACGAAGCTGTACTCGCCGTTGTGCAGGGCGTTCAGGGACTGGAGGGTCCAATCGAAGTTGCTGAGGTAGGTCTGGGACAGCATCTGCTTGCCGCTGAGGATGCGGGCTTCCTCTCCCTCCCACTCATCCCAGTCGTAGCTTTCAGAGTTGAACTCTGCGGGGAAGGTGTTGCAGAACTCCAGCATGGCTTTGAACTGGTCGCTGTCGAAATTGCACTTGCCGGTCTCCCAGTCCACGAACTGGTCCATGTTCAGGCTCACCACGGTATCCAGCATATTGGACTTGGTGTCAAATTCGCCGAAGATGGAACAGCCCTCGGGCATCTTGGACAGCGCCTCCCGCAGGTCCGCCAGGGTCCAGCTCATGCGGTCGCCCACGATCTTTGTAGGACCCGCCACGGTGCGGATGGTGAAATTGTTGAAGATCTCGTAGAGCTTGCCGTCCTGCTGGTTGGCCTCCAGGGGGCGGGTCATCAGCTTGTCGCGGCCCAGGTCCGGGTCCTTGTCGATGAAGGGCCACAGGTCCTCCAGGATGCCCTTGGAGCCGTACTGCCGCAGGGGCAGGTTGCTGGTGTCCAGGATATCCGGCACGTTACCCGCCAGGATCTCCGTGTTCAGCTTCTGGAGGGAGGCCTTGCCGCTGCCGTCGGTGTCGAACTCGGCGTAGTCCTTGACCTCGATGCGGTGGGTCTCGCTCTTCTTGTTGAAGTCGATGATCTTCTTCCGCGCGTCATAGGAGAGGTACAGGCTGGCGTAGACCAGCGTGGTCTTCTCCGGCAGCTCCGACCGGGGGGTGGGGGCCAGGAGGGCCGCGCTGATGGTGATGTTCTCGTACTCGTTGTCATACTCCTGGAGGATGGCCGCCACCCGTCCGTCGGGCAGGAAGAAGAAGCTGCGGACGGAGTCGCTGCTGATGTCCGCCTCGACCCAGGAGAAGAGGCGCTCTCCCGCTCCGCCGCCCTCCTTGGACTCGTCGGCCTTGAAGCCGAAGACCGCGTCGTTCACCTGATAGTAGAACAGGTAGTCCCCGCCGCCGGGGTAGATGTTGTAGGCGTTGTTGGGCATGACATACTCCTTGCCCCACGCCTGCTTCTCAGGATCGATGGTCAGGAGCTTGTTGCTGCTGGTCTCGGTCGCCTCGTCGTAATCCCGCTTCTGCATCCCCATCAGGCCGCCGGCGAGGGGGATCAGGTTGTACCACATATCCTCCCCATCCAGCTCAAAACGGACCTCCATCTGATCGTCCAGGGCGTAGATCTTGGTCTGGGTGCCCACATAGAGGTTCCCGGCGGTATCGAAGGCCTGCATGTTCAGGTACTCGTCCTCGCCGATGACGCTCTGCATCTTCTCCTGGAGCTTGGACATGTCGATGCACTCCAGCTCGCTGCCGTCCTTGTCCAGCTTCCGCCGGAGGACGGTCTCGCTGGATTCGTCCTCCACCGGCTCCTCCACGGGCACGTCCACATCGCCCGCGTCTTCGTCGGAGGCGCTCTCGTCTTCGGCCTCCGCCTCCGCGGTATCCGACGCGGAACGGGCGACAGGCTGGACCATGACGTCAGACGACCCGACGATCGCCGGCTCATCAACCGCCGGATAATCCACGGAGGTATTTCCCCAGATGTAAAGCATCTCTGTCACCCATAAGGAACCGTCCTCCGCGATGGCGATATCGCTCACGGAGCAGCTGCCGTCCTTTCCGTCGGGGACCTTCGGCGCCTGATAGTTCGGCAGCTTCTCCACCGTGCCGCTGCCGTCCAGCGCGACGCGGTAGATGTCAAACTCGTTCCGATAGGTGGTGTACCCGTACTTCTCGGCCTCATCGGACGAAACGCCCTCCGGAGCCTCCATCTTGATCTCCTCCGTGCGCTCTCCGATGAGGTAGAGGTTCTCCCCGTCGGAGCAGCCGCCGCTGATGTAGTCCAGCTCCAGGTTTAAATCAACGTACTTCGGCACGTAGACGGTAGCGGAAAGCTGCTGGGTATTGTCCTTCTTCCCGCATCCCGCCAGCAGTCCCAGCAGCATGACCGCCGCCAGGAGCAGGCATACCGCCCTCTTTTTTGATCGTCTCATTATGTAAGTCCTCCTTGTTTCTGATCCCCCGGGAGCCCGGAACGTCCCGGCCCCCATGGTTTCCCGTTTATGATAGTATAGACGCGCCGGAGGGCTGGGAAGTTCCCCCCTGCCTTCTATTATTTTACAGGGGCGTGTATCATTCTTGCATCTTTTTGTATACGATTCGGAAACAAATTTATGACAGATCAAAAACGCGGCGGCCCCTTTTCAGAGGCCGCCGCGCGGGTCTGTTTCGTTTTGCTGCTTACAGGGCCTCGTCCAGGCCGTACACCTCGACCTCGTAGATACGGGCCGCGGTGTCGGAGCCCTGGGTGGGCTTGTCAACGGACAGCTTCACATAGCGGGCGTTGACCACCGGGAAGGTGTCCACGGTCTCACCGGCCATGTTCTTGGTGACCTTCACGACCTCGGTGAACTCCTCGCCGTCGGTGCTGACCAGGATGGTGTAGGCCTTGGTGTTCATGGAGCTGCCCTCTCCGCCGGCCTCGGCGTGGGCGATGTGGACCTCGCTGACGGCCTTCACGTCGCCCAGATCGATGGTCAGGGCGTGGGGCGGGTTGCCGGTGGCGCACCACTTCTTGGTGACGTCGCCGTCCACGGCGAAGGGAGGCGCCTCGTTGTCGTTGACGTAGGCGGTAGCCTCGGTATCCTTGCCCTGGCTGAGCAGGACCAGCTGGTCCGCGACCTTGGAGGAGATGGTGATCAGATCCGTCTTCTCGGCCACGGCCTCGCCGGAGGCGTTCTTGGCGGTGACCTTCACGGTGTAGGTACCCTCGGCGGCGTAGCTCACCTTGGGAGCGGCATCGGAGCTGGTCTCAACGGAAGCGCCGGGGAACTCCCAGGCCAGGGTCTCGGTGTTGGCGGAGCACAGGCTCTCGAAGGCGATCTCCTGACCGGGGGCCGCCAGGGTGGCGGAGGCCTTGAAGTCCGCCTTGGGCAGGCTGTTGTCGGGCCAATCCATGGTGGCGGTGTTGGAAGCCTCGCCGCGCTCGCCGGTGACGCTCACGGGGACCACCACGAAGTTGGTCTTGTTGGTGTCGTCGTTGCGCTCCAGGCCGTTGATGTAGTAGTTGGTGCCGGGCGTGGCGATCAGGAAGGACCAGCTGCCGTCCTGGTTCACCCGGTAGATCTCATAGTGGTCGGCGGAGCCGGTCCAGCTCAGGCGGACGCCGGTATACATGCAGTCGTCGTCGTCAAAGCTGGTGCTGTCCACCTTCAGGTCGGAAGCGGACAGGTTGGCGGCCTCGCCGGGCTTGGTGATGGCGATCTGGCCCAGGATGAACTTCAGGGCCATGACGTCCTCGGCGGCGGCGAGCTTGAAGCCGATGGTGGTGACGGTCTTGCCGTCCAGGCCGGAGACGTCGAAGGAGACGCTGGTCCAGTCGGAGCCGACCTTCTTATCGCCGGTGATGGTCTCGGTGGAGCCGTCGGACAGGGTGACCACCAGGTCGAGGGCGGTCTCCACCGCAGCCTTGGCCTTGACGGTGAAGGACAGATCGCCGGTCATGGGCAGCTGGGCGCTGTAGAGGGTGACGGTGGAGGACTGATCCTTGAAGGCCTTACCGTTCAACCCCACGCTGGTCCCGCCGTAGTAGGCGTCGGAGTAATCGACAGCCGCCTTCAGGGTGTTGCCGCCCTCCTGCTCCACGTGCCAGCGGTAGGTGGGCATAACGTCCTGCATACTGCGGTTGTTCCAGTCCTTCTGGGAGACCTTCACGCCGTCGATGAAGAAGTTATAGCCGTGGCCCATGCTGAAGTTGGTGACGAAGGGGACCTGGTTGACCACGGTCTGCTCAATGGCATAGGTGGAAATGCCGCGCCACTCCATCTCATTCTTGTAATCAACAGCCACGAAGGGATCGCCCTTGGAGTTGACCCACAGGGTGCTCTCCTTCTCCTGATAGTCGGTGAAGAAGTCCTCGGCGGTGAAGTAGGTCCAGCTGGGGCAGTAGAGGCCCAGAGAGGTATAGGGCTGGTTTCCGGGGGCGAACAGGCTCCAGTCGGCGGGGGTGTTGATGCCCCGGGCCTGGACGTCGATACCGGCATACAGGGCGTAGGGATCGATGCCCAGATCCTCCGCCATGTCTCTGGAGCTCTTCAGCAGAGGCTCATCATAGAGCGCGTTCATGCGCTTCTGATAGTACTCCAGCTGCTCGGGAGTCATCATCTCCAAAACTTCGTCGGAATACTTCTCCAGCGTCCACCAGAAGTTGAGGAACATGCTGTCGGCGACAGCGTTCTTCTCCCCGTCGATAAGGAACGCCTTGTTCTTATCGGTCAGGGCGTTCTGCCAATCCATCTCACCGGCCTCGGTCATGGAGTCGTACCACATGATCTCCAGGCTGTCGCCGGCGGCGGCCTTGAAGGCCTTGATGAACTCCTGCATGAGGGCGGCATGGTCTGCGGTCAGCAGGCCGTTGGGATCGCTCTCGCCGCCCTCGGTCTCCTGGTTGATGAACCAGCCGTCAAAGCCGAAGTACTCCGCGGCCTCAATGAGCTTGGCGATGATGGGGAAATTGCCGCCGGCGTCCTTCTGCAGGAAGTCGTTGAGCCACTCGATCTTGCCGCCGTGGCCCGCCTGGGGGAAGAACACGGTGCCCAGGACCGGCACGCCGTTGCGGTGGGCGGCGTCGATGACGTCGGCGCTGGGGGCGACGATCAGGCCCTCGCCGGAGGAGCCGCCCCAGTACACCAGCTTATCGATGTACTGCCAGTAGGAGAACACGTTGGCGTTGGGGGTGTTCAGGCCGTGGGGCGCGTTCCCGCTGGTGCTGGCGTTCATGATGGAGATGGCCACCACGTTCATGTCCTTGTTCTGGGTGGCGTTGGCGGGGGTGAGCTGGTCCTTGGCCACGCGCTGGGCCAGGGGGACGGCGCTGACGTTATAGGCCGCGTCGGCGTCCTGGGCGGGGTCCCAGCCCAGCAGGTCGGCGGGGAACCAGTAGGGGACCTCGGGAAGATTGGGCAGGGGCTTGCTGTAGGTGTTCTCCTCGGTCACGGACATCGCGGGCTTCTCCGGCTCGGGCGCGGGGGCCTCGGGAGCCGGGGTGTCCGCGCCGTCGCTGACGGCGGGATCGGGAGTGGTATCGGGAGTAGTGTCGGAACTGCCGGAATTGCATCCGCACAGACCGGCCAGCATTGCCGCTGCCAGGAGCAGCGTCAATGTCTTGGTGAAAAGCTTTTTCATCTCAGGGGCTCCTTTCCAAATCATTGATCTTTCCTCTTGGTTGGTGATACGGGGGACCGCGCTGGTAATTAACGACCTCCTTCTGCCAATCGTTCTTGGGCGGGGCGGGATATTTTCCCATCCTCCCCATGCCGTGCTGATGCTATCATATATCTGGAAAGGAAGCAAGTTGCGAATGTATCGGTTGTAGTATGAAACCGAAACCAATTTGCCGGATCATGTCGTTCCATGACGGACACCCCACCGCAGGGCGGCAGAAAAGGGGCCCGGACGCATCCGCGCCCGAGCCCCCTTCAAGGATTCCCTTACACTTCGCTCTCCGGCGCCTCCTCCGGCTTGGAGGCCGCCTTGGCCTCGGAGGCCCCGCCGGTCTTGACCTCCAGGGTCACGGGCTGGCTGGCGGCCATTTTGCCGCCCACCACTCCGGCCAGCAGGGCGGTGAGGTCCAGTCCCGTGGACTCCTTCACGCCGTCCATGACCTGGCTGGCGGAGGACATGACGTCCTTGACCAGCTTGGTGGAGTTGCCGTCGCCGTACATGACGATCCGGTCCGTCTGGGCCAGAGGCGCGGCGGCGTTCTTGACCACCTCGGGCAGGGCGTCCAGGTACATCTCCAGCACGGAGGCCTCGCCCATCTTCTTCTGGGCCTCCGCCTTCTTCTCGATGGCCTCGGCTTCCGCCAGGCCCTTGGCCCGGATGCCCTCGGCCTCCTGCTCCATGGCGAAGCGCAGGGCTTCCGCCTCCGCCTTGCGGGCCTCCGCCTCCTTGATGACCTCGTAGGCTCTGGCGTCGGCGTCCCGCTGGCGGCGGACCAGCTCGGCCTCGGCCTCCTTCTCGGCCTTGTACTTCATGGCGTCCGCCTGCTTGCGGACCTCGGCGTCCAGGCGGCGCTCCTGGATGGCGATCTCCCGGTCCGCCAGCTCCGCCTCCTTCTCCTTCCGGGCGATGTCGGCGCTGACCCGGGTGACCTCGATGGTCTTGCGCTGGGTCTCCTGCTGGATGGAGTAGGCCGCGTCGGCCTCGGCCTTCTTGGCGTCGGCCTTGACCTTCATCTCCGCCTGCTGGATGGCCAGGGCGGCGTCCTGCTCGGCGATCATCTTCTCCGCCTGGACCTTCACGGCGTTGGCCTCCTGCTGGGCCTGGGAGGTGGCGATGGCGATGTCCCGCTGGGCGTTGGCCTTGGCGATCTGGGCGTTCTTGCGGATCTGCTCCACGTTGTCGATGCCCATGTTCTCGATGGTCCCGGCCCCGTCCTTGAAGTTCTGGATGTTGAAGTTCACCACCTCAAGCCCCAGCTTGCGCATGTCGGGGACCACGTTCTCGGTGATCTTCCGGGCCACGCCCTGCCGGTCCTGGACCATCTCCTTCAGGCCCACGGAGCCCACGATCTCCCGCATGTTGCCCTCCAGGACCTGGGTCACCAGGCTCACCAGCTCCTCGGGGCGCTTGCCCAGCAGGGCCTCGGCCGCCAGCTTGAGCAGCTCCGGGTCGGAGCTGATCTTCACATTGGCCACACCGTCCACGGAGACGTTGATGAACTCGTTGGTGGGCACCGCCTCGCTGGTCTTCACGTCCACCTGCATGATGCGCAGGGAGAGCTTATCCACCCGCTCGAAGAAGGGCACCCGCCATCCGGCCTTGCCGATGAGGATGCGCTTGCGGCCCAGGCCGGAGATGATGTACGCGGTATCCGGCGGCGCTTTCAGGTAACCCATGAAGAACAGCAGCAGGACCAGCAGCGCGATGGCGGCGGGTAGGATGAATTTCAGATCAGGCATGTTTTTCTCCTCCTTACATGTCAATATCCCAGTTTGCTTCTTCCGTCTCTTTGTCAGAGGGGAGCCGTTTTCCGCACCCGGGTACGAAAAAACGAGACCTCTGCCTTGCGGCAAAAGTCTCGATCAAAGTCCCAGCTGGAGACCTTCGCGCTTCCCGGGTACCGAACGGTACCGTCCTGACGGTGCGCGCTCAGGCGGCGCTTGCACCCGGCTCGCGTTGCCTAAGAACTACTCCCTTTTGACACTGTTATCATACCACATCCGCGCGTTGTACGCAATAGGCATATTGATAAAAGTTTAACAGGAGTTTTTGGTGATTTTGCAAGTCGGCGGCTACTGCTCCTCTCCCCTGTCCTCTTCTAAACAGCGCTCGATCATACTTACCACCACATTATTAAAACTGGTCGAATTGTCTTTTGCAATTTGCTCCACTTCATCTATCACGCTTTGACGCAAATATATCGTTTTATAGCCAGCCTCTACCTTTTGCTTTGTTTTCTTTGGTACAAACGGCATCCCCATCACCTCTTGAGGCTATTCTAATATAAATTTTAAGTTTATAATACATTAGAATTTTATCTTGTATTTCCCAACTTATTGGTATATAATTACAATGAGGTGGTAAATATGCCTGATTGGAAAGAAATGTATCTGACCCTGTTCCGTGAAACAGAAAAAGCGATCAACATTTTGACCGATGCCCAGCGCCGGTGCGAGGAGATGTGCATAAGCGCGCCGGAACCGGAGATCAAGCTCCTCCCTCCAGAGGACGCCTCCGCGCTCCAGGCACAAGAAAACACGCAGGCTTGAAGCACAAGCCTGCGTGTTTTCTATCGTTCCAGCCAATAGGTCGTATATTCCTCCCCGCGATGATACCCCAGCTTCTCCGCCAGAGCCACGCTTCGCAGGTCGATGGCGTCCCAGCTGGGATACAGCCCCCGGTCCAAGCACTCCAGGATCAGCCGCGCCCCGCAGGCGGCCGCCAGTCCCCGCCGCCGGTGGTCCTCCCGGGTGTCGATCTCCACCTCGATCCCCCCGCGATACACGCTGTAGGACCCCGCTCCCGCCACAGGGACGCCTTCATACATCGCCACGACGCCCACGCCCCTGCGGCAGCAGTCCTCCGGACTGTCGAAGGCGGAGCAGAAATCTTTAGACCACCCCTCCCCCAGCAGCCCGGGCACCAGATCCTCGCCGATCATCCGCAGCGTATACCCTTCCGGCAGCGCAGCGGCAAGGCGCTCCAGATGCTCCCTGTCAAAGACGTCCGGCTCCTTTTTAATAGCGTACCGGCTCTCCTTTACCGCCCTCTTTCCGAAGACGGCCTCTATCGGCCCGTTCCAGTCCTCCGTCCGGGGGACCAGGATCGGCCCGGACGCTTTCGCCAGCAGCGCCGGGTCCGGCTTACCGGCCAGAAAGACGAAGTCCCGGTTGACGATCATGGCGG
>OFFZ01000529.1_pt1 | contig 23008 bp, 22 predicted proteins | sample 1521631 | NCBI WGS metagenome assembly OFFZ01 (sample SAMEA3504102, study PRJEB24116) | mouse gut metagenome | biome: mouse gut; feature: mouse-associated habitat; material: faeces | place: Denmark | collected 2011 | reverse complement strand
AGAACCCAGCCGGATGCGGCATCAGTACCCATAAGGATAGCTTCGGCCAATGTGCCGTCTTCACTGACACAGCCGGCTATAGCGAAGAACAACTTTGAATTTATACTGCTTAACGATTTCACTTGCTGTGAAACCAGACTGCATAACGCTGACTGGTTCGATTGCATGATTACATTAGGCAGTATTCAGCGTTATGCAGTATAACAACCTGACAAATCTTCGCAAGCCGGGAAATGTAATCATCTCAAATTGCTTCTATAATAGGCTTCAGCAGGAGGAATAAAGTATGGAGTGGATAGCAGCAATGCAACAGGCAATTACTTATATGGAAGAACATCTTATGGAGGAAATAAACTATGAAGATGTAGCGAGGCATGTACACACTTCGAGCTATGAGTTTCATAGAGCATTTAGTTTTCTTGCAGGGATGACTGCCAATGCTTATCTTCGCAACCGCAGGTTATCTTTAGCAGGCAGAGAAATTGTGGAAACCGATGCTAAAATAACAGACATCGCGCTGAAGTATGGTTATGAAACACCAGAGAGCTTTACAAAGGCATTTACAAGGTTTCATGGAATTGCGCCTAAATTTGCCAGAGAAGAATCTGCGAAGCTCATGCTTTTCAATCCACTTGCTATTAAAATAACCGTGGAAGGTGGTAAAAGTATGGATTACAGAATCGTACAAACAAAAGAACAAAAATTTATTGCAGTGGTAAGAAGTTTTAAAAATGAAATCATTAATGACGAGGAAAATCATGATATTCCTGATTTTTGGGGAGAGTGTAATGACAAAAAACTTATAGGGCCGATTTGTAATCTGCGGCCGGAAGGAAAACGAGACCTGTATGGGTTATGTTCTCCGACGAAAAAAGGTGTGGATACGTTTGAATATGGAATTGGTGTCTTGATTGATGAAGATACATCGGAGTTTGATTTTTCAGAAATGCAAAAAGCTGGTTATAGCATCTGGGATGTGAAACCGGGAACTTATGTTGTATTTGACTGCATCGGTGAGGATGGTGATTGTATCGGTGACACTTGGGCTAAATTCTATAAAGAATTCTTGCCACAAATGGAGTATGAATCAGAAGCAGAAACAGATTATGAAATATATTTTGAAAAAGGAAGAAGTGGTCTATTCTGTGAACTGTGGATTCCGATAAGAAGATAATGAAGTCAGGTATGTTAAGAATGCGAAAATTTCAGTTTGATGCAGATTGTTATCAAAAAGAGTACCGTTCACTTTTGCGAAAGTGAACGGTACTCTTAAACATTAACTTAATGCTGTTGGACTTAACGAAATGACATTGGTTGTTACCCTCTGGTTTTCCTGGAAAGCCGGAGGGATTTTTTTGAAAAAATTTGCATACGGTATGGCTTGTGGCAGTAAGAAAAAGATATATATATGTTGAAAAAATATATTTTCAAACATGATATTTTGTTGAAACACCATGGAATTTTTCGGGTTCAGATAAAGTATAAAAAATATAATTTAGTTGATTGTATATTCGATAAATGATATAATAAATATATTAACTGGATGCGGATTTTAATTTATAAAGAACAAGAAAGGGGTGTGTAAAAAATAAAAAATAAGAATATTAGCATCAACAGAACTTGATAAATAAGAAATAAAAAATCGAACGATAGAATGGAGGAGCGTATGAAAGTACAGTATTGGGGATGGAAATTGGTAGTTTTCGTAATTTTATCTGTCATACTTTGCGTTGTATGGGATTTGCAATGGATGCGGTTTCAGATGAGTTCCGTTTTGAAGTAAAGGGCTATGAAGTAAAAAGCAGTGCGTATGCTTCCAGTAATCCGGACGTATTTACGATTCAAAATACCAGCGAGGGCAGATGCAGGGTACAGGCAGTTTCACAGGGTACGGGATATGTCACGCTTACAATTCGTACCAAAGACGGAAAGAAACTGACAGAACGTATATTTGTGTCAGTATATGAGACAATTTCTGCCTGTGATGCTGTGACAAAAAGAAGGGCGGATGTCTACAGAGGGGCATCCGATCATGCAGACGTGGAAAATAACGATAAAAAAGGCGAACTTGAAAAAGGGGAGACGATCACTTTGATCGCAATATGCGACGATTATTTTCGGTTTGCCAGAAAAGAAGAGAATATAGAGCCGGACGGATATTATACCGGTTTTGTCAAGATGACAGATGTGACGGTTCCCGTGACATCGCTTATGGTGGAAGAAGAGCTGTTTTTTGATCTTGGGGAAGAGGAGGCGTTAGATGTGGAAGTGGAACCGGAACTTGCGCCGGAGCCGGAATTTTTGTATGACAGCAGTAGTCCGGAGATTGCCGTAATTGATGAAAAGGGATTCATCCAAACATAACGGGCAGGAATTACAGTAATTACCGTTTCCACTGCGGACGGCCTGCATAAAGCGAAATGTACCGTATATGTGTACAGCTCAGGTGGAGCCGCGTGGGAGGATCCCGGTAAAGAAGAAGGCAGTAAAGGGAACACTACGATACAGGAAAGCTCTAAAAAGCCAAAAAATAAATTTGATTTTCAGGCATACGGCTATACGGATCAAAGTATTCGGCTGACCTGGAAGAAACAGAAAAAGGTAAAAACATATGAGATCCAGCGCGCTGTAAAAAAGAAAGGGACATATAAGACGATCAAAAAACTGAAATCGGGCAAAAAGAACTATTTGGATAAAAAAGTTAAGTTTTATAAAAATTACTGGTATCGTCTTGTTGTAGTAAAAAAGAATAAGAAAAAACTGCAAAGTAATCCGGTGAAAGCAAAGACAAAAGACAGTGTAGTCAATTTGGATTTGCGTGTATCAGGCGTAAAAGAAAACAGTGTGGAGCTGGAATGGAAGAAACAAAAGCATGCGACAGGGTATGTGATTAAAAGACGGAATATTTGGGATCGGGAAAAGGATTTTACGAAATTGGGTAAAGTTGGAAAGAAGAAACTGAAATTTGTAGATAATACAGCAGAGCCAGCAAAGAAATATGAATATCAGGTGATAGTGGAACGGACAAATGGAAAGAAGAAAAGAAGTAACAACGTCGTTGCCAAAACTTTATTTTGGTATGATAACTATGCGAATATCAGTAAATTTCAGAAAGACTATCCGTTTGTCTGTACGGATGAAAAGCAGGATATGAATCAGTACAGCGTATTTGGAGATTACTATTCTCCCATTAAATATAGTTATGCAAAAGGGACGCTTACGATACACTTATATTGTGAGTTTGTACAGTATATTCCGAAGGGCGGAGACTATGAAAGAAAGAATGTCTATTTATCCAATGATGAAAAGAATTTAACATATTGTAAAATTTTTCAGGAAGGGGTAAAGGAACGATACGAAATAGCCGTTGCTAATCGGGGAAAACAGGAATATGAATTTCAAAATATGAATTTTGACATTAAGATTGTATTTCATGAGAAGTCGGATAAAAATGAAAAATATCATAAGTCACAAATATTTAATGAGGTATTGATCGGAGGGGAATGTCCTGTTTTAATAGACGGTGAAAATAAATATGAGTGTCAGTGGTCGATACAGGGAAACCACTGGTTTCATCAACATTCCACAAACAATCAAAATGGTGAGAGTATTTCCAGAATATATATGCCATTTTTAGATCAGCTTCTCAATAACATTGATGTAAATTGCAGGCATTATAATTATGGAGAATATGCATATCTATCTGCTCATGAAACGGGACATTCCGTAGGGCTTTTTGATGGATATCCAACAAAAGAGAAGTATGATAGGTTTACTGATAACGAGGAAACCGGCGTACCGGAGCCCAGACATTTAGGCAGTTATGATAATATTATGGTACAACGTGAATGGGATAAATATCTTGTGCCTAACGATTTGGAAATGATGCTATATGCATATTTAATATCGGAAGGTAAAAGTTGGAGATGCCTGCAGAAATATAAAACCAATGAAGATGCTCAAATTGAGATTTCAGACTGTATTTTAAATCATCTTGACCATTATAATGATACGGAAGGGAGAGCGTATTAGATATGAAGAACTATATTTGGCTAAACAGGTATATTGTAGGTATTGTGACAGTTTTTATTATGGCAATCTTAATCTTCTGCCATCCCCAGAGAATTCAAGCTGCAAAAAGTCTCCCCATACCGGATGGGCTGGTGGCAGTCAAAAAAACGGAAACGTCCATTCGATTGAAGTGGAGTGCATGTAAAAATGTGGATGGATATTATATTTATCGATATCATAAAAAGACGGGAAAATACAGAAAAATAAAAACGATAGAAGGAGCGAAAAAGCACGTATGGGTAGATAAGAACCGAAAAGCAAATAAATTATATCTATATAAAGTAGCTTCTTACAAGAAAAAGAGAAAAAGTAAAAAGTCCTATCAGGTTTCTGCCATGGCGTATGGAAGAGATGCGAGGACGGTAAATGTGGGTGATATTGAATTTGGCATGGAGGACGAATATAACAAATGCAATCTGGAACTTGGTATATGTGTTGAGAGAAAAACGCATGCAGATATTGAGGGAGATATCCATGTCAAACACTTCGACGCGGCTGTTCTATCAGAAAAACTGATCTGGCGTTCCAGCAATCCGGCGCTTGCGTCCGTAGACCAAACAGGAAAAATTGTGACCTATGAAAAAGAAGGAACCTGTGAGATTACGGCAAGAGCGCATAATGGCGTTACGGGAAGGATTTATTTAACTGTAGTAAATTATGCGAGACCAAAGACGTTTCCGGATTATGACGGTAGATTTTCAGATGTAAATCTTTTATTTACTGATTTCAGGGAAAATGTGTATGATATTGCGACGTATTTTACGATAAAAAGTAAAGAAGGCGTGTATGGAAAGATAAAATTAAGCAGTACGGAAGAAGTAACGGGGTATCCGGAGCTGGAGAATATCGAAAGCATTTATGCCGATGTAGAGCATATTTTGAAAAATTTCCCTATGGTTATAGAAATAGAATACAGTTACCGGAGGGTAAGTTTTGTGATTCTCAATAATCCTTCGGGTAATTCCTGGAGACGCGTGAATTATGCCGCGGATGATGATATGTCCGGATATCCGATCGGAAGAATAGCTCCGCATTGGTCGATTACGACATTTGCAGGGATTGGGTAAGTATGTGTAAGAAACGATCTCCATATTAAAAATGATGGAGGCAGGAAACAGGCGGTTCAAATGAAGCGGTCCTGTCCCGGTTGATTTTCAAAAGTCGGCGTAGTATAATGAGTGCCGGAGGCGCTTATGCATTGTACAACGTTATTTATCTGGTTTATATTATATAGTATCCTGGGGTGGATGTATGAAACAATCTACTGCAGCCTGAAATCTTTAAAATGGGATAACCGCGGAATGCTGATCGGTCCGTATTGTCCGATTTACGGAGTCGGTGCGGTTTTAGATGTTCTGCTCTGTGGTGGACTGCCCGGTAAGGGCGCCGTATTTTTGGCATGTATGCTGGGATCCGCGGTTTTGGAATACACGACGTCTTATGCAACGGAACGTCTGTTTCATGCCGTCTGGTGGGATTACAGCAAGATCCCGTTAAATGTCAACGGGCGGATCTGCTTATCCTGTTCCCTTTGTTTCGGCGGAGCGGGTATTCTTGTTTTGTATGGGATTCATCCGTATATAAGCCGTTTCACGGATGCAATTCCTCTGTACTGGCAGGAGCCGGTTGCGTTGTTGTTTATGGCGGTCTTTTCGGCAGACTGCGTGATGACGGCGGATTCTCTGGTGTCTTTAAATGCGAAACTGGAAGCGGCAAGAAATGCAGTCGATCTGCAGATTTCGGAAAAATACAGTACCTTTATTGAAAATACAAAGCAGAATCTTTCGGATAGCCTGAATTCGATCAAGGAAAAGATTTCTTTGGAAGAGTTTCGGGAGAAGCGGGGGTATGAAGAATTGAAAAAGATGGCATATTCTATGAATTGGACGCAGATTCGTGCGATCCGGTCGTCCGTATCCTTCCGTCGTGCAACTTACAGTGATCTCGGCAATAAGCTGCGGCATACGCTTTCTTTTCATAAGAAACACTGTGGCGAGAAGGATAGGGGAGAGGAAGAATAAAAGCTGCTGCGGCAGGGCTTTGGAAATCGGAAAGGCGGGATAGATATGAGATTGACAGAGAAAGAAAAATCCGAAATTGAATATTACCTGCAGGGAATGCATCGGACAAAAGAAGCGGAACTGATGAAACGCTGCGTTCAGCATGGTACGATATCCACCTATGACCATGTGCTGCGTGTGGTACGATTCAGCTTTTACCTCAACCGGCGGTTTCATCTGAAAGCTTCGGATGCCGAAGTCGTGCGCGGCGCATTTCTTCATGATTTTTACTTATATGACTGGCATCAGAACGCCTATATCGGACGGCTGCACGGACTGCATCATCCGGCGATTGCACTGCAGAATGCCATGGAAAGGTATACATTAACGCGTACGGAGCGCAACATTATCGAAAGCCACATGTGGCCGTTGACGTTTTTTACGGTTCCCAAATGCAGAGAAGCATTTATCGTATGTATTGCGGATAAAATCTGTTCGTCTTATGAAACAATATTGCGGAGAAAATCATAGCGGCTCAGAGGAAAAAAGAGTCTGAATGTTTTCTTTTTAGATGGAACTTGAAATGATCCGCTTTATTTTGGAGAAATCAAAAGAAGGCTGTTATGCCAAAGAGAGGAAAGAAAATAGGAAAATTTCAGCAGAGAGGACATGTTTTTTGCAAACAGTCCTCTCTGCTGTGTAAAACAGAACGTACGAAAGGAGTAAAGACAGATGAAGATAAATTTAAAGGATGAGACATTTCACGGAACTGCAGACGCGCCATGGTACGATACGCAGGGAAAACCGATTCAGGCGCACGGAGGACAGGTTCAGAGATTTACGGTAGACGGAAGAGAAAAATGGTACTGGATCGGAGAAGATAAAACATACGGCTACCGCCCCTGCGGCGGCATTCATATGTACAGTTCCGACGATCTGTTTCATTGGAAGGACGAAGGGATCATTCTGCGGACGATGCAGTCAACGGATGAATTTGAGGATGCATATTTTCAAACATTATACGGCACATGTTCGTCAGAGGAAAAAGAAAAGATATTCGTTGACCTTGATCAAAACAATTGCGTGATCGAGCGTCCGAAGATGCTGTATAATGAAAAAACAGGGAAGTATGTGATCTGGTTTCATGCAGACGGCAGGTTTCCCGGCTGCAGGGGGGATTACGATAAGGCAAAAGCTGGCGTTGCCGTCTGCGACAGTCCGACCGGGGCGTTTCGCCTTCTGGGTACTTATAAATTAAATTATCACGATGACCCAAACGGAGATTACGGGTTTGACGGATGGGAAAACCGGGGATCCGTGCGCGATATGAACCTGTTTTTGGATACGGATCAAACCGCGTATATCATCTATTCTTCCGAAGGCAACCGGACGACATTTATTTCCAGATTAGATGATACGTATACGGCTCTTGCCGTTCCGAAAGAGAAGGCGGAAGAGGGCGTGGATTTTACAAGAAATTTTATCGGCGGCTTTCGGGAAGCGCACGCGATGTTTTTGTATCGAAACAAATATTATATGATCAATTCCGGCTGTACGGCATGGAGTCCGAATCCCGCCGGGTATGCGGTGGCGGATCACCCGATGGGTCCCTGGAAAGATCTGGGCAATCCCTGTGTGGACGAGGGAAAGGAAACGACATACGATTCCCAGAGCACATGTGTGATCCCTGTGGACGCCGGCCGGGGACGTTATATTTATATGGGAGACCGCTGGAGAGAAGACGACCTGGGAAATTCCGGATATATCTGGCTTCCTATCCTCTTTTCACCGGACGGGACGATTATGTTGAAAAAGAGAGAAAATTGGAACTTTACAAGGTTTCCTGATAATGCTACAATCATAGGATAGAGGACTAAGCCGGATACAAATAGAGTATGGCGGACTTTGGGAGGAATCATTCATGATAGGAATGGCACAGAAGTTAAAGGAATTTGCAGACCGCCGGAAAACAAAACGAGAAAGGATAACAGAAGAAGTGGGAAAAGAAGATTTTTTATTAAGCCAGATTGATGAATTTAGGGAAAAAGCAAGACAGCTCCAGGAGCTGTTATCTTCAAAAGAAAATAAGGTACAGGAGCTGCAGGAAATTGTAGCAGAGCGAGAAGGCAAGGCAAAGGAGCTTTCGGATATTATCGAAGAACGTCAGGATGCCGCAGACCGTGTAGTTTCCGGAGTAAGCGAACAGATCGACGGTATGGTGGAAAAAGTAGACGCCAAATTAAACGAGCTGAATGAGACGTTTGCCGAGCGCCTGGCGGAAAATGCGGACAGCAGTACGGAACAGAACGAGGAAGTCCGTAAATTAATACAGGAACAGAATGAAGCTTTAGTGAAGACGATCGACGGATTAAACGGACAGTTCGACCGTTTAAAGAACAGCATCAGCGAGAAAGTACATACGGAAAGCGTACAGTGTTACCGTAATATGCAGGCATTAATCGAGGAGTCTGACAAAAAGCTGGACAAAATAGAAGAGGAAGTGCTGAGCATTGCTTCCTCTCAGACGAAACTGACGATCGTGATTATTTTTACCGTATTGAATTTTGCAGGAATTGCGGGAATCATCGCCCGCATGATGGGTCTTATATAAAATACAGGTAACATTTTTAAGATTTTGAATATATATAAGATGTGCAGGATTTGGGGTGTCACAAAAAGCGGTAAGAAGCCGGCTTTGTGTGGCAGCCCTATTCATTATATGCAGATTCAGGTAAGATGGCAGAGGAGAAAGAATGGGATTAAATCAGGAAAAAAAGGTTTGGATCATCGGGCATAAAAATCCGGATACGGATTCTATCTGTGCCGCGATCGCATATGCAGATCTGAAGAACAAAATCAGCGAAATCAAACATGAGCCGAAACGTGCGGGCAGTATCAACGAAGAGACGAGGTATGTCCTGGATTTTTTTCAGGTAGAAGAGCCGGAACTTGTGACGGATGTCAGGGCGCAGATGAAGGATATTTCATTCCGGCGGACAGCCGGCGTAAGCGATCATATCTCATTGAAACGGGCATGGGAACTGATGAAAACAGAAGATGTCGTGACGCTTCCGGTTACAGGCGTCCATAATCGTCTGCAGGGTTTGATTGTGACGAGCGATATTGCAACTTCTTATATGGACGTATACGACAATCGGGTATTGGCGACGGCAAAGACGCTCTATAAAAATATAGCGGAGACGTTAGCCGGAACGATTCTTGCCGGTAATGAACACGCTTATTTTATGAAAGGAAGAGTCGTTGCCGAAACTTCGGGTCCGGACTGGATGGATGAGTATATGGAACCGGACGATCTTGTCATTCTGGGCGGTCATACCAGTTCTCAGATGCGTGCCATTGAGAATAATGCGAGCTGCCTGGTGGTCTGCCTTGGCCTGGCGGTTAGTAAAGAGGTGATTGAGGCTGCGGACAGAAGGGACTGCGTAGTCATTGGAACGCCGTATGATACGTTTACGGCGGCTCGTCTGATCAATCAGAGTATGCCGATCAAATATTTTATGACAAAAAAGAATTTGATCCAATTCGATTTGGAAGACTATGTAGACGATGTGAAAGATGTGATGTCGAAAGTGCGTCACAGGGATTTTCCGATTGTCGACGAGGAAAATAACTACGTCGGCATGGTATCGAGAAGGTATTTGCTGAATACGCAGAAAAAGCAGATTATTTTAGTGGACCACAATGAAAAAACGCAGGCGGTGGACGGTATTGCAGGCGCGGAAATTTTAGAGATTATCGATCATCACAGGCTCGGAAGCCTGGAGACGATTTCTCCGGTATTTTTCCGGAATCAGCCGCTGGGATGTACGTCGACAATTATTTTTCAGATGTATCAGGAAAAAGATGTGGAAATTTCAAAAAAAACGGCAGGCATTTTGTGCGCCGCGATTATTTCGGATACGCTGATGTTCCGTTCGCCTACCTGTACAGATGCAGACAGGGCGGCAGCGGAAAAACTGGCGAATATTGCCGGAATTGATATTGAGATACTTGCAAAGAATATGTTCCAGGCGGGCAGCGATTTTAACCGGAAAACGCCGGAAGAAATTTTTTATCAGGATTTTAAAACCTTTTCGGCAGGCAAATATGAATTCGGCGTTGCGCAGCTAAGCGCTATGAGCAGGGAAGAACTCGATACGGTCCGCGGTAAATTAAAAGATTTTATTGAAATGGTATTAAGCGAGCGAAAATTAGATATGGTGTTTGTAATGCTGACAGATATACTGGAAGAATCCACGCTTCTGCTGAGTGCGGGCGAGGATGCGGACGGGATGATCCGTCAGGCTTTTTCCGTGAGGAGGGAAGCGGACGGCTGTCTCTTAAAAGGAGTGGTATCCAGAAAGAAACAGTTGATACCGGCGCTTATAGGGGCTATGCAGGAATAAAAAAATCGATAGGGGATCAGTAAGGATGTGATGCATGATGAAGTTTGAAAAAATGGATAACGGGTCACTGCGTTGTACTTTGACCCAGGATGATTTAGAACAAAACGGCGTTGGCTTGGACGATTTTTTTTCCAATACGCCGAATGCAAGAGAATTTTTAGAGAAGCTGATTCGGATTGCAGAAGAAGAGGTGGGATATAAAACGACCGGCAATATGATGTCGATCCAGGCGGCGATTATGTCTGAAGATGAAATTGTGCTGACATTTTCGGAAAGTCAGGTCAGCAGTGCGGAAATCATAGAGCATATCCGGAATATGTTCGGTTCGCCAGAAACAAAAGGGCAGGGAAACCATGAGCCGGATGTGAAAGACCATATATTAAAAGAAGCCAAAGGCGAGGAAGCAGAGGACGACGAGGAGGAAGAGGAAGAAGGGTATGCGTATCTTCTGACATTTCAGACGTTTTCCGGCGTCCGAAAGTTCTGTCAGATCCTTCCGAAAAATACAAAGGCAAAAAGCCGTTTGTATTATCTGGATCAGAAAAAGCAGTATTTCCTGTGGGCGGATCTAAACGACAGTACCAGAGGATACGTATATGAATTTGTAGCGGCATCCATGGAGTATGCCAAATCAATTGAGAAAGACGGTATCCGCAGAAATTTTCTGGACGAACATGCGGATATTATTATAAAAAACAAGGCGCTGGAGACGCTGAAACGTTTATAAAATATTGGAAAAAGAAACCTGCAGAATTTCGTATGGAACTCTGCAGGTTTTTTAAACAAATTTGGACGGACCGATTTACCGGATCAGTGCATCCATCAGATACGTATAGACTTCCATGTGCTGCTTCTGCCAGTTTTTGCAGATAGCGTTTGCTTGGTCTTTTGTTTTTACATGGATGGTCAAATCGACCGCGGCTATATTTTTCTCCTTGAGCTGGCAGCGGACGTCATATCCGGGAACGGTAGACCTGTAAAAATCCGCGATCACTGCATTTTCTTCTTTTAACTGCATTTTATTTTTTTCAAAATAGGCAGTGATATCTGCTTCAATCGCAGGCGTGATCTTATCGGCAAAATATTTTAACGTCTCTTTTCCCAGCGGTGTAATGTGGTACTGCGTGTTGTTGTGCGTGGATTCAAAACGAATCAGTTCGGAATCCAGCAGTCCGCTGATTACCTGTTGAACGGTGAAATAATCCGTATAATTCTGCTCTAAGAAGAAATTGGAAAGCTGCGTATTGGAGAGCGGAAAATCCACTTTATCCAACATCGTTAAAACGGTCATCTTATAAATCGTATTTGGGTCTGCCATAGACTATTGCTCCTTATTGCCGTAATCTGACCATGGGGGATGCGATCACTTTTCTGCTATATGGGCTTTGACGGCGTTGCTGACGGCATCTGCCACGCGCGGATCGAAAGCCTCCGGCATAATAAAGTTTTCGTTTAATTCTGTTTCACTTACAAGCTCTGCAATCGCCTGTGCGGCGGCAAGCTTCATGTCTTCTGAGATTTGTCCGGCTCTGCCTTCTAATGCGCCTTTGAAAATGCCGGGAAATGCGATGACGTTGTTGACCTGATTGGGAAAATCGCTTCTTCCGGTCCCGACCACTTTTGCACCGGCTGCTTTTGCGGCGTCCGGCATGATCTCCGGAACGGGATTTGCCATGGCAAACAGGATGGCGTCTTTGTTCATGGAAGAAACCATCTGCGGGGTGACGATATTCGGAGCGGAAACGCCTACGAAAATATCGGCGCCTTTTAACGCGTCAGCCAATGTTCCGTGCGCATTTGTCCGGTTGGTAACTTTCGTCATGTTCTGCTGCATCCAGTTTAAATTCGGATAGTCTTTTCCTATGATGCCTTCTTTGTCGCACATGGTCACATCGGTAAAACCGTACGTCAGCAGCAGTTTCGTAATCGCGATTCCGGCGGATCCGGCGCCGTTTACGACGACTTTACAGCTTTCTTTCTGTTTGCCGGTGACTTTCAGCGCATTGATGATTCCTGCCAGAACGACAATGGCGGTACCGTGCTGGTCGTCATGGAACACCGGAATGTCGAGCAGTTCTTTTAGCCGTTCTTCGATTTCAAAGCATCTCGGGGCGGAAATATCTTCCAGATTGATGCCGCCGAACGCAGGGGCGATGTGTTGGATTGTTTTTATGATTTCTTCCGTATCCTGCGTATCCAAACAGATCGGCACGGCGTTGAGATTGCCGAATTCTTTAAAAAGAGCGCATTTTCCCTCCATAACCGGCATCGCCGCAAGGGGACCGATGTTGCCGAGTCCGAGTACGGCGCTTCCGTCCGATACAACGGCGACCGTGTTGGCTTTCATTGTATATTGATAAGCTTTCGTCTGGTCCTGGGCAATGACTTTACAGGGTTCTGCGACACCGGGCGTGTATGCGACCGAAAGTGCATCGCGGTCTTTGATGGGGGATTTGGATCGGATGTCCAGTTTTCCGTTCCATTCACTGTGCGCCTGTAATGCTAATGTTCCGTAATCCATATCAAAAAACTCCTTTATCTTTTCTCTGTGTAATTCCCGGCAGGAAGCTAATTTTAAAATGCAGATCCGCTTGCCTGCTGGAGGTATCATAGCATGAAAAATATAACAAATCAAGAAAAAGGACTTCCTATTTTTTCATTGGTGTTGTATAATATGGAAATCAATGGCATGTACCATCCTATGCCACATCAGGCAGGAATCCCAGACGAGAAGGAATCCCCACATACGCAAATAGGAGAATAGGTAGAGTATGAGAGAAAAATATGAAAGTCTGTCAGTAACAGTGTTAAGAGATTTGGCGAAGGCAAGAGGACTGCGGCACTTATCCGGTTTAAAGAAGAGAGAACTGGTAGAAGTTATGCTTGCCGAAGATGAAAAGGAAGCAAAAAGAGAACAGGAAACAAAAGAAGAAGCGGCAGTAAACAAAACAACAGACGCCAAAGAAACAAAAGAGATCCAAGCAGCAGAAGAAGTCAGGGAAGAAAACGGATACGGCGCAGTGGAAAAGGAAGCGGAGCAGGAGATCTCGGTTCCTATGACGAGGGATGAACTGGACAGCGGTATTACTGCAAACGGGATATTGGAGGTTATGCCGGACGGATACGGATTTATTCGCTGTGAAAATTATCTTCCGGGAGAAAAGGACGTGTATGTATCCCCTTCACAGATCCGGAAATTCAATTTAAAAACGGGGGATATTATCAGCGGAAATACCCGTATTAAAACGCAGCAGGAAAAATTCAGCGCTTTGCTATATGTAAATACGATCAACGGCTTTCATCCGGGCGTTGCGCAGAGACGCAAGAATTTTGAGGATTTGACGCCGATTTTTCCGAACGAGAGAATCCGCTTAGAGCGGCCGGGCGCATCGGTTGCCATGCGGATCGTAGATCTTGTATCCCCGATCGGAAAAGGACAGAGGGGAATGATCGTTTCTCAGCCGAAAGCCGGAAAGACGACGCTTTTAAAACAGATCGCAAAAGCGGTGACAGGAGCCAACTCCAATATGCATCTGATTATACTGCTGATCGATGAGCGTCCCGAAGAAGTGACGGATATCAAAGAAGCGATCGAAGGAAAGAACGTAGAAGTGATCTACTCCACATTTGACGAGCTTCCCGAGCATCACAAACGTGTGTCGGAAATGGTGATCGAACGTGCGAAACGATTGGTCGAGCATCATAAAGACGTGATGATTCTTTTAGACAGCATTACGCGTCTGGCAAGGGCGTACAATCTGACCGTGCCTCCAAGCGGAAGGACATTATCCGGCGGACTGGATCCGGCGGCGCTGCATATGCCTAAGCGTTTTTTCGGCGCTGCAAGAAATATGCGGGAGGGCGGAAGCCTTACGATACTTGCAACCGCGCTTGTGGATACCGGAAGCAAAATGGACGACGTTATTTTTGAAGAATTTAAAGGAACCGGCAATATGGAATTGGTATTGGACCGCAAACTTTCCGAAAAACGCGTCTATCCGGCGATTGATATTGTAAAGTCGGGTACCAGAAGGGAAGATCTTCTGCTGGATAGGGAAGAGCAGGAAGCGGTGGAGATCATGCGAAAAGCGTTTAACGGTTCCAAATCGGAAGACGCGGTAGAATCTGTTCTGAATATGTTTGCAAGGACGAGAAACAACAGGGATTATATTCAAATGGTGAAAAAAACGAGGCTTTTTTAGCCGGATTCGGCAAAGCAGAAGGAAGAATTTAAAAAAACTGCTTGTAAAAATGAATCTATGGGTTATAATCTTAATGCCGGGATTTGAGTAAGATATGCCGGAACATGTTTTTCTATGAATATATTTTTGAAGAAGGAGAGCAGCGATGGACAGACAGGAACTAAAGAAGATAGCACATGAAGTACGGAAGGGAATCATTACTTCCATATACAGCGCGAAAGCGGGGCATCCGGGAGGATCTCTTTCGGCGGCGGATCTTTTTGTATATTTATATTTTGAAGAGATGCATATTGATCCGAAGCAGCCGATGATGGAGGAACGCGACCGGTTTGTTTTGTCCAAGGGACATACGGCGCCGGGACTTTATGCAGCGCTTGCACACCGCGGCTTTTTTCCGATAGAAGATTTAGAGACGCTTCGCCATGTCGGAAGTTATCTTCAGGGACATCCGGATATGAAATGTGTTCCGGGTGTAGACATGTCTACGGGGTCTTTGGGCCAGGGGCTGTCTGCGGCGGTCGGTATGGCGCTTGCAGCAAAGCTTGACGGGAAAGATTACCGTGTCTATGCGATGTGCGGAGACGGTGAGATTCAGGAGGGGCAGATTTGGGAAGCCGCTATGTTTGCCGGGCATCGTAAGCTGGACAACCTTGTCGTAATCATAGACCACAACAAACTTCAGATTGACGGTAAAGTGGAGGAAGTATGTTCTCCCTATCCGATCGACCGGAAATTCGAGGCGTTCAATTTCCATACGATAACAATTGACGGTCACAATTTTGACGAGATCGCCGCGGCATTTGAAGAGGCAAGACAGACAAAGGGGAAGCCGACGGCTATCATTGCCGATACGATCAAAGGAAAAGGGATTACCTTTATGGAGGATGCAGCGGAATGGCATGGAAAAGCGCCGAAAGAAGAGGAATTCAACATTGCAATGGAAGATTTGAGGAAAGCAGGTGATGCGTTATGCCGATAAACAGAAATATCAACGATCTGCCGAAGATCGCGACAAGAGAAGGGTATGGCAGCACTTTGGTGGAGCTGGGAAAAGAAGATGAAACGATTGTTGTGTTGGACGCAGATCTTGCGGCAGCAACGAAAACAGGAGTCTTTGGAAAGGTATTTCCCGACAGGCATTTCAACTGCGGTATAGCAGAGGGGAATATGGCAGGCATAGCGGCAGGGCTGGCTGCCAGCGGGAAGATACCGTTTATCAGTTCCTTTGCTATGTTTGTGGCGGGCCGCGCGTACGAACAGATTCGTAATTCCATCGGTTATCCCGGGTTGAACGTAAAGATCGGGGCAACACATGCGGGAATTTCCGTCGGAGAGGACGGGGCGACGCATCAGTGTAATGAAGATATCGCTTTGATGCGCTCCATTCCGGGCATGGTCATTATCAATCCCAGTGACAATATAGAAGCGATGGCGGCGGTAAGGGCTGCGTATGCATATAAAGGCCCGGTTTATCTGCGGTTTGGAAGGCTTGCAGTACCGGTGTTTAACGACAGGGAGGATTATACATTTGAGCTTGGCAAGGGAATCGTTCTGCGTGAGGGAAAAGACATTACGATTTTTGCAACCGGGCTGTGCGTGGTTGAAACGCTTTATGCGGCAGAGCAGCTTGCAGCGGACGGAATTGATGCGGAGGTGATCAATATCCATACAATCAAACCTCTGGATACGAAACTTGTGACATCGTCTGCGGCAAAGACAGGCCGGGTATTTACCGTGGAAGAACATTCCGTGATCGGAGGGCTTGGCTCCGCTGTCTGTGAGGCATTAAGCGAAACATGTCCGACGAAAGTGACCAGGATCGGCATGAATGACGTATACGGCGAGTCTGGGCCGGCAGTAGAGCTTTTGCATAAATATGGACTGGATGCAGCAGGTATTTATCAAAAAATTAAAGACACACTTTAATATAGATTAACAAATCATGGAAAAAAGCCGATATACCAATCAAACAGGTAACTCGGCTTTTTTTTGTGCCTGCCGCTGCTTGGGCAGGGAAGTATCACCGAAGAAAAATCCGGATTATTTGTTTTGGTAAACGGAGTTACAGCAAAATATATTCAAGGAGGAAAAGGATGAATCAAGTCACACAGGCAGAAGTAACGGCAAATTATATGCAGACTTCTAACACACAGGCTTCGGACAAGACAAATACAAAGAAGACAAAGGTGGGAGGCGCCGTAATCGGAACCCCGGAGCTGAGCGACAAAGCGAAAAAATATTACGAGCAGTTAAAAAAGAAATATTCCAACATGGATTTTATTCTGGTCAGTAAGGATAAGAAAGCAGAAGCACAGGCCAATGCGGGCAGGTACGCCAATGCAAACCGTATGGTCGTACTGATCGATGAAGAAAAAATCGAACGCATGGCGGTAGATGAAGAATACCGCAAAAAGTATGAAGCAATTATCGGAGGGGCAAAAAATCAGCTTTCTCAATTAAAAGACAGTCTAGGCGCCAATGCATCCGGCGTAAAAACTTATGGTATGCAGGTCAATGACGGCGGCAACGCATCGTTTTTTGCTGTGATCGACAAATCAATGGCAGCTCAGAGGGCGCGGATTGATAAAAAGGCAGCTGAGCGGAAAGCGCAGGAGAAGGAAGACCGGAAAGCCGCTGCACAGAAGCGGGCGGAAAAACGAAAGTCCGAGAAAGAAAAAGAAGCCGACCGGATGGATTGGGATGAGGAAGATGTGGTGACGGTAACGGCTTCTTCCGTCGAAGAACTGATCCAGAAAATCAACCAGACAATATCCATGGGAATGAGCGATTACGTCAGAACCGAACAGGAATCCTGGGTTGGCGGACATCTGGATTTTTATGGTTAGGCCTATTTGACAATGGATAAAAGAAGTGCCGCTCGTGCCTGCCACGAGTGGTTTTCTTTTGCGCAGAAATAGCCGTTTTGAGAAATTTCTTTCACACGGCAGTCCGAAGAAAGCAGGTCAAATATGAGGTCTGTCAGTTGATCCGGGTGTTCGTATGTATAAAAAAGCAGTTCTTTTCCGTCGGTAAACTGCCGCTGCAGCAGAGGAGAAGCATCGGTCAGGCAGAGACTGTGGTTGAGCATAGAGGAATAAATTCTGTCATGCGTTCCGTTTTTAAATTCCGGCAGTAAATTTAACGTGATTTTAGAACGGCGGAACAGGGCGAACGTATCCGAAAACGAGAGATCGTCGATGATCCGGATCTGCTTAAAATCAGCAAGTGGCGACTGGGAAAATCCGTTTCCGCAGATCGTGAAAGGGATATGGTTCTCTGCCAGATGAAGCAGAAGTTTTTCCCTTTTATAAGCGCGCAGATAACTGTCGCATAAAAAACATGCCTGCATATGCAGCGGAAACGTCTCTTTGATAATTTCCGCTTCTTCTAACGAAGGAAGTAAGAGGCGCAGCGCATCTTCCTGTGTCAGGGCGGGCTGTTCCGACATCAGATGTATGAGTTGTTTTGTCAGATCGCCGAGAAAAGACGGAATCGTCTGAATGGAAGCTTCAATTTCACGGTAATTGGTATAAGTTCCGGAAAAAAGTACGTCCAGGTCTTTTGCCGGGTAAGCATCATCCGTCGGAACGATATCTTCTCCTGTAACAGGGAAGAATCCGGCGGATTTGATATGCGGATAGCAGTCTCTGACGTAGTGGATATGGTGTTCGTCCAGGCAGAGGACATGGAAATCCGAAACCCTTTGTTTGAGCGTATCATGGTGGTAAAGCGGGTGGTCCAGCAGGATATCGTAAAACGGAGCGTGGATCTGATCCAGGAAATAACTGCCGTCTTCCATCCGAAGCCTTGGAAGTTCCGAATTAAAATCAAATACGGCGTCGTATGACCTGCCCGCAAAACGTTCCATTGCTTCCGGCGGTTCCTGTTCGCACGAAAAAAGTTCCGCATGGTGTCCGGCGTTGGTAAGCGCTTTTGCAAGGGAACGTGCAAAATAGAGATAGGAATTGTAGCAGACGGGTTTTACCGCAAAAATCAGAAATTGTTTCATGAGCGTACCTCCGTATGTTTATGCATTGTGCATGGTTTGCTTGCGTAGATGTATTATATCATGGAAGCGTGGGGAAGCCAACGGATTTTGCTGCGTTATCGGGATGAGGAAGACGTGAAAATAAAAACGGCATTCAGAATAAGCGCTGAATCACCGATATAAAAGATAAGGAACCCGATCGACACAAACAGGGAGGTAATCAGATGAAAATTTTACAACAGGACAAAGGGAGTGTTTTTGGAAATACTCTTTTTGGAACGAAAGACATGGATGTCAGAGACCGGATCGCACAAAAAAAACAGTTATATCGGAAAGAAGCCATGCATGTGAGATCTACGACAAATAAAGGCGAACAGCGCCTTGACAAAACCGTTGAAGATCACAGGGGACGCATTTCTTATCTTATGGAAGAAAATGAAAAGCTTTTGGATTCTTATCAGGCATACAATCGAAAGATGGATCAGGCAAAAGCAGAATATGATATCAAAGATGACAGCCAGGAACAAGACGATCTGGAATTTTTGAAGAAAGTACATGACGTTCCGTTGTCTGCACTGTCGGAAGAAGAAAGGGATCGTTATGAACAGCTCAAAGATCATATGACAGATTATCAGAAATTTTCGATGGATTGTTATAAGGTGGCTGTCGGTTATAAAAAACAGCTGGAATCGAATCAAAGAGAGATGATTGCAGAAGCCGCATCGGTCCGCCTGATCGGTCTTGCGCGTCTGAAACAGCATGCGATGGTAGATGCCGAAACAGCAAAAGAAAATATTTTAAATTCTGCCTCGAAAGAAGTGCAGGGCATGCTCGTCAGCCAAGCCCAGGAAACACTGGACCAGAAAACGGAACAAATCAAGGAAGAAGCCGATCAAAAAGAAGAAAAACAAGAAGAACGCGAAGAACGCATCGAAGATGTAAAAGATCGTCAGACAGAAGCCCAGGCGATTGCAAAAGAGATCCATACAAAAGTAGAAGAATTGTCCGAACAAGTGACAGACAGCGGTCAGGTGATGCAGGATGTAAAACAGGTCGTTCAAAAAGTAATACAGGAACAAAAACTGCTTGAGGAAGAATTAAAAGGTGTGATGATCAATCTGAACGTTTAACTGGTATCCAAAACCCCCGGAATTTTTCAAGAACCCGGTCAGGCAATGCTGCATATATAACTGAAAGAAGACAAAAATGTTCTAAGCTTATTCACAAGTTTGGATCATTGTTAGGAGAGCAGTATATGCAGGGAGTGTTTTATGCCTTTTTGGGAACGCTATTCACATTTGGAATCACTGCGCTTGGCGCGTGCAACGTATTTGCAGTAAGGAAAAAGACCGGTCATACCATGGAGGCTCTGACGCTTGGGTTTGCCGGAGGCGTGATGGTGGCGGCGTCCATCTGGTCGCTTTTGATTCCGGGGATGGAGCGGGCGAAGGAGTTGGGACAGACCAGCTATTTGGTTATGTCTGCCGGATTCTTAGCGGGTGTCGGACTTCTTTTGGCAGCGGATCGATGGATCCAGAAGAAATCGGACGGAAAAAAAAGTAAAAGCACGCAGATGCTTGTCATAGCGATTACCGCCCACAATATTCCGGAGGGCATGGCGGTAGGCGTGGTGCTGGCGGGCTGGATGGCCGGGAATGGGGCGATCACGGCGGCGGCGACGCTGGCCCTGTCCATCGGCATTGCCATCCAGAATTTTCCGGAGGGCGCTGTCATCGCCATCCCCCTCCACGGGGAGGGCGTGGGAAAGAGCAGGGCATTTTTATATGGGGTTCTGTCCGGCGCGGCGGAACCGCTGGCGGCTGTGCTGGCCATCTGGGCGGCGGGGCTGATCCTGCCCGCCCTGCCCTATCTGCTCAGCTTCGCGGCTGGGGCCATGGTCTATGTGGTGGTGGAGGAGCTGATTCCGGAGTCCTCCGCCGGGAGGCACTCCAACCTGGGGACGCTGTTTTTCGCGGTGGGATTTACCATCATGCTTGCGCTGGATGTGGCGCTGGGGTAGGGCGCCCAACACCGCCAGAAGCTGGAAATATGGGAGGCGCCGTCGGTCCGTGGCGGCGTGAAAAATCGAACAATTGGCTGCGTTTGCCGGGGAAATTTCCGCAAAAAAGGCGAATATTGGAAATTTATTCAAAATTTGTAGAAATTTCGTAGAAAAATAAAAGGAGAATTTCCAATAAATTCCATAAAATGACTTGCATATCCTGCGAACTTGTGATAAATTGTATGCGGTAGGTCGAAATGAACCGGGCGAACACGAAGTCGGGAACTTTTGCCGGCCAAAACATCAATTTTAGCAAAGGAGTAATGAACATGGAGGTTGTCAAACGGATTGTAGTGGCTGACACGGGTGCGGAATTCCGCGAAAACCTGGTACGAACGCTGACAAGCGACCCAGGTCTTCAGGTAATCGGCGAGACTGGGGATGGCCACGAGCTTCTGCGCGTGGTGCAGGAGCTCAAACCCGACGCTGTGGTGATGGAAATGGTCCTCACCGGCATCGACGGGCTGGACGTATTGGACGAGATGACAAAGCTGAGCGACAAGCCGCGGGTATTGATATTGTCCAGCTATATCAAGGGCGGCGTGGTTGACATGGCCGCGGCCAAGGGAGCGGACTTTTACATGACAAAGCCCTGCCGGCTGTCCTCCGTAGGCGAGCGGCTGAAACAGGTGATGTCCTCGGGCGCGGTGGAAGCGGAGCGCGGCAGCAGCCCCAGCTTGGAAAGCCAGGTGACGTCCATCATTCACGAGGTTGGCGTCCCGGCCCACATCAAAGGCTATCAATATCTGCGGGAAGCAATCATTATCGCAGTCAGCGACATGGACGTGATCAACGCGGTGACTAAGGTGCTCTATCCGGAGATTGCGAAGCGCTTCGGCACCACAGCCAGCCGTGTGGAACGGGCGATCCGCCATGCCATTGAGGTAGCCTGGGACCGGGGCGATCTGGAAATTTTACAGAAATATTTTGGATACACCGTCTCCAACGCCAAGGGCAAGCCCACCAACAGCGAGTTTATCGCCATGATCGCCGACCGCATCCGCTTACAGCGCCGGGGCAGCGCGGAGTGAGGGAAATGAAGGAGCCTCTTGCCTTTCCGGCAAAAATCTGCTATAGTTGGAGCCTAACAGCTCGACTGGGCGAAACGAGAGAAAGAGAGGCGCGACGTATATGACCATTCAATACACACCCCGGGGCACCTGCTCCCGGGCCATCCAGGTGGAGGTGGAGGAGGGTGTGATCCAGTCCGTCCAGGTGGTGGGCGGCTGCGACGGCAACCTGAAGGGCATCTCCTCCCTCCTGAAGGGCATGAAGGTGGAGGATGCCATCTCCCGCATGGAGGGCATCCGCTGCGGCCCCAAGCCCACCTCCTGCCCCGACCAGCTGGCTCAGGCCCTGAAAACGGCCCTGTAAACAGTGAGGCCCGGAACTGTTTCGGTTCCGGACCTTGGTTTTTTATCACAGCCGGTCTTTCAGCCGTTGCTCGAGGTCTGACGCGCTGTACAGAATGCTGGTGACAACCACGCGGCTGTCGCGAATCACATAAAATACGGAATAGCGGTCCACCAGCATCCGCCGCAGTCCGGCAGAGCGCTCTGGCTCAAAGCTTACGGTCCCATACCGTGCGGGAAATGAGCTCAGGGTCAAAATTTCATCCGCGATACGGCGGTACTGCCGGACAGCGGTTTCCGGGGCTTGGAGCTGTTCCGCGATATAGCGGTATATCTCCTTCAGGTCGGACAGGGCCTCGTCCGTAATTTGGACCGTATACCGCTCCATATCACAGGGTTTCCTGGAGGGCTTGCCTCGCGTCCCGTACCCGGCCCTCTTTGACATCCTCCAGCCCTCGCTGGAGTTTTGCGTGGAGCTCGCTGGCGGTCATCCTGTCCGCGTTGACCGCATCCGGCGCATGAAGCGCCGGGCTCACCCGCAGGTTTAAGGCGGCAGTTTTTTTTATAGCGCACCTCCTCCTTTTCTATATTGTAACGCAACCGCCTGTATCATGCAAGAGGAAAGATGTACGTTTTTCGATTTGACCGCCTCACTCCGCCTTCATGTCGACCCACTCGGGCCGGAATTTGGAGTAGATGATCTTCTGCTCGCTGTAGAGGCCGTGGTAGCCGGACAGCATGTAGGACACGCCGATGCACAGGGCGTAGAGGGTCAGGCCGTGACCGCCGAAGAGCTCGTAGGCCAGGAGGATGGAGGTGAGAGGGCAGTTGGTGGCGCCGCAGAAGGTGGCGGCCATGCCCAGCGCCCCGGAGAAGCCGTGGGGCAGGCCCAGCAGGGGCCCGGCCCAGACGCCGAAGGCGCAGCCG
>OFFZ01000511.1_pt1 | contig 23235 bp, 36 predicted proteins | sample 1521631 | NCBI WGS metagenome assembly OFFZ01 (sample SAMEA3504102, study PRJEB24116) | mouse gut metagenome | biome: mouse gut; feature: mouse-associated habitat; material: faeces | place: Denmark | collected 2011 | reverse complement strand
TTCAGTTGTCAATCTTCGGTTGGAATCTCATTCATTGAGATTCCGAGAAGTTATTCTTAACCCGTTCCCCTTCTTTCTTACCTTCCCCTCCCCCGGAAAAGCTTTGCCCGAATACAGGGCATGCACGGCATTCTATCCCCCTTAAAACAATCTGCCCACAGTAATGCTCACCGCCAGGTAGAGAAAAATGCACAAATACCCCGCCCTGTCCCGTCTCTGATACACCAGCGGCTTCATCTTCGTCCTGCCCTCCCCGCCACGATAGCATCTGGCTTCCATGGCCATGGCCAGGTCATTCGCCCTGCGGAACGCGGAGATAAACAGCGGCACAAGCAGGGGTACCATTGCCTTTGCCCGGTTAATCAGGCTTCCGCTCTCGAAGTCCGCCCCCCGTGCAATCTGCGCCTTCATAATCTTATCCGTTTCTTCCATTAAAATCGGGATAAAGCGCAGCGCAATCGACATAATCATCGCCACCTCATGGACAGGCACACGGAACAGCTTCAGCGGCTTCATCATCTTCTCCATTCCGTCCGTCAGATTATTGGGCGTAGTAGTCAATGTCATGACGGAAGAGCCGATAATCAGCAGTGTCAGCCGGATTGCCATGGTAACCGCGGTCCGCAGGCCTTCGACCGTAATGGTCAATTTCCAGACGGAGACCAGTTCCGTACCCGGTATCAAAAACAGATTAAATACCACCGTAATCAACAGCAGAAAAAGGATTGACTTCATCCCCTTTACCATAAACCGAAACGGTACATGGGACAAACGGATGACAGTCGCCAGAAAAAGCGCCGCAACCGCATATCCCAGAAAATTTCGAAAGAAAAACAAGGAAATAATATAAAGCAGCGTCCCCCCCAGCTTTACCCTGGGGTCCATCTTGTGTATCAATGACTCCGTCTGATAGTACTGTCCTAACGTAATTTCTCTCAGCATGGTACTCCCTTCATTTCCGCCCCGAAAATGCCTTCCCCACAGTCTCCGCCGCGTCCTCGATGGTAGTTGCGCCGGTATCTACATCAAATCCCCTGTTTTTCAGTTCATGGAGAATATAGGTTACCTGGGGTGCAGCCAGCCCGATTTCCTCCAGCTCCTTATAATGCGAAAATACTGCCTTCGGCACATCGTCATACATGACCTGCCCCTTGTTCATGACGATGATTCTGTCCACATATTCCGCCACATCCTCCATACTGTGGGAAACCAGCAAAATGGTCATTCCCGTCTCTGTCTGAAGCTGTTTCACCTGGTGCAGAATTTCATCCCTCCCCCTGGGATCCAGCCCCGCAGTAGGCTCATCCAGAATCAGCACCTCCGGCTCCATCGCCAGCACACCTGCGATGGCAACTCTCCGCTTCTGGCCGCCGGAAAGCTCAAAGGGCGACTGATAATACAGGTCCATGGGCAGCCCCACCTTCCGCAGTGCGTCGAATGCCTTAAGCTCCGCCTCCTTTTTGCCAAGCCCCAGGTTCTTCGGCCCAAAGCATACGTCACTGAGTACATCTATCTCAAAGAGCTGATGCTCCGGATACTGGAACACCAGTCCTACTTTGCTGCGCAGTTTCTTCATACTGAAATCTTTATCGTAAATATCCTCGCCGTTAAAATAAATATGCCCCGAGGTCGCCTTCAGCAGTCCGTTCATATGCTGTACCAGTGTGGATTTTCCGGAACCGGTATGCCCTATGATTCCCACAAACTGTCCGTCGGGTATCTGCAGGCAGACGTCATCCAGCGCCTTCCTCTCCAGAGGCGTGTCCCCTCCGTACACATAGCTGATATGATCCAAAATAATCGACATATATTACCTCTTTTTTGTATTTAAAAATCTGCTGTTCCCGTCAGGCGGCACAGGGCATCCGCCAGTTCTTCCCTTGTCAGGATACCGTCAGGCAGCGCAATTCCCTTCTTCTGCAGTTCGTAGGCCAGCAGGGTCACCTGGGGTACATCCAGCCGCAGGCTTTTCAGTTTCTCCACCTGGGAGAAAATCTCTCTCGGGGTTCCCTCCATGGCGATTTTACCGCCGTCCATAACAAACACCCTGTCCGCATGAATGATTTCTTCCATATAATGGGTAATCAGTATAACCGTAATGCCTTCCACCTGGTTCAGCCCCCGGACCGCGCGAATAACCTCCTTACGCCCCCTGGGATCCAGCATGGCCGTAGGCTCGTCCAGCACAATACATTTGGGATGCATGGCAAGCACACCGGCAATGGAAACCCGCTGCTTCTGGCCGCCGGAAAGCTTATTCGGGGAATGCTTCCGGTATTCATACATCCCTACCGCCTTCAGGCTCTCTTCCACCCGCTCCCAGATTTCTTTGGTCGGTACTCCCATATTTTCAGGGCCGAACCCCACATCCTCCTCCACTACCTGGCCTATGATCTGGTTATCCGGATTCTGAAATACCATCCCCGCCGACTGGCGGATATTCCAGACCTTTGACCCGTCGTTGGTGTCCATCCCGTCCACCCACACGGTTCCCTCTGTGGGATACAAAATGGCGTTAATATGTTTGGCAAGCGTAGACTTTCCTGATCCGTTATGGCCCAGGACGGCAATAAATTCACCCTCCTCCACATCCAGGTCCACATGGTCTACAGCCGTGGTAATTCCCTCCACATTCCCCTCTTCATCACGTCTGATATATTCGTATGTTAGCTTTTCTGTCCTGACTATTTTCATGGAATTCCTTTCTTCCATTCTCAATTCTCCGTAACATTTCCAGGCATACCGACCCGGAACAGCCCACAGCACGTTACATTTCCAGGCATACCGACCCGAGCCCACAGCACGTTACATTTCCAGGCATACCGACCCGAGTCCACAACACGTTACATTTCCAGGCATACCGACCCGAGTCCACAGCACGTTACACTTCCAGGCATACCGACCCGGAACAGCCTACAGCACGTTACACCTCCCGATATGCCTTCCGCGGGAGCATACACATCCGTATACCGGTCCATTTCGCTGGGCTTCACTCACTGACTCACATTATATTAAATTTCCGGAAGAATTACAACTATTTTCGTTTTTACATACAAGAATTTTCTGTTTGACATTTAAAACAAAATGGTGGTAAAATCCATGCATTAGTGCTAAAATGAATATTGATTTTACAAAAATTTCAGCGAAAGCGAGGCGTTCTTCCATGGACAGAGAAAAAATAGTCAAAATGGTGGTAATATTGGCAGTCATCGTTGTCATTGCCTCCGGATTGTCCAAATACTTGCGCAGAGACTCCATCAGTCTGGCAGAATACGCCAGGCTTCATGATATTCAGGAAACAGCGTCTCCTGTTCCCTCTGGATCCCCGGCGGAAGATACTTCCCTGCCCCCAGGCTCCGATGAAGGTGACACCGGAAGCAGTTCCCTGCCTTCTATGCCTCCTGACTCCGATGAAGGCGACGCCGGAAGCAGTTCCCTGCCTTCTATGCCTCCTGACTCCGATGAAAGCGACGCCGGAAGCAGTTCCCTGCCTTCTATGCCTCCTGACTCCGATGAAGGCAACGCCGGAAACAGTTCCCTGCCTTCTATGCCTCCGGGTTCCGATGGAGACGATAACGGGAACAGTTCCCTGCCTTCCCCGGCTCCCACCCTGCCTCCGGAACAGCCGAATCCCGACGGTCCCGAAAGCACTGCCCAGGGTTCGGCTCTGCTGACCGGCGCTTCCCTGAACGGCAATACGCAGCAGGAACAGCGCGTTTCTCTGGAAGAGGGATTTTATTACGAACCCCTTTCCACGCAGCTATGCCGCTATATCACCGGTATATCCTTTCCCGCTACGGATGAGACGGAAGCCGAACCGGAAATTACCTTTGAGGAACTCCGCTATGTACACATTCTGCACTACAATTTTGAGGGAAATCCAACGGAAGGCGAATTGATCTGCAATGTATCCATTGCGCAGGATCTTGTGGAAATATTTCACGAACTTTACCTGAATGAGTATCAACTGGAAAGAGTCCGGCTGATTGATGAATATGACGGTGATGATAATGCCTCCATGGAAAACAACAATACTTCCTGTTTCAATTACAGGCCGGTAGAAGGCAGCACGCGCCTGTCCAGGCATGCCCTGGGACTGGCAGTTGATATCAATCCGCTGTACAATCCATATATCACATACACGGAAGAGGGCGAAGAAAATGTCCTGCCTGCCTCGGCCGCAGCCTATGCGGACCGTTCTGCAGGCTTTCCTTACAAGATCGACGAAAACGACCTTTGCTACAAGCTTTTCATACAGCATGGCTTTACCTGGGGCGGAAACTGGAACAATGTCAAAGATTATCAGCATTTCCAGAAAACAAAATAGCGTCCCTTCCCTGACTGAAAAGGAGAACCGTCGCTTTCGCATCGGTTCTCCCGTTTTTTATCGGTATATTTTATAATCTAATGTGAGGCACTGCCGGAAAGGGCAGAAACCTCCTCGTCCTTATACCAGCTCCAGAACTACTTCCATGGCCGCGTCGCCCTTGCGGGGACCAATCTTAATGATTCTGGTATAACCGCCCCTGCGGTCCGCGTACTTGGGTCCGTACTCTTCAAAAAGCTTTGCAACCAGGTCTACTTCCTTCGTGTTGCGCTTTCTTCCGGCAGCATCCTCGGGAACTTCCACAACAGGATAGAGTACGCTCAGAATCTTACGCCTTACATGCATCCTGGAAGGCTGATCCTTTTTGATTTCCTTCTCAACGGTTTCATACTTGGTTACTTTCTTGCCGTCGACTACTTCCTTAACACGCTTGCCGTCCTTATCCTTTACCGGAACTTTGGCGCTTACGGTTACGGTATCATAGTTATCTCTCTCCTTAACCGCCATTGCAATCAATCCTTCGGCAATCTTCTTTACTTCCTTAGCTCTCGCCTCGGTGGTAACAATCTTTCCGTGCTGCAGCAATGCCGTCACCTGATTTCTCAGCAACGCTTTCCTCTGAGAGGAAGTTCTTCCAAGTTTTCTGTACTTTGCCATGATTTATTTTCCTTTCTCTTTTCATACTGCATCCGGCCACGCTCTTTGGACTTACTTACCGAATGCCGGCAGCTTTCCGCCGCCTTACAGAGATGAAACCGCAGACGCCCTCATCGGATTTACCGCCTGCGGAATATCTTACTACAAGTCGCAAGTTTCCGGAAAATGCCCGCGCTTTGGACATTCTTCCGTGTGAAACTTAGATTTTCCTAGCGGGCGTACTTTGACCGCCTGGAGAATCTTTTCACCCCTCACTCTTCGCTGGGATTCAGCTGCAGACCAAGTTCTTTTAATTTGGCCAATACTTCTTCCAGTGACTTCCGGCCCAGGTTACGAACCTTCATCATATCTTCAGAAGTTCTGTTACACAATTCTTCCACCGTATTGATTCCGGCTCTCTTCAAACAGTTAAAGGAACGGACTGAAAGCTCCAGTTCGTCAATGCTCATTTCAAGAACTTTCTCTCTCTCATCATCCTCTTTTTCCACCATAACCTCAGCGGTCTTGGCATTCTCGGACAAATCGATGAAAAGGCTTAAATGCTCACTCAGCACTTTTGCGGCAAGGCTCACCGCCTCGTCGGGAACCAGGGTTCCATTGGTGTACACATCGAGAGTCAGTTTATCATAATCGGTAATCTGACCCACGCGGGTATTCTCCACCGTTACATTTACTCTTTCAACCGGTGTGTAAATGGAATCAATCGCAATCACACCAATAGGTAAATCCTCGTGTTTGTTCTTCTCGGCGCTTACGTAACCACGTCCTCTGGTAATGGTAAGCTCAATATAGAGCTTCGCATCTTTACCGCTCAATGTGGCAATTACCAGGTCCGGGTTCAAAATTTCGATATCTTGATCTACCTGGATATCAGAAGCATGTACGATACCTTCGCCCTCATATTCGATATATGCGGTCTTGGCTTCATTGGTTTCGCTGTTGTTCTTGATGGCAAGGCTTTTCAGATTCATGACGATCTCCGTCACATCCTCCTTCACACCGGGAATGGCACTGAACTCATGAAGGACGCCCTCCACTTTGATCTGGCTTACCGCCGCACCGGGCAGCGAAGAAAGCATAATCCTTCTCAGGGAATTACCGAGAGTGATGCCGTAACCTCTTTCCAAAGGTTCGACTACAAACCTGCCATACTTCTTGTCTTCTGAAATCTCAGCAACCTCAATATTTGGTCTTTCAAAATCAAACACTCGAATACCCTCCTTTTTCATGTTATGCATGACAACGAAAAATACTGCACAAACGCCCCGAAGCCATATATCTCTCCTGAAAACGGAAGATATATGGCCTCCGTGGCCGGCAGGGCTTACTTGGAGTACAACTCGACAATAAGCATTTCGTCTATAGGAGCATCAATCATCTCTCTGGTGGGAAGATTCTTGATACTTCCCTTTAAGCCTTCGATATCAACATCCATCCATTCAGGTACCAGCCTGCCGCCGGTCACTTCGACGATGTCCTTATATCTCTGCAGAGACCTTGCCTTTTCGCAAATCTCAACCACATCGCCCGCCTTAATCAAATAAGAAGGAATATTCACGGTCTTGCCGTTTACCAATACATGCTTATGACCTACAACCTGTCTTGCCTCTCTCCTGGTCCTTGCAAAACCCATCCTGAATATAATGTTGTCAAGCCTTCTCTCCAACATGATCATCAGGTTCTCACCGGTCATACCCTTCATCCTGTCCGCCTTCTTATAATAATTGCGGAAAGGCTTCTCCAGTACACCGTAAATGAACTTTGCCTTCTGCTTCTCGCGAAGCTGCAGGCCATACTCACTTACCTTTTTGCCTGCCCTGGCATTCTGCCTCCTGGACTTCTTGTCATATCCCAGATAAGAGGGTTCCAAGCCTAAAGCTCTGCATCTTTTTAATACTGGTACACGATTTACTGCCATTATTACTTTTCCTCTTCTTTCCTGTCTGTTTACAATGCCCTGCGGCACCTTCTTCCAGCATATTTCATTTTTATACCTGCATCCAAACCAATATTGATTTCAGCCTGCCCTAACCTGAAAGAATCACTCCTGCGATTCTTCGTGCGAAACATAGTTTTTCTTAGGCGGCGTACTTTGACGCCTTAGAAAAACCTTTCGCACTAGACTCGGCGTCTCTTGGGAGGACGGCATCCGTTATGAGGAACGGGGGTTACGTCACGGATGCTGATTACTTCCAGCCCGCATGCGGAAAGCGCCCTGATGGCGGCTTCACGCCCTGATCCGGGACCCTTTACAAATACGTCAACGGACTTCAGTCCATGTACAAGTGCAGCCTTCGTAGCTGTCTCTGCTGCCATCTGTGCAGCATACGGAGTAGATTTCCTTGAACCTCTAAATCCCAGACCACCGGCACTTGCCCAGCTTAAGGCATTTCCTTCTGTGTCTGTCAGTGTAACAATCGTATTGTTAAAAGAAGACTGGATATGTGCCTGTCCGCGTTCAACGTTTTTCTTAACGCGCTTCTTCGTTACTTTTTTTGCAACCTGTTTCGCCATTTTTAAACTAACCTACTTTCTCATCTTTTTACAGTTACATGAACCTTACTTTTTCTTGTTTGCAACGGTTCTCTTGGGTCCCTTGCGGGTTCTCGCGTTGTTCTTGGTATTCTGACCGCGAACAGGCAGCCCCTTACGATGGCGGATGCCCCTGTAGCAGCCGATTTCCTGCAGACGCTTGATATTCAAAGCAATCTCACGTCTCAAATCACCCTCGACCGTCACGTTAAGCTTTTCCATAGCTTCCGAAATCCGCTTTACTTCATCATCGGTAATGTTACGAACCCTGGTGTCCGGGTTTACACCCGCCTCCGCCAAAATCTTGTTAGAGGTGGTTCTGCCGATTCCATAGACATAAGTCAGACCGATTTCAATTCGTTTCTCTCTGGGTAAGTCAACACCTGCGATACGAGCCATTTACATTTCCTCCATTTTCTGCGCACATTCTGGTCTGTTAATCGTTGTGTATGCGCACTTCCTGTTACTAATTGATTGGGGCCTTCACCCAACCGGACGCTTGTCTGATCCTATCCGATCTTTCCACAATGTCAGAAAATCTTTACATCGTGGTATCAAGAAGTAATCTCCAGTAAGCTCTATCCCAGTTATATGATAATCAATGCACGGAAAACACCCTGCATTGGTTCAGCCGCACCTATATACTGGACAAGAACTCACATAACCCACCCTGCGCCAAAGCACAGCGGCAAGCGGTGATTATCCCTGTCTCTGCTTATGCTTCGGATTCTCACAAATTACTCTGATACGTCCTTTTCTCTTGATAATTTTGCACTTTTCGCACATTGGCTTTACTGATGATCTAACCTTCACGTTAAACCCTCCTTTCAAAAAAGACCGTCTTGTATTATAGCATAAGGGGGGTTATATTGCAACCCCCTTATCCAACAAATTTTCCGATTTTTTCCGATATTGTAACAGTTCAGACAGGACGCTGAACTGTTACCGATATTTGCTGCCTGATCCGGCTTATTTATCTCTCCAGATAATGCGGCCCTTGCTCAGGTCATAGGGCGACAGTTCCAGTGTTACCCTGTCTCCGGGAAGGATGCGGATAAAGTTCTGGCGGAGCTTGCCGCTGATGTGCGCCAGCACGCGGTGTCCGTTCTCCAATTCCACCTGGAACATGGTGTTGGGCAGCTTCTCCACGACTGTGCCTTCAATTTCAATTACATCACTTTTAGACATATAATTATATTTCCTCCGAATTATAGTTCCGCATATGGGCGCAGCGTCTGCTTTTGTCGCATATGCTGTTTTTATGATTTCTTCAAGTATTGCTTCAGCGCATATTTTATTTCTTCTGCATACACCTTGTCGCCTTTCAGCAGTCTGGAAAGCAGTTTCTCATCCACAAAGTCATTGATTGGCTGTATATGTTTCAAACGCTTTTTCTTCGGCCTGTCCGGCGGGCGCAGATCTCCGTCACACAGATATACGTCCTCGCCTGTCCGGGCCACAATCACATAGAGCCTGTCTTTGTCATGTCCCGCTTTCGATGTTGCCAGCTGTCCTATCATATCAATCTCCTGTGCCCGGCTGCCTGCCGGCGAGCCAATCTTTGCTGCGGCTTCCACGGCTTTCCGTGCAGAAGCTCCCCTAATACATGGTCAGTATCTCAGGCTCCCCTTCCGTTATCAGGATCGTGTTCTCATAGTGCGCAGACAGAGAACCGTCTTCCGTCACCACGGTCCAGTTATCGTCCAGCCATTCCACATCCGCCCTTCCCATATTGATCATGGGTTCGATGGCAAGCGTCATTCCCGGGCGAAGCTTGGGACCGCGTTTCAGCTGGGCAAAATGGGGAATCTGGGGATCTTCGTGCAGCCTTGTGCCCACGCCATGTCCCACCAGGTCACGCACGATGCCGTAATGGTACGGTTTCACATATGCGGCGATGGCATTGGATATGTCAAAGAGATGATTTCCTGCTTTTGCCATCTTTATACCTGCGAAAAAGCTTTCCCTTGTCACATCGATAAGCTGCTGCGCCTCGGGCGTGATTTTACCTACTGCGTGGGTCCTGGCCTGGTCCGAGTGATAACCCTTATAAATCATCCCCGCATCCAGGCTGACAATATCCCCTTCCTGAAGTATGCGCCGCTTGTTAGGGATGCCATGTACCACCTCGTCATTGACGGACACACAGATACTTGCCGGAAATCCATTATAATGAAGGAAATTCGGGATCCCTCCCAGCTTGCGGATCAGGCTGTCCCCTTTAATGTCTATCTCCCTGGTTGATATTCCCGGACGGATAAATTCCTCCAGCTCCTTGTGTACAAGGGCCAGCCGCCTGCAGGATTCTCGAATCAGCTTTATCTGTTCTTCTGTCTTAATAATAATCGCCATAATGAATTGTCTTCCCTAACCTAATATATCCGTGATGGCATGGAATACATCCTGCATCTCCATGGTTCCGTCTACGGTCTTTAAGATACCCTTCCGGGTATAATACGCGATCAGGGGCTGCGTCTGGTCATGATACACTTTCAGGCGGTTCTGCACGGTCTCAGGCCTGTCGTCGTCCCGAAGCACCAGTTCACTGCCGCAGGTGTCACATATGCCTTCCTGCTTCGGCGGTATATGCTCCATATGGTAGGTTGCACCGCACTTCAGGCATGCACGCCTTCCCGACATTCTCTTCACGATATTCTCGTCGGGAACATCCACGTCCACCGCATAGTCAATCTTCTCGTTCAGCTTATCCAGGGCCTCGTCAAGCACCTCCGCCTGCGGAATGGTGCGCGGGAATCCGTCAAGTACATATCCGTTTCCGCAGTCCTCCTGGGAGACTCTGTCCAGCAGAATCTTCACGGTCAGCTCATCCGGAACCAGCAGCCCCTGGTCCATGTACTGCTTTGCTTCCTTCCCCAGCTCCGTGCCGTTCTTGATATTCGCCCGGAAAATATCCCCGGTAGACACATGAGGAATCCCATATTTCTCTGCAATCATTTTCGCCTGAGTTCCCTTGCCGGCGCCAGGCGCGCCCAACATAATAATTTTCATATTCATGCCTTTCTCAACTTATTCCGGTTCCGCATCCGAAAATCCCGCTGTTTTCCGGTTCCCCATCTGTTTTTCAGATATCTGTCCCGGCAGCGTCATTTTCATCAGATTTTATTTTACCTGTTTTGCGGAAGGTTTTCAATATCTTTCCGAGAACATTTTATAAAAAGAGCTTTCCCAAATCACGGGAAAGCTCCTCCTGTACGCTTCGCTTCCTACACCAGCAATCCGGACAGTCTGCACCGCAATACCGTTTCCGGCATCCTTTATTTCTCCAGGAAGCCTTTGTAATTCCGGACAAGCATCTGTGACTCCACCTGCTTCATGGTCTCCAGTACCACGCTTACGATAATGATCAGGCTGGTACCGCCGAAGGATACGCTTGCGTTGAACACACCGCTGAACAGATATGGCAGAACCGCCACAATTGTCAGGCCGATGGCACCGATAAATACAATATAATTCAAAACCTTGTTCAGATAGTCGCTGGTAGGCTTGCCGGGCCTGATACCCGGAATAAAACCGCCCTGCTTCTTCATGTTATCCGCTATCATCAGAGGATTGAAAGTAATTGATGTATAGAAATACGCGAAGAAGACAATCAATACAATATATCCCAGCAATCCAATGGAATACCTCAGCTGGCCGGGGTTACACCAGTAATTTGAATTCATATACCTTAAGATTTCACTCCAGACACCGGTGCCGTTGTATCCGGTAAAAGCCGAAATAATACCCGGAAGCTGCACCAGGGACTGTGCGAAAATGACGGGGATAACGCCGGCAGTATTCACCTTCAGCGGAATATTGGAGGTCTGTCCGCCCACCATCTTTCTTCCCTGTACCTTATTGGCATACTGTACGGGAATCCGACGAACACCGTCGTTGAGAACAATAACCAGCACCACCATGGCAATAATCACCGCAAAGATGATCACCACTGCCAAAACCGCAGTAGCCGGTGCCTTTCCGAACACGAACTGCTCAAAAAGATTACCTAAGTCCTCGGGAAGTCTGGAAATAATGTTGATTACCAGGACAATGGAAATACCGTTTCCGATACCGTTTTCCGTGATTCTCTCGCCAACCCACATCAGGAACGCACTGCCTGCGGTAAGCGTTGCCACCGCACTGATCACGCTCAATGCATTGTACTGAAGCAGATACCCCTGACGGCCAAATGACACAGCCATTGCAGTAGACTGAATCAACGCCAGCGCTATGGTCACATACCTTGTAATCGATGCAATCTTCTTCCTTCCGTCCTCGCCGTCACGCTGTATTTCTTCCAGCTTCGGAATCGCAATCGTGAGCAGCTGCATGATAATGGAAGATGTGATATAAGGGTTGATACCCAGCGCCAATATCGACATGTTAATGAAGGAACCGCCTGTAATAGCATCGAAAAAGCTGAATGCGCCTTCAGACTGGGACGCAAACCAGCTTTTGAAATACTCGCCGTTTACACCCGGCACAGGCAGCTGTGACCCGATACGGATCACAACTAACATGGCGAAGGTAAATAAAATTTTGTCCCGGAGATCTTTAATTTTAAATGCGTTTTTCAGCGTTGTAAGCATTACATCACCTCTGCTGTTCCACCAACTGCTTCAATCTTCTCCTTTGCAGATGCACTGTATGCGTCCACTTTAACATTGAGCTTTTTGGTAAGTTCTCCATTCCCAAGTATCTTTACGCCATCCCTGGGATTCTTGATAACACCAGCCTCGATGAGTGCATTGACATCTACAGTCGCCCCGTCCTCAAAACGCTCCAGGGCACTGACATTGATAGCAACGATTTCCTTTGTATTTCTATTGGTAAAACCTCTCTTGGGGAGACGTCTGTACAAAGGCATCTGTCCGCCTTCAAAACCGATCCTGGGAGCTCCGGAACGGGCCTTCTGGCCTTTGTGTCCCTTGCCGGCAGTCTTACCGTTTCCTGAACCATGGCCCCGGCCTCTCCTGAACCTGTCACCGTGCTTAGAACCCTCCGCAGGCCTTAAATTGGATAATTCCATTGATAACACCTCCTTTTCGATTATGCTTCTTCCACTTTCACCAAATGGCTGACCAGACGAACCTGTCCTCTTGTCGCCGCGTTATCAGGAAGGATTACGCTCCTTCCGATTTTGCGGAGTCCCATAGATTCAACGATTTTCCTGTTCTTTGGCACAGCACCGATGGTAGACCTTACCAAAGTAATCTTTAACTTCTTCTCTTCCATTCCTGATCTCCTTTCAAATGCTTGCATGCATTTATGCTGTCACTTCTTCAACGGATTTGCCGCGGCTCTTAGCCACTTCCTCAGGAGACTTCAGCTGGCTTAAACCTGTAATCGTTGCAAGGACCACATTCTGCTTATTATTTGAGCCAAGAGACTTGGTACGGATATTCTTGATACCTGCAAGTTCACAAACCACACGGGCAGGACCGCCTGCAATGATACCTGTACCGTCGGGAGCCTTCTTCAGCAGCACATTGGCAGAACCATATTTACCGATAAAATCATGTGTGATGGAATTATTTTCATCCAGTGCAATCTTCACAAGGTGCTTCATTGCATCTTCTTTTCCCTTGCGGATTGCTTCAGGGATTTCTACTGCCTTGCCAAGCCCTGCGCCTACATGGCCGTTGCCGTCACCCACTACCACCAGAGCCGTAAAACGCATGTTACGTCCGCCCTTTACGGTCTTTGTTACACGTTTGATGGCTACAACCTTGTCGGTCAATTCGAACTGGCTTGCATCTATGATTGTGTGTTTCATCTTGTATCCTCTTCCTTTCCTAGAATTCCAGGCCAGCTTCTCTGGCTGCGTCAGCTAATGCTGCTACTTTACCCTGATATATATAGCCGCCTCTGTCAAAGACAACCTTAGTGATACCTTTTTCCACTGCCCTCTTACCGATGACAGTTCCCAGATATGCCGCTGCATCAACGTTATTGGTCTTCGTAAGTTCTGCTTTGACTGCGCTTTCAAGGGTGGAAGCGGATACTAATGTATTCCCAACAGTATCATCGATAATTTGAGCATACATATGATTATTGCTTCTGAATACTGCCAGACGAGGTCTCTCGGCAGTGCCACTGAAGCGGTTACGAATTCTCATGTGCTTTTTGACACGAACTTCTTTTCTTGATTTCTTGTTAACCATCTTCATACTCTCCTTATCTGCTATTTCTTACCGGTCTTACCAACCTTACGCCTGATTGTCTCATCGGCATACTTGATACCCTTACCCTTGTAAGGCTCAGGCCTTCTCTTGTCTCTGATTTCGGCTGCGAATTGGCCAACTTTTTCTTTATCGATACCCTTGACGATGATCACGTTCTGACCTTCCACCACGGTCTCGATGCCTTCGGGATCGTCCATCTCAACCGGATGGGAATATCCCAGGTTCAGTGTCAGCTTCTTTCCTGCCTTGGCAGCCCTGTAACCGACACCGTTTACCTCAAGCTTCTTCTGATAGCCTGTGGTAACGCCCACTACCATATTGTTGATAAGTGTTCTGGTCAGGCCGTGAAGGGATTTCATCTTCTTCAGGTCGTTGGGCCTGCTTACATGAATCACCGCACCCTCCATCTTGATTTCCATTTCAGAGGGCAGAACTCTCTCCAGAGTGCCCTTGGGACCCTTTACGGTCACCTTGTTATTTTCTGCAATTTCCACAGTTACGCCTGCGGGAACCGCGATTGGCATTCTACCTATACGTGACATGCCCGTACCTCCTATATATTATAAAAAACTATCTTCCATGGAATGCACCTCTTCCATAGGAATGCACCTCTTCCATGATATCACATACAACTGCCGCAAATCCGGAAGAATGCCCGCCCTTGGCATTCTTCCGCGTGAGACCTAGATTTTCTTAGCGGGCGTCCTTTGGCCGTTTAGAAAATCTTCTCACGCTTTTACCAAACGAAAGCCAGTACCTCACCGCCCACGTTCAGCTCTCTCGCCTTTTTGTCGGTGATGACGCCCTGGTTGGTGGAAATGATGGCAATTCCCAAGCCCCCCAGCACCCTGGGCAGTTCGTCCTTGCCCGCGTACACGCGCAGACCCGGCTTGGAAATCCTCTTGATGCCGGAGATGATCTTCTCGCTCTTGTCGGCGCCATACTTCAGGGTGATGTGGATGGCCTTGAAGTTGCCGTCATCGATAACGTCATATTTCGTGATATATCCCTCGTCGAACAGAATCTGGGCAATGGCCAGCTTCATCTTGGAAGCAGGGATATCTACTGTATCATGCTTGGCAGCATTTGCGTTACGGATTCTTGTAAGCATATCTGCAATAGGATCGCTCAATGTCATTGTATTTTCCTCCTTCTTACCAGCTTGCAGGCGAGCAACCTGCCTGGCTACTTGAACCGCCTTTACCAGCTCGCCTTCTTGACCCCGGGTATCTGTCCCTTGTATGCCAGTTCGCGGAAGCAGACCCTGCAGATGCCGTACTTTCTCAAGTAAGCATGGGGACGGCCGCAAATCCTGCAACGTGTGTAAGCCTGTGTGGAGAACTTGGGTTTACGCTGCTGTTTAATCTTCAACGATGTCTTAGCCATGTGAAATCTACCTCCTTATTGTTTTGCGAAAGGCATATTGAACAATGTCAACAGCTCGCGCGCTTCCTCGTCGGTCTTCGCGGTGGTCACAATGATGACGTCCATGCCTCTGGTCTTGTCGATCTTGTCGTACTCGATTTCCGGGAAGATGAATTGCTCCTTGATGCCCAGGGCGTAGTTTCCTCTGCCGTCGAAGGCATTGGGGTTGACGCCCCTGAAGTCGCGCACGCGGGGCAGCGCCAGGTTCACAAGGCGGTCCAGGAACTCATACATCTTCTCGCCGCGCAGAGTGGTCTTGCAGCCGATGTTCATCCCCTCACGGATCTTGAAGTTCGCCACGGACTTCTTCGCCTTGGTGAGGACCGCCTTCTGGCCGGTGATGATCTCCATGTCGGACACGGCGTTCTCAAGCACCTTAGGGTTCTCCTTCGCCTCACCGATGCCCATGTTGATGACGATCTTCTCCAGCTTGGGAACTTCCATCACGTTCTTATATCCAAATTTCTTCGTCATTGCGTCTACCATCGTCTCGTAGTACGCTTCCTTTAATCTTGCCACTTTCCGTTTCTCCTTCCTAAACCGTAAATTTCACAGTTTGATCAGTCAATCACTTCGCCTGTCTTCTTCGCGAAACGAACCTTCTTGTCGCCTTCCATCCTGAAGCCGACTCTGGTAGGCTGTCCCTTGAAGACAAGCATTACATTGGAGATATCAATAGGAGCTTCCATGTGGACGATGCCGCCGTTGGGGTTCGCGGCCGAGGGCTTCGCATGCTTTGTGATCATGTTCACGCCTTCCACCACGACTCTGTGCTTCTTCCTGTCGATGGAAACCACTTTACCCTCTGCATTACAGTCTTTGCCGGCGATTACCTTTACGGTGTCGCCCTTCTTGATCTTTAACATAGCCATAATGGGCACCTCCTTATAATACTTCGGGAGCCAGAGAGACGATTCTCATGAACTGCTTGTCACGAAGCTCTCTCGCTACCGGCCCAAAAATACGGGTTCCTCTGGGTGTCTTGTCATCCTTGATGATGACCGCTGCGTTCTCGTCGAACCTGATGTAGGAACCGTCCTTGCGGCGCACCTCCTTGACGGTACGGACTACCACTGCCTTGACCACATCGCCCTTCTTCACAACGCCGCCTGGTGTTGCGTCTTTAACGGACGCAACTATGATATCGCCCACATGCGCATATCTTCTCGTAGAACCGCCCATGACACGGATGCACAGAAGTTCCTTTGCACCGGTGTTATCAGCGACTTTCAGTCTTGTCTCCTGCTGAATCATGTTTTTCCTCCTCCGCCGCTTCTACGGCCAAATTTCACACGAACCGGCCAAGCTTATTTGGCTCTCTCTATGATCTCGACAAGTCTCCATCTCTTGTCCTTGGACAGGGGCCTTGTCTCCATGACCTTGACGGTATCTCCGATATTGCACTCGTTCTTCTCGTCGTGGGCCTTCAGCTTGTATGTCCTCTTTACGATCTTCTTGTAACGGGGATGCTTTACATGCTCTTCGATCGCCACGACTACTGTCTTATCCATCTTATTACTGGTGACCTTGCCAGTACGCACTTTTCTCAAATTTCTTTCCACGATTGATCTCCTTTCATTGCCCTGAGACAATTACGCTCTTGACTTCTCGGTGATGACTGTGTTAATACGTGCAATGTTCTTCCTGACTTCCTTGATCCTTGCAGTATTGTCCAGCTGGTTGGTTGCGTTCTGGAATCTCAAATTGAAAAGCTCTTTCTTCGCGGCAACAAGGTCCTTTCCTAACTCTTCCACGGACTTGCCCTTTAATTCTTCTACAAACTTACTAGATTTCATTATTCTACACCGCCTTCCAAGTCTGCCTTTGCAACGATTTTACACTTGCAGGGAAGCTTATGCATTGCCAGACGCAATGCTTCCTTTGCCTGATCCTCGGGAACACCGGCAATCTCGAACATCACACGGCCGGGTTTGACCACTGCCACCCAAAACTCCACGGAACCCTTACCGGAACCCATACGTGTCTCGGCAGGCTTCGTGGTGACAGGCTTATCGGGGAAAATCTTGATCCATACCTGTCCGGTACGCTTTGTGTAACGTGTCAGCGCGATACGGGCGGCCTCAATCTGATTGGACTTGACCCAGCAGGCTTCCGTAGCCACCAGGCCGTACTCTCCGTGAGTGATGGTATTGCCCCTTGTCGCCTTGCCTGCCAGGCTGCCACGGAACTGTTTACGATGCTTTACTCTCTTGGGCATTAACATTATTTATCACTCCCTTCCGTCTGATTTCCTTTTGTGGGAAGTACCTCGCCTTTATAGATCCAAACCTTGACGCCTACCTTTCCGTAGGTGGTGTCAGCCTCTGCAAAACCATAGTCGATGTCGGCCCTCAGCGTCTGAAGGGGAATGGTGCCCTCGCTGTAGAACTCGGTGCGGGCGATGTCCGCGCCGCCCAGGCGTCCTGCGCAGGCTGCCTTGATTCCCAGAGCGCCGGACTTCATGGTCCTGCCCATGCAGGACTTCATGGCGCGCCTGAAGGATATGCGGTTCTCCAGCTGCTGGGCGATGTTCTCGGCTACCAGCTGGGCATCCTTGTCGGGTCTCTTGATCTCCTTGATGTCGATCAGTACCTTCTTGTCGGTCAGCTTTGCAAGTTCTGCCTTGGTGACTTCAATCTCAGCGCCGCCCTTTCCGATGATGACACCGGGCTTTGCCGTGTGGATGATCACCCTGATCCTGTCAGATGCTCTCTCTATCTCGATCTTGGAAACACCTGCGCTATATAACTTTTTCTTCAGATACTTTCTGATCTCAAAGTCTTCCACAAGATAGTCCGAAAACTCTTTCTCAGCGTACCATCTGGAATCCCACTCTTTAATAACTCCGACTCTCAAGCCATGAGGATTAACTTTCTGTCCCATTTGTTCGTCCGCTCCTTTCCCTACTTCTTCTCATCCAGCACAACAGTGATATGGCTCGTTCTCTTTTCGATTCTGTAAGCCCTTCCCTGTGCCCTGGGATGCATGCGCTTCATGGTAGGTCCCTTGTTCGCATAGCACTCAGCGACATAGAGATTTTCCCTGTTCATGCCCAGATTGTTTTCACCATTTGCGATGGCAGACTCGATCAGCTTCTTAACCAGGCCGGAAGCATATCTGGGATTATATTCCAAAACGGCAAGCGCGGTTTCCACATCTTTGCCCCTGATGGCATCCAACACGAAACACGCTTTTTGTACGGACACTCTTGCATAGGATAACTTGGCCGAAGGTCTGGTATCCTTCTGCGCATTTCTCTCTCTCTTAATTTGACTTCTATGCCCTTTAGCCATAGATTTATACCCTCCTTATTATACTACCTTACCTTGGATTTCTTTTCATCCTTGCCATGACCGCGGTAGGTCCTGGTTGCGACGAATTCGCCAAGTTTGTGGCCAACCATATCCTCGGTAACATATACAGGAACATGCTTTCTTCCGTCATGAACTGCAATCGTATGTCCCACAAAAGAAGGGAAAATTGTAGAACGACGGGACCAGGTCTTGATAACCTGTTTCTGTCCTGAAGCATTTAAAGCATCTATTTTCTTTAACAGGCTTTCATCTGCGAAAGGTCCTTTTTTAAGTGATCTAGCCATTGTCTCTCCTCCTCAACTATTACTTGATTGCCCTGCCGTCACGTCTTCTTACAATCAGCTTATTGGAAGCTTTCTTGGGTTTACGTGTCTTGTATCCAAGTGCCGGCTTGCCCCAAGGAGTGCTGGGACCGGGACGTCCGATACCGGTCTTGCCCTCGCCGCCGCCATGAGGATGGTCATTGGGGTTCATGACAGATCCGCGGACCGTGGGACGGATGCCCATGTGACGCTTGCGTCCTGCCTTACCGTAATTGATCAGATTGTGGTCGCCGTTACCTATGCTGCCCACTGTGGCACGGCATACCAGGGGCACCATTCTCATCTCTCCGGAGGGAAGACGAAGGGTTGCATACTTTCCTTCCTTTGCCATCAGCTGTGCGCTGTTGCCTGCGGAACGGACCAGCTGCCCGCCCTTGCCGGGGTATAATTCGATATTGTGAATCTGGGTACCTACAGGGATCTCGGACAGAGGCAGGCAGTTGCCCACTCTCACTTCTGCCTGGGGTCCGTTCATGACCTTCATTCCGTCGGTCAGCCCCTGGGGTGCCAGGATATATGACTTCTGGCCGTCCGCATAGCAGATCAGTGCAATGTTTGCGGATCTGTTGGGATCGTACTCAATGCCGATAACCGTTGCGGGAATGCCGTCTTTGTTTCTCTTAAAATCAATGATTCTGTATTTCCTGCGGGAACCGCCGCCGCGGTGTCTCACGGTAATCTTTCCCTGATTGTTGCGGCCTGCGTTTTTCTTCAGGGAAATGCACAGGCTCTTCTCCGGTTCTTTCTTGGTAATCTCGGAATGGTCGGAACCTGTCATATGCCTTCTGGAAGGTGTATAGGGACGGTATGTCTTAATTCCCATTATATTGTCTCCTTTTCTAAAATGATTTTTTGCGCGGCCCTAACGCCGCATACTTAAATCCTTTCCTCTTACAGACCTGCAAAAATCTCGATATCCTTGCTGTCGGCCGTAAGCTTGACGATGGCTTTCTTTGTCTTGGCAGTTCTGCCAACCACAATGCCGCGTCTCTTTTTCTTGCCCTGGCAGTTCATGGTGTTTACGCGCAATACCTTTGCACCTTCAAACATCTTCTCCACTGCTTCCTTGATCTGGGTCTTGTTTGCCTCCGGATGAACCAGGAAAGTATATTCTTTGTCTGCCATGCCATTCATACTCTTCTCGGTAATCACCGGCTTGAGGATTACGTCATAGTATTTAATATCTGCCATTATGCGTACACCTCCTCGATATTCGCTACAGCGTTCTTTGTCACAACTACAGATTCATATTTCATGATATCGTACACATTTATGGTGCTTTTGATAATGTTTTCACTCTGTCCGTCTTCGCCCTGGGATTTCTCCACAATCACATGGGAAGTCTGGACCCTGGGAAGATTCCTTGCGGAAAGCACTACCTTCTCGTCAATGGAATCCATCACAACCAGCGCCTTCTCCGCATTCAGGTTCTCCAGCATTTTCCGGAACGCCTGTGTCTTGATTTCATCCATCCTGATCTCGTCCACAACAATCAGTTTGTTGTTCTGCACCTTGCTGGTCAGTGCGGATCTCATTGCCGCCCTCTTCTCTTTTTTATTTATCTTGAAGGAATAATCCCTGGGGGTGGGGGCAAACACCACGCCGCCGCCTGTCCACTGGGGAGATCTTGTGGAACCTTGTCTCGCATGTCCGGTTCCTTTCTGCTTCCAGGGCTTTCTTCCGCCTCCGGACACCTCTCCGCGGGTCTTCGCTTTCTGGGTTCCCTGACGTCTGTTTGCAAGGTGCTGTACAACTGCCATGTGTACCAAATGCTCATTTACATTCACACCAAATACCGCATCGTTTAATTCGATTGTACCAACTTCCTTGCCTTCCATATTATAAACAGCTACTCTTGCCATTTGATTGGCCCTCCTTTCGCATTAAACTAGCGTACTGCCTTAACGGTTTCCTTGATGGTGATCAGCGACTTCTTAGGTCCGGGCACGGAGCCTTTTACCAGGAGCAGGTTTTTCTCCGCATCCACCCTGACCACTTCCAGGTTCTGTACAGTTACCTTTACACATCCCATATGGCCGGGCATTCCTTTTCCCTTGAACACACGGCTGGGGGAAGAACATGCACCGTTGGAACCTGCGTGACGATGGAATTGGGAGCCGTGGGCCATAGGTCCTCTGGACTGTCCGTGTCTCTTAATCGCGCCCTGGAATCCTTTTCCCTTTGAAATCGCGGTAGCGTCAATCTTATCGCCTTCCGCGAAAATATCTGCCTTGATTTCCGCGCCCAGGGTATAGTCCCCGGCGTTCTCAAACTTAAATTCCCTGACATATCTCTTGGAACTTACGCCCGCTTTCTTGAAATGGCCCTGTTCCGCTTTATTCGCTCCATGTCTGTGGATGATCTCTTTCCTGCCGCCCGCATCCTTGTTGACTATTTTGTCTTTCTTGTCCACAAAGCCTACCTGCACTGCACTGTAGCCATCATTTTCCGGAGTCTTGATCTGTGTCACCACGCAGGGACCTGCGCTCAGGACGGTTACCGGAATCAGGGTTCCGTCTTCGTTAAAGACCTGGGTCATCCCGACTTTTGTCGCCAAAATTGCTTTCTTCATGTTTCCTCTCTTTCTGCCCCGGAGGGCTTAAGTCTACATAGCGGACCACGCAGTTACCGTTGCGCCATAACCGCAGGACTGTTTGTCCTTCCCCGTCAGCCGGGGACGTGTTCTTACGTCTAAGTAGAGGTTTTATTTTGATTATTTGGATCTCATTTTGATATCGATGTACACACCGGCAGGCATCTCCAGTCTCTGCAGGGCGTCCACCGTCTTCTGGGTGGGTGCGATGATATCGATCAGACGCTTGTGTGTCCTCTGCTCGAACTGTTCCCTGGAATCCTTATACTTGTGAACCGCCCTCAGAATGGTCACGATCTCCTTCTTGGTGGGAAGGGGCACCGGGCCGCTTACCTCTGATCCGGTTTTCTTCACAGTCTCAATAATCTTTCTGGCAGAAGCGTCCACCAGCTGATGCTCATACGCCTTAAGTGTAATCCTCATTACTTGACTTGCCATAAAAAAAGTCGCCTCCTTTTCGCACTTTTAAAGAAATGAAAAATCAGATTTTCATTTTAGTACGACAAGCGGTGACTGTACACTCTCCCGTGTGTGTCCTAAATTCTTACGCAACTTTTCTGGAACTTAAGATCCCACACTGTCTCTGCTTTTTTCGCAGACCCTTAATTGGTACAGTGACTTGTCGTCAGTTTTGTAACTTGACATTCGCTCCACGGAAAACCTGATCCTCATTGCTGAAGACCAGCAACCTCACGCTTCACAGCTATCATGCCACAGCACTTGTTAGTATACATGGGAATTCCTGACTTTGCAAGATGTTTTTTAAAATTTTTGTACTTTTTTTGATACAATTTCGATAAAATCCGTTTTTCGTTTCCCCTGTGTCTTCTTCACATTGACTTTCATTGGAAAGTGCTTTATCATATAAGGCAACAGCGGCGCAGGAGTCCGTTCTGCCTCCTGCCCACACCAATTCATATTATTTTTTAAGGAGGGTTTCCATATGAACTATGCCAACGCAGGCGCAGGCCTGAGAAAACTGTTTATCGCCCAGATAGGTTCCGTTGTCTGCAACGTCCTTCTCGTGATCCCGCTGATAAATCTGGCCGGGGCGATAGGCGCCCTTGTCTTTCTGATTCTCAGCCTGATCGGACTCAACGAGGCCGGCAAAGACATTGAGGGCTGTAAAAAAGCATTCCAAATCACCATTGTGCAGCTTGCTCTAACCGTCGTCTCTATCTTCACGGGAAGCGGGATCCTTGATACGCTCGTTTCCGCAGCAGTCATCATTACAGGCTTCCTGTCCACGTATTTCGTTTGTTCCTCGGTTGCCGCAGTACTCCGTACATGCTCACATGACGACATTGCGGCCAAAGGAGAGCTGGTGTGGAAGATTAACCTCATATGCTACGCCGCCAGGATCCTTGTATCCCTCCTCTCCCGTATCCCGCTCCTGAACATCCTGGCGTTCCCGGCAAGTATCGTTGTGCCCATAGCCTCCCTGATTGCCGGCATCCTGTTTATTGTATTCCTCTACAATAGTTCCGAAGTCCTACAGTAAAAATAATGAATGCGCAGCGACTTAGTTGCAAAGTACCGAAGGCGCACGAGAGGAAATTTCATACATACTTTTCGAATGAAATTTCCTCTCATGTAGGTGCGTCGATGGGACTTTGCACTTTAGAGCCGTCGCGCAGCGACTTAGTTGCAAAGTACCGAAGGCGCACGAGAGAAAATTTCATACATGCTTTTCGAATGAAATTTTCTCTCATGTAGGTGCGTCGATGGGACTTTGCACTTTAGAGCCGTCGCGCAGCGACTTAGTTGCAAAGTACCGAAGGCGCACGAGAGAAAATTTCATACATGCTTTTCGAATGAAATTTTCTCTCATGTAGGTGCGTCGATGGGACTTTGCACTTTAGAGCCGTCGCGCAGCGAC
>OFFZ01000509.1_pt1 | contig 23259 bp, 11 predicted proteins | sample 1521631 | NCBI WGS metagenome assembly OFFZ01 (sample SAMEA3504102, study PRJEB24116) | mouse gut metagenome | biome: mouse gut; feature: mouse-associated habitat; material: faeces | place: Denmark | collected 2011 | reverse complement strand
CCATAACGGATCTCCTCTCAAATCAGTAATAATTACTGTTATTAAGATATCACAGAATTGGACATCCGTCAAGCAGTATTTAAAAAAATTTTTAAAAAAGGTAAAATATTCTACATAAATCTTAGAAAAAAGTTGATTTCAAATAACGAAAATAATGATATAATAAAGTGTAAAACTTTGTGCCGGGATAATTCGGCTGATGAATGATGCAAAACATGATGGTTCAAATAGACTGGTTTGGGATGGTAGAATATGAAAAAGAGATGGAAATCGCTGACAGCATGGCTTTTGATTTTGACAATGATAGGAGGATACGGGAATACAGCTTTGGCTGCCGGAATAGGGGACGTGACGTCCTCCGGAACCGAGAGCGGTGTACGGCCGGGAGAGATTTCCGATACGGAAACGGATATTGGAGGCGGTTCCGGAGAAACAGGCGGAGACGGCGTAACGGAGGGTGAAGATCCGGGCAATGGTGAAGGCAGCGGCGGTTCGGGCTCAGAGGGTGAGAGCAAGCCGGAAACCCCGGATGATACAACAGGAGAGGGCGAGACTGACGGAGAGACCGGAGGAGCTTCGGAAGAAGAAGCCGTAGAGCCGGAAGAACTGCCTGCGGAGGAACCGGCAGAAGAAGAGGCTGCGGTTTTATTACAAGAGAAGAATACATATACGCCTTACTGGGAGAATGGCAATCGTTCCAACCTTGTAGTGTTTGTAGACTTTGCGGATACGGATCATAATGCACATCCGGAGACATACGGGGAATGTCTGACCAAGAATCCGGCCACTACATTTAAATATTTTAACGGAGACGAAGACACTCCCAGAGGAATGCGGCAGTACCTGTACAATATTTCCTACGGGCAGCTTCGGGTGGAGAATATTTTTCCCCAGTATGATGCGGTAAATAATACAATTACACCGTATACCCTTTCAGGGAAAGCTTCGGATTATGTGAATAACGAGTCCGGCATGGTTACGGAGATATTGGAGAAGCTCAATGCCTCCGGGCAGATTCAGGATAATATGAATCTTCACCTGAGCGGTGAGAGCGCTGACGGAAAATATTTTTTGGATAATCTGAATATCGTCCTGGGCGGAGACAGCGCCAATGTGTTTGTCAATCATCAAGCCAGCTATTTTGGAAATAAACAGGTGGCAGGCTGCTTGGTGCAGAAGTATACCATCACCAAGGAGAAGGAAATATATCTCGGACATGACGAGTCGGGCGTGATTATCCATGAGTTTTTACATACGCTGGGATATCCGGATATGTATCGCAAAGGAGAAGGAGTACCCATCGGAACCTGGGATATTATGGCCAATGTAAGTTACCGGTTACAGTATCCGCTGGCCTATCTGCGTTCCGCTTATACTAATTGGTTTCAGATCCCGACGGTAACGGAATCTCAGACAGGGCTTTCCCTGTATGCGGCCAGCAAGACAACGGACGAGACAAAGGATCAGCAGGCGTTGATTTTAAAGACGGACTATTCAGACACGGAATTTTTCGTGGTGGAGTACCGTAAGAAGGCAGACAACTATGAGGGCGGCCAGTACTTTAACGGGTATGAGGCAGGTATTCCCGGATCGGGCCTGCTTGTGTACAGAGTTAATACGAGCCAGTCGAGCAATTATACGGGAACTTCGGATTTGGTGTATCTGTTCCGTCCGGGGGACAGCTATGGAAATGACGGAAGAGAACTGGGCAAAGGAGATCCGTTTTCGGCTCACCTGTCTGCGGATGTAAAAAGAACCGGCTATGGAAGCAGCAACTTTGAGGATTCTCTTTCCGAAGGAGCGATTACTTATTCGGACGGAGCCAACAGCGGCATTGTTATCAGCAATGTAGGGAACACGGACGGAGATCAGATTACCTTTGATATTACTTTCCATGAGAAGGACGAAAGTGCTCTGTGGAAGACATTGGCGATTGAGAAGGAGGGAGAATACACATCTGCGTCCGCCTCCTGCATGGATAAGGAGGGTAATCTCTACTACATACTGAAAAAAGCAAATGGCAGCTATCTGTATGAGTGCAAAGATGGGGCATTTACCCGAAAATCTGCGGTGCCGGCCGGGAGCGAGCATAAGCTGGCATGGTTTAACGGACAGCTTTATACGGCCTATCTGAAAGGCCAATATATCAAACTGGCCCGATGGAACGGCTCTTCCTGGCAGGAGCTTTATACATCACCTTATCAGGCAAATGAGTTTAGTATGACTTCCGATAGCAAGGGAGTCTATTTGGCGTATGCAAATCAGGACGGAACACGTGTATATGCGGCAAGCTACACGGCGGCAGGCACGGCAAATCTGGGCAGTCAGGTTGCCGCAAGCACCAATTATGCCGCCAATGCTTCTATTGCGGCGGAGAACGGTACAATTGTGGTTATGTACCGGGAGGCATTTAACAACAACCGGATCTGCGTGAAGCAGTACAACAGTGCGGCAAAGACATGGAGTGATGTGGGAAGCCAGAGCTTTTCCGCCAACAGCGGCATTGTAAAAATTCGCGGCGGTAAGGTTTACCTGATGAAAAACGGAAGCACATTTGGGGAAAACAAATCTTATTTGTATGTATATGATTTGAGAAACGGCGGAAACTGGCAGCAGGTAGGGAGTAATCTCTATGCGGACGCCAGCATTGCGGAGATGGATCTCTGTTTTGCCGGCGGGGAACCCTATGTGGTTTTTATGTCCGGATCGCAGTCGCGGGTGACGGAGGTAAAGCGCCTTCAGGACGGCGTATGGACCAATCTGGGCGAGAGTGTGGCAAGAGAGACGGTTTCCGGTCTTGCGGCTTATTCTTTTGACGGGCAGATTTATGTAACTTATCTGAATACGGTAAACAACAGAGCGGCCGTGAAGGGGCATGCCTCGGAGAGCACCGGAGTGGACGAACAGCTCTGGGAGCTGTTTCCGGATGCCTTGGAGTACGGAACCATAGAGGTAGAGAATCCCTTCCATCAGCTGGTGGAGCGGTTCAAGGATGGGACGGCTGACAGCGGTCTTGCGGCTTTTGGAGAGAAGCGGTATACGGATTCCTTCGGAAGCCAGATTGAGGATCCTCTGGCCAAAGAGCTTTATAACATTATGGCGGAACGGTATGCTCGGGGGCGGATGACCGGAAATCAGAGAGCGGATCTGACCAACCAGATTTCCTTCCCGGCCAAGGTTTCGGGAGGCAGTCTGATTCAGGACAGCAATTATACGGCAGCCAGGGAAAAGTTGGTGAGCTGCTTTAATCTTGCCTTCGGAGCTTTTTACCTGGATTATCCGTCGGTATTCTGGATGAACCGGATGGGACTGTCCTATGGGATTGGGTATAATTATTCCACAAAAAGAGCCTATATTACAAGCATTGTCTTTCAGCCGGGTGAGGAGTATTATGAGGGAGCCTCCGGACAGGTTGCTTCTTATGATGTGGCGGTAAAAGCGGCAAAGGGTACGATTGAGGAGAGAATGGCGGAAGCCGGTTTGGATTCGGAAAACCGGTATCATCAGGTGAAGGCGATTCATGAGTATCTTTGTGATAAGCTGACATATGATCATGAGGCAGGAAATGATTTGTATGGGAAGGACTACGGTTATGCCCATACGTCTTCTACGGCATTTCTGGGATATAATGGGGAATACAAGGTGGTCTGTGAAGGCTACGCAAAGGCTTTTAAGGTTCTGTGTGAGCAATGGGATATTCCCTGTATACTTGTGATTGGCCAGGGAGGAACGCCCGGAAGCCAGGGACCTCATATGTGGAACTATGTGCAGATGGAGGATGGCTTTTGGTATGGTATGGATGCAACCTGGGATGATCAGGAATTAAGTACCGGAGCACGGGATGAGTATTTTCTTGCAGGGAGCAATACACCTGGTTTTGTGAGCAATGACGGAAAACGGTATACATTTATTGAGGAACATGTGCCGGATATGCAGATTACCACAGGGGCGCCTCATCCCTTTGTGTACCCGGAACTGGAGCAGGAAAAGTATGAACCCGGCTATCGGGGCAGTGTTCGTGAGGATGCGGATGGGAAGTGGTTGGAGATCAGTGAGATTGCAGCAGAGAAAGAGCTTTCTCTGACGGACATTCAGAGCTTTCTTCAGAAAAACCGCCACCAGGCGCCTTTTGACGGAATCTCCATTGTGTGGTCAGACGGAGTAGGAGCGGAGAACCGCCGGCTTGGGAAGAGATTGGAAAAAGAGATTATCAACCGGGCAGTCTACATGTTGAAAACAGAGGGTGAGCTAGAGTTCGTATTCCGCGAGGAAGCAGAGCAGAAGCAGACCAGCTGGCACCTGGTTCATCCTGAATATATACCGGAAGAAAGAGGAAGCTTTAACGGAACAATCACAACTGTAAAAGCACCTAATGGGGCGTGGAGTCTGTCCTTCGCAGATTCGGATTTCCCGGCAGAGCAGGTATGGGTTTCCTATTCGGATTCACGCCTGGAGAGCACTTATTATGATATAGGAGAGGAAACGAGAACTGTTTACTATTACCGCATGGCAGGCAGGGAGAAGACCTTTGTTTCTCTGGGGGAGTACGCCCATATTGCAGCGAATGAGGAAGGAATCGGGGAGCTTCATACCTTATTACTCTATGATATCAATAATCTGGAGGCAGGGGTTCTCTATACCGCAGAGACGTCACGCTATGACTGGCGGTTGGAGTATGGCTTTGAGACAGAGCATACGAATAAAGATGAGACAGCAGCGGAAGGAACGGTTGTGTACTATACTTCCCAGGAGGAGATGATTAAAGCTCTTGAAGGGATGACATTGTCAAGAGACACCAATATCCGAGTTTACAATGTGGGGAAAGAACAGCCGAAGGCAATACCGGCAGGGCTTATAAAGATCTGTTCTGAGAAAGGGCTGAATCTTGAGTATACCCGCAGTGAAAAGCGGGGGCTTTCTTATACGTGGAGTTTCCAGGGAATATCCATACCCGCAGGGGAAGAAGCGGGAGATTTTGATTTGCAGGTTGATTTGAGACTGGAGGATGCAGAGCTTCCTCCGGAATTCATGGAGCGTACGTATATTCAGGCTGCTCCGGCAGGAATTCTGCCTGCGTGTGAACAGGCAGAGCTTCAGATTACACAGAATGGAATCGGAGCCCGGTTTGCAGATGGGGAATCCCTGAATCTGTGGCTGTATGAGGGAGAGAAGCTGCGCTATCAGAGGCCGGCCCAGCGGGATCAGGAATCGGGGAACTGGGTATCCTTCACATTAAACCAACCTTCTAAGGGGCAGGTTTATGTACTGACCTCTCAGTCGGAATATGGCTGGCAGACCAAGATAGAGAATGATAAGGGTCTTGTCTACTATGTGGAAAACCGTACCGGGAAGCCGGTAACCGGCTGGCAGATTGTTGAGGGCAGGAAGTGCTATTTTACCAGAGAAGGATATCTTTGTGAGGGACCCACCTGGGTGGAGGCAGACAAGGCCTGGTATCTCTTTGGTAATTATCAGAACCGGACACAGGGAATTTTGATTGGATATCAGGAATATCCGCAGGATGCTTCTGAGGGAGAGGCAGCAGTGCAGGGAACCTTCTATTATACAAATACAAACGGCGTCATTCAAAAGGGCTGGCAGAAGATCAACAATATCTGGCATTATTTCAACCCGGATGAGGATCTTTCCAGGAGTGTTTATGGCCAGGAGCTCCCTTCCCGCCAGGAGGGATACTGGGTGATAATGGAGGAAGGCTCCGGCGACATGGAAGGCCGCAGATACTACTTCCGCAATAACACTACGCTTTTGAAGAACTGGCTGACCATTGACAAACGCCGCTATTTCTTTACGGCGGAGGGTTATGCCCTGACTGGCTGGTACCCCAATGCAGAGGATAAGAATGTTTACTATCTGAATGAGCTGGGTCAGATGGAAACGGGCTATGTGGTGATGGAAACCGTGAATGAATCCGGAAGTGAAGAAGAGGACAGAGCACCGGAAGCCTATTTCTTCCATACCAACGGACTACGCCAGTATGGATGGCAGAGAATCCTGAATGAAGATGGAGCGTATATCTGGCATTATTTCAATATGGATCCTGCATCTACAGCCTATTCCTATGGTCAGGAGATTCCGTCTGAGAATACCAGGAGTTTTTGGTATGTGATGGAGGGAGATACCTATTATTTCACTAACAATACCCGTCTGGCTACGGGTTGGCAGACTATTGAAGGGAAACGCTATTACTTTGACAGTAAAGGGAAAATGTATACGGATACTCAGAAGATCGGCAGCGCTTTCTATCATTTCCGCACGGAGGAAGGACAGAGGGGTGTACTGGGAACCGGTCTCTTTGAGGATGGTAAAAAGACCTATTATGCCAACAGCTCCGGTGTGCTGCAGCGGGGTTGGCAGAAGATAGACGGAATCTGGCGTTTCTTTAACCATGAGACAGGAGCAGAGGAAGAAGGAACGATTGCGGTCAATTATTGGGCGGTTGTCAATGGTGAAGATGGAGCCATAACAAAGATTTCTTATTTCATCAACGGCACAAGGATTGCGACCGGCTGGCAGACCATTGAAGGAAGGAGATACTATTTTGATGGAAATGGTATCCTGCAGACGGGCTTCTTTAAGGTGGGAAACAATACCTACTATGGCAGGGAGGAAGCGGAGCTTTCCAAATATCCAGGAGAGGTTCTGACCGGAAAACAGATAATTAATGGCGCAGAGTATTATTTTGGCACCAATTATGTGATGTATGTGGGCTGGCAGAAGGTTGATGGAGTTTGGTGTTTCTTCAGCATGGAAGATAACAGTCCAGAAAGAGGACAGAAGCAGGAGAGCCTGGAGCCGGTAGTGGAGGCTTCCTGGTACTGGTATACCGTAAATGGGGAGAAATACTGCTTCCGCAATAACAGCAGTCTTCTGAAGGGCTGGCAGACCATTAACGGCCAGCGGTATTATCTGAATCCCTCTACAGGCGCAGCTACGGTAGACACAACACTAAAGATCGGAAGTTATGTCTATTGCTTTGACAAAGATGGTGTGATGCAGAAGAACACCATTGTGGATGGGTACGGCTACAATGGAAATGGATACCGTGTCAGCGGCTGGCAGAAGATTAACAATGAGTGGCATTATTTTGCAGTTACCAACATGAAGGATCCCGATACCTGGAAGGAGGTATCTTCCAAGCGGGATGGATATTGGGTAACGTTAACATATAGCGAAGAGAGAGAAGAGACTTATTATTTCCGGAACAATGCAAGTCTGGTAAAGGGCTGGCAGACGATTGACGGGAAGCGGTATTACTTCGAACCCAAGACAGGAGTGCTTCAGACAGGTAATGAGGAGGGATTGTATACCATCGGTGTCAATATCTACTATCTAGGGGATGACGGCGTTCTGCGGTATGGCTGGATTCGCGAAAAGGGAGAGGAAGGACCTGTATACTATGCCAACACAGCGGGCGTTCTGCTGGCAGGCTGGCAAAAGATTGAAAATCAGTGGTATTACTTTGATCGGGGCAGCAGGCAGCAGGATAAAGAAGCGTCCGTAGGCAGAGATTACTTTGCCACGGCTCACGAGGGCGGAGAACTCCAGACCTTCTATTTTGTAAACGGAACAACACCCGCTAAGGGGTGGCAGACTATCGGCGGCCTTCGGTATTATTTTGATACGACAACCAATGTTATGCGGACCGGGTTCTTCCAGGTGGGGAAGGCGTGGTATTATTTCTATGCAGACCGCACACCGGGAACCGGGTGGATGGTGCTGAATGGGAATACCTATTATTTCAATAACAGCGGTCAGGCGGTGACCGGTTGGCAGAATATCAGCGGAAGCCGTTACTATTTTAATGCTGACGGCGTGATGCAGACTCAGCGGACGAAGATTGGAAATACCTACTATTTCTTCGGTCCGGATGGAAAAATGCGTACCGGATTTGTGAAATATTGTGATACCACATATTACTTCAACGGAAGTGGTGTGATGCTCAAAGGCTGGCAGAATATCAGCGGTCAGCGGTATTACTTTGACACGGAAGGATCCATGCAGACAGGATTCCTGAAAATCGGCACGGCTGTCTATTACTTCGGGGAAAGCAGAGCGAATCTGGGACAGATGCTGAAGGGTGAGCAGAGGATTGGGGAGCATACCTATTACCTGAATAACAGCGGAGTGCTTCAGTACGGCTGGCAGAAGCTGAACAATGAATGGAGGTATTTTGATCCGGTAGATGGCGCAGAGCTTGAGACAGAGACAGATGTGACTTATTGGGTGACCATTCATATGCCCGATGGAACGACGGAACGCTCCTTTATCAATAATCGGGCGACGGTTTTGAAGGGCTGGCAGACCATTGCCGGAAAACGGTATTATTTTGACGCGGGTGGCCTCCTCTGGACGGAGGCAAAGGGCTGGCTGATCATCGGAAATAACCGATACTATTTTAATGAAAAAGAGGATGATTCGGTTTATCAGGGCTTCCTGGAGCTTACAGATGGAGCAGGGAACAGGCAGACCTATTATTTGAATGCCAATGGACAGATGTTGAAGGGCTGGCAGACGATAAAGATTGGGAATGTCAGTGGACGGTATTACCTGGATCCCACGACCGGAGAGGCATGGATGGGACACCAGAAGATCGGAAATAACTGGTACTATTTTGATCCTTCTGACCAGGGAAAAATGGCTGTAGGCTATATTCAGGATGCAGCTGGAAACGGTTATTACTATAACACTAGCGGGGTACGCCAGTATGGCTGGCAGAGAATCAATAATGTATGGCATTATTTTATGCCTCAGAGTGGTGTGGAGTGTAAGGTTACGATTGATGAGTATTACTGGGCGGTGATTGAGCTTGGCGACGGAACCCGGGAACGTGCCGTTATTCGGAATGGATCCAGTATTCTAAAAGGCTGGCAGATGATCAACGGTCAGCGGTACTATTTTGACAGTAATGGATTCCAGTGGAGGGAAGACAAAGGCTGGCTGGTGATAGGAAGCAATCGATTCTACTTTGATGCAGATAAGAATAACTCCGTACATCAGGGGTTCCTGGAGCTTGAGGAGGAAGGAAAGGGAAAACAGACTTACTATCTGAACAACAATGGCCAGGCATTGAAGGGGTGGCAGACTATTAAGGTAGGTACGATCAGTGGCAGATATTATCTGGATCCTGCTGACGGATCAATCTGGATGGGGCACCAGAAGGTTGGAAGTTATTGGTATTACTTTGACCCATTGGATCATGGAAAGATGGCGACGGGCTATGTGACAGATACAGAGGGGGATTCTTACTATTATAATACCAATGGAACCCTAATCACAGGCTGGCAGAAATTGAAGGGTGAGGAAAATTATCGGTATTTTGATGCGGCCGGGGATGGAAACGGACGCTTGGTAGGCGTGGAACGGAGCTTGTCAAAACGAGAAGAGGATGTACAGACAGTGGTATCCGGACGGACAACGAATACTTATCACTGGTATACGATTGACGATTCTGGCTGTACGGTAAAGGGTTCCAGGTACTGTTTCCTGAATAATAAAACATTGCTCAAAAACCGCCAGAGTATTGACGGGAAGTATTATTGGTTCCACAGCAGTACTGGCGCTCTCTATACGGGATATTTTGCAATTGGACAGAACCGCTACTATTCAAATGCAGATGGAACCGTATATACAGGTTTTGACCCTTGTATAAAAGGCGATCCTGCTGCTCCGGATCCTTCGGCTGCAAATGTTAATTATTATAATGTTTATGGACAGAGAGTGACCGGGTGGCAGACCATTCCCAATGTGAAGAATGGACTGCGGTATTATTTTAATGCCAATGGGGTGATGCTGAAGGGCATCTGCTGGATTGGCAATACCCGGTATGTGTTTGATCCCGATAATGGACAGTTGGTTACAGATGTGCAGCGGCCGGTGGTGATGAAGGATGGGAAGACCTATTATGCGAATGCGAACGGGACTTTGAAGACCGGGTGGAACCGTTTTTATGAGGATGGAGAATATATCTGGAGATGTCTGTCAGCATCTACTGGGGAGTATTTGAATACAATCAAGGATTTGGATCCGGATAAGGTAGGCATCCCTTCTATGCCAAATGTGGACAGATACGCCTGGTATCATGTGACAGAGGGGGAGGAGAAAGGAACTTACTGTGTCTATAATAACAGTTCGGTACTAAAGAATTATCAGAATATTGGCGGAAAGCGCTACTATTTCCATACCACATCCGGGAAGCTGCAAAAGGGCTGGTTCCAGGCGGGAGCAAATACCTGTTACAGCGATCCGGTGACAGGAGTGATTACCGGTGGTTTTCAGAAAATTGGGGACAATACCTATTATCTGAATACCAATGGACTGCCCTTAAAAGGCTGGCAGAGAATTTATAACAGTACAGCCAAGATTTATTCTTATTATTATTTTGGGCCGGATGGAAAGATGCTGACCGGTTTTCAGAAGATTGGAAATACAGCCTATTATCTGAATGATCCGGATGACGGGGGGCTTGAAGAACTGGAAGAAGGCGTCCGTGTCACAGGAAATGTAGAAATAGGTGGTAAGAAATATTATTTTAATGCCAGCGGCGTGATGCAGACAGGGTGGATTTTATGTACTGAAAAAGATGAAGCCGGAAAAACTGTAAACATCTGGAGATATTATGGTACAGATGGAAGGGAACATGAGTATACACGATTGGGCGATCTAACACCTGCAGGCGAGAAAAATGCAGCTTATGTATGGTACGAAGTGGAAGAGGCTGTTTTCTGTATCTATAATAATAAAACGATACTAAAGAATTTTTATAATATAGGATCGTCAAATAAATACAGATATTACTTTGATGCCACAACCGGCGAACTGCAGAAAGGGGCATTTACCGTTGGGACAGCAAAATATTACAGCGATCCAGAGACAGGGGTAATTGAGCGTTCAGGTCTGTTTCTTACAGCTTCTGACGGAGAACTATATTATTTTGACGGAAATGGAAAACAGGTGACAGGGTGGCTTACAATACGTTCCGGAGAACATGCAGGAAAATATTACTTTCATACATTGACAGGGGCGGCTTATCGCGGAGGATGGTTCTACATTGACAATGTGCGGTATCTCTTTGACCTGGAAGGAAAAGTCCGGGAAGTACCGGTAATTTCTTCTATTGCTACTAATAACTTCAGGAGTGTTGTGGTGACCTGGAAGGAAGTTCCGGGGGCGAAACGGTATGTGCTGGAATATGCAAAGGATGCGGCCTTTACAGAACCGCAGATTCTGTATATAGAAGCCGGCAAACAGCTGTCAGAGGAGCTTCATAACCTTCAAGAGAGCGTACGCTATTATTTCCGATTGAAATATGAATTGGAGAGCAGAAAGACCGGAGAAGTTGAGGAGAGCGTTTACAGTGCAGTAAAAAATGTGGTGATTCAGTCAGAGATAAATGCAACAGGAACATCTGCTGCTTTTCAGAAATTTGCGTTGGGAGAGCCTGGGACTGAAAACTCAGGAAATTTATCAAAGGAGATGGAGGCAGGAACAGAGTTTAGACTCCAAGCAGAATTCACAGTAAAGGGACGGTTAAAAAGTTATCAGGGAGATGGAAATTATTACTTAGTTCGTGTGGATTCTTACTCCAATAAGGTTTTGAGTGAGCCGCTGTATACGATACCAAAGGACTCCGGAGTGCAGGAGGGGGATAAATTCAGGTTCTCTTTTGATATTCCATTGTCGGAGGAATATACAGATGATACGGATACACAGCGTCAGGGTGTCATGAGCCGGTATGCTTTGGCAGTAAAAAGCAGTGCCGGAGGATATATGGCTGTCAGCCGGGGCATATATGTATCTAATCCGGAATTAGCAGCAGATTATCAGACAGAGTATTTTGTGGCGAAATCCAAGAAGGGGGTTCAGGGAGCCAGCGGCACATATAGTATGGATTTGGGAACAAAGCAAACTGTTATGAATCTGGACTTGAAATCTGTATTAAAAAGCGGACCGGAGGGCAATGTAACTTACCGCTATAAAGGAAAGGATTATTATTTCTCACAACTTTTATCAGAGCGGGGAACTGTAACAGAGTATAATAATGGAAAATACGGAAATGGCATCAGCGTGACGATGGTAATTCTCTGCAGTTACAGGAGTGATTTTCGGAAAGAATTGGTTCATCCTTCGGCCAGACATGGAGGAGCGGCTCCTTACTATACCTTAAACTCTTCTACGCAGAGCGGTCAAGAGCTGTATGAGGCTTTGTTCAGCTATTTGGGTGAAGTGTTTGGCCAGGACGACTGCTATGTATCCAATTGGGTTCTTGGAAATGAGGTTAATTCCTGCAATGCATGGAATTATAAGGGTTCCCTAAGCTTCAATGATTATATGAAATGTTATGCGGCATCTTTCCGTCAGCTTTATTATGGAGTGAAGATGACTAGGGCCAGTTCCAGAGTATTTATTTCTTTGGATAATGCATGGAATCAGGCAGTTGCAGGCTATACTGGTAAGGCTGTTTTGGATACATTTGCATCCTATATACAAGCAGAGGATCCGAATATTAAATGGAATGTGGCATTTCATCCTTATTCAGCGCCGCTGACACGGACAGATTTTTGGAATGATCGTTCAAATACAACAGACAGTGTGGGAAGCCCCTTCATATCTATGCGGAATCTTAATCAATTGACGAATTATCTGGGAACAGTGGAGAAAAAATATGGTAAAGATAATGGCGATATTCGGGTAATTCTGTCAGAGCAGGGTTGGACCTCCTTGAATTATGGAGAAAAAAATCAGGCTGTAGCAATTGCGCGGGCTTACTATATTGCCGAATTTAATCCCAGGGTAGATGCATTTATAATCCGGGCAGAGATCGATGACTGGGAGGAAATGCAGGCCGGATTGTATATGGGGTTAAGAAACTATGGCAAGGATACAAAAAAGATGTCTTATTATGTATACAAATATATGGATACTCCAAGAACATCACAAAGAGATGAAAATGGGAATATAGTGTCAAAAGAGGTCACAGCAATCAATGATTATACACAGGATTGTCTTGATGTAAATGATGAGAATAAATCTAGATTTATGCAGGCAAAGGCAATTCTTTGTGATCCTGGAAATTGGAGCGCGGTGGGAAATTTCGATATAGAAAAATTGAATCATATGCCTTATGCTGCCATACCGGATTTAAAAAAATTGCCAGATTAGAAGTACTGGTGTATAATACGGAGAGAAAATATTTTGCTGTAGATGAGGGCTCATATGAATATTGAGAGTTTTATTGAAAAAAATGCACCAAGAAACAGGATTGCTCTTTTGGTAATTTTAGATTTGCTTATTATTACAGTGTCAGGCTTTCTGGCACTGTATATTCGGTTTGATTTTCAATTCAGCAAGATGGAAATGGGGTATGTAGATCGCGAATTAAAATATCTTCCGTTAAATCTGATGATTACCCTCCTGCTATTTGTGCTGTTTAAGCTTTACCGCAGTGTATGGCGTTTTGCCAGTGCAAATGAATTTTTGAATGTGATTAGTGCATGTTCCGCAAGCACCTTGATTCAGATTGTCATCATGTCGTTTATGAAGATGCGAATGCCTGTGTCCTACTATATGATGAAGTATGTGATACTGATAGTAGGCGTAGGGAGCCTGCGCTTTGCATACCGTATTTTAAGGATGCTTCAGGAAAAACGGATGGGGCTTCGCAAGGACTCCAGGAAAAATACAATGGTTGTGGGAGCGGGAGAAGCCGGCGCCATGATTATTAAGGAGTTTCAGAACAGCCGCTATTTGGATCAGAAGGTTTGCTGCGTTATCGATGATAATGAAGCTAAGCAGGGAAAGTATCTGCGCGGAGTTAAGATTATGGGGGGACGGGATGATATCCGCTACTTGGCCCATGAACTGCAGATTGACGAGATTATAGTAGCCCTGCCTTCTGCGTCACAGTCTCAGGTAAAGGAAATTCTTCAGATTTGTCAGGAGACAGGCTGTGAATTGAAAGTGCTTCCCGGGCTGTATCAGATGATTAATGGTGAGATTAGTGTTTCCAAGCTGCGCAAGGTTGAGATAGAGGATTTGCTGGGAAGAGAACCTGTTAAGCTTCAAGTAGACTCTGTAATGGGATATGTGGCAGGCAAAGTTATCCTTGTGACAGGAGGAGGCGGCTCTATTGGCAGCGAGCTTTGCAGACAGATAGCGGTCCATAAGCCAAAACAGCTCATTATCGTGGATATTTATGAAAATAATGCTTATGATATACAGCAGGAGTTAAAGCATAAATTACCGGAACTGGATTTGGTAGTATTAATTGCGTCTGTACGAAATACACATCGAATGAATTCGATTTTTGAGACTTATCGACCTGATATTGTGTATCATGCCGCAGCACATAAGCATGTTCCGCTCATGGAAGACAGTCCCAATGAGGCTATAAAGAATAATGTTTTTGGCACTTATAAGACTGTAAAGGCAGCAGACAAGTACGGTGTGCAGCGCTTTGTTCTTATTTCGACAGATAAGGCGGTGAATCCAACGAACATTATGGGGGCTTCCAAGCGAATTTGCGAGATGATTATTCAGATGATGAACAATCATTCCAAGACAGATTTTGTGGCTGTACGCTTTGGAAACGTGCTGGGCAGCAATGGAAGTGTGATTCCCCTATTTAAAAAGCAGATTGAGCAGGGAGGGCCGGTGACGGTAACACACCCGGAGATTATTCGATATTTTATGACAATTCCGGAAGCTGTATCTTTGGTTCTTCAGGCAGGAGCTCTGGCAAAAGGGGGAGAGATTTTTGTCTTGGATATGGGTGAGCCTGTAAAGATTTTAGATCTGGCTAAGAATCTGATTCGTTTGTCAGGTTTTAAGCCCTTTGAAGATATTCCGATTGAATTCACGGGCCTGCGTCCCGGGGAAAAGCTGTATGAAGAGCTTCTTATGAGTGAGGAAGGGCTGCGGGAAACAGAAAATAAGCTGATTCATATTGGCAAGCCTATTGAATTTGATGAGGAGAGATTTCGTAAAGAGCTGGAGGAGCTGCGGAAGACAGCTGACCAGGATTCCGAGGCGATTCGGCAAAAGGTGCAGGAGATAGTGCCTACTTATGTGATAAAAGAAGCAGAGTAGGCAGAGAATTTATTTTCGTGCTTGAAAAAAGCAACACATACTGGTACAATAGCGAAGGTGGAAACAATAATTCACTATAGAATATTTAAAAACCGGAACTTTAAAATCGTCGCTTCGCCGCGTTTTAGGTAATGGTGGATATAGGATTGTACAAAATCCGAGCAAAAGTGCGGAATGGCGAAGCATACCCAATTTTAGAAAAGAGTATGCATATGTGGTATGTGATTCAGGTAACTACAGGAAAAGAAGAACAAATTCTGAATATGATAAAAAAATATGGTGTGCAGGAATATTTACAGGAATGTTTCATTCCGAAATATGAGCGCAGAAGGAAATACCTGGGACAGTGGCATCAGGAAGAGGCCGTCTTGTTTCCAGGCTATATTTTTATTATCAGTGGTGAAGTAGAATGCTTGTACCAGGCGCTGAAACAGGTTCCGCAGCTGACGAAGCTTCTAGGGGTAGGGGAAAAATGGACTCCTATGACAAAAGAGGATGTTGCGATTATAGAAGCGTTGTCAGGAGAAGAACGTGTGGTGAAACATTCGGAAGGGTACATTGCCTGCAACAAGGTGACAATTACCAGCGGGCCGCTGATGGGGATGGAAGCTTTGATTCGAAGGATTGACCGGCATAAAAGGATGGCTTGGATGGAGATTGAAATATTTGGCAGGAAGATCGAGATACAGGCGGGGCTGGAGATTATCAGTAAAGAGTAGTGCGTGTGATTAAAAGGATATTTAAGGTATGCTTTGCAGGTTAGTAAAAGCATACCTGTTTTTTATAGGCAGAATATGAAATTTCATTAAAATTAGGAAAGAAGTGTAGAAGGATGAAAGAAATAAAAAGATTTGAGCAAAAAGTATGGCTTTCTTCTCCAACAACACATAGTGAAGAACAGATTTTTATAAAAGAAGCATTTGATACAAATTGGGTTGCTCCTCTTGGAAAAAATGTAAATGAATTTGAAAAGGAAATGGCAGCTTATTTAGGAGTAGCCCAGGCAGCCGCCCTGACATCGGGAACAGCCGCCTTACATTTGGCTGTTAAACTGGCAGGCGTACAAGCTGGAGATGTGATAATTTGTTCAGATCTTACTTTTGCTGCTACAGTGAATCCGGTATCCTATGAAAATGGGATTCAGGTATTTGTGGATTCGGAGCGGGATACTTGGAATATGAACCCCGATGCGTTGGAAATAGCACTAGAAAAATATAGCGGGAAAGCAAAAGCAGTTATTGTTGCAAATCTGTATGGAACTCCGGCGAAGCTGGATGAAATTGTTGATCTGTGTGAGAAATATAATGTGGTATTAATTGAGGATGCTGCGGAAAGTCTGTCAGCCACTTATAAGGGGAGACAGACAGGAAGCTTTGGAAAGTATAATTGTATTTCATTTAACGGAAATAAGATTATCACATCTTCCGGCGGTGGTATGATGCTGTCAAATGATGAAGAAGCAGTGAGTAAAGCACGTTTTTGGGCTACACAGGCACGGGATGCAGCACCCTGGTATCAGCATTCCGAGCTAGGCTATAATTATCGCATGAGCAATATAGTTGCAGGGATTGGCAGAGGGCAATTATTACATCTGGATGAGCACCGGAAGAAGAAAAAGGAGATCTTTCTAAGGTATAAAGACGGATTCAGAGATCTTCCGGTTGAGATGAATCCATATTTGGAATATACGGAACCAAATTTTTGGCTGAGCTGTATGCTCGTTGAGCCGGAGCTTGTAAAGAGCGGGAAAGTAACACCTGAGAAAATTCGTTTAGCATTGGATGAAAAGAATGTGGAATCCAGACCTATTTGGAAGCCGATGCATTTACAGCCTGTGTATGCCAGTAGAGACTTTATTCGTGTGGATGGGGAAGATGTGGGGGCGGATATATTTACAAGAGGATTGTGCTTGCCTAGCGATATTAAGATGACAGTGGAAGAGCAGGATATTGTGATTGAGATTATTCATAGGTGTTTTAAATAAGATGAAAAAATTAGTTAAAGTATTAAGCGTTTTTAGTTTGGCTGCTTTAATCTTGGGATTTGTTGTCTCGCTTGTTGAGAAAACAGTTTTTCTAAAACGATATGATAGGACATGTATACATAAACCTTATGGTGTTTATGAAAAATATTTTAAGCGCCCTATGGATTTTGCTTTGTCGCTGATGTCTATTATTTTGCTTTCTCCGGTTCTGTTGGTGACAGGAATTTTGGTTCGACTTAAGCTTGGCAGTCCAATTATTTTTAAGCAGTTAAGGCCGGGAAAAAATGAACGAATTTTTGAAATGTATAAGTTTCGTTCTATGACAGATGAACGGGATATGGAAGGAAAGCTGCTTCCTGATGAGATTAGATTAACTGCATTTGGAAGGAAACTTAGAGATACCAGTTTAGATGAGCTTCCAGAATTATTTAATATATTAAAAGGTGATATGAGTATTGTTGGACCAAGACCTCAGCTTGTTCGAGATATGGTTTTTATGACTACAGAGCAGAGGAAAAGACATTATGTGAAGCAGGGATTGACTGGATTGGCACAGGTAAATGGGCGTAATGGGATTTCCTGGGAGGATAAATTGGATTTTGATATTCAATATATCAGAAAAATTACATTATGGGGAGATTTCATAATTTTACTTCGAACTGTAAAAAACGTGTTTAGAAGAGAGGGGATCCATACAGATGGAATGGCAACTGCAGAAGATTATGGGGATTATTTGCTGCGCAAGGGCCGTATCAATGAAAAGGAGTATGCTGTTGGACAACTAGAAGCTCAGAAAATAACTGAACAGGGGAGTAACAGTTGAAGAATTGGATCTATTATAACCATGCTATTCTGCCAGGAAATGCACCACATGAGCAGGCAGATTTGGAACCTTTGAGAACAAGGAGTATTTGGAAAAGTGAGAAAGGGCTGGTATTATTTGCACGCTGGACATCGGAGTTTGACTGTGTGCATGAAACATCTTGGTGGTATTGTATCAAAGATACTTTATTTGATATTAGCAAGCTAAAAGCTAAGCGGAGATATGAGATTAATAAAGGCAGAAAAAATTTTGATGTTCAAGTAATCGATCCTGGTATTTATATCGAAGAACTTTATAAGGTCTTGAGAGAAGCTTTTTGTGCATATCCAATGGAATACAGACCATCTGTTGAAAGCTCTGAGTTTGTTCGTTCTGTAGAAAATTGGAAAAAGAATAAGAGGATTATTTATGGAGCATTTGAGAAGGATAGCGATAAAATCGGAGGGTTTGCAGTTTTAATAGAGCATGAGAGCTATGCACAGCTCAGTGAGCTGAAAACAATGCCAATACTTGAAAAATTGGGAATCAATGCAGCAATTATGGCGAAAATCTGTGAAGATTACAATCCTCAAATAGAGAAAGGATATTATTTGTCAGATGGGGAGAGAAGCATTTTTCATGAAACGAACTTCCAGGATTACTTGGAGAAATATTTTGGATTTCGTAAAGCCTATGCGAAGCTGAATATAAAATACAGAAGAGGAGTAGGTGTGATAGTTGCTGTGCTATATCCGCTGAGAAAGGGGATTCGAAAATTAAAAGGCAATATATTTAAAAAGCTTTATGCAGTCTTATTGATGGAGGAGATTGTAAGAGGAGAAAAAGATTGAGGGGCTTGGCAAAGAAATGAATATTTTATATTTAAATCACTATGCCGGGAATCTTGAACTGGGGATGGAGTTCCGGCCCTATTATTTTGCCCAGGAATGGTTAAAAATGGGGCATCATGTGACGATTATTGCCGGTGACTATTCTCATCTGCGGATAAAAAATCCGGATGTAAAGAAGAGCTTCCAAAAGGAGATAATAGACGGGCTTTCTTTCTGTTGGGTAAAAACAGGGCGATATAGAGGAAATGGAATCGGACGGGCTCTTACTATGTTTCGCTTTGTGGGGAAATTATGGTGGAATGCAAGGCGAATTGCCAAAAGCATGAAACCAGATGTCGTTATTACATCTTCAACATATCCTTTGGATACCTTTGCAGGCCAGAAGATTCGGAAGCTGTCCAATGCAAAGCTGATTCACGAAGTTCATGACATGTGGCCGGCTACCTTGATAGAACTGGGGGGAATGAAAAAAAGCAATCCCTTTGTAATGCTTATGCAGATAGGGGAAAATTCCGCATACAGACATTCCGAGCATGTAGTATCACTTCTTCCCTGTGCAAAAGAATATATGATGAGTCATGGGATGGCAGCCCATAAATTTGTAAACATTCAGAATGGAATTGTTCTTGAGGAATGGGAACATGGGGAGCAGATACCGGAACAACATCAAAACTTACTGAAGACTTTGAAAAAAGAGGGGAAGTTTATTGTAGGATATTTTGGCGGGCATGCTTTGTCCAATGCTTTGGACATTTTGCTTGATACGGCAAAGACGATGGAAATTCAGAATGCAGTCTTTGTCCTTGTGGGAAATGGCATAGAAAAGTCAAGGCTGATGGAAAGAGTACGGACAGAAAAAATAGAGAATGTTTTTTTCCTGGATACAGTTCGAAAATCCTGTGTTAGAGATTTGCTGGGATATTTTGACTGTTGTTACATGGGGGGACTGGATTCGAAGTTATATCGATTCGGGGTAAGCCTGAATAAAATGTATGATTCCATGATGGCAGGGAAACCGATCCTGTGTGCATTGAATGTACCACAGTGTCCCATAGAAGTATATCAGTGTGGGTTTATGGTAAGAAGCGGAAAGACAGTGGATATACAGCAGGCAATACAGAATTTATACGACATGCCTCAGGAAGAGAGAGAGAAGATGGGGCAGAGAGGAAAAGAAGCGGTTGTAAAGTATTATAATTATCATGTTTTGGCAGAAACGTTTGAAAAATTATTTTATTCACAATAAGGGGATGGATGAAAATGAAAGAAAAATTATTAAAAAAAATAGAAAATAAGGAGATAGAGGTAGGAGTTGTAGGCCTTGGCTATGTAGGCCTTCCTTTGGCTGTAGAGAAAGCGAAGGCCGGATTCAAAACCATTGGTTTTGACGTTCAGTCAGAAAAAGTAGATTTGGTAAATAAGGGCCATAATTATATTGGGGATGTGGTCGACAGTGATTTAAAGAAGTTGGTTGAAGCCGGAATGTTAAAAGCGACAACCAATTTTTCTTTTGTGAAAGAAGGTGCGATTATGAAGAAGTGGATTTTATTGCAATCTGTGTTCCTACACCACTGGACAAGCATCAGCAGCCGGATATCAGCTATGTGAAATCTTCTACAGAGGAAATTGCAAAGTATCTCACAAAAGAGACGATCGTTGTATTGGAATCAACAACCTACCCCGGAACTACGGAAGAACTGGTAAAGACGATTCTGGAAAAAGGATCCGGGCTGAAATGCGGTGTGGATTTTTATCTGGGCTTTTCTCCGGAACGGGTGGATCCGGGCAACTTAATCTACAAGACAAAAAATACGCCTAAGGTTGTGGGGGGAATTGGAAAGGATGCCACAGAGGTTATAGCGGCAATGTATCGGGCTGTACTGGAGAGCGATGTGTTTGAGGTATCATCTCCGGCCATAGCAGAGATGGAAAAAATTTTGGAAAATACTTATCGCAATATTAACATTGGTCTTGTAAATGAATTGACGATTCTCTGCAATCGGATGGGAATCAGTATCTGGGAGGTAATTGAAGCGGCAAAGTCAAAACCCTATGGGTTTCAGGCGTTTTATCCGGGGCCGGGTCTTGGAGGGCATTGTATTCCTCTGGATCCCTACTATCTGTCCTGGAAAGCGAGAGAATATGGCTTCCATACGTCCATGATAGAGAGTTCTATGATGATCAACGATCGGATGCCGGAATATTGTGTAGAGCGGGCAGGAAAGATTCTGAACCGTTTTAAAAAAGCATTGAATGGTTCAAAAGTGCTTGTGGTAGGGGTGGCTTACAAACAGGATATTGATGATTATCGGGAGAGTCCTGCTCTTGAGGTAATTGATGAATTTGTAAAAGTAAACGCTGAAGTTGACTTTTATGATCCCTGGATCCCTCAGTATAAGAGGCATGGAATGATTAAGAAAGGAATTCCGGAACTGACAGGAACGGTAATTGAATCATATGATCTGCTGGTGATAACGGCAGCACATACGAATGTGGATTATGAATTGATACAAAAGCACGCAGTAGCTGTTTTTGATACGAAAAATGTAATGAAAAATATTAGGAACAGAGATAATATTGAAACATTGTAAAGGATGCTATGAAAATAATAATTTCCCATGATGTAGATCACTTATATGCAACAGAGCACTGGGTTCATGATCTGATTATTCCCAAATTGTGGGTTCGAAGCTTTATACAATTATGTAGAAGACAAATAAAAGGTTCTGTTTTTGTTCAGAGATTGTTATATGGCTTCCAAAAAAAATGGAATTATACAGAAGAAGTATTAGGATTTGACAGAGATCACAACATTCCCTCCACTTTTTTCTTTGGAATGAAACATGGTCTTGGGATGTCATACAGCATAACATCAGCCAGAAAAATGATCAGTTATGTACTATCTCAGAGGTTCGATGTAGGTGTGCATGGGATTGAATTTTCGGATACTCATAAGATGCAGGAGGAATATAGGATATTCAAAAGTATTGTAGGAGACTTTCCATATGGAATCCGAATGCATTATGTGAGAAAAGATGAAGAAACATTTAGAAAATTAGATGAGATTGGGTATGTGTTTGACTCTACAGAGTTTGATAAAAAAGGTAGCAACATGTCTGGTCCATATAAAATTAATAATATGTGGGAATTTCCTCTGCATATCATGGATGGATATGTTCTGGTAACGGGTGACACAGAACAAAGCCGGAAAAATACAATTCGGATTCTTGATAAAGTGAAAGCACAGGGACTTCCCTACTGTACAATACTTTTTCATGATTATTATTATAATTCCGGATGTTATCCTCAGGAAAAAGAGTGGTACTGCTGGTTGGTTCAGTATTTGAAAGAACAGGGGTTTGAATTTATTTCTTTTAAAGAGGCTATAAAAGAATTGGAGCATAGTAGTGGATACGAAAATAACAGAGTATGCGAATAGTGTGTTCGAGCAGCCATGGTGGCTGGATATTGTTGCAAAGAATTCTTGGAGAGAGATATGCTTAGAAGAGAATGGACAAATAAAAGCCCGTCTGCCATATGTATATAAAAAAAGTGCTCTTGGTTATGATATTCAAATGCCCAAATTAACACAGACATTGGGCATATGGACGGCAAATGCAGGAAAGGATCAGGGGAATAAACATCTTGCAGAACAAAAAGATATCATAAATCAAATATTAAATCAGCTTCCCAGAGCAAGGAATATCCGCATATGTCTCGATACACATTGTTCCTATATACTTCCTTACCATTGGAATGGTTTTACAATTACACCTTTTTGTTCTTACAGAATCAATGATCTGTCAGACACAGATAAGGTATATGCCAATTTTGCGAAGGTTGTAAAAAAGAATATCAAGAGTGCAAGGAATAAAGTTATTATCCATGATGAGGTTGATGTAGATCAGTTATATGGAATACTGGAAATGACCTTTAAAAATCAGAATCGCAAATATCCAATATCAAAACAACTGATACAGGAAATTGTTTCAGAGTGCGAGAAAAGGAATGCTGGTAAAATGTTATCTGCGATAGATGAAAACGGCAATGTACATGCCAGCTCCTATTTTGTTTATGATAAAAATGTATGTTATTATCTCATTTCCGGAAGTAATCCGGAATTTCGGTCAAGCGGAGCACAGACGCTAATACTGTGGGAAGGAATTCAGTTTGCGGCAAAGGTTTCAAAGGCATTTGATTTTGAAGGCTCAATGATAGAAGGGATAGAGACTTTTTTCAGAGCCTTTGGTGGAGAATTCATTATCAATTATGAAATTAAAAAGCTGTCAGTCTTGGGGCAGTTCTTGGATTTACTTAAGCCCAGGATTAAAAAGATTTTAGGTTACAAGTAAACATGGGGGAATTTAGATGAATATTTGTCATGTCACAAGTGCCCATGATCGCTATGATGATCGAATTTTTCTAAAGGAATGTAAAAGTTTGAGAGAGGCAGGGCTAAAGGTAAATTTAATTGTTCATGATGAACTGGAAAATGAAAAAAAAGAAGGGGTGGACAT
>OFFZ01000508.1_pt1 | contig 23289 bp, 19 predicted proteins | sample 1521631 | NCBI WGS metagenome assembly OFFZ01 (sample SAMEA3504102, study PRJEB24116) | mouse gut metagenome | biome: mouse gut; feature: mouse-associated habitat; material: faeces | place: Denmark | collected 2011 | reverse complement strand
CGAACCGTGCGCTGATGGGTTCCAACATGCAGCGTCAGGCAGTGCCGCTTCTGATGACAGAGGCACCGGTCGTAGGTACAGGTATGGAGGAGAAGTCTGCGGTCGATTCCGGCGTATGTGTGATCGCGGAGAAGGGCGGCGTAGTAGAGCGCGCTACTTCCACAGAGATCACGATCCGTCAGGAGGACGGCAGTCTTAGAAGATATAAGCTGACGAAGTTCTTAAGAAGTAACCAGAGCAACTGTTATAATCAGAGGCCGATCGTGTTCAAGGGCGACAAGGTGGAGGCCGGAGATGTGATAGCAGACGGTCCGTCTACGTCAAACGGCGAGATGGCTCTGGGGAAGAATCCGCTGATCGGATTCATGACCTGGGAAGGTTACAACTACGAGGATGCCGTATTGCTAAGCGAGCGGCTTGTTCAGGAGGATGTGTACACATCCGTCCATATAGAAGAGTATGAGGCAGAAGCGCGCGACACCAAGCTTGGACCGGAAGAGGTTACCCGCGATATTCCGGGTGTCGGCGATGACGCGCTTAAGAATCTGGATGAGAGAGGAATCATCCGTATCGGTGCGGAGGTGCGCGCAGGAGACATCCTGGTAGGCAAGGTGACTCCTAAGGGAGAGACAGAGCTTACGGCAGAGGAGCGGCTTCTTCGTGCGATCTTCGGCGAGAAGGCCCGCGAGGTCAGAGATACATCCCTTAAGGTTCCGCACGGTGAGTACGGTATCGTTGTGGATGCGAAGGTATTTACCCGTGATAACGGGGATGAACTGTCACCGGGTGTGAATCAGGCGGTCCGTATCTATATTGCCCAGAAGAGGAAGATCTCCGTAGGTGACAAGATGGCCGGACGTCACGGTAACAAGGGTGTTGTATCCCGTGTACTGCCGGTGGAGGATATGCCGTTCCTGCCTAACGGACGTCCGCTGGATATCGTATTGAATCCGCTGGGCGTGCCGTCGCGTATGAATATCGGGCAGGTATTGGAGATCCATCTGTCTCTGGCGGCCAAGGCATTGGGATTCAACATTGCCACACCTGTATTCGACGGCGCGGATGAGAATGATATTATGGATACGCTTGACCTGGCTAATGATTATGTCAATTTGAGCTGGGAAGAGTTTGAAGCTAAGTATAGAGAAGAATTGCTGCCGGAGGTTATGGAGTATCTGTCCGATAACCGGGAGCACAGGAATCTATGGAAGGGCGTACCGATCTCCAGAGACGGTAAAGTGCGCTTAAGAGACGGACGTACCGGCGAGTATTTCGACAGTCCGGTTACGATCGGGCACATGCATTATCTGAAGCTGCATCATCTGGTTGACGACAAGATCCATGCCCGTTCCACCGGTCCTTACTCATTGGTTACACAGCAGCCTTTGGGCGGTAAAGCGCAGTTCGGCGGACAGCGTTTCGGTGAGATGGAAGTATGGGCGCTGGAGGCATACGGCGCATCCTATACACTGCAGGAGATCCTGACTGTGAAGTCTGACGACGTGGTCGGACGTGTGAAGACCTATGAAGCGATCATTAAGGGTGAGAATATCCCTGAGCCGGGTATTCCAGAGTCCTTCAAGGTATTGCTTAAGGAGCTGCAGTCCCTTGGGCTGGATGTGCGCGTGCTGCGTGACGACAATACAGAGGTTGAGATCATGGAGACGGCGGATATGGGAGAGACAGATTTCCGCTCATTGATCGAAGGAGACAGAAAATACCGTCAGGACGATGATCTTGGTGCGCATGGATATACGGAGCAGGAATTCCAGGGAGATGAATTGATCGATGTAGAGGAAGAAGAGCCTGAAGAGGACGATTTCGACATGGATTATGAACCGGATGATGATGATTTTGGATATGATGATTTATCGGATGATGAATAGGAAGGGGTGCCAGTATGCCAGAAAACAACAAGGAACAAACGTATCAGCCAATGACTTTTGATGCAATCAAAATCGGGTTGGCATCGCCTGAGAAGATTCTGGAATGGTCCAGGGGAGAAGTTACGAAGCCGGAGACCATCAACTACCGGACACTGAAGCCGGAGAAGGATGGTTTGTTCTGCGAGAGAATATTCGGACCAAGCAAAGACTGGGAATGTCACTGCGGCAAGTACAAGAAGATCCGCTACAAAGGCGTGGTCTGCGACCGCTGCGGTGTGGAAGTTACGAAGTCAAGTGTTCGCCGTGAGCGTATGGGGCATATTGCCCTGGCCGCTCCGGTGTCGCATATCTGGTATTTCAAGGGTATCCCAAGCCGTATGGGCTTGATACTGGATCTGTCTCCAAGGACATTGGAGAAGGTACTGTATTTTGCGTCCTATATTGTGCTGGATAAGGGAGATTCCGACCTGCAGTACAAGCAGGTATTGTCAGAGCAGGAATACCAGGAAGCCAGAGAGAAGTGGGGAAGTGCATTCCGTGTAGGAATGGGCGCGGAGTCCATTCAGGAACTGCTGCAGTCTATTGATCTGGATAAGGACTATCATGAGCTGCAGGAAGGGTTAAAGGGAGCGACCGGACAGAAGCGCGCGAGGATCGTGAAGCGTCTGGAGGTTGTCGAGGCCTTCCGTGAGTCAGGAAATAAGCCGGAGTGGATGATCATGACGGCGATCCCGGTCATTCCGCCGGATCTTCGTCCTATGGTACAATTGGACGGCGGACGTTTCGCTACGTCTGACCTTAATGATCTGTACCGGAGGATCATTAACAGGAATAACCGTCTGAAGCGTCTGTTAGAGCTTGGCGCGCCGGACATTATCGTTAGAAATGAGAAGAGAATGCTGCAGGAGGCAGTGGACGCGCTGATCGACAACGGACGCCGCGGCCGTCCGGTCACAGGGCCGGGGAACCGTGCGCTTAAGTCCCTGTCGGATATGCTTAAGGGTAAGTCAGGACGTTTCCGTCAGAACCTTCTGGGCAAGCGTGTCGACTATTCAGGACGTTCCGTTATCGTCGTAGGGCCGGAGCTTAAGATCTATCAGTGCGGTCTTCCGAAGGAGATGGCGATCGAGCTATTCAAACCATTTGTTATGAAGGAGCTGGTTCAGAACGGAACTGCTCACAATATTAAGAATGCGAAGAAGATGGTAGAGAGGGTACAGCCGGAGGTATGGGACGTACTGGAGGATGTGATCAAGGAGCATCCGGTTATGCTGAACCGCGCCCCTACGCTGCACAGACTCGGTATCCAGGCATTCGAGCCTATCCTGGTAGAGGGTAAGGCGATCAAGCTTCACCCGTTGGTATGTACCGCGTATAACGCTGACTTTGACGGGGACCAGATGGCGGTGCATCTGCCGCTGTCCGTGGAGGCACAGGCAGAGTGCCGGTTCCTCCTGCTGTCGCCGAATAACCTGCTGAAGCCTTCCGACGGCGGACCGGTTGCGGTTCCTTCACAGGATATGGTACTTGGTATCTATTATCTGACACAGGAGAGACCCGGAGCGAAGGGAGAAGGCAAGTTCTTCAAGAATGTCAGCGAGGCGATCCTTGCCTATGAGAATGACGCGATCACGCTCCATTCACGTATCAAGGTGCGGGTATCCAAGAAGCTGCCTGACGGTACGGTGAAGAGCGGTAATATAGAGTCCACACTTGGACGTTTCCTATTCAACGAGATTATCCCGCAGGATCTTGGATTCGTTGACCGGGAGGCAGAAGGCGCGGATTTATTGCTGGAAGTGGATTTCCACGTAGGTAAGAAGCAATTGAAGCAGATCCTTGAGAAGGTAATCAATACCCATGGATCTACAGCTACGGCAGAGGTGCTGGATGCAGTTAAGTCCATCGGATATAAGTATTCAACCAGAGCGGCTATGACCGTATCGATCTCTGATATGACGGTGCCGCCGCAGAAGCCGGAGATGATCCAGCAGGCGCAGGATACGGTGGATAAGATCACGAAGAACTTCAAGCGTGGTCTGATCACGGAGGAAGAGCGTTACAAAGAGGTCGTAGAGACCTGGAAGGCAACGGATGACGCGCTGACAGAGGCGCTTCTGTCCGGGCTTGATAAGTATAACAACATCTTCATGATGGCTGACTCCGGCGCCCGCGGTTCCGATAAGCAGATCAAGCAGCTTGCAGGTATGCGGGGACTGATGGCGGATACGACGGGACGAACCATCGAGCTGCCGATCAAGTCCAACTTCCGTGAAGGTCTGGACGTATTGGAGTATTTTATGTCTGCTCACGGAGCGCGTAAAGGTCTGTCCGATACAGCCCTTCGTACTGCCGACTCAGGATATCTGACCAGACGTCTGGTCGATGTATCACAGGAGTTAATCATCCACGAAGTAGACTGTATGGGAGAGGGAAGCGAGATTCCGGGAATGTACGTGAAGGCGTTCATGGATGGCAATGAAGAGATCGAAAGTCTGCAGGAGCGTATTACAGGACGCTACCTGTGTGAAGATATCGTAGATAAGGACGGCAATATCCTTGTGAAGGCGAACCATATGGTAACGCCGAAGCGCGCCGAACTGATCATGAAGAAGGGTGTGGATGAGAAGGGCGAGACCTTGAAGCAGGTGAAGATCCGTACTATCCTTACCTGCAAGTCACACAACGGTGTCTGCGCGAAATGCTACGGCGCCAACATGGCGACCGGTGAACCGGTACAGGTCGGCGAGGCTGTCGGTATCATTGCGGCACAGTCTATCGGAGAGCCTGGTACACAGCTTACCATGCGTACCTTCCATACAGGCGGTGTTGCCGGTGACGACATCACACAGGGTCTTCCCCGTGTTGAGGAGCTTTTTGAGGCGAGAAAGCCGAAGGGTCTTGCGATCATCACAGAATTCGCGGGAATTGCGAATATCAACGATACTAAGAAGAAGCGGGAGATCATCGTTACGAATAATGAGACCGGCGAGTCAAAGGCATACCTGATCCCATACGGATCCAGAATCAAGGTTCAGGATGGGGCGGTGTTAGCGGCCGGAGACGAGCTGACAGAAGGTAGCGTGAATCCGCATGATATCCTGAAGATCAAGGGACTGCGCGCCGTACAGGATTATATGATCCAGGAGGTACAGCGGGTATACCGTCTGCAGGGTGTTGAGATCAACGACAAGCATATCGAGGTTATCGTGCGTCAGATGCTTAAGAAGGTCCGCGTCGAGGAGGCGGGAGATACGGAATTCCTGCCGGGCACCAATGTAGACAGACTGGAATTCGAGGATGTGAATGCTCAGCTGCTTGCAGAAGGCAAGGAAGCAGCAACCGGAGAACAGATCATGCTTGGTATCACCAAGGCGTCTCTGGCGACGAATTCCTTCCTGTCGGCGGCATCCTTCCAGGAGACGACGAAGGTTCTGACAGAAGCGGCTATCAAGGGCAAGGTGGATCCGCTGATCGGCCTGAAGGAGAATGTTATCATCGGTAAGCATATCCCGGCCGGTACAGGTATGAGGAAATACCGTGATGTTATACTCGATTCAGGGTTATCCATGGATGACGATCTGATGCTTGATGAAGAGGATATGGAATGGGACGGTGATGAGGCCATTGACGAGGCCGCAGATCTGGTTCATGCAGGGGATTCGGACGGCAGTGCAGATCTGCTCGTTACGGAAGAACCGGAATATGAAGAAGAAGCGGCTGAGGAGGAAGAACTCATCGCGCTGGTAGAAGAGTAATAATTAGCTATCAAGATTATAATAAAAGCAAAAAGACAAGAAGTGACAGGCTTCTTGTCTTTTTGCTTTTTCTGGTATTATCCTTAGCCTGGAGGGAGCTTTGCCGCCATAAAAGCAAAGAAGAACCGCAAAATTTAATTGCAAGGTGCATTTTTCGTTTCAAAAAAATAATTTTAAAATGATGTTGACAATCAGTATCATTTGGAATATAATAGCAACGTAAATGATAATCAATATCAATAAAATCAAATCAAATACGCGAGGTAATAAGATGCCATTAACAATGCTGAGTTCCGGGAAGACCGCCGCGATCAGGCGGATCGGGGGAAAGGATGAATCAAAGAGATTCCTTGAGAATCTGGGATTTACCGTAGGTGAAGAAGTAAGGATCGTATCGAGCAATAACGGCAGCATCATCGTTCAGGTAAAAGATTCCAGAGTTGCCGTAAGCCGGGGAATCGCCAATAAGATCGTTGTAGAGGAGATGGGAATATGCAGACACTAAAGGATGTTAAGTGCGGTCAGACTGCAGCAGTCGTCAGGCTGCACGGAGAAGGCGCGACAAAGCGCAGGATCATGGATATGGGAATCACGAAGGGAACGGAGGTCTATGTCAGGAGGGTCGCTCCTCTGGGCGACCCGTTGGAGGTGACTGTCAGAGGATATGAGCTGTCGATTAGGAAAGCGGACGCGCAGATGATAGAGATACAGTGATATATCAAGAAAGAGATATAGAAGTATAACAGAAACCAGGAGGAATAAAGATGGGAATGAAGATCGCACTTGCCGGTAATCCTAACAGCGGAAAGACTACATTATTCAACGCACTTACCGGTTCGAATCAATTCGTTGGAAATTGGCCGGGAGTTACGGTAGAGAAAAAAGAAGGAAGGTTGAAAGACAATAAGGAGATCACGATTACTGATCTGCCGGGAATCTACTCCCTGTCGCCGTATACATTGGAAGAGGTGGTTGCCCGGAATTATCTGATCACGGAACGTCCGGATGCGATCCTGAATATCGTGGACGGGACGAATCTGGAGAGAAACCTGTATCTGACCGCGCAGCTTATGGAGTTGGGTATTCCGGTCGTTATAGCGGTCAATATGATGGACGCAGTCAGGAAGTCCGGGGATCAGATTCATATACAGCAATTGGCCGAGAGTCTGGGATGTGAGGTTGCAGCAATCTCTGCGCTGAAAGGAGACGGGATCAGGGAAGCTGCAGATAAGGCGGTGCAGGCGGCGCAGACGGGAGCGGCTTTGCCGGTTCATGAATTCTCCTTTGAGGTGGAAGAGATTATAAGGGACATCGAGTCACGCTTGACAGGAGTACCCGAAGAGCAGAAGAGATTCTGCGCAGTCAAATTGTTTGAGCGGGACGATAAGATCTGTGAACAGATAACGCAGGCGCCGGATATTACAGAGATCATTGGGAGAGCAGAGAAAGAACTGGATGATGATGCGGAGAGTATTATCACGAATGAACGTTATAACTATATATCGTCTGTTATTGATAAATGTCTGCAAAAGGCAGAGAAAGAGAAATTGACAACCTCTGACAAGATTGATAGAATCGTTACAAACCGCTGGCTCGCATTGCCGATCTTCGCAGCGGTGATGTGGCTAGTCTATTATGTGTCGGTCTCCACCGTGGGAAGTATTGCAACAGACTGGACGAATGATGTGCTGTTTGGAGAGATCATTCCTCCGGCCATCGAGAATGTTCTGGTCAATATCAACTGTGCGGACTGGCTGCAGGGATTGATACTGGACGGCATTGTAGGCGGCGTAGGCGCTGTGCTTGGGTTCGTTCCGCAGATGTTGGTGCTGTTCATCTTCCTTGCATTTTTAGAAGCATGCGGGTATATGGCAAGAATTGCATTTATCATGGACCGGATATTCCGCAAATTCGGCCTGTCCGGCAAATCATTCATCCCGATGCTGATCGGCACAGGATGCGGAGTTCCGGGAATCATGGCTTCACGTACTATAGAGAATGACCGTGACCGGAAGATGACGATCATAACGACGACATTTATCCCGTGTGGGGCTAAATTACCGATTATCGCTTTGATTGCAGGCGCGCTGTTTGACGGGGCTTCCTGGGTGGCTCCCAGCGCTTATTTTGTTGGAATCGCAGCGATTATCTGTTCCGGTATCATATTAAAAAAGACGAAGATGTTTGCAGGAGATCCGGCGCCGTTTGTCATGGAACTTCCGGCGTACCATATGCCGACTGTGGGGAATGTGCTTAGGAGCATGTGGGAGCGGGGCTGGTCCTTTATTAAAAAGGCTGGCACGGTGATTCTTCTGTCAACCATTTTTATTTGGTTCACATCCAGCTTCGGTATCGTAGACGGTAAGTTCGGCATGACAGAAGATTTGAGCGACGGGTTTCTTGCAGGGATTGGCAGGATGTTCGCATGGATCTTTATTCCTCTTGGATGGGGCGACTGGCAGGCGGCGGTTGCGGCTGTCACGGGACTGGTGGCCAAGGAAAATGTGGTCGGGACTTTCGGGATTCTTTTTGGCTTTGCTGAAGTTGCGGAAGACGGAAGTGAGATTTGGGGAACGCTTGCATCGAGCATGACCGGAATCGCGGCATATTCCTTCCTTGTGTTCAACCTTCTGTGCGCGCCTTGCTTTGCGGCAATCGGGGCGATTAAGCGGGAGATGAATAATGCGAAATGGACTTGGTTTGCAATCGGTTATCAGTGTGCATTTGCCTACGGGGTGTCTCTGTGCATCTATCAGTTTGGGACACTTTTAGCAGGCGGTGGTTTTGGAGTCGGTACGGCCGCGGCAGTACTGGTGTTGGCAGGATTCCTGTATCTGCTGTTTCGGCCGCACAGGGAAACAACGACGCTTAGTGTGGATCTTTCAAGCGTGGCTGCCAGAGGTGCGAAAGCATAATCAATTTCTGGTGTTTGCAAGGACAGGAGGGATATTCCTGTCCGGACGGATGGTATAGTGTATTATAATAAGGAAGGAAATGAAAAAGTAAGCATACCTGATGGATGGAAGTAAGTGGTTATTGAGGGATTAATCGAGGAAAGAAGGGATGCATATGGCGCTAGCGGCAAGCAGTGTGGTATCGACGGCGGCTGTGGGAGCGGTAGTCTTAGGGATTGCAGCGTTGGCTGTGAGAAACATCTGGAAAAAGAAGAAAGCAGGGGGTGGCTGCGGATGTGGCTGCAGCGGCTGCAGCGGGACATGTCCGGGTAAAAATCCGGGCATGGACAGACGCGAATGAATTGACTTTTCATAGAGGAAATACTATAATGAAACTGTCAGGATTGACAGCTGCAGGCTGCAAATCCGGACAGTTTCTTTGTATATAATTAGGAGCTGCAAAAGCCTGTTATATAAATAAAAATATATCAACGAAAGGTTGGGGAAGACAATGGATCAGAACAAAGTGGCAAGAGTATTAAAATCAATGGAAGAGCATGAAATCCCGCAGATGATTATATCGGATCCGGTAGCGATTTTCTATCTTACGGGCAAATGGATTGCACCAGGCGAGAGGCTTCTGGCGTTATATCTGAATGTCGGCGGTAATCATAAGCTGGTAATCAACAAATTGTTCCCGCAGGAGAAGGATTTGGGAGTAGAGTTGGTATGGTATGATGATATCGAAGACGGTGTGGAGATTTTGAGCAGATTCGTGGAGAAGGACAAGGTGATGGGAATCGACAAGACTTGGCCGGCAAGATTCCTTCTGCGTCTTCAGGAATTAGGCGGGGGAAGCAAGTTCGTGAACGGCTCTCCGATTATCGACTATATCCGTATGGTGAAAGATGAAAAAGAGAAAGAGCTGATGCGCGAGTCTTCAAGACTTAACGATATCGCTATGGAGAAGCTGATTCCATGGGTATCTAAGGGGTTGACGGAGAAGGAACTGAACGCTAAGATTCGCGAGATTTACAAAGAGCTTGGGTGTGAGGATGTATCTTTCGACCCAATCACGGCGTATGCGAAGGGAGCGGCAGACCCGCATCATGTAACAGACGACTCCAAAGGAAAGCGCGGCGATTGTGTGATTCTTGATATCGGTGCGTTCAAGGATAATTATGCTTCCGATATGACAAGAACCGTATTTATCGGGGAAGTGTCTGACCGGGCGAGAGAGATCTATGACATTGTTGTAGAGGCGAACAGACGTGGAATTGAGGCTGCTAAGCCAGGCAACCGGATGTGTGATGTTGACCTTGCGGCAAGGAATTATATCGAAGAGAAGGGATATGGACAGTATTTCACACACAGGACCGGACATTCTATCGGTCTGGAGGATCATGAGTTCGGCGATGTATCTTCAGTCAATGAAGATATTATCCAGGTAGGGCAGTGCTTTTCCGTAGAGCCGGGAATCTATCTGGCAGAGGAAGGAATCGGCGTGCGTATCGAAGATCTTGTGATTATCACGGAGGATGGATGCGAGGTATTGAACCATTATACGAAGGATCTGATCGTAGTACCAGAGGAGTAAAGAGGTTTTAAGCGCAGTAATTCTCGATATAGGATAAAGATGCAGGCAGGATAGGAATTGATTATCCTGCCTGTTTTATGCGCAGACCCGTACAGATGAAATATGCTGCTGAGGCGGTGCATGGGTCGCAGGTCCCCCAAGGGGCATCCCGTAATGCATGCCCCTACGGGGCGGGTGGACTTCGTCCATTGAGGTATAGGTATGTCGAATCATGTCGATGGATTATGGCGTTTTTTTGCATCAAAGGCTTGCATTTTGTGGGAAATATCTGATAAAATAGGGATGTGAGGAAATCAGTTGGGTGAAGAGTGTTTTACCAGTCATTATAATTTTTAGAGATTTAGCCGTTTCGGGAACAAAGCAAGGGTTCTTTTGGGCTGTCTATGAATTTCAAGGGTAATCTGTTCGGTTCGGACAAAATTTTCAGATGTAATTTATTAGTTAGGTATCGTCCTGCTATCATGGCATAGAAGTCCATATTGCTGTAATTATATTGTTGTAACTATATTGTTGTAACTATATTGCTGACGATATTGCCGTAGCTCTATGGTTGTAATTATATGGTTGTAGCTTTATGGCAGCCGTTATTTGCCGCAGCTCTATGGCAGGAGGAGTGGCAGAAGGAGAATTTAGAATAGGAGTGATAGAATGAATCGTGGGAAGACGGAGAATGAATACGTAGGGTTAATGGTGAATATGTATGAGAAGTCGAATGAGGAACTCTGCGCGATTGCGGAGAGTGGGCGTATTGATGATATTATGACCGGATATCTTGTGTTGATACTGCATAAGGTGGGAGTTGCGATGGAGAAAGTGAATGAGATAGACTATTCCTCTATTTTTCGGAAAATTGATGTTAGAGAAGCACAGATGTTAGGACGATTATATGGTAGAAAAGCAGCATAAGTTAAGAATACGATAAGGATATCATAAAGATATCATAAACACTGTTTTTATGGGTTGACCTTTGGTGATAAAGAGATTATAATTTTGAACGAAAGACTAATAAATAGTGCATACATACAGATGAAAGATGAATCAGATAAAGGAGGAGCTGCAATGAACAGGGAGCAGGCACATGATATCTTGATGAGATACATGAAGGGAGAGAACTATATTACACATTCTTATGCTGTGGAGGCGATTATGAAAGGGCTGGCAAAACGCCTTGCACCGGAGGAAGTTGAATATTGGGGAATCGTCGGTTTGCTTCATGATCTGGATGAAGAACAATGTGACTGGCAGCATGATATGGGAGTACATGGTCCTACATCTGTGGAGATACTTAAAAAAGAAGGAATTGAAGACAAGGTATTGTTTGACGCAATCTGTGCACACAACCCTAAGAGCGGTGTGAAAGCAAAGACAACCTTACAGTATGCGATCCTTGCGGCAGATCCGATGAGTGGATTTGTGAAAGCCGTTGCACAGATCTACCCTGATAAGAAGATTGCAAGCGTAAAGCATAAGTCAGTTATGAAGCGGTTCAATGAACTGCGTTTTGCGGCAGGGGCTAACCGGGATTACATGGAGTCTATAGAGTTTACTGGATTAAGTCTGGATGACTTGATTGATGTTGCACTGGAAGAGATGGGTGCAATCGCTGACATACTTGGCCTATAGGGAGCAATAAGTATAAAGAGTGCGGGAGACGGGTTGGGATTTGTATGCTGTATAGCATTTAATAGGAAGTAATTGGCAGCTTTCCGGAAATTACACCTTAATGGACGAAGTCCGCCCGCCCTGCAGGGGGCATGAATTACAGGATGCCCTTTGGGTACAGATAGATGGAAGTACGAAGATTTTTATAGCTCCATAGTGATAGAACTTACGGGGGAGGGGTGTGTTCTGGGTTAATGCAGCAGATTGGAAATTAATGAATTAAAAACAAAAAAATGGCAAGGCTCAAGGCAGTTGCATTGGTGCAAAGCGGTTGACAAAACCACATGGAGAGGGTATTATTAAATACAGGCCATGTGAACAAGAAAGGTGTGAAGATATGGAAGGCTATATTGACATGCATTGTCATATATTGCCGGGAGTGGACGACGGCGCGAAAGATATCGACGAGACGAAACAAATGTTAAGAATCGCATATGAGGAAGGGATACGCTGTATTATTGCTACTCCGCATCATCACCCAAGGCGTGGCAAAGAGAATCCAAAGGTGTTACGAAGACAGGCAAAGCTGTTGAGAGATGCGGCTCATGAGATTGATGAGCATTTTCGCATTTATCTGGGGACGGAGATCTTTTTTGGTCAGGACGTAGTGGATAAACTGCAGGACAAGCAGATTTTGACTATGAACGGCAGAGACTATGTGCTTGTGGAATTTTCACCTTCCGATACTTATGCATATATACGGCAGAGTCTTCAACAGTTACAGCTAAGCGGCTATGAAGTGATACTTGCCCATGTAGAGAGATACAACTGTATTGTAAAAGAACCTGAACTGGCAGAACAGTTATGTGAGATGGGGATTCATCTGCAGGTGAATGCAGACAGCATTATCGGTGAAAACGGAAGGGAAGTCAAGAAGTTTGTGAAATATCTGATGGATTCAGAATTGCTTTTTTGTGTTGGAACCGATGCGCATAGCAGCAGGCACCGCGCTCCCCGGATGAAGAAAGCGGCAGGTTATGTGAAAAAGAAATACGGTGAAGAATATATGAGGAGGATATTCTTTAGCAATGCAAAGACGATGCTGAAGAAGTTACAGAAGAATGAGTTACGATAAGATGACGAATCCGGAATTTGATAATGACGAGATTACAATAGATTTGACCGAGTTGTTGATGGTGTTGTGGTCTGAGGTGCATATCATATTACTGTCGGGAATTTTGATGGCGTTGTTGGCATTTGTAGGGACGAAACTTTTTATTACGCCGCTCTACACATCGACGACACAGATGTATGTATTGACGAAGCAGGATAACAACTCTAGTGTTACCTACACAGATTTGCAGACGGGTACACAGCTTACCAAGGACTATATGGTGCTGATTAAGAGCCGTCCTGTGTTGGAACAGGTAATTTCGGTACTGAACCTTGACATGGAAGTAGAACGGCTGGCGGAGATGATCAGCGTTGAGACGGAGACGGATACCCGTGTCCTGAACATCAGCGTAAGGAATGAGGACCCAAGAGTTGCGAAGGAGATTGCCGATGCAGTCAGGGATGCAGTGGGAGTTCAGATTACGGAGATTATGGATGCGGAAGCTGTTAATACCGTACAGGAAGGGAATCTGGCTACGGCTCCGTCTTCACCAAGTGTAATGAAGAATGTACTCATCGGGGGTATCCTGGGATTAATCATTTCAATTGGTATTATTGTATTGATATTTGTCTTGGATGATACTGTTAAGACTCCGGATGATGTAGAACAATATTTAGGATTGAATGTACTTACGTCTATTCCGATGCAGGAAGGGGCAGAAAAAGCGAAGAAGTCTAAGAAGGTACGAGGCAAGACCGCCAAGAAGCTGTTGCGGAATATGAAGAAATAAAGAGGAGAGAATGAAATGCAGGAAGTAATATTAAAAAATGTTGAAAAAGACTATCGAAGTAATGAAGCATATAAGACTCTCCGAACGAATGTAGAATTTTCCGGCGCGGATAAGAAAGTAATCGTATTTTCTTCCTGTACACCGAACGAAGGAAAGAGTACGGTGTCGCTGTCTCTTGCAATGTCGCTTGCGGAGGGGGATAAGAATGTACTCTTTGTGGATGCGGACTTGAGAAAGTCTGTGTTGGTGGGACGTCATCAGATTAAGGGGCAGATTAAGGGGCTTAGCCATTTCCTGTCCGGGCAGGCTGATGCGAAGGATGTGATTGCTAAGACACAGGCGAACGGCCTGTTCTGTGTACTCGCGGGAGTTGTACCGCCGAATCCGGCAGAGTTGTTGGGCAACCGTCGGTTTGAGGCGTTTATTGAAGGCGCGAAGAAGGCGTATGATTATGTGATTATTGACGCCCCGCCGGTAGGAAGCGTTATTGACAGTGCGATTATTGCTAAGTTCTGCGATGCATCAATACTGGTAATTGCAGCAAACACGATTAGTTATAAGTTTGCAAGAGGCGTAAAGGACCAGTTAGAGAAATCTGGCTGCCCGATTCTGGGTGTGGTGCTTAACAAGGTGAATATGAAGCAGAATAAGTATTACGGCAAATATTACGGTAAGTACTACGGTGCATATTACGGAGAATATTACAAGAAAGATGATGAATAGAGGGTTTGAGGGATGAAGCATCGGGGATTAGCGCTTATAATGGCCGCGGCATGTGCGGTTCTGACAGTGATAGCAGCATTTATATATCTGCGGCAGGACAATAAGCCACCGGAGATTAAGATTGAAGAAAGAGATATTACCTATACAGAGGGCGATGGTTATGAGGCTCTGATGGAAGGCGTGTCTGCGATGGATAAAGTGGATGGAGATCTTACGGGAAAGGTATTTGTAAGTAAGATTGTACTTACGGGCGATGACTCGGCCATCGTATATTATGGAGTTATGGATGAACATAAGAATATTGGAACCGCAAGAAGAAGAGTGACATACAGAAGTGCGGCGCAGGAAGATCCAGAAGCGGAAGAGACATCAGGAGTAGTTGGAGTAGAAGGTGAGAACGGTGATGTTCCGCCAACGCCATTGGAACCAGATGGTCCCAAACCGGTTATGGCTCTCACAACAAATCAGATGACAATCAAGGTTGGGGATGATTTTGACCCGTTGAGTGTTGTGCAGGGGGCTGTAGACGATAAAGATGATATTAATACATTATATCAGAATATACATGCGGATGGAATATATAATACTAAAACTGAAGGAAGCTACGAGATCCGTTATTATGTTACTGACAGTGACGGAAATGCATCCGAACCGCATATATTTACGTTGACAGTTGAGTAGAATAAGCGATTGTTTGTCATAGTTATTTATGACAGAATCGGAGGCCGTAAACAGATAGCATATCGGTCAGATAGAGGGGACATATATGGGGTATTACCTCACCAGGAGGAAGAGAAACAGTATAATCGGTAAGATGATTTTATTGCTGCAGTTGATCATATCGGTAGGATTTGCCGCGATTCTGTGGAAGAGCGGCATGATACCAGGAGAGTTCTTGTTATTGACTGTGATTGTACTGCTTGCGTTGCTTGGAGTACTCTTTATATTGCTTGGAGAGGCGTTTGGATATCAGTTCGCAGGCAGGAGAGGCAATATCGCGGGTGTTATTCTCAGTGTATTTGTGAATTTGATTCTTGGAATAGGGATTATCTATCTGGCAAAGGCGGACGCGGTACTTAGAGACGTCGGAGGGGCGACGTATAAGACTGACAATATGGTTGTTGTAGTCAAGAATGACGATCCGGCAGAGAAACTAGAGGATGCAAAAAACTATCGTTTTGGATACCAGACAACACTGGATCAAGATAACAATACATTGATGGTGGAAGATATTGAAGCTAAAGTCGGCAGAGAGATTAAGCTGATAGAAACGGAAACCATTATAGATGAGGCAGAAGCGCTCCTTGCAGGCAGAATAGAGGCAGCGATCTATAATGAAGCTTATGGAAGTGTAATCGAGGAGGCTGTGGAAGGATACTCAGATCAGGTGAGGGTTCTGTATCAATATGGAATTGAGACAGACATTGAGATAGAAGAGACAGATATCGAGAAATCGTTTAACATATATATCAGTGGAATTGATGTGGCTGGTTCCATTACAAAGAACAGCCGGAGCGATGTCAATATTATTATGACAGTGAATCCCAGTACGAAGAAGATTCTTCTGACAACAACGCCGAGAGATTATTATGTACAGATCCCGGGGATATCCGGAGAGGCGAGGGATAAATTGACCCATGCCGGAATTTATGGTGTGGACAGATCAATGGCGACTCTGGAGAATATCTATGACATCGACATATCATATTTTGCAAGAGTGAACTTCACTTCACTGATAACGATTGTGGATGCGCTTGGAGGAGTGAACGTGGAATCTGAGTATGCATTTGAAGCAGGCGGTTACAGCTTTGAAAAGGGGATGAATCATCTGAATGGTGAGCAGGCGCTTGTATTTGCAAGAGAACGCCATAGCTTTCAGGATGGTGATAATCAGCGTGGAAAGAATCAGGAAGCGATACTAAAGGCGATTTTAGAGAGGATTATGTTTCCGGATATTCTTTTCCAGGCAAATGATATATTGAATAATGTTGCCGATTGTGTGGAGACGAATATGACACGGGATGAGATGGCTAAGTTTATTAATATGCAGCTCTCAGAACGTGCCGCATGGGAGATTGAGACCACGGCAGCAACAGGAAGCGGAGACAAGCAGGCATGTTTTTCATCAGGCTCACAGTTATTATATGTAATGTGGCCGGATGAAGCGGTTGTTTCAGATATTTCAAGAAGGATGAAAAAAGTAGAGGGGGAGAACGAAGGATGATGAATGTAATTGATCCGCAGAGAGCTATTATTGCTGCAGGTATCGTAATCCTGGTCGGTGTCGTAATCTTTGTTGTAAGAAATAATAAGATGATTGGGAACAGGTTGAGAAGCAGATATGAATAAGATATGGGAAGGTAGAGGAGTGCCCTGGGTTCATCAGGCGATTCTGGTGGCATTTCTGGATGCGCTTTTTGTTGTGATATCCTATGGCGCGGCGCTGATCCTTCGGTTCGATTTTTCTTTTTCATCTATTCCGGAGGCATACCGGAGCGGATACCTGTGGTCCATGCCATTCTGGATTGCATCGACAATTGTAGTATTTTATGCGTTCCGGCTTTATCACAGCATTTGGAGGCTGGCGAGCATTTCGGAACTACAGATGAGTATTGCCGCTTACATCGTGCTATTACCGGTATACGGTCTTGGCATTATGTTTATGCAGCTCAGAATGCCGAAAGCATACTATTTCATGGGCTTTATTATCAGCTTTTGCATGACAACCGCTCTGCGTTTTTCCTACCGGATGTTCCAGACATATTTTGGAAACCGGGAAGGTACGGGAGAAGAAGAGCAGAACCGTATTATGGTGATAGGCGGCGGTGCGGCAGGACAGACATTGATCAGGGAATTGATTAACAGCAGAAGATTACACACGAAAGTATGTTGTGTGATTGACGATAATCCGAATAAAATAGGCAGAGTCTTAGAAGGAATACCGATTGTTGGGAACCGCGATGATATTTTGACTATGGTTGACAGATATAAGATTAATCATATTATTTATGCGATTCCGGCGACAACCGGAAAGAACCAGAAAGAGATTCTGAATATATGTAAAGAGACAAAATGCAGACTTCAGACGGTTCCAGGAGTCTATCAGCTAGTGAACGGTGAAGTCAGCGTCAGCAAGCTCAGGGATGTAGATATTGCGGACCTGTTGGGAAGAGCTCAAGTCAGAGTAAATAATGACGAGATATTCCGAGCAATCCGGGGACGGAAAGTTCTTGTCACCGGAGGAGGAGGCTCCATCGGAAGCGAGCTGTGCAGGCAGATTGCCAAGGCTAAGCCCAAGCAGTTGATTATATTCGATATTTATGAGAATAATGCATATGAGATCCAGCAAGAGTTAAGGAGGACGTATCCTCAGCTCGATTTGGAGGTACTGATTGGGTCGGTACGTAACAGTAATCGTATCAATCAAGTCATGCATACGTATAAGCCAGATATTGTTTACCATGCGGCGGCACATAAGCATGTTCCGTTGATGGAAGACAGTCCGAATGAGGCAATCAAGAACAATGTATTAGGTACGTATAAGACCGCAATGGCGGCTGCAAAAACAGGAGTGAAGAAGTTTGTCCTGATTTCTACGGATAAGGCTGTGAATCCTACGAATATTATGGGAGCATCCAAGCGTCTGTGTGAGATGGTTGTGCAGATGATGAACCGTAAGACGGATACGGATTTCGTAGCAGTGCGATTTGGCAATGTGTTAGGGAGTAATGGAAGCGTTATACCGCTTTTCAAGAAACAGATTGCAGAAGGCGGTCCTGTGACTGTCACAGATAAAGATATTATTCGGTACTTTATGACAATTCCGGAAGCGGTAGCCTTAGTGCTTCAGGCATCCTACTATGCAGAAGGCGGAGAAATCTTCGTGCTGGATATGGGAGATCCGGTCAGAATCGACGACATGGCGAGAAACCTGATACGGTTGTCGGGGTATGAGCCTGATATCGATATACCGATTGTATATACCGGTTTAAGACCCGGCGAAAAGCTGTATGAGGAGTTGCTTATGGATGAAGAAGGGCTTCAGGATACGGCGAATGAGATGATTCATATCGGGCATCCTATAGAGATGGATGACGAGTGGTTTGAAGAAAAGTTAAAGCTGCTTGATAAGGTTAGCAGACAGGATTCAGCCAGAATTAAAGAGATTGTGGCGGAGATTGTGCCCACTTATCATTTTAAAAAGTAAGTTATTATCTAATATACAAAATCTTAAAGTTTCAAATCGTCGCCTTGCCGCGTTTGGAAAGTTGGGATGTTATGATTGAAGTTAAAATCTGCCCAAGAAAGACAGAATGGCGAAGCATACCCTTTTTTAGGAGTAAAAGCAAGAAGATGTCTTTGAGGGGCAGTTTTTATTTTACCCGAAATTTGAAATGCCATTTTGATGGGAAAAGATTTTAAAACGAGATATACACTTTTAGCGGGATACTTTTGCTGAAATTGGAAAATCCTAATGTATGGGAATTTCGGGCTATGATTAGATAATTTGATATAATAAAAAGAGGAATAGGATTTAGGTATGATTAGATATGGTTAGATTGAATCGAAATCTAGTCATATCTAATTGTATGTAAATAAGGCAAGGGATAACGGCAATGCCATTGGGCGTCGTCGATAATAGAATAGGAGAATTGCCATGTGGTATGTCGTGCAGGTGCGCACAGGCACAGAAGAGAGTATCCGGATACAGTGTGAGAAACACATGTCCGGAGAAGCGCTGGAGCGTTGCTTTATCCCTTATTATGAAGAATCGAAACGTATCCGTGGAAGATGGACTACTTTGGAAAAAGTCCTGTTTCCTGGGTACGTTTTTATGGTTTCGGAAAAACTGGAAAGGCTATATGATCAACTTCATGGAGTTGTTGGGCTTACGAAGCTGATTGGAACCGGACGGGAAATTGTTCCGCTCAGGGAAGAAGAGATTGCATTTATGCAGGGGATTGGTGGAGAAAAGCAAGTTGTAGAAATGTCGGAAGGCGTGATTGAGCAGTCTTGTGTGAGAATTACTTCGGGACCGTTGGTAGGTATGGAAGGGATGATTAGGAAGATTGACAGGCATAAGAGGAAGGCGTGGTTGGAAGTTCCGATGTTTGGGAGAATACAAATGGTGCAGGTGGGGGTGGAGATTGTGGCGAAGGTGTAGCGGCGGATAAAGTTGTTGATATGCATTTAGGGAAATAGTATAATAAATGCAAAAGACAGCAAAAGGGGACGTAGTATATGGGAATATATGTGAATCCAGGGAATGAGAACTTCCGTATGGTTGTTGGGTCTAAAATCTACGTAGATAAGACTGGTCTGATTGAATATACGAATGATGTAATCGGAACTGAGCAGAGATGGGTTTGTGTGAGCAGACCGAGAAGATTCGGAAAATCGATAGCGGCGGAGATGATAGCAGCATATTATGGCAAAGGTTGTGATTCTGGCAGATTATTCCAGCCGTACGTTGTTGCCAGAGTTGAAAGTTATGAAAAGTATTTGAATCAATATGATGTGATTCATTTAGATATTACCAATTTCCGAAGAATAGGAGATGATTTTGAGGATATGCTCCGTAGGCTCAATAAAGAAGTGATTGGTGAACTACAGGATGCATATCCGGGAATATTGAAAGCTGATGAAGATAATCTGCCGCATGCATTGGCTTGTCTCAATGAATCAGCAAAGGCAGAATTTGTAATAATTATTGACGAATGGGATGCTGTTTTTAGAGAGGACAAAAATGATTTAACTGCACAGAAAGAATATATAGAGTTATTGAGAGGATTATTTAAAAGTTCGGCATCAAAAAGATTTGTAAAGCTGGCATATATAACGGGGATTCTTCCCGTGAAAAAGTATGGTACGGAGTCTGCGTTAAATAATTTCTATGAGTTTACGATGATAAATCCGAAAAACCTGTCAAAATATGTAGGGTTTACAGAGGATGAAGTGAGGGAACTCTGCAAAAAGTATGGTATGGATTATGATGAAATGAAGAAGTGGTATGACGGATATTCGTTTCGCAGGATTAAGCATATCTATAATCCGAATTCTGTGGTTCAGGCGTTATTAATGCAGGATTACGATAGTTATTGGAGTAAGACGGAGACATACGAATCGTTGAAGGAATATATCAGCATGAACTTTGACGGTCTTAAAGATGCTGTTGTCAGGATGCTTGCGGGAGGACGGTGTAAGGTCAATACAGATAGTTTTGAGAATGATATGACATGCTTTAAAAACCGGGACGATGTGTTGACAGCGTTGATCCATCTGGGATATCTTGGGTATGACAGGGATAAGAGGGAGGCGTATATACCGAATGAAGAGATACGGAGTGCGTTTTCAAATGCAATTCTAAAGAGTGACTGGAGTCCTGTGGTGCGGGCGATTCAATCGTCGGAGCGTCTTCTTGAGGCGACTTGGAGAATGGATTGTGAAGCTGTGGCGAAAGGAATAAGCGATGTACATAAGGAGAATACCTCTATTTTAGCCTATAATGACGAGAATGCTATGGGGTGTGTGATTGCGCTGGCATATTATAATGCGGTGAATGATTATACGTTGGTCAGGGAGATGCCGACAGGAAAGGGGTATGCGGATGTTGTGTTCCTTCCAAGAAGGGGGACGGACAGACCGACTCTGATCGTGGAATTGAAGTATGGGAAATCGGCGGGGGAGGCGATTGAGCAGATAAAGAAGAGGAATTATGCGGATGGACTTAAAGGGTGTGGAGGGAAGGTATTGTTGGTTGGGGTGAATTACGATAGGGAGACGAAAGAGCATGAGTGTTTGATTGAGGAGTGGGAGAGATAAGTGGTGTAGTAATATTGGATGAGGAATGGGAGCCTTGAGGGAGGCTCTTATTTTTGTGCGAAAATAATGGATGAATAGAAAATCTTGCTGATAAGTATATGGATGAGGGAGTGTGTGGATGATGCCTAATAAATATGTATTAGATTCAAGGTTTAAAGGAATTAGTCCTTTTGAAGATAAGATATGGTTAGCTTCACCAACTATGCATGGGGAAGAACAAAAGTGGGTGGTTGAGGCAATACAAACAAATTGGGTATCTACAATAGGTCCCAATATAGATGCAGTCGAAAAACTTACTGCAGAAAAAATAGGAAGAAAATATTGTGTTGCCTTATCATCAGGAACGGCAGCGCTTCATCTTGCCATGAAGGTGACAGGAGAAAAATTGTACGGTCAACCGAAAGTGGGACATGGTGTGCTGGAAGGCCGTAAAGTTTTTTGCTCAGATATGACGTTTGACGCAACTGTAAATCCTGTGGCATACGAAGGCGGGGAGGCAGTTTTCATTGACACGGAATATGATACATGGAATATGGATCCGGCGGCCTTGGAAAAAGCATTTGAAATATATCCGGAAGTTCAGCTTGTTATAGTGGCACATTTATATGGAACACCAGCGAAACTGGATGAAATTAAGAGGATATGTGATGCGAATAATGCGCTTATTGTAGAGGATGCGGCAGAGTCCTTTGGAGCTACATATAAGGGAGTGCAAACAGGTGGATTTGGAGATTGTGCGGTACTATCTGCAAATGGAAATAAGACAATTACTGGTTCATCAGGTGGAATGTTTTTAACTAATAGTTCAGAAGATGCAAAAAGGGTCAGAAAATGGTCAACACAAAGTCGGGAGAATGCGCCATGGTATCAGCATGAAGAACTAGGTTATAACTATCGCATGAGCAATATTATAGCAGGAATTTTGCGAGGGCAGATTCCGTATTTGGAAGAACATATTGCACAGAAAAGAGCCATATATGAACGTTATAGAGATGGGTTGAAAGGATTACCAGTTAAAATGAATCCTTTCATCACAAATATTATGCAGCCCAATTTCTGGTTATCTTGTTTGACTATTGATGAAAATAGTATGTGTAGGCAAGTTAGGGGAGATCATGATGTTTTATATGTGACAGAGCAGAATAAAAGTTGCCCGACGGAGATTCTGGATGTCCTGTGTGCAATGAATGCAGAAGGAAGACCAATCTGGAAACCTATGCATATGCAGCCGATTTATAGAATGAATGGGTTTGTGACACGCGAAGGTATCGCACGCGCAAAGACAAACGCATATATGGAAGATAAGTTACTTGATGTAGGCATGGATATTTTTCAAAGAGGGCTTTGTCTGCCTAGCGATAATAAAATGACAGAAAAGCAGCAGAATAAAATTGTGGAAATAATACGAAGATGTTTTCTTTGAGAAAAAGATTGACCTGTTTAAGGAGAGCAAAGAATGGGAGCGGAAGTGATTATTATTGGCGCCAGCGGTCATGGTCATGTCGTTGCTGATATTGTGAAAGCCTCTAATAATAAAGTAATCGGATTTTTAGATGACAATGTTGAATTAGATACTTTAGGCACGATCAGTGACTATAAAAAATTCCCAAATGCTGAATTTATAATTGCAAATGGAGACTCTTTGATAAGGAAAAAAATAGCAGATAGACTAAAAGTGAAATGGCACACGGCAATACACCCAAGCGCAGTAATATCACCATCAGCTCATCTTCAAGAAGGAACGGTTGTAATGGCAAACGCTGTAGTAAATGCAAGGGCAAAGGTGGGAAAACACTGCATTATTAATAGTAGTGCAGTTATCGAACATGATAACCAAATAGGAGATTTTTGCCATATTAGCGTTGGGGGAAAAGTAGGAGGAAGTGTGTCTATTGAAGAACATGTATGGGTAGGTATTGGAGCTGTTATAAGTAATAATATTCATATATGCAGTGGGTGTATCATTGGCGCAGGTGCAGTGGTTGTTAAAGATATAAGAGAAAACGGGACATATATTGGTGTACCTGCAAAGTTATCAAAAGGTGTGAAATAATGTATCGTATATTTTTGAAAAGATTGATGGATATTATTCTATCGTTAATT
>OFFZ01000507.1_pt1 | contig 23308 bp, 31 predicted proteins | sample 1521631 | NCBI WGS metagenome assembly OFFZ01 (sample SAMEA3504102, study PRJEB24116) | mouse gut metagenome | biome: mouse gut; feature: mouse-associated habitat; material: faeces | place: Denmark | collected 2011 | reverse complement strand
GTCGTGCCCGCGCACATAGCGCATGTCCGTACCGGGGTGATTCTCATCGGGGCAGGGCCAGATCAGACCGGACTCCCTGCGCAGTCGTTCGCGGGTCATTCCCCAGAAATCATAGGTGGTTCCCCTGGCGACCATGCGCCACTCGTTCCAGACGTCCTCGGCATTGCGGAAGTTCACAAATTCGGGCGGCAGGCCGGCGCGTCTTGCAAACTCCACCAGCGTGTTCACCGTGGGGCGGCACTGAGCGGGCGGTTCCACCGCCTTTTCCGTCAGGGAGTAGCGCCGTTCGCCGCAGCCGTACACGCCGTCTCTTTCGCACCAGAAGGCGGGGGCAAGGACGAGATCCGCATATCGCAGCGTAATCGCGTCGGGAAATGCCTCAATACTGACAATGAAAGATTCGGGGTGTGAAAGGCATTTTTCGATTTTGTTCAGGTTGGGCAGTGTCTGTGCGGGGTTGGTTTCACAGATGATCATGCACTTGATGTCGCCGCGTCCCAATGCCTCGAACATGGCCATGGTATGCGGGCCCGGCTTGCCGCTGATGCGCCCTTCGGGCAGTCCCCACAGTTTTTCCATTTCCGCCCGGTGCTTCGGATTGGCCACCGCACGCCCGGCGGCAAGGGCTGGGTGGCCGGGCGGTATTTCCTCACCCTGTCAGAGCAGGACTTGAGGGCGCTGGCCCCGGCGCTCATTGAGAAAAAGCTGGAGGCGCTTTTGCGGGAGGTGTTCCGTGTCTGAAATCAGTTTTAACAGCATTTTTGACGGCGTGAGCCTTGCGGTCCACGCCGCTTTTCCTGCCCCCGTTCAGGTCCACGGCGGTGAGGTCAAGCAGGGGCTCAAGCCTGGTGACTTCAATGTCACGATGCCCACCGCCAGCCACGCCCAGGAGGTGGGGTCCCGCTACCGGCGGAGCCCCACGCTGGACGTGATTTATTACCCCAAGCGGGGCAATGCGGAGTGCTACGCCGTGGCGGACCGGCTCACGGCGGTCCTGGGGAGCATCACCACCCCGGAGGGGGATGTGGTGCACGCTACAAGCTGCGAGTGGACCATCACCGGCGGGGTGCTCCATGTGCTTGTCACCTATGACCATTTTGTCCGTGTTCCCCAGGAGCACATCATGATGGAAACCCTAAAAATCGAACAGGAGGGATGACCCTATGGCGAAAAATGAAACTGCGGCGGCTCCGGCCAAGACCGTGCCGGAGGCCGTCTACACCAGGGAGCAGGTCATGAGCTCCCAGCGCTATGCCAACCGGCGGGACCTGGTGAGCGTCCTGCTGGAGAGCGGCAAGTCCTACACCTTGGCTGAGGTGGATGCGCTCATCAACAAATTCATGAAAGGAGCGGTGAAATAATGGCACTGGGAGGCGGCACCTGGCTGGTCCAGAACAAGGTCCTGCCGGGCAGCTATATCAACTTTTCCAGCGTTGCAAAGGCCTCCGCCACACTGTCCGACCGTGGATATGCGGCGGCCCCCTTTGTCCTGAGCTGGGGCCCGGAAAATGAGGTTTTCGCTGTTACCTCCGGGGAATTTCAGAAAAACAGCAAGGCCATTTTCGGTTACTCCTATGACCACCCCAAGATGCTGGCCCTGCGGGAGATTTTCCTACACGCCACCACCGTCTACTGCTACCGGCTGGGGCTGGGAGCCAAAAAGGCGGCCTGTGCGCTGGCCACCGCCAAGTACCCCGGCGTCCGGGGCAATGACCTCTCCATCGTCATTGCGGTCAACGTGGATGACCCGGATGCCTTTGACGTTGGCACCTATCTGGATGGCATCCAGGTGGACCTCCAGACGGTGACCAAGGCGGAGGATCTGACCGGCAATGACTATGTGGACTTCAAGAAAGACCTCACGCTGGAGGCTACGGCGGGGGCACCCCTGACCGGCGGGGAGGACGTGGCGAACATCACCGGGGACAGCCACCAGGCATTTTTGGACAAGATTGAGGCCTATGCCTTTAACGCCATGTGCTGCCCGGCGGCTGACCCCATCATCGTCAAGCTCTACGCCGCCTACTGCCAGCGGGTCCGGGATGAGGTGGGCGCAAAATTCCAACTCATTGCGTGGAAACCCTCCACGGTGGACTATGAGGGCGTCATCGGCGTGTGGAACAGCGCCACCCACCCCTCCATGGACGTGGATGAGCACGCCGTGGTCTACTGGGCCACCGGGGCCCACGCTGGTGTGGCCGTCAACAAGTCCCTGACCAATGCCAAGTATGACGGGGAGCTTACCCTGGACACGGACTATAAGCAGGCGGAGCTCACGGCGGCCCTCAAGGCGGGCAAATTCATGTTCCACAACGTCAATGGCCTCACCCGTGTCCTGGAGGACATCAACACCCTGCTGACCCTCTCCGATACCAAGGGGGAGGTTTTCCAGAGCAATCAGACCATGCGGGTGTGTGACCAAATCGCCAATGACGTGGCGGTGCTGTTCAATGAGCGCTACCTGGGCACCGTGCCCAATGATGCCTCTGGGCGGTCCGCCCTGTGGGGTGACATCACCCACTACATCAAGCAGCTTGAGGACATCCGGGCGGTGGAGAACTTCGACCCGGACACCGTGAGCTGTGAGCAGGGTGACAAGAAAAAGGCCGTGCTGGTCACCGTCAACGGCCTCAACATCATCAACGCCATGGCCCAGCTCTACATGAGCGTGATTATCCAGTAAAGGAGGAGAACTAAATGCCTGACGGAGCTATGATGAACGCAAAGGACGCCGTAAGCGCCCACCGTGCGGAGTGCTTTGTCACGATTGACGGCAGACGCTACTCCATGCTGATGGCCAAGGACTTTGAGGGCAAGGCCCAGGTCAACACCAAAGAGGTCCCCCGGCTGGGCAATATCGTCATCGGCCACAAGGCTGACACGGTGGTCCTGGCCTTTTCCATGACCATCTACAAGTGCACAGAGATTTTCGATGACGTGATTGAACGGTTTATCCGCACCGGCGTGATGCCCACTTTCACCATCCAGACCTCCAACGATGACCAGGCCAGCAGCGTGGGCCGGAGCACGAAAATCTATAATGATTGCGTGCTGGACGGGGACGTGCTGCTGTCCATGTTCAACGCTGAGGGCGACTTTATCGAACAGTCCATTGAGGGCTTTTGCGATAGCTTTAGCCGTCCTGAGAAATACACCAACCCGTCCTATATGTGATAGGGCGGCATGACTACAAGGAGGAAAACACCATGAGTAAGAGCCTGTCCGCATTTATGCGCCCCAATGTGGCGGAAATCAAAAACGCCAGTTTTGCCCCCTCCCCCCGCTTTGTGGGGGAGGACGGCAAGCCGGTGGAGTGGGAAATCCGCTGCATCTCCGCCGATGAGTATGCCAAAATCCGCTCCTCCTGCATCCGGCAGGTCCCCGTGATTGGCAAAAAGGGCCAGTACACCCAGCAGCTTGACACCTATGCTTTCCAGGCCAAGGTGGCGGCGGCGTGCACCGTGTTCCCGGACCTCAAGGACGCCGCCCTCCAGGATAGCTGGGGCGTGACCAAGCCGGAGGACCTGGTGGGCGCTATGCTCATCGGCGGTGAGTTTGATGACTACATCACGGCGGTCTTTGAGACAAACGGCTTTAAGGCTGAGGATGAGCTGGTGGACGAGGCAAAAAACTGATTTTGGACGGTGACCCGGAGGCCAACTTTGCCCATTTCTGTCTGCAAAAGTTTGGCTGGGAACCGTCCAAATTCATGAACTTGCCTGTGAAAGAGCGGGCCTTTGTCATTGCCTCCATCAAGACCCGCATTGAGGCCGAAAAGAAAAAAGAGGCGGAGCTGAAAGCAAAGGCCCGCAAGAAGGGAAAACGGTGACAGTATGGAAGTACGCATTTACGGAACGCCCAAAGAGCTGGCCGCTCTTGTGCAGGGGCTACGGCCAAGAATTGTATCTATGGCGGAGTGGGCTGAGGAAATGGCCCAAAAGTATGATATCTTCAATCAGGCAGATGCTGGAGAGCCGGACAGCAACGCTCCATCTTCTGAATGATTGAGCGAAGCGTCTTTTTCTCACCGGGGCCACCGCTGACACCGGCGGCCCTGGCATCGTTCAGAGCTTTTAATTGCTTTTTGCACTCCCCATAGATGTAAATAATTTCAACCTGGGAAAATCCAAAATCCATTGTAATCACCTCCTGCTGAGAGCATACCATATTTTCGGCGGGAGGCGCAAGTGAAGTTATAACATCTTTTGGGCTCTGATACTTGACAACGTGAACCATATTAGCCTAAAATGGTAGTATCACCGCCAAGGAGGTATGCCATTATGGGTGCAAAAAACAGGGTCATTGCTGGTGACTATATGGGGAAACCTGTGACTGGTGTGGCCGGGATTGTACAAATTTGCATTGATTTCAAAACCTTTATATCGTTAAACAAGTTTGAGGTGGACTCCTATGATGTCATTACGGAGGACACCCGCAAGAGCGCCGCCAGCGGCGTGGCCCGTGGGGCTGTTGGCGTTGCTCTACTGGGGCCTGTTGGTATGCTGGCGGGCCTGTCCGCAAAAAATAAAAGCATTGTTACCCTTGCCGTTCGCTTTAAGGACGGGAAAAACAGCTTGCTTGAGGTGGACGAAAAAATGTACAAAAAATTTGTTAAGTCCATGTTTTAGACAAGCTCAGAACTATAGCCGCCCTCCCACAAAGCGGGGAGGGCGGCACTTTTACGCCCGGAGGGAGGTGGAACTGTGGCAACGATTAAATCACAAATGGCACTTAATGATGGCATGAGCATTGTGCTCAAGCACATTATCAAAAATATGCAAACTCTCAACGGCAGTTTTATTGCCATGCAGCAGTCTTGCGATGAGGCTGTGCATATCAAAAATTTTGAGGCCGCCAGTGCATCATTGAGTGAGCAAATTGCGCTTGCGGAGCGGTTGACTAATGGATACGGAGAGGCCACCGAAATGGAGGAACGGCTTAACCAAAATATTCAAACAGGGACAGCAGCAGCTAACGGAATGTTAAGCTCTGTGAAAAAATTAGTGTCAGCGTTTGGCATAGCTACGGGTGTGAAAAAGGCCATAGACCTGTCCGACCAAATGTCCAGCACACGGGCTCGGCTTTCTCTCATTGCGGATGACAGCCAGGCCGCCAGCGTTGCGGACGGAATAATGGAAAAAACTGCCGGGGTACAGAACATGGGCATCAATGTCACTGTGGACGATGGCGGCAGCGTGGAGGCCCTGGAGGCCAAAATCATGGCCTCCGCCCAGCGCTCCCGTGCGGCCTACTTGGACACTGCCAGCGCCATTGCCAGCATGGGGGCCAACGCCGGGGCGGCCTTTTCCGGCAATGATGAACTCATCGCCTTTATGGAACAGGTCAATAAGCAGTTTGTCATCGGCGGGGCCAGCGCACAAGGCCAGAGCGCCGCCATGCTCCAGCTCACCCAGGCTATGGCCGCCGGGGCCCTGCGGGGCGAGGAGCTAAACTCCATTCTGGAGAACGCCCCCGGAATTGCCAGGGCTATTGAGAGCTATATGGGCATCGCTGAGGGCAGCATCAAGCAATACGCACAGGAGGGTGCTGTTACCGCTGAGGTTGTCAAAAACGCCCTTTTTGCGGCGGCGGACGAAACCAACGCCAAATTTGAGAGTATGCCCATGACCTGGGGGCAGATATGGACCTCCATGCAAAACCGGGCGCTCACGGCCCTGGACCCCGTTCTTTCCAAAGTAAACCATTTCGCAAACAGTAAGGCCTTGCAGACTTTCTCTAACGGTGCTATTACTGCTTTCGGGGTGCTGGCCGCCGTGGCTGGAGCTGTCATTGCCCTTTTGATAAACGGGGCCACCTTTATTGCAGATAACTGGAGCTGGATAGCTCCCATTGTTACGGGAGCCGCCGTAGCGATGGGGCTTTACTGGGCCGCTACTGAGGGCGTGACAATCGCTCAAGGGATTGCAGCCGGAGTGGCGGCAGCCTATCATGCGGTGGTGAATTTTCTTTCCATCGGTTTTGGCATCTTGACAGGCAACACAGCGGCGGCCTCCGCTGCGGTGTTTACATTTAATTCCGCTCTGATGGCATGCCCCATCACCTGGATTGTCATAGCTGTCATTGCCCTTATCGCTGTATTCTATGCGGCTGTGGCGGCGGTCAACCATTTTGCGGGGACATCCCTGTCCGCTACCGGGATTATCTGCGGGGCCTTTGCCGTGGCGGGTGCTTTTATCCTCAACCTTATTCTGGGTGTGGTCAATTTCGTTATCAGCATCGGCGTGGAAATTTACAACCTGATTGCCACTTTCGCCAACTTCTTTGCAAACGTGTTCAACGACCCCGTGGGGGCAATCATCAACCTGTTTGCGGGGATGTTTGACTTTATTCTGGGTGTCGTTCAGAGCGCTGCATCCCTCATTGATACTGTGCTGGGCACCGATATGTCCGGCGCTGTGGCCGGTTTTCGCAATACTGTGGCCACAAAGGTGGAGGAAATCGTGGGGGAACAGGTTGAGGTGATGCAAAAGCTGGACGCCTCCGATTATCAAATCCAGCGGATATAAGAAGATATTCTTAACCACCCTATAGCTGTCGATAAGTTTCTAAACAGCCCTATTTTGTGGGCAGCTTTACGGTTTTGGTTGAGAAAAGATTTTATTTTTCTGTTTCGTTCTACATCGTCCTGAGAAATCAGGCTGAAATGGTGTAAATTTTGGTGTAGATTCAACCAATTTTAATCTTGCCTTCAAGGTTAGCAAAGCACTTTTTCTTCTGCTCCATAGTGGCTTCGTTGTATACATCCATCGTAGTAGAAATATTGGCGTGACCCATGATTTCTTGAATGATCTTCAGATTAGTTTCGTTTTCGCAAATACGTGTGCAGAATGTATGACGTAAATTGTGGACTGAAAAATGCGGGAGTAAAATAGGCTCTCGCCTTTCTTTTTTCGCCCGGTCAACTTCCATAGTATTATAGGCATTGATGATCCGCTTGAGAGTTTGATTGATACTGGTAGGATGGTGGATAGTTCCCCGGTTGCCAACGAATACAAAACCAGAGTAACCATCAATTTCTTGCTGACTAAATCCGTTCTGCATCTGTCTAAGACGTTCATCCAGCAAGGCACGTTTTACTTCTTTGAACATTGGAATGTCTCTTGTGCCAGCATCGGTTTTAGGAGTAGATACATAAAATCTACGTCCTTTACCTTTCTCAACTTCGGTATAAGAAATACTGTGATTGATAGAGATAATATTTTCTTGAAAGTCACAGTCCTCCCACCGTAAGCCGATAGCCTCACCTATACGACAACCAGTTCCAAGTAAAAATGTGATCAGGCCAAGCCATTTGTGATATACGGACGAGTTGCGAAGGAAATCGACAAATGCTTCTTGCTGCTGTTCTGTCAATGCGTGACGTTTATCCTGTCCCCATCCATTCTGCTTTTTGAGTTCCGCATAAACTTGATAAGCTGGATTAGACCTAATATATCCATCACGTACTGCCAGAGTAAAGATTGGATGTAAAATGGTATTGACAGCATGGATTGTGTTGGGTTTCATTTCTTTGTCAAAGTACAGAGAAAGGTAGAACTGCTTAATATCACTGTACTTGATTGAACCGATTGGACGAAAGCCAAGTTCGTTTCTGATCCAGTTGTCATAAGTGTTTGCATAGGTAAATCTTGTAGAAGGTTTCAGTTCTTTTTTCATGCTCATGTACTTTTCATAGAAGTCATTGAGCGTTTTCTTGTTGGCTACAAAACTTTGAATTCCATCATCCGTATCACGTGTAAGTTGTTTTTCAATCTCTCGTAAGGGTTCACAAGCCCGTTTATGTGGCGGCAACTTATCAGTTTCTACAAGTCGCCAACTATAAATTGTACGTCTAACACCTCCTGCATCGTTAAAGCGATACATATACATTCCGTCAGATCGTTGAGTTTCACCATTCCTTAAAACTCTGCCTTTTGAATCACGCCGTTTTGTTTCAGTTCTTTTTTCGGACATTGTACACTCCTTCCTTATCCGAAAAAGACCCTGATGTGGTTGCTTTAATTATACCACATCGAGAGTCTTGATTCAAGGCAAATTACAAGATATTTAACTTATCAATGTAGTTTTCAAATTTCTTGCGTTTAATTTGCGCTCTCGTTCCATTCCACAAAATGAAATCTGCATCTTTGTTTTCGGAAACGATTTTGTATAATTTGTCTCTGCCAATTCTGAAATAAGCTGCCGCTTCATCAATCGACAAAGTGTATTTCTCCCAAAATGGGATTTGGCGTGATAATGCTACTGCTTCATCTATAATCAATCACCTCTTTGCAATCCATTCTCATCAATCATGTTGCGGTAAATCCACCTTTATTCCCAAGTTCAGATTCAGATTGTAACCAAATGTGATCACTTGCATATCTTTCAGTATAAGTTTCTGGAGGAACAGGTTTTCTTAACCACCAAGGATTATTTATATGGACTTCTTTATATTTCTTTCACATTCGTTTCAATTCGATTTCTTTGAATTTATAAGCAAAACATATTGCACCAATCCAAAGCAAACCAATAATATCATCAACAATTCTTGGTTGAACTTCTCCATAGATTAGCAATTCAAGTAATTGCCAGCAGATGCCTATAGCAACAACAATACTAATAAGCCATATGCAAAATTTGTGATTTGTTTTCATTATGCCTCCTGATATTCCCAGCCACGATTTTCAATCCATCTCTGTGCCTTTTCCTTTAGATCATAAGCATCAAAGAAAAATTCTTGAACAAGGATCATACGTGGAGTTTTGTATAAGATTCTTGTATTTGAAATAATTTCATTTACGTCCAACGTACCTTTAAACTTATTTGTAGTCGCCGTTATACCATTCTTTCCAATACGTACAGAGGTAATGGCTGCTGTCACTAATTCAAAGCCATTGTTGGTCTTTCTCAGGTAACATATTTCTTTGCCAACTTGAATCATATGATACTCATTTAATTCTTCGAGCCATTTAACAAGTTGTTCATGTTCAGCAATACACTCTAAGCAAGTTCCATCACATTTCATGTGATCAATAGATTCATAGCAATGCTGGATTGCATCTTCAAGCGTCATACCTTACCTTCTTTCTGTTCCTATATTTTGCATATCGTTCAGCAAATCCTTTTTCAAACTGTCTAATTTGACCATCGAATAGAAAGCACTTATACCACGGCAACTTATCTTCTTCATGATCAGAAAAATCATAATCATGCACTCCATCAGTCCACATAAAATGGCACATTTGAAATTTGCCATTATGAAATCTTGGCTTGCAGAAATATATTTTTACATTGGAGCCGCCAAAGAGTTTTGCTTTAGCGGCCTCAATGAAACAGTTTGACTTATATATGTCTGTTATGTACTGAAAATTACTCATGCTGATGTTGAACCAATCCCGCCAGTTCGGATAGCAGTAGCATCATCATTGTCTGTAACGTCATATCCCATAATAATGCCTTGTGCAAAAGCATCTCCAACATTGACTTCAAGTGTTTTGCCCGTCTTACTGTCGTTGGTGATCTTAATGAAAATATGACCCTCATTGCTTTCATTGTTATAGTAGTCACCGTCTACCACACCAACAGTATTGTCAAGTTGCATCCGATATTTAAATCCATAACTACTGCGGGGATAGAGCATGAGAACTCTGCCGTGGCTTAATTGAGCCTTAACAAATGTAGGAACTTTAATAGTTTGTCCCGGCTTTAGCTTAAAAGAAATGGGAGAAAAGAAATCATACCCAGCACTCCGCACTGTGGCTCTATGTGGAAGTTTAATATTCTCATAGAGCGCAACACAAATTACACCATTTTTGGTACTACAATCGCTTGCCACTACCTTATTGTATTCTGTTTCAGATACACATTCAAACTTATTCATATAGCCCTCCAAATGTGATATTTTTCATATGCTCTAAGAATGTGTTGCATGAGCATTGCTCTTGTCAAAAGGCCAACACCGCCCGGAACAGGAGTAATCAAGATATTCTTTGTGTTGGTTTTATCAATGAATATATCTCCGCATAATCCACTTTCAGTACGGTTAATACCAACATCAATAACTACTGCTCCCTTTTTAAAAAGGTTGCTGCTTATGAAATTTGGTTTACCAACTGCACTTACAAAAATGTCTGCTTTCTTGGCAAGTTCCTCAAGTTGTTTGCGATCCGTAAAAGAATGGCATAAACATACTGTAGCATTTGCATCCGTCATAAGACGTGCCATAGGCTTACCAACAATATTGCTTCTACCAGCAATGACACACAATGCACCTTCAGTAGATACACCAATTTCATTAAGCATCTGCATGATACCGTCAGGCGTACAAGAGGCGAAGGGAGAATCAGTTAAGAATCCATCTACATCTTTATCAGGATTCATATGATCTTTAAAATCATCCATTGTCAGGCCAAAGGGTAAAGGCAACTGGAGAATAACGCCATCTGCTTCCATGCTGTATTTCAGTTCTTCAAGTTTCATGCTGACCTCATGATATACCTGTTCACGTGTCGTAGCTGGAATATGAATGTGTACACACTCAAATCCAACCTCTTGAGCATCCTTAATCTTGCCATTTATGTAGGCGGTTGATGCAGGATCATCACCAACTTGAAGTACATAAAATTTAGCTTTTATACCATGTGCTTTAATTTCATCTTTCCATTTCTGAGCAATAGACTTGCAATCAATATACTCCATTCAATCCTCCGCAGTTGTATTTATTGTTATATGCCATAGCTTCTACCGGGACATTTAAGCCTCTCCATAATATCTGCAATGAGAACTTTATACCCATCAAGACTACCATCATAGTGACGGCAAACGATACCATGCTTATTCAGGAACGCAAACAGGTCAGTCGCCAACTGGTCACTCTCGCTTTCTGTCTGGAAGCGTCCAACAGGATTGTAAGGTTTAACACGGTTGACAAACACATTCATTGAATCATAAGAGTTAAACACCTTAGTACAAAGGGTATCAAACTCATCACCAAGTACAGGATCGTTGGCATAGAAAGGTGACAGAATGATAGGGGAGTCAGTCACTACAACATCAACCTTATCCTGAAGGCGACTGATACGGAAATACTGTTTACCAAAGATATAGGCTTGATTCTGGAACACGGCCTTGCTCTCTTCCCAAACTTTATCCTTGGCAAATTCCGTAACCAGTTCTGCATTAATACCAGCCATCTTGAGTTGCGAGAAGATATATGCTGCACCAGTAGACTTTCCTGCTCCGGGCGCACCAAAGAGATTTACAACAAGCATTAGTTACCCCTCCCTAATTTTTACTTTTGGATTGTCTGTCATAGAATAATTTGCAATTACATCTTCTACATCATGACGAATATCCTCAACCAGTTCACTTTCTTCTGGATCAAGGTCATCTGTTTCAAATTGGACTTCAAGAATATATTTCAAGCATTGCCTCCATTCATGTCATTCCATAAAACTGTTTGATTGGCTTTTAAAGATTTTTGCACATCAATAATTCTTTGATTGCTTGAACCTATAAATTGCAATGTAATATCTCTTTTGTCAATTTTAAATTCGCCATCGACAATTACATTGCATAGCTGAACAATTTTTTGAATTAAACGTTCGTTGTCCGTTGTAGGAACATTAAAAGCAAAATCTTCAAAATTGTAACCCGTATATAACCAAATCTTTTTATATGGAAAAACAGATTTGAATTTGAGAATTACATTAAAAGTTAATTCAGGATTTGCTAATGGATCACCACCTGAAAGTGTTAATCTGCTGGCATATGGAACATCATAGTAGTATTGAATTAGTTGATCTAATACTGAATCAGTGAATTTCATGCCACCATCCTTACTCCACGTTTGGGGATTTTGGCACTCTGGACATTGGTGGGGACAGCCTTGAGTAAAAAATACTGCCCCCAAGCCAATACCATTTGCTACATCGTCATATTCAATACCAGCGTATCTTAAATTAAGATTCATCTGATCCGTCATGATTAATTTGTGGAGTATATTTGCTGTGCTGCTCACGTTCAAGCACTTCACGCTGTTTGCCATCATTGAAATTACGATAGTCTGTCGTAAGATACCCTGTCACACGGCGAAGCTGCTGAATGTTTTCGCTGCCACACTGAGGACACCTATCATTGAACTCACCCTGATAGCCACAATTCAAACAACTATCAATAGGGAAGTTAAAGGCCAGATACGGAATATCAAGAACCTTGAACGCATAATCAATAATATCCTCAACGGCTTTTGTATTCTTTACGAATGTACTATCCAATTCAACATAAGTAATGCAACCGCCAGTAGGATACTTGCAGAACGGAGCCTCACATTCTAACTTCTGCTGGATAGACACCTTCTCCCAAACAGGAACATGATGAGAATTTGTCAGGTATTCGTGTGATGTAACATCTTCAATAACGCCATACTGATCACGGAGTCCCATCAATGCTGTGCGGCAAAGACCCTCGGCAGGAGTAGCATAACAAGAGAAGTTCAGATTATTGCGCTCCGATGCTTCAGCAGCGTATTCATTGATACGCTTGACAACAGATAAGGCAAAAGCATGAACGTCTGCGTCATGAACATGATTCTTACCAAAAAGTGCTTGACACATTTCAGCAATACCAATATATCCAATCGCCAGTGTATTGTGTTTCAGCGCATTAAACACGTCCTTTTCACAATTCCTTGCATCCTGAATTGTATTGTTCTGATACATAAACGGCGCAGACTTAGGAGATTGCCGTATCATGATTTCAAAACGCTCCAAAAGTCCACGCTCTGTCAGCTTTAAGGTTTCTTCAAAAGCCTTCCAGAATCCATCCAAATCAGGCTTATCACGCTTGCCAAGACAGATGCCAAACTCAATACCCAATTTAGGAAGAATGATTGTGTTAGGAACGTTATTACCACGTCCCTGACGAATATAACCAAGACCATGACGGTCATACCCAATCAATGTGCGGCAACCCATCGTAGCAAAGTATGTATCAGGATTATTCTCATCCTCATGAGCCTGTGACCAGTCGCAGTTACACCAGTTAGGATAAATACGCTTACTCATAGATTTAAGAGCAAGCTGTTTGAGATCATAGTTTGGATCGCCAACATTAGCATTAGTTCCTTGCTTATACTGGAAAATACTAATGGGGAAGATACTTGTAAGGTGATGCCGTCCAATGCCGTCAATGCTGGCCTCCATGATCCACTTAGTTACCAACCGTCCCTCAAAACTGGTATCACGTCCAAGGTTGATGCTTGTAAAAGGAACCTGTGAACCCTGTCGAGATTCAAGTGTATTCAGATTATGATAAAGTCCTTGTGCTGCTTGTTTGCCCTCACGCTCCAACATATCCATAGCATACTGATAAACAGTTTCATTGAATGACTTCTTGAAATATGGATCATCAATAGACCGCTTACTGTTCTTCCACTGATCTAAAATCCAGTCTGCATCTTCTCTGCTATAATGATCCAAGTACACAATACCATCTGCAAAATGTTTATAAAAACTAAGTTTTACGAATGGTGCAAGATCAAGGTCGGTATGAATACTACCAACACCGCCAAACTGTACTTGACTTTGACACTGGAACGCTACAGCATACAACTGACAAGCTGTGCTAAAAGAGGAAGGCGGTCTTACATCGCCATTGCGTGTCCTAAAACCATAGGTAAAAATCTCTTGGAAGTTCAGATTAAGACAGTTATGAATACCATAGATTGCCTTTTCAAGATCGTGCTGATATACCAACATCTCCTTATGAGCATTGGCAACATCTTGAGACAGGCCATCAAAGTCCAGTGCGATCATTTTGCCAATATCGGCTGAAGCCTCTTTTTCACGTCCAGAGAATGAGGATTCATCGACATTCGCATTTGAGTGAAAATTGACTTTGGAATCAGCACGTACCATGATTTTCTTGACAAGATTGCTATTCCTATCACGGATTTTAGTTCTTTCATTTCGATACAAGATATATGCCTTTGCAATGTCTTTGCGATAACTAAGCATAAGTTGAATTTCAACCATATCTTGAATCTGCTCAACTGTCAAATTAATACCTTTATTTTTTGACTCAATACGATCAGCAATATCATATGCAAGTTGCTTTGTATCATCTGCCAAAGAGCCATCAACCTCTACAATCGCTTTGCAAATTGCATCACTAATTTTTGTTTTGTCAAACTCAACTTCTCTGCCATCACGCTTTATTACAGTCATTGAACCACCTCTTCATTCTAATTTTTCAGTTCAATCAGATACCGAATAGTACACTGATCTTCTTTATATACTATAATTTCATCGTTACGAAGCATACTTCCTTCGTGTGCGTGTAAACAATTTGCTCCTTTACAAACACGTTGCAGTTCATCGTAATTGAAATTATAATATTTACTATCAAATGAATGTATATCATAAGGCTTGCCATATGCTACATCCATAAGAGCCATAAAGCCTGAATTGGAATTTCCTTTCGCCCAATAGCTACCTGAAAGGCTCGTATAACCTAAAGACTTTCTTGCTTTAGGAGCGTAGTAAATTCCATAGCCAAACATCTTGCCAGTAATAACAGCATTGGTAGGTTTTAAGACTAAGCCGCTATTAATAATTGACCACCAATTCTCATTGCGACTCCCATGAAAAAGCAATTTGGTATTCTTGATATTATTATCTTTAATGAACTGATCGTATCGTTTCTGTGTTCTAAGATTTCTGACTTTCCATGCACGATAAAATTTATCAGAGCAAGAACCCAACGCAGTTTTGATGATTGCAATATCCTTGCTATCACATTCATCAAATTCAAGACCAAGTTGTTCAAGAATAGTACAATTTTGCTTTTTGACTTCTTCTGGAGTTTCATCAATAACTTGATGTTGAACAACCTGACCGCTCATAACATCAAGTAAGTTCTGTTCTTTATCAATGATACTTGCAAAATCATTCTCAGATGTTGCAAGAAACGATTTTACATTACTCATTTTACGTGGAATTGTAGTAAACAACTTTAATAGAACATCGTTGAATTCTGTAACATCTTTCACATCAAGCAAACTTGTTAGAATGTTTTGTGCTTCATCTACCATTGCTTGCGTAACCTTATTAGATGAAATAGTATAGTTATCACTAATGGCTTTTCGTGCCATACTTTGCAGACGTTCTACAATCTCAGCAATAGATTTATTCTCAATTTCCTTATACTTATTGCTTTGTTTTGACTTTTCTACTTGCACTAAATCTTCTGCTAAATCAGTTTGATCAACATATCCTTTTTTAATTTTCTCTTTGTACTTTGACTCCCATTGACTCATAGGATAAGTTCTGCGCTGCGGATTGCTGCCTACTCTACCGTATTCAGCAATCCATGTATCACCATTAGGAATTTGACGATAATACTTGTTATTGTTTGCAGACGCAGTAACCATGACTAAATATCGAGGCTTGTATTCTGTCATGGCAATTCCTCCTTACAAGCTACAAATCAAGATTTCAATATCAGTGTCCTCAAATACATCCTGAATGATTTCCTTGACTTTCTCCCAATCAAGTCTATCAAGACCAGAGCCGATTTTAGGCATTGCCAACTTTGTGATATTAAGGTTTTCACACTGATCTCTCATATCAATAATAGTATCAAGCAATATGTCATAATTAGGTCTATGATAATGTTTAGGCTTGGTAACAAGATTAAACACGTTATCTACCAATAGAGCCTTGCCTACATATCCATACTTTTCACCTGTTTCAAGAGGATAGTCCCTGAATAACTTAAAGCGCATATTGTAAACTTCATCGAACTGCTTTGCAATTCCGGCACCAAGAGAGAAGTCACCAGAGATACAATGAGCAAGATAATAACCCTGTGGGACAGCAAACAAATCTCCTGTCATTTCCATATAATTCATAATGTTCCTCCCAATTTGTTAAAGTAGAATTTTGCCAATCTCATTCCATCCATGAACTCGAATAAGGCCATTTTCTTCAGCATTAAAGTTTTTGTTATGAGGTTGACTCATTAAAATTCCCTTATAAACACCGCCATCAAAGTTGTGTACCCCATCATCAATCAACCAGTCACCATACACTAATTGCTTTCTTTCTGTAATAATGAATTGTGACCATTTGAGAAACGGATACATTTCAAGTATTCTTTCAATCTTTGTATCACAAGTTTGATAGTTGGTTGCTGTGATGATATACAATTCATCTCGCTTGTTAATTTCTTCAAGAACCTTATAACAGCCATCAATAGGATTGATTTCTTTCCAAAAATCCTTATTAAAAATCGGATCATAAACCTGTTCTTTTGTCAGTGATGGAAAGAATAGACTTACATTCCAATCAACAATCTCACTACTATGTACAGTAGTTCCATACATTCTATTGAGATATGTCACCCATGTCTGGCACAGATTCTCAATAGTATCATCTGCATCACACAGAATGATTCTCTTATCCCGCATTTAGACCTCCAATAGTCTTTAAAATTTCAGGGACTTTATTTCTTAGGTCTTGTAAACCGCCATCATTAACTACATAACAATCATACGTATAATCATCAAGAGCAGTTTCGGAAGGATGTGATAACTGCTGCGGTGTCAGGCCAGAGTCGTAGTTTGGACGATAGATACGTACAAGACTTGAATCAAAGTTCCCATTAAAGCACTCTACCTCATTAACAAACCTTGTATCAGGAATAAGAACATAGTCCCATTCATGGCTAAACATTGTCAGAATGTCTTTGATAAAGTTTGCCCAAAAATCTTCATTCTGTTTACGAACAATATCTGTACCTACATATTGTAAAAGAGTTCTACCAGCTTCGTCTTTATTGCCATCCCAATCAAAGAATTTCTCACAAACGTACTTAACCAAATCGCCATAATGTGCAATCAGTACACGATAACCCTCATCTTCAAGATGATCTTTTAACATTCCTGCAAGAGTATCCTTGCCATGTCGAGCCTTCCCGGAAATCAAAATTACTTTCATTTCATGCCCCCTTACAATTTTTACTTAGGCAATACATTAATTTGCTTTCAAAATCCATTCGTTCTTGATATGCTCTTTCTGGAGTATCAAATAGTCCAAGATTAAATTGCTTTCTATCAATTTTAATGTACGCCTTGTATTTACCGCTTCTCACATCAAATGAAACGCCTTTATATCCAGTTAATGAGTTCCTTGGAGGATTTCTGTTCAAAGAATTAATTTGACTATCAGCAATCCTCATGTTTGAACGGCGGCAATCAAGTTTGTTTCTATTGATGTGATCAATTACTGTTTCTTTTGTTGTTTGAGTAATGTGTTTATGTAACAAAACATCTTTGCCCGTTGATGGATTTTTACCTCTGGCATAGCCGTATTCTGTCTTTCTCCAAAATATTTTTTCTGCTATCTCTTTATCGCTTTTGGAAATAAGAGCGTAGTCACATACTCTATTGGTGCGGGGATAATACAATTCAATCTTGTAGTAATCCCCACACTCAATATATCTGTTACTCCGTCTTGGCATCTGTCACATACTTTTTGTACAGATCATCAAAGACAACAGGAATCATCGTCTTAAACGCCTTCAGGAGCATAATGGCAATCTCTCTCATCTGCGGATGTGCTGCGGGAGAACAACGCAAGTCAAAGAAATGCCTCCACTCCCTGATATTCATAGTGATGCAAATTTCAGTCTTGGTAGAGTTATTGAGAACGCTTCGAGCAATCTGGGGCGTAGCACCAAGCGAAATCATTTTGTTGTAGTGTTTCTCTGCATCCAAACAAGCCTCCACCCACTCATCATAGATTTGAGCCTGAATCGCAGCATCCAACTTGCTAACCTTTGGATCGAGATTCATACCACCACGAATGTCGATATATGTAATCTCATTACCGAATTTGTCCTTGGAATAATTGCAATACCGTGTAGACTCTTGAGCATAACTGGCAATGCGGTGACGTACTTCCTCATGGGAAACGCCTCGATCATTTGTCAGCCGAACAGTGATGTTGTAGTGTTCAATCACAGCCTCATGTCCACGATTGATAATGCCTTGTACAAAATTGACACAAGAATCATCAGTGATCTTATCCTCGCTCTTATAGCAAGTGCGGCCTACTGTCTCAAGAGTTTTCAAGATTTCAATACCATCAATAGGTGTAAGAATTTCAAATGCTGGGGAAACAATTTTCATAAATCAGCCTCCTATATAGTTGTATTTGTTGTTATTAAGATTCATTGTCAGCCTGATAGTCGGCAAAACAATACTCGCAAAGATACCCTCTCTTGCCACGATCATTAATCTTTCGCATGGTTCCGTGAGAACTCCCGCACTCCATACAACTGATCTTAACGACCTTTTTTGGCTCATCCATCTGCTCAGAGTTTTTACGCTTGGGATAATTATTGCGCTTCATTGTTGTTAGCTTCCTTTCTGTTTTTCATAAGATTTTGTAGAATAACAAAAATAATGATCTCCAATCTTTTCATAAAGCAAATCATTATATTGTTTCGTTGAAAAGAACAGTACGTTTGTATTCAAAACTGGATAAATCTCAGATAAAACTTCATCAACTACGTCATATTGAATTTGAGTTGGAGTAGTTGTTTCAATGTATTTTGCAGGAGAAAACTGATTCTTTTGATATATTACATCGTCAATCGTGTTAGGGAATTCATCACTCAATACTCTATTCAATACAACTTCTACAACCGCCTTTTGACTAAGATAAGATTGCCCTCTGGCCTCCAGATATACAAGTCGTGCAAGAGTTTCACGTTCGTTTTCTGTAATATGATTTGCTATTGTTGTATAAAAAGGTTCTATTACAGGAATAGTTGAATCAATATAAACTAACTGACATTTCTCACTTGATTGAATCGGTTGTATTTCTTCGGTCTTGTTTTCTTGAGTCGTTGTTAGACCCACCACAATAATGCCGAATATTAAAACTAAAAATGCGATTGTAATTGTTAAAACTTTTTTCATGTATCTCCTTTGTTCTCATAAGGTATTCCTAAATAATCCATTACTTCACGATAACCAAGACCACCTTCCTCACGACTTTTCATCACAAACTTATAAGTGTTTGGCTCAATATCAGCTAAACGCTGAATACGATTCGGCTCTTTCTCTAAATGGCATCCAAACAAACATAACTTACATCCTGTATTATGTTCTTTGGTAAACTCAAATTTACCATTTTCAAGTTGAACGATTTCGCCATATGGCGGTGCAATAGGAATATTGAAATCGTGTAGGTATTTTAATATATCCTGTCGAGTCCAAAATCCCATAGGAGTTGACTTACCGTGACCATCTTTAAAAGCATTGCAACCTGTTTTTAAGTAAGCATCTCGCCTCATTTGACTATCTTCAGCTAAAGTTCCATAAATAGGATTAGCTTTTACTTCCTTTTGAACAAGTTTAATTGGCTGCTTTTTAAGAATATCACAACAATGTTCGCTGATTGGAAATGGCGCATTAATTAGAAATCTCCATTTCTTTGGAATTGACCACGTTTTTGAGATGTTGTTATCTCTGGTATATCCAGAAAGTCTTAATACAATAGTCGCAGGACAGTTAATAGAGCGCAAATAGTTTGCTGTTTCAATTCCCTGATCAAGATACGGTTCAATATCGTCCTCATATTTCAAACCTCTCTCATCAAGAAATTCCTTTACGTCACGGATCATTCGAGCAACTTTCTTGCTTGCCACTGGATACCCTTCAGTTTTTACAACATCAAAGAAAGTAATCTTACTTCGTACAATATGTAAATCAATTTTTATATCATATTTGTTTTCAATATATTCGCAAAAGAATTTAACGTGTTTTGGCATAGACGCAAATTCGTTGCTTGTATTTGCATAAATAACAAGCAAGGGTTTATTACCATGCTGTTCACGATGCAATGACCAAAACTTTGCAAACATATCTAACAAAACTGAACTATCTGCCCCCCCCCCGAAAATGAGAGGGAAACATTATATTCAGTCTTTTGACAAAACTCAAGGAACTTTGCAGTTGTTACTTGCAGCTTTGTATTAAAGGGACGTGATTGCATTTTAATCAAGTCCTCATTGGTATAAGTGTATTCTCCCATTAAATTTTTCACCTTTCATGTTTACAAATTAAAAGAAGTGTGCTATAATTCAAATGCCATATTTTGAGATAAGGAGTGATCTATAATGGCAGAAGCCGAAAACAAACAGCGCAAGTTAGTTCGCCGCCCAGCAGAAGAACGTATTGCCGAGATTGACAAAAAGATTGCTGGACATAAGGACGCTATTCAAAAATTAGAGGCAAAGAAAAATGCAATCCTTAATCCAAAGCCACGTGCTTCTAAAGCCGCTGGCCTGAAAGCCCTTATTTCAAAGGCAAAAGATGCTGGAATGAGCAATGAAGAAATTGCTCAGAAATTAGGGATTTCACTTGACGAGCCTGAATCAACACCCGTTGCTGATACGGAGAAAAAGAAATAATTTACTTGATGGGGACGTGTGTGTTGGCGCACGTCCCCGCCTTTTACTTCATCATTCTTGATTTAATCCTCTGATCTTTATGTAAATCCCTGAGTAATTCATCCCTATATGCTTCTATATTTTTATAGCAAGACTTGCAACATACAATATATTCGTCTTTAACGGTGTTTGGGGTACGCTGCTTGGTGCTGAATTGAAACCAACGTCCACATATAGGGCAATATCCTAAGAGCCGATGTAAAATTTTCAACTAATCATCTCCATGAATTTTTGTTCTGTCAAAACCATTACGCCGAGTTGCTGCGCTTTTGCCATTTTTGATCCTGCTTTCTCGCCAGCAATGAGGTAATCTGTTTTCTTAGAAACCGAACCAGCAACCTTTGCTCCAAGTTCCTCCAACTTTTTAGTAATACCATCTCTGGTGAAGTTATGTAGTGTGCCAGTTGCAACAACAATTTTGTCTTTGAATGGATTACTTTTGACAACTGTAATCTCAGGCTTTGAAATCGTAATGTAGTCAAGAAGTTTTGCAAACAGAGCAACATTCAAAGAGTCCTCGAACCATTCTTTGATACTATTGGACATTACTTCTCCAAAATCATCAAGTACAGTCCAATCGAAATCATTTCCTACTAAATCTTCAAACCTTGCAATATCATATTCACAATACTTTGCAATGGCCTTAGATGCTGTCTTACCAACATTAGGAATACCCAAAGAAACAAGGAACTTATCAAATGAAACATTTCTTGATGCTTGAATAGCATCCCACAATTTTTCATAGGAACGTGTGCCAAAGCCATCCATTCGGACAATCTCATTTTTATACTGATCAAGACGATACAGGTCTGAAAAATCATTTAGCCATCCATTTGAGATAAAACGCTCCAATGTTGCTTCAGACAGTCCATCAATATTCATAGCTGGTTTACTTACAAAGTGTTCAAATGCACCTAATTTCTTTCCAGCACAATGAGGATTCTTACAATACAATGTTTCTGTATTGTTTACCTTCTCAACAACCAGACTATATCCGCACACAGGACAAACATGAGGATATTCCACACAAATATTGTCTGTTCTGTTCTCAGCAGAGAGATTCTTCAATATCTGAGGAATAATCATATTGGCTTTATAAACCCTAATATTATCGCCAACACGCAAATCAAAGTCCTTAATGTAACTCAAATTATGTACACTGGCTCTTGTAACTACTGTCCCATCCAGATCAACAGGATCGAAAATTGCCACAGGAGTAAGCTGCCCTGTTCTACCAAGTGACCATTCAATATCCCTCAACACCGTATCTGCGGTTTCATCTTCAAATTTAAAGGCAATACCATCATTGTTATGATGAGAAGTACCGCCTTTCTGTTTTGAGTAAGAGATACTGTCATATTTCATAACAAGGCCATCAATGGGAATACCTTTGCTTTTTGCACTGAACTTCAATGACTCAATCATTTCTGAAAGATTTTTGTCATCGACTCCAGATACAAAACTTAATCTATCAGGAGACTCAAAACCCATCTCTGCACATTTGTTAATTTTGAATGTACGGGAATCTTCTGTGGCCTCATCATCCAGTCCTTCAAGTACATCCCAAAGCATCCAAGCGATATTACGCTCTGCACAAATACCACTATCAAGCTGCCTAACCGATCCTGCCGCTAAGTTACGGGCATTTGCATATGGTTTTTCACCAGCGGGAAGATTGTCGTTGATTGCCTTAAAATCGCTTTCATGAATGATAGCCTCACCAACAACCCTAAGAAATCCTCTATATGGAATATTTAAAGGAATGTTTTTGAATGTTTTCGCATTATGAGTAATATCTTCTCCAACATACCCATCGCCACGAGTTGAAGCCTGAATTAACTTACCGCCATCATAAATCAACTCTACTGTTAGGCCATCATACTTGAACATCAACAGACATGGATTTTCTTTTGCAAATTTCTTTAGTTCATTTTCGTCTTTAGTTTTGTCCAGCGAGAGCAAAGGAATATCGTGTTGTACCTTTGCCAACTTGCTCTTGACTTCATATCCAACAGTCTGTGTAGGTGAATTACTTAGGATAATCCCTGTCTCATTCTCAAGCCGCTTTAACTTATCAAATAAAAAATCATATTCTGAGTCAGGAATAAGCGGATCAGAACGATTATAATAAGCATCACGACACTCATTGAGTTTTCGTACAAGGTCAACAATTATTGAACTATTCATGCAATCCCCTTTCGTTATTATATTTGTTGTTATATGCTTTCTGGTAGATGGAGCATCCGAGGAACGCCCCATCTATTATTAGTATAGTTGTATTTCTTGTTATTGTCAAGCAGTTACCGCAAAATTTTTCTGAGAAAGTATGTGAACACTCCGTACAGAAAATATCCTGAATACTGTGGATCAGGCATGAACATCATCTGAAGATCATAACGATGGTTGAATGTATGAAGGCTTGCAAGATATGCTTTTGCTGAAAACTTTGTATCATAGTTTCCTGTGATAATATCTTGATAGTTTGCGTTCTCAACCAACAAATACTTCTTGCCCGGATATGTAGCCATCTCTTCCTCAAACCTTGCCCTCTGCTGTGAAAAATTGCCGCTTAATTCCTCCAGTGATCCTTTACGTTCTACCATAATTTCTTTATCAAAGAATAAATCTCTATCAATATTCAGATCAGGATTGGCAGGAACATAAAAGCTATAATCTCCATTTGACAACGCTTTTGTCTTATGGGGAATTTTCTTTTTATCAAACCAATCAAGAATATGTTGGTTCTTCTGTTCTCTGGTATCGGTAAGAATTACAATAGACCTAACAA
>OFFZ01000503.1_pt1 | contig 23471 bp, 20 predicted proteins | sample 1521631 | NCBI WGS metagenome assembly OFFZ01 (sample SAMEA3504102, study PRJEB24116) | mouse gut metagenome | biome: mouse gut; feature: mouse-associated habitat; material: faeces | place: Denmark | collected 2011 | reverse complement strand
GCGGCGGCAGCGGGTCCGGGAATGGAGGCGGTTCTGGTCAGGGCATTACTACCGGAGACAAGACGCAGATCGGTTTCTACACAGTTTTGACGGCGCTGGCTGCTGCTGACATATTAGGATTGATCCAGATACGCCGATTTGGGAGAAAAAGGCTGAAAACGAATAAAAAGAAGTAGGAACTGTCCGCATATAGTTTCGTTGCTCTGCATTATATACGGAAAGGATGAATATGGAAAATATATATATTAAAAAGACATTGACAGATATAACCAGAACGGTGCTGTTATCGGCGCTGTGCTTCCTGTGGGCAGGGACGGCAGCCCAGGCTTCCGGAGATGTGGAGCTTGATCTGACAAAGGGAGATATTGAGATCAGCTCTGACGGTTACAGGGAGACGGCAAGAAGAAGGAGGGTCCGACAAGCGGAGACGGTTACATCATAACCACGAACGGGAAGGAAACGGACCATGTAGTTACGGTGGCAAGCGGCAAGAAGCATGATATCATGTTCGACAAGGTCAGGATCAGTACAGTGTCAGGAGGATACAATCCGCTCTATATTGCGCCGGATGCCAAGGTATCTCTGACGCTTAAGGGGGAGAATATCCTGCATTCGGGAGGGTACGCTGCGATTGCGGTGCCGGAGAACGCTGCCATAGAGATCAGCGCGCAAAGAGGCGGAACATTGGAAGCATGGACGGATACGCCGGACTTGGGATCGGGGATCGGCGGTACGCCGAAGGACAACAGCGGGAAGAATACGAAGAATACGAACTGCGGAACGGTTAAGATAAACGGCGGCAGGATCAGTACGACGAAGATCGGCGGCACAGGGGGCGGAACGCTGGTTTCTGATAAGGACGGAACGGCGTGGATCGACGCGGGAAGCGTGAGCGCCGGCAAGGACGGCTTCATATCCGGCGTGCTGTTTGAGGGGAATACAGGACAGGTCTACGGGAAATACACAGTGAATAAGGAAGATCTGTCAGTGCCGGCCAATAAGCTGCTGACGATTCCGAACGGTCAGACGTTAGAGATCCCTTCTTCATATTCTCTTAAATTGGACGGCAACATGATGAATAACGGAACGCTCAGGATCGGAAGCTCAGACAGTCTGACAGGAAGCGGCTATGTAGGCGGCGACGGTGCATTCTACATACTCAGCAAAATGACGGAGGATATGTTCTCAGTACCGGACGGTATATTGTACGGCACAGGAGAAGACCATACGGAATATGTGAAGAAATATATTGAAGACAGTATCAGGGTTGACGGGACAGCCGTGGTCAGGAACCGGATATTTAACCGGACGAAGAGCGATGAATGGAAGATGGAGATCAGCCCCTCCAAGGTTATTGAAAAGGGGACTTATACGGTCATTTTTACTGATCCGAACGACGAAGACGAACAGGTATCGAAGGCCTTTGAAGTGCTGGATGCCGGTGAGATGACGGGGATCACGCTTACGACGCCTCCGAAGAAGACGGATTATACCTATGGAGAACGTTTTGACAGATCGGGCATGGTGGTCACGGTGGCTTACAGTTCAGGAGCTTCTAAGACCGCGTCCAATGACAAGATCGGGGTTAAGGAAGGCAGCCTGCAGGTAGGGCAGACCTCCGTTACACTGGTTTATAAGGAGAACGGGAAGGAAGCTGCCTGCTCTATGAAGATTACGGTATCTCCCAGAGAGATAGATGTAACGAAGATCAATTGGGAGGAGAAGACTGTTACGGCTTTTGAGTATGACGGGACGGAGAAGACATTGAAGTTCCGCGCAGATATGCCGGAGGGGCTGAAAGTGTCTGTCGGAGGAGCAGTCAGTGGAACGGCGGTCGGCGCTTATACTGTCACGATCGATTTTTTCCTGGAAGAGGGATACGGACGCAACTACGTGATAACCGGACCCGCCAGCGTCACGAAGGAGTGGAATATTACGCCGAAGCAGTTAGAGTGGAACACCGGAGATCTGGAGGTAGTTGGGAATACCAGAGATGAGAACGTGTATATCTACGGGGAACTTCGCGTGGAAGGGCTTCTGCCTGCCGATCAGGATGAGGAGGTCATACCGACGAGCTTTCCGACAGGGCTGATAACAGGCAAGTCTGTTCAGGGTTCAGAGTACGAGCAGGAGATCAGGCTTGTGTGGAAGGATGAGAACATGAGATTTACGCTGGGAGACAGCGCGGCGGCTAAGAATTATGTGCTGCCGGAAGAATTGCCTGTCGTCTACGGCGTCATTAATGAAGTGGTTAAAAAGCCGGTGCCTCACGGAGTGGCAGTGGTAAAAGGCAGGATGTACAGGCTGGATCTTGAGAGCGGTGTGTCTAAGGTGCCGGGAGGTCTGACAGAGATTGCGGACTTCGATACGCCGAGCGAGATTCAGAAAGGTCTGATCGGAGCAGTTATGACGAAGGGAATCCGGCAGACGTATGTCTATACCTATGCCCCTACCCTGATGAGGAAGAATGCGGATGCGACAGAGTGGGAGCGGGCGGATGACGACGAGGTTTCCGATGACGGACTGACGATTACTGTGCCTTACCCCAAGGGCGTAGGGAAGAAGAGCCATGAGGCGGTCGTCGCATATATTTATCCGGATGAAATAGACGGAACAGAGGCAGGAACGATTACTTACCCGGAAGTGACTAAGACGGATGACGGGATCGAGTTCGTGGTTCCGGTCTGTGCGCCGGTGGCGGTCGGCTGGAAGGAAGCACCTGATAAGAAGGTCGGCTTCTGGGAAGCGATCTTTGGCAAAGAAAAATAAAACGGGTGTAAGTATTGGAGAATATTTATGCAGTTAAGAGATGAGATCCCGGATACATTTTGGAGCCTGTTCCGAAGTGTAAACCGGGAGATTTATATAGAAGCGCTTTTGTGTATCAATGAAGAATATCAGTACAGTAATTATTTCCTGACCAGGGAAGTATGTATCCAGGCATTGAGTGATATGAACGCCAGAAAGCGTTTTGAACTTAAGGCGGAGGAGAATGAGACGGAATATGATATGCTGGAGACTCCGTCTTCCAGGATCTTAGGCTGGCTGCTTAGGTCGGGCTGGCTTAAGCGGATCGAGGATTACCATACGCTGGTGACGAATATCGTGATCCCGGATTACTCGGCGGTATTTATCGACGCCTTTGAACGTCTGGAGTCGGATGAGATGGAAGAGACGGAGATCTATATCCAGAATGTGTATGCTACGCTTTTCTTATTCCGTAACGATCCAAGGGGGAATCTGGGTATGCTGCGGACGGCCCTTGTGAATACGAGAAGACTGAATAAGGCGCTGCAGGATATGCTTCACAATATGGACAAGTTTTTTGCGAGGCTTTTGGACCAGGAGACTTACGGTGAGCTTCTGAAGGAACATCTGGACGGATATGTGGAGGCGGTCGTGCGCAGGAAGTACCATATCCTGAAGACTTCTGATAATTTCTATATCTATAAGATGGATATTAAGAAATGTCTCAGGGAGATGCGGGAGGATGAAGATTGGATCGAAGGTGTGAGAAGATCGTCCCGGGCGATCGGAGATACGTCGGACGATATACATGAGCTTCTGGATCTCATTGAGAGAGGCTTTGATGATATCGAGCATCGGATCTCTAATATGGACAAGGAGCACACGAAGTACGTGCGGGCGACGGTGACGAGGCTGAACTATCTCTTAAGCGAGCAGTCGGATACGAAGGGGCTTCTGGTGCGTCTTTTGAACCGTCTGGCAGCCGCGGATGATTCGGAAGAGATGCTCGCTGGGATCGCAGAGAAGATGAATCTGTCACATGTTGAGATGCTATCGGAGAAGCCGTTATATAAGCGCAGAAAGAGCAGGAAGGACTTCACGGGACAGATGGCGGAGGATACGGAGACAGAGGATCTTAAGAAGGAAGACGTTCTGAAGCTGAATCGTATTCAGGTCCGGTACAGCAAAGAGCAGATCGAGGAATTCATAGAGGAGCATATGCAGGAAGAGATCATGGATGCATCATGGATCGATATAAGGGATGAAGAGGAGTTCGAGAAGCTGATCCTGGCATATGATTACAGTACGAGAAGAAACAGCAGGTACATGATACTGGAAGAGGAACCTGAGCAGATCGAGAAGAACGGCTTCCGTTATCCGGCGCTTCGGTTCGTGCGCAGGAGGTGAGAACTATGAGCTTGTCAGATAAATTCTGGTCAGATGCCCGCCTTACGGACTGTACGCTGTGCCCCAGGCTATGTCATGCTAACCGCCTAGAGGGACAGGCAGGATACTGCGGGAGAGCCGCCGGGCTTGTTATTGCCAGGGCGGCTCTTCATATGTGGGAGGAAGAGTGCATTTCCGGGGTAAATGGTTCCGGCACGGTGTTTTTCGCGGGCTGTAATATGGGATGCATCTTCTGCCAGAACTATAAGATATCCAGAGCCGGCCGGACAGCGGTGAAGCCGGATTGCCAAAGGGCGGCGGATGGGAAGATCGGGACAGAGGTCACGGCGGGGAGGCTTGCAGAGATCTTCCTGGAGCTTGAAGGACAGGGCGCGAACAACATCAATCTGGTGACGCCGACCCACTATGTACCGCAGATCACAGAGGCATTGGATATAGCGAAGAGAAAGGGAATGAAGCTTCCCGTCGTGTACAATACAAGCGGTTACGAGAGGGCGGAGACGATTCGGATGCTGAGGGGTTATGTGGATATCTACCTGCCGGATCTGAAATATATGGATGCAGGACTTGCGGCAGAGTATTCCGGTGCGCCGGATTATCCTTGGTATGCGAAGAAGGCGTTGGAAGAGATGTATTTGCAGACGGGGGATTTTCACATCGATGAAGATACCGGGCTGATGACAAAGGGTGTTCTGGTGCGTCATCTGGTGCTTCCGGGCCATGTGAGGGATTCGAAGGAAGTGATCCGTTACCTGTATGAGACATACGGTAACAGTATCATGATCAGTATTATGAACCAGTACACCCCGATGCCGCAGGTCAAGGGGCATAAGCATCTGGGGAGGCGGGTGACAAGAAGAGAGTATGAGAAGGCGGTGGATTATGCTCTTGGTCTTGGCGTGGAATTCGGATATATCCAGGAGGGCGAAGCCGCCCTGGAGAGTTTTATCCCTGAGTTTAAGTGAGCATAAACTTATTGATCACGTGCAGTACGCCGCCCTCGTCGTTTGATTTGGTGATATAATCTGCCTTTTCAAGCACTGCCGGCTGCGCGTTTGCCATGGCGACGCCGAGTCCGGCAGTCTCTATCATGGTCAGATCGTTGTATCCGTCGCCGCAGCAGATCATCTGATCCGCGGTAAGGCCGATTCCGCTTAAAAGGCGCAGCAGAGAATGAGCCTTATCGATACCTCTCGGCATGATCTCTAAGAAGAAGGGATCGGAACAGTAGACAGAGAGGTAGGAGTGAAAATAATCGATCACTTCTGCCTTGACAAGGGGGATGATCTCGGGTGATCCGGTAATCAGAAGCTTGTTCTCGGTTCCCGTCAGCATGGCAGGGAAGTCCTCTGCTTCGACGATAGGCATGTGGTTGATCCGGGATTCCAGTTCCGTATATTGATTAGGGCGGATACCGGAGATAAGGGCGTCGGGCGTGTAGCCGACAACGTCAATTCCGGAATATTTCCTGGCAATATAGAAGATCGGCTCTGCAACATCTGGCGGCAGCAGCTTCTCATAGATGATCTTTTGGCTTCGGCAGTCGGTGATGCGCCCGCCGTTGAAGGAGAGAATATAACTGCCGTATTCTCCCAGATGAAGCTGTTCGGCAAGCGGAACAACGCCCTTTGTAGGGCGTCCGCTTGCCAGAACGACTTTTTTTCCTTGTTCTTGTATCGCAATCAATGCATCCAGAGTGGGGCGCGTGATCTCCTTCGCGGAGTTTGTAAGCGTACCGTCCAGGTCCAGAGCTAGAATCTGATAATCCATAAATTACTCCCTATTGGTTGAATTGTTTCAGTGCGTCTATGATGTCGGGGAACTGCATGCCGTGGGAGGCTTTGACCAGCACGTTGTCGCCTTCTCTGATCAGATCCTTAGCCGCGTCAAGGAATGCGGCTTTTGATTCGAACCATACAGTCTCGGACTGAGAGGAGCACTTTGACGCTCCGTCTGCCAGATGCCGGGAAAGAGGGCCGATCCCGCAGATCAGGTCTACTCCCTGCTGTGCGGCGTATTCGCCCACATTCTGATGCAATTCCTGGGCGTCTTCGCCAAGCTCGTTCATATCGCCAAGGATGGCAACCTTCCGTCCGATCGCCATATTCAGCACGTCGATAGAGGCCTTCATGGACACAGGATTGGCGTTGTAACAGTCATCCAGGATGATCAGGTGTTCTGTTTTAATAATGTTATTGCGTCCGGGGATAGAGGGAAGCCCTTCGATCCCGGCCTTGATCTCCTCGGTGGTCAGACCGAGCGTATAACCGACAGCGGCGCCTGCAAGGGCGTTGCTCACCATATGGATTCCGGGCAGCGGCACCGTACAGTCAAAAGAGGTCTGATCCGGCAGATGGATCGTGCAGGCAGTTCCCTTAAGGCCGAGAGCCTGCATGTTATCTGCACGGAACTGGCTGTTGTCCCCGAAGCCGAAGAAGATGGGGCTGACTCCCTTGATCGGGGATGTCTGCGCCAGAAGGTCGTCGTCTCCGTTCAGGATGATGGTTCCGCCGTTCTTCATATCCTGGATCATCTGGGTCTTCTCACGGAAGATCCCTTCTCTTGTCTTGAAGAATTCCAGGTGCGCGACGCCGATGTTGGTGATCACGCAGATATCGGGAGCTGCGACAGAAGAGAGCCGGCGCATCTCGCCGAAGTGATTCACTCCCATCTCCAGGATCGCGACCTGATGGGTCTCATCCATCCCGAAGATGGTGATGGGAAGCCCCCATTCGTTGTTGAAATTCCCCAGTGTCTTATGCACACAGTATTTCTGCGCGGCAACAGAGGCAATCATCTCCTTTGTACTCGTCTTACCCGCGCTTCCGGTAATGCCGACAACCTTGATATCGAAGGAATCACGGTAGAGCTTCGCAATGTCAAGAAGCGCCTGACCGGTAGATTCCACCAGAATGTAGGGGAAGTCCGTCTCGCCCAGATCTTCATGGGATACTACACAGAGCGCTCCGGACTTGACCGTATCCGGGATAAATTTGTGCGCATTGACGTTAGCGCCGTCGATCGCAACAAATAGATAGCCGGGCTTAACCTTACGGCTGTCGATAACGACGCCCTCCGCTTCTCTGTCAAGAAGGGCGTTGTCGCCGTAGTAGGTTCCCTGGCAGGTCTGTGTAATATTTCTCAGTGTGAGATTCTTCATAGGGCAGCCTCCTTAATAACGCGCTTTGTAGGATTCGTCGATGATCCGCTGGCAGAGGGCGCTGTATTCAAGTCCGGCTGCATTGGCTGCCTTCGGAAGAAGGCTGGCAGGAGTCATTCCCGGCAACGCGTTTACCTCAAGGCAGTAGAAGCTGCCGTCTTCGTCATCGACAATAAAATCAGCCCTTGAATAGACGTCCATCCGCAATGCCTCAAAGGCCTTCTCGCCGGCCTTTTGGATCTTCTGCTGGGTCGCGGCGTCAATAGACTGCGGAGGACAGATCTCCTGCGCCCCGCCGTCCTGGTACTTGTTCTCATAATTGAAGAATCCGCTCTTCGGTATGATCTCAACCAGCGGAAGCGCCTTGCCGGCGATGATGCCGCAGGCAAATTCACGGCCCTTGATATAAGGCTCGATCACAACCTCTTCTTCCATATCGACCTCGAAGGAACGGCGGATCGCCTCTGTATATTCTTCCTCTGTATGGACAATATATACGCCGATACTGGAGCCGCTGGCACATGGCTTGATCACCAGCGGAAGATAATAGCCAAGCTCCGTAAGAGGCGTATCCTTCGTCTTCCTCGTCAGAGAAGTGCCTCTTGGGGTCGGAACGTCCGACATCTTGAAGATCTGTTTTGCAACAAGCTTATTCATAGACAGAGAGCATCCAAGAGCGCTGGGGCCGGTATATCGGATTCCCAGGACGTCGAAGGTTGCCTGTAACTTGCCGTCTTCTCCTATGGATCCGTGAAGACCCATGAATGTGATATCCGCCATCTGGCATAGTTCAATGACGTTCGGTCCAAGCATACAGTCAGACTGATCGGGACGGGATCTCTTAAGAGCGTCAAGATCCGGCGCTGTGGTCTTGATCCCGTCTGCGATCTCAAGGCCTGCTCCCGGAAGGTCGAATACCTCCATAAGCCTGTCGGCATCATATGGAAATCCGAAAAATACATCCATTAAGAATGCCTGATGCCCCATCTCGCGCAGCGTCCGGCAGATTCCGGCGCCTGAAGTCAGTGAAACATCGCGCTCCGGGCTTAATCCGCCCGCTAATACAATAATCTTCATATAATAGTCTCCTTTTTCGTAACTTACTCGGTAATGCTCATCTTATTCAACAGAGCTTTCTTCACTTCGTAGAGCTTCGGCGACAGATCTACATAGACTCTGTGCGGATAGAACAATCGCTTGGTCTCTTCCCACAGCGTCTTCTTCTCCTGACGGCAGTATTCCGCGATCTCCTTTACAGAAGGTGACTTGTAGATGCATTCGCCGTTGCGGAATATCGGTACAAGAATCTCGCGCATAGTGTAGGATCCGCCCGGAAGCTTCGTCTTCTTCCAGGTATCGATCGGATCGAACAGGAGCATATCTTCGTCTGTGTCAAAGGTCTCGTCGGCAAAGCAGATCAGATCGGCCTTCACCTTTCCTGTTGTTTTATCATAGATTCTAAAGATTGTTTTGTTACCGGGATTTGTAATTTTCTCTGTATTTTCGGAAATTTTTATCTTCGGTACAAATTCGCCGGCTTCATTCTGAATCGCGGCAAGCTTGTACACACCGCCGAAGGAAGGGTTGTCCTTGGAGGTAATAAGATTCGTTCCGACTCCCCAGGAATCAATGGCAGCCCCCTGGACCTTAAGGTCGTGCAGAAGATACTCGTCCAGATCGTTGGATGCACAGATCGAAGCGTCGGTGAATCCGGCGGCGTCAAGCATCTTCCGTGCCTCCTTGGACAGGTAGGCAAGGTCGCCGCTGTCCAGACGGATTCCGTATTTCTTGAATGCCTTTCCCGCGTCGCGGAATTCCTCGAATACGCGGATCGCGTTGGGGACTCCTGACTTCAAAGTATCATAGGTATCTACCAGAAGCGTACAGTTGTCGGGATACATCTCGGCATAAGTCTTGAAGGCCGTATATTCGTTGGGGAAGCTCATGATCCAGCTATGGGCATGAGTTCCCATCACAGGCACGTCAAAAAGCTGCCCGGCCAGGACATTAGAGGTTCCGACGCATCCTCCGATGATAGCGGCGCGTGCGCCGTACAGGCCGGCGTCCGGTCCCTGCGCCCTTCTGAGGCCGAATTCCATGATGCCGTCGCCTGCGGCGGCAAATACCACTCGGGACGCCTTGGTGGCGATCAATGACTGGTGGTTGATGATGTTCAGGATCGCCGTCTCGACCAACTGGGCCTCCATGATCGGTGCGATGACCTTTAATATAGGCTCCTTGGGAAATATAACGGTTCCTTCCGGGATGGCATAAATGTCTCCGCTGAAATGAAAACCGCTCAAATATTGCAGAAAATCTTCGCTGAATATGCCAAGCCCCCTCAGATAATCGACGTCCTCGTAAGTGAAATTCAGATTCTTGACATAGTCGATCACCTGATTAAGCCCTGCGCAGACCGAATATCCGTTGTTACAAGGATTCTGACGGAAGAATACGTCGAAGATGACTTTTTCCTGCTGTCCCTGGGCATAATAGCCCTGCATCATGGTCAGCTCGTACAGGTCTGTCAGCAAAGTTAAATCTCGTCTGTTCATTTTTACAGCTCCTTTGGATTGAATAATTTGTCACCCATTATATCACTACTGCATCATTTCGTAAATTAAATATTTTAATTATACGAGTTCCTGGTTCCGGTTAATGGTCTCCTGAATGATGCCCTGACAATAACTGCCGATACGTTTTTTGGTGTCTTTGTCCAGTTCTTTAGGGTAGATGGGCTTCCCGTATTCGATCACCACATGGGTCTTCTCGATCCTTGGGATGTGCTTTTCGAACATGGTGTGTGTATTGTTCATACTGATCGGGATGATAGCGCAGCCGGATTTTTCTGCTATTTTGAAGGAACCGTTATGGAAGGGGAGCATACTTAACTCCTCGCCGTCGTTGCGGGTCCCTTCAGGGAAGATACATACGGATATTCCGTTTTTCACATAATCTATCGCCTCGAGGATGCTTTTGAGACCTTCCTTGGGGTTATCCCGGTCAAGGAAGAGACAGTGAAGCCGTGTCATCCAATCCCTAAGAATAGGGTAGCGCAGCATCTCCTTTTTGGCGACGTATCCGGTCAGCCTCTTGCACCGGGAATAGGTCAGCAGAATATCAAAATAACTCCTGTGATTCGCGATGAACAGCACCGGTTCGTCTGGAATGTTCTCCTCTCCGATCACAGTTGCAGTAACTCCGGTAATCTTAAGGATTCCGCGGAAAGCCCATTGAACGAGCCGGAGGCAGCGGTAATCGCTTGCCTCCTGATCGAACTTGCTGCGGATCCATTCGACGATCAGTATCGGAATTCCGAATAATAAGAAGGAGAACAGAAACAGGACCAATAATATAAATCGTATCATCTGCCGATTCCTCCTGTCTGCTTAACGGCCGCATCGGTAACCTCTTCGTCCGGCGCGTCCTCTGTGGACAGCGTAACCTCTTCGACTGAGTCCTCCGTACTGGCAGGAGCGGCGTCTTCCTCTGGCTCATCTATCGTATGTCTGCCGTATAATACGGTAAGCTCTTTTAATTTCTCTGCAAGCTCACTGCGCAGGACACCGTCTGCGAAACGCCAGTTCCAGTTGCCGGAGGCGGTCCCGGGGGTATTCATCCTGGCATCGGAGCCGTAACCCAGAACATCCTGGAGCGGGAAGATGGCATAGCCTGCAATGCTGGAAAGAGCCGTGCGGATCAGTTCCCATCCCGGCTTCAGATCATCGGTGCTGCGGGTGTATAAGCGCACCTTCTTCCTGCATTCGCAAGAAAGATTCTGATACCATCCAAGAGAGGTATCGTTGTCATGGGTGCCCGTGTAGCAGATACAATCCGTAGTTGTGAACCGATGCGGCAGATAATCGCTCTCGCCCAGGCTGTCGAAGGCGAACTGCAGCACCTTCATTCCTGGGAAACGGAAAGCCCGTCTAAGGGCGTCGACCTCAGGTGTGATGATACCAAGATCCTCTGCGATGATCGGAAGGCCGTCTCCAAGCGCTTCCTGGATTGCCTGGAACAGCTCATATCCGGGCGCAGGGATCCACTTGCCGTTGATAGCGGTCTTCTCCCCGTAAGGAACAGACCAGTAGGCTTCGAATCCGCGGAAATGGTCGATCCGCAGGATATCGAGAGAACGCAGCTGATGCCGGATGCGGGAGATCCACCAGGAGAATCCGTCTTCCTCATGGGCATCCCAATCGTACAGAGGATTCCCCCACAACTGTCCGGTTGCGGAGAAATAATCCGGCGGCACGCCTGCAACCTTAAGCGGGAAGCCTTTGGAGTCTAATTGGAACAGATGTTGGTTCGCCCACACATCCGCACTGTCCATAGATACGAAGATCGGGATGTCCCCTATAATCTGAACGCCATGCCCGTTAGCGTACGCCTTAAGAGCAAGCCATTCCTTATAAAATATAAACTGCATGAATTGATAGAATCCGATCTCTTCCTTCAGGGTCTTACGAAGGGTCTGTTTGAAGACTTCCGTAGGACGCCTTAAGCGGTCGTCCCACTTAAGCCAGCTGACCCCGCCGTTAACGTCCTTGCATGCCATGAAGAGGGCATAATCAGTAAGCCAGCCGCTCTCCTCCTGTACGAAATCCAGAAATTCCTTATAAAGCGGACGGCTCTGGTATGTGCGGTCTGTAAAACGTGCATAGGCTTTCTTAAGGATCGCCTGCTTCCAGGGAATGATTCTTCCGTAATCAATATGCTCCGGGTCGGAGTCAGGGACGCCGGCCAGATCGCCTGAATCGAGAAGTCCAAGCTCAGTCAGGTGCAGAGGGCTTATCAGGAGCGGCTGTCCTGCGTAAGCCGAGAAGCTCTGATAAGGAGAATCACCGTAACCTGTGTGTGTCAGCGGGAGGATCTGCCATAGATGCTGTCCTGCCTTCTCAAGAAAATCTACAAACTCATAAGCTGTCTGCCCCAGGTCTCCAATCCCGTATGGAGAGGGAAGAGAGGTAGGGTGCAGTAAAATTCCGGAAAGTCTTTCGTTATCTCTCATACATATCTCCTTCATGTTCACTGGCGGCATATTCTTACGCCAGGTCAATAATAAAACTAATTATACTACAAAAATGGAATTTTTCATAGAGTAACCGTGTATGATATAGAGAGAATATATTCTGTCAAGTTACAGCAAAGCGGACTGTAACTTAGCCAAGGAGTAACCGTGAGGAAAAAATATCTTCTCCTGCTGCCGCTTATCGTCCTGATACTGACGGCATGCTCCGTAAGGAAGGCGGATGATAAAAAATTAAGAGACGTAGAATTTACCGTACTTGACAAGGATGATGTTCCCGAAGAATTCATGGCCAAGATCGAGGAAGCGAAGGAAGGACAGGTCAAATTAAGCTACGCAGACCGGGGATATCTGTATATAGCCAGAGGATACGGACAGAAGGACACCAGCGGATACAGCGTAGAGGTCCGCAGATGCTATGAGACAGAGAATGAGATACACGTTGAGACCGGTCTGTTAGGTCCGGGAAAGGAAGAGAAGATCCTTAAGAAAAAGACCTGCCCTTATGTAGTGATAAAGACAGAGTATACAGATAAGCAGATAGAATTTGATTAGGAGGTTTGGTCATGGAATATGTGACAAAGCAGATGCAGACTTACAAGACAGGGAATATGATCACCGACCAGTTTTATATTGACGATGATTACAATGTACCTGATGCGAAAAATGATGTGAAAAAGGTGATTCTGGGCGAAGGGACGCTCACCGTAGAAGATATGAAGGCAGTGGAGAATTACATAAGGGTGTCCGGGAAGCTGAATTTTAAAGTGCTGTACGTGACGGAGGAGGGGGAGACCAGACTGTCCTGCCTGGAAGGAAGAATTCCGTTCGAGGAAATGATCTACCTGGAGCAGGAACCTGCCGGAAGCCTGTTCGTCCAGTCGTCAAGCGCGGATATCACCGTTACGGCGATCCATTCCAGGAAGCTTAGCATCAAGACGCTTGCGGAGCTTACCATCAGTTCCGAAGGGAAACAGGAAGCGGAGCTGACGACGGATATCGAGTGTGAGACGCCGCTCTATAAAAGGTTCGAGAACAAAGAATTCCTGAAAGTATTTACAACAAAAAAGGACACCTACCGTATCAAGGAAGAGGTATCCATCAACGGAACGAAGGAGAATATCGGAACGCTGCTGTGGACGGAGGTTACCGGACGGAAGCTTGATACACGCTTGGAGGATGATGAACTGCGGCTCCAGGGAGAATTGCTCCTGTTCTGCTTCTATGAATCGCTTGACGGCAAGACAGACTGGATCGAGCAGACCGTTCCTTATGAGGGACGAATAGAATGTTACGGAGCGAAGGATAATATGTATCATCAGATCTATCCAGATCTTACAGATGTCAATATTGACGTGAGGATGGATGAAGACGGCGAGATGCGCCTGATCGGAATCGAGGCGACCCTGGAGGTGCGCCTGACCGTATACGAGGAGGAACGCCTGGAGATCCTTGCAGACGCGTATTCCCTGGATCAGATCTGCACGCCGAAGGTTACGGAGGAAGAGATGGAACGTCTGATCCTGCAGAATCATTCCAAGTGTAAGGTGTCCGAACAGTTATCGCTGCCGGAGATCAAGGATGATATCCTGCAGATATGCCACAACAGCGCGCGCATACAGATTGAACATACGGAAACTGCCGAGGGAGGGATTCAGATCGAGGGAGTGCTTCATCTGAGCTTCCTGTATGTCAAGGCGGATGATGCGATCCCGTTTGACACCTGGCAGGGGATGGTTCCGTTCTCATATCTGCTGGAGAGCAATGAGACTGCTGAAGATATGAAATACGGGCTGACATACGCGGTTGAGCAGCTGTCGGTCGGGCTTCTCGGAACGGATGAGATCGAGGTCAAGGCGGTTCTGGCGTTCAATAGCTTTCTGAAAGCTCCGGTACGGATCAGAAATATCAAAGAGGTTGAATTCACGCCGTTTGATCTGGAGGAGTTGGAGAAACGCCCGGGGATCACGGGCTATATCGTCCGCGACGGAGATATCCTGTGGGATCTGGCTAAGAAATATAATACAACGGTAGAAGGAATCATGGAGGTCAATGATCTGGAATCGGGCGACATAAAAGCGGGCGACAGGATATTGATTTTTAAGGAAAATATGAGTATACTATAAGCACACTGTATACAAGATACAAGGAGAAAACATATGGATAAATTAGAATTAAAGGCACTGGGAAAGATTAATCTGGGTCTGGATGTATTGGGGAAACGGCAGAACGGATATCATGACGTCCGCATGGTCATGCAGACGGTCTATCTCTATGATCAGGTTCGGATCGAGAAGGCGAAGGAGCCGGGGATCCATTTATCCTCCAATCTCTTCTATCTTCCGGTCAACGAGAATAATCTGGCGTACCGGGCGGCAGACCTTCTGATGAAGGAGTGCGGGATCAAGGAGGGGGTGAAGATCACGCTGGAGAAGCACATCCCGGTGGCGGCCGGGATGGCGGGCGGCAGTTCGAATGCTGCCGCGGTCTTGTTCGGGATGAACCGTATGTTTTCGTTGGGGCTGTCCCAGAAAGCGCTGATGGAAAGGGGCGTTTTGCTGGGGGCAGACGTACCTTATTGTATCATGAGGGGGACGGTACTCGCGGAAGGGATTGGAGAGAAACTTACGCCTCTTCCTCCTATGCCTAAGTGTTTTGTACTGCTGGCAAAACCGTCTATCAGCGTTTCGACGAAGATGGTGTATGAGAAGCTGGACTCCCATGAGATTGCCGAACATCCGGATATTGACGGGATTATCGGAGGGCTTAGAGGGCATGATCTTTTGCAGGTATCTTCCTGCCTTGGGAATGTCCTTGAGAAGGTTACGGCAGAAGCCTATCCTGTGATTGAGCAGATTAAGGATACCATGAAGAAGAACGGCGCGCTCAATGCCTTGATGAGCGGCAGCGGGCCTACAGTCTTTGGACTGTTCGATGATAAGAAGGCGGCTAAGAAGGCGGCGTTTCGGATTCGGGAGCTGCAGCTTGCGCGGCAGACATACGTGACCGGCGTACACAATACGAGGAGGAGATAGGGGATGGAACTAAAGGTCAACATGAGCGAATATCTTCCGCTGCGGGACGTGGTGTTCAATACCCTGAGGCAGGCGATCCTGCGGGGAGAACTGAAACCGGGAGAGCGGCTGATGGAGATTAAGCTGGCCAATAAGCTTGGCGTCAGCCGGACGCCGATCCGGGAGGCGATCCGGAAGCTGGAGCTTGAGGGGCTGGTGCTTATGGTTCCGCGCAAAGGCGCAGAGGTGGCGGATATATCCGAGAAGAGCCTGCGGGACGTCTTAGAGGTCCGCAAGGCGTTAGAGGAGCTGGCGGTGAAGCTGACCTGTGATAAGATTAAGTATGCGCAGATACGGGAGCTTAGACATGCGGCGGAGGAGTTCCGGAAGACCTTGAGGAGCAGTGATATTACAGAGATTGCCGAGGCAGATGTGCGTTTTCATGATGTGATTTATGAGGCGACGGATAACCAGAAGCTGGTGCAGCTTTTAAATAATTTGCGGGAGCAGATGTATCGGTATCGTATAGAGTATTTGAAACGGCAGGAGGCGTATCCGCAGCTTTTGGCGGAGCATGAAGAGATTATTAAGCGGATTGAGGGGAAGGAGAAGGAACTGGCAGCGGAGATTGTTTGTAAGCATATCGATAATCAGGTGGAGGCGGTTATGGATGTGATACGGATGAAGAAGGGGGAGTGATGAGGATTCTGGCGGCGGAGGCGGTGAGTTTTGCGTATGGGTGGACGGCAGTTCACAGCTGCCCTTCCTCACACAGACTGGGCAACGCTGCGCCGAGCTAACGGCTAACTGCGACTAAGGAACTCGACGCCGTTCTAAGGAATCCACCAGGCTTTGCCCGGTCCCCCTTAGAACACGTCTCGTTCCTAAGTCTCGGTAAGCCGTGGATCTCGTCTCCGCTAAGGACGCCCCGGAATGTCTGCTTAGAGGAAGGGCAGCTGTGAACTGCCTGTATACTGGCAAAATTTACGGTCGCAGGGTGGGAAGAATCCTATCAGGCTGGGAGCGTAGGGTGTTTGGGCGGCAGATGGTGGAAAAGTCGCAGGGGTTTTGTGTATGGGCGGATAGTTTATGGTTGCCCTTCCGATGGGTATTAGTGTGGCAATCAAGGAATAGGGCAGTGATATGGTTTCGGAGAGATTCTGATAAGAAGGATGGGTAATGGGGAAAGAATTTTAGGTGTTTTGTATAAATGGTAGGTTATATGTCAACACTTCTTATATAACTTGAGTGATTATTGTATAAGGAGGGTGTTACATATGAATAGAGAGTTTTGGGATTGTGGTAAGGTTCGGCGGGGGGTTTGTCTGGTGTTTGGGATCTGTGCTGCGGCTTTGTTGACGGGGAGCTGTGTGGAGCGGGGGATTGAGCGGGTCGAGGCGAAGATGGAGCGGACGCAGAAGACGCTGGCAAAAGAGGTGCTTAGGTTTCATGTGCTTGCTAACAGTGACAGCGAGGAGGATCAGGCTGTCAAGGTGAAGGTTCGGGACGCTGTGCTTGCTTATATGGAGGAGAGCATGGGGGATGAGCTCTCGGGGGAGCCGGATGCAGAGGAGACGAAGGCCTGGGTGGAGTCACATTTGCATGAGCTGGAGGATGTGGCAGATCGGACGGTCGAGGCGGAGGGGTATTCTTATCGGTCTGAGGCGGATGTGGAAGTTAGTTATTTCCCGGATAAGTTGTATGGGGATGTCTTCTTTCCGCAGGGAGAGTATGAGGCGCTGAAGATTCGGCTGGGCCAGGCGAGAGGACATAATTGGTGGTGTGTCCTGTATCCGAGCCTGTGTTTTACGGATACGGCCTGTAAGGTTGTAAGCGACGAGGGAAAACAGGGGCTTAGAGAAGCCTTGACAGCGGAAGAGTATGAGATGGTGACGGCCACGTCTGATTTTAAGATTAAATGGTTTTTCTTTGGGGAGGGTGCGGATTAAGGTATGCCTTAGAATTCCCTTTTCAGGGATACATTAAGAGGAACATGGAGGAAGTTCATGACGGATTTTTTGGTAAGGATTTTTATAAAAGACCATACGGAAATCGAGAGGGTGTCTGTCAGGACCGCCTACGGTGTGTTGGCGAGTGCGGTAGGCATCCTTTGCAATGTGCTTTTATTTGTAGTAAAATGTTCGGTAGGGTATCTCTTGCATAGTATTTCGGTCATGGCGGATGCGTTTAACAATCTTTCGGATGCGGGTTCGTCTGTGATTGGTCTTGTGGGAGTGAAGATGGCTAGTAAACCGGCGGACAGGGATCACCCGTTTGGGCATGGCAGGATTGAGTATATTGCGGCGTTGATTGTGGCGTTTCTGGTCATGGAAGTGGGGTTTTCATTTTTTAAGGATGCTGTGGCGAAGATCCGGGAACCGGAGGTGCTGAAATTTCAGGCGGTGTCTGTGGTGGTTCTGGTCCTGTCGGTGGGCGTCAAGCTGTGGCTTGGGTTCTTTAACCGGAAGCTTGGGCAGAGGATTGATTCTAAGGTGATGATGGCCACCGCTGCGGATGCCATGGGCGATGTGATCACCACTACTGCGACGATTGCGTCCCTTCTGTTTTTCTGGGCGACGGGGGTGAATATCGACGGATTCGTGGGGCTTGGCGTGTCTCTGGTGGTGATGTGGGCCGGTGTCGGGATTGCGAAGGATACGCTGGAGCCTCTGATTGGTAAGGCAGTGGAGCCTGAGGAGTATGCAAGGATTACGGATTTTGTGGAAGGATATGAGGGGGTTCTTGGGAGCCATGATTTGATTGTCCATAATTATGGGCCGGGAAGGAGTATGGCTTCTATCCATGCGGAGGTTCCGAATGATGTGGAGATTGAGGCGTCCCATGAGGTGATCGACCGGATTGAGCGGGATGCGCTTAGGATGCTTGGCGTGTTTCTGGTGATTCATATGGACCCGGTGGAGACGCGGGATGTGAGGGTCATTGAGGCAAAAGGGCAGGTGGAGCGGATTCTTGAGGCGCTGGATGCGGCTGTGACTATCCATGATTTCCGCATGGTGAGCGGGGAGGAGCAGGTGAACCTGATTTTTGACATGGAGGTTCCTTATGAATATGACGGGAAGAAACAGGAGGAGCTGAAAAATACGTTGGTGAAGCTGCTCAAGATTACGGATTCGCGGTATCAGTGCGTCATTACGACAGAAAGGAGTTACATAGGCAGTGCAAAAGAGTAACAGATATACGTTGGAGGGCAGGATTCGATTTAGCGAGGTGGATCATACGAGACGGATTACGCTGCCGGGGATCATTAATTATTTTCAGGATTGCAGTACATTTCACTCGGAGAGTCTGGGCGTCGGGCTCTCCTACTGTGCTAAGCGCCGGAAGGTTTGGATTCTGTCGGCATGGCAGGTGGAGGTTGAGCGTTATCCCGTGATGGGAGAGCCGGTGAGCACGCCCAGGTGCTCCCTCTCCGCCAGATGCGTCAGCACAAGGCGCTGCCAGTTCCGGTCCAGTACGTCCTCGCTGCAGTCCGTATCCAGCACGATCCCGCTCCCCGGTTCACCCGGCTCCAATAACAGATGCACCTCCGCATAATGCCGAAGCGGCTCAAAGTGCCCGACTCCCTCTGCCGTGCGCGATATCGTCTCCCTATATACGATATTTCCCGCGTCGAAGGTCACTTCCGTGTGAAAACGCTCCCGGATCAAGCTCTGCAGGATCTCGATCTGCACCGCCCCCATAAGCTGTGCATAGATCTCTCCCAACTCCTCGTTCCACACGATACGAAGCATCGGATCTTCTTCCTCCAACTGTCTGAGACTTTGCAGCATCACGGGCGCGTCGCACCCTTCGGGCAGATGTATCCGATAATTAAGCACCGGCTCTAAGACCGGAGTCTCTGACTCCTTCTCCGTTCCCAGCCCCTCGCCCGGATATGTACGGCTAAGCCCCGTTACTGCGCAGACACATCCTGCTTCTGCCTTTTGCACTGTCTCATACTTCTCCCCGGAATAGATGCGGATCTGGTTGACCTTCTCCTCCCACTGCTCTGCCGCTTCCAAGCCGGATGTCAGGATATCCTTCACTCTGAGACATCCGCCGGTGACCCGCAGATGGGTCAGACGGTTCCCCTGATTGTCCCTGGATATCTTATATACTTTGGCTCCGAAGCCCTCCGCCGTCTTCTGAATACCGGCCCGATCTCCTGCGGCCAGCATATAACGGCCGACCCCCTCTAGGAATTCGCTCACTCCCCAGAGCTTAAGCGCCGACCCGAAATAGCACGGATACACCTTCCGCTCCCCGATCAGACGGACAACGGTCTCTTCTCTCAGGCTGCCGCTCTCCATATATTCCTCCAGTGCGGCGTCTTCGCACATGGCCAGTTCCTCCCAGAATATATCGTCCTCCTGACCGAAGGCGACGCACGCCCCGTCCAGCTCCTTTTTAAGTTCCCCCAGGATCTTCTCCCTGTCTGTCCCCTCCTGATCCATCTTATTGATAAATAGAAAAACCGGGATCTGATACCGTCCAAGCAGCCCCCACAGCGTCCGGGTATGGCCCTGCACCCCGTCCATGCCGTTGATCACAAGGACCGCATAGTCCAACACCTGCAGCGTCCGTTCCATTTCCGCAGAGAAGTCCACATGCCCCGGGGTATCAAGAAGAGTCACCTGCGTATCCCCAAGGCCGAATACCGCCTGCTTCGAGAATATGGTAATGCCGCGGCTGCGCTCCAGTTCATAGGTATCCAGGTATGCATTCCTGTGATCTACACGCCCAAGCTCCCTGATCCTTCCGCTGAGATACAACAGCCCTTCCGACAATGTGGTCTTGCCTGCGTCCACATGGGCCAACATACCCACGCACATATATTTCTTTGGTTTATTTTCTGATGTATCTTCCATCGAAAATGCCCCTTTCTGTTGTTCATAGTGATACATCCATTATCATAACACAGAAAAGGGCGTTCGTCGATAAGCGAAATCTTCTGTATTTTTACCTTCCGTTGTGTTATAATTTAGTAGTCAATATACCAGTACATCAAGATTCATGCAATGATGTACGAGAAATCAAAATAGAACAGGAGTGATTACCAATGGACATTACAAACGATATCAGATACGCCGGTGTGAACGACCATGAAGTAGATCTGTTCGAGGGCCAGTATGTAGTCAAGAACGGCATGTCTTATAATTCTTATGTGATTCTGGACGATAAGATTGCCGTGATGGATACGGTAGACGCCCGTTTCACCCACGAATGGCTGGATAATATCGAGGCAGTGACCGGCTCCCGCAGGCCTGACTACCTGATCGTACAGCACATGGAGCCTGACCATTCCGCTAATATAGCGAATTTCATGAACGTATACAAGGATACGAAGATCGTATCCTCCGCCAAGGCATTTGCAATGATGAAGCAGTTCTTCGGTACGGATTTTGAAGACCGCCAGATCGTCATTGCAGAAGGAGATACACTCTCCCTGGGCAAGCACGAGCTGACCTTCGTCACAGCTCCAATGGTACACTGGCCGGAAGTCATCGTGACCTACGACAGTTATGAGAAGGTACTGTTCTCCGCCGACGGGTTCGGCAAGTTCGGCGCTCTGGACGCGGACGAGGACTGGGCGGACGAGGCACGCCGCTATTACATCGGGATCGTAGGCAAATACGGAGCACAGGTTCAGCGTCTTCTTAAGAAGGCATCCACCCTCGATATCCAGACCATCTGCCCGCTGCACGGGCCGGTATTGAAGGAGAACCTTGGCTACTACCTCGGTCTCTATAACACCTGGTCATCCTACAACGTAGAAGAAACAGGCATCGTCGTTGCCTACACCTCTGTCTACGGCAACACGAGAAAAGCAGTAGAGGCTCTGGCGGACAAGCTTCGTATGAAGGGCTGCCCGAAGGTTGTGATCTACGACCTGGCGCGCTGCGATATGTCAAGCGCAGTAGCGGATGCATTCCGTTACGGCAAGCTGATCCTCGCCACCACGACCTACAACGCAGACATATTCCCATTCATGCGCGAATTTATCGAGCATCTGACAGAGCGCAATTATCAGAACCGCTTCGTAGGCCTCATTGAAAACGGCTCCTGGGCGCCGCTTGCTGCCAAGACCATGAAGCAGATGCTTGAAGGCTGCAAGAAGCTGACTTTCGCAGATACGACCGTACACATCCATTCTGCCCTGAATGAAGAGAGCACCGCGCAGTTAGACGCACTAGCCGACGAATTCTGCAAGAACTATCTGGCTCAGCACGACGAGACCGCGGATAAGAACGATCTTACTGCATTGTTCAAGATCGGATACGGACTCTATGTTGTTACCTCCAATGACGGCAAGAAGGACAACGGACTGATCGTCAATACCGTCACACAGGTCACCAATACGCCGAACCGGATCGCAGTTACCATCAACAAGGATAACTATTCCCATCATGTGATCAAGCAGACGGGAATCATGAACATTAACTGCCTGTCTACCGACGCACCGTTCAAGGTATTCCAGAACTTCGGTTTCCAGAGCGGAAGGACAGTGGATAAGTTCGAAGGCTGGTCGCCTCTCCGTTCTGACAACGGACTGGTATTCCTGCCAAGATACATCAATTCCTTTATGTCTCTGAAGGTAGAGCAGTATGTAGATCTGGACACGCACGGCATGTTCATCTGTACCGTTACAGAAGCCCGCGTGATCTCCAACGTAGAGACCATGACCTACAATTATTATCATAAGGTTATCAAAGGAAAGAGCCCTAAAAATGCTCCGACCTACATTGCGGATTAAGAGACATTGCTTTTTATGAAAGAGGGATGCTGCTTTGGATATTTTTAATGTTCACGCGGCATACCTCTTTTCATGGCGCGTTTGGCATCCGGCACGGTGAAAATCCGGTGAAACAGGCGGCTGTATTTCCGATACAGTATACTTTGAGAGGGAAAACGATGGAAACGGAAGAATTGTTAAAGAAGCGTTTCAGGGAGCTTGCAGGGAAGTCGTATCAGAATAACCAGTTCACGTTTACGGGATTTTTAAGTCTGGCGGATATGGCCTGTTTTTACGAGCTGGAAAAGGAGCTTTCCTATGTTCCTTATAAGGCGTGGGGTGGGAGCGGGCTTTGCGAGCGGGTGATGCTTCGTTTTGGCGGCGAGGAGGAGCTTGGATATCTTGAGGAATTTCCCATTGCATGTATTTTGGCAAAACCGGCGGCGGAAAAATTTGCGGATACGCTGACGCACAGAGATTTCCTGGGCGCACTGATGAATCTGGGGATAGAGAGAAGCACTCTGGGCGATATTTTTGTGGCGGACAATACCGGATATATTTTCTGCATGGAAAACATGGCGGACTTTATTATGGAAAACTTAAGTAAGGTAAAGCATACGCCGGTTCTGTGCAGTAAAACGGAGGATGTGCCCGAACTGGCAGGCAGCGACAGGCAGGAGATAAAAATTCAGATTTCCTCGGAGCGTGTGGACGGCGTGGTGGCTAAGGTATACAGGCTTTCACGGGAGAGGGCCGTGGACTGCTTCCGTCAGAAAAAGGTGTTTGTGAACGGCAGGCAGTGTGAAAATAACAGCTATCAGTTAAAACAAGGCGATGTGGTGAGCGTGAGGGGATACGGTAAATTTGAGTATTTTGGCAATCAGGGTATGAGTAAGAAGGGAAAAATTAATGCGGCCGTACTGCTTTACGGAAAGGCATGAAAAGTGAGGAGAATCAAAAATGCTGCTGGAACAGATGATAGTGCTTTTTCTGCTTATGGGAGTCGGGTTTATCTGTTATAAAAAAGAACTGATTACGGATGAAGTGAGTAAAAAGCTGTCGTCTATCGTGGTCAATGTGGCAAATCCCGCGCTGGTTCTGACGGCGTGTATGGGAGAGGAAAAGATTCGGGGAGAGGAACTTTTTACAACGGTCATAATCATGTTCATTATGTATCCGGCGCTTCTTGTTTTGGCGTCGTTTTTGCCCGGTCTGCTAAGAATCGGGAAAAATACCCGGGGAATCTACAGGGCTATGACTGTTTTTTCCAATATAGGATTTATGGGATTTCCGGTGATTACCGCTTTGTATGGAAACGGCGCGCTTCTTTACGCAACGCCTTTTGTGATTATTTATAATGTCAATTTTGGAGAAGGTACC
>OFFZ01000497.1_pt1 | contig 23714 bp, 25 predicted proteins | sample 1521631 | NCBI WGS metagenome assembly OFFZ01 (sample SAMEA3504102, study PRJEB24116) | mouse gut metagenome | biome: mouse gut; feature: mouse-associated habitat; material: faeces | place: Denmark | collected 2011 | reverse complement strand
GAGATCTACACTCTTTCCCTACACGACGCTCTTCCGATCTCAACTTCCGGATAAAGCCAAAAGCCGTAATTCGCGCCCTGATTTGCTTGTAGATTGACACCGAGCAACGGGGCGCCCTCATTAAGCGGGGTGCAGTCGATTGTGCGGGCTTTTTCGTCCACGGCGTCCACGGTGCAGACCAGCGCGACAGTCTCGCCGTCGGTCTTTGCCAGTTCTCTGATGATATTTCGTAAATCTGCCATAACTGTTTATTTAGTCGCCGACACGCAGCCCGAGCGTTATTTCCTGACGGTAGCCGGACGTGCCGTATTTAATTACATTCTTTTTGACCTGATAGACTCCGGCTTTTTTGCCGTCGATAATTAGCCCGATAGCGTCGAGGCAGTCAACAAGCGAAGCCCCGAAAGTCGTAAAAGAGCCGGTGAGGCCGTCGCGTTTAAGGCGTTTAATTTCCTGTTCGGCCCACGCCTTTAACTCGCTTTCGGTTTTGTTGTAGGTGTGGAGCGTGCGGTGTTCGCCGTCGGCGTCGCCGACCTCAACTTTGATTTTTTTATTATCCGGCATAAGGCTGACCGCCTTAACGCGCAGGCGCATATTTTCAGCCTTTTGCTGCTGGAGGCTCTGGTCTGAAATGATGTTAAGCCCGGTTTTGAACACTTGCGAGGGGGTGGAGTCGCGTTCAAAGAGCACACCGCAGTAAAGCACCGGCTCGCCGTTTTCATAGCGGAAAAATGAGCGCACGCCCTGTTCTGACAGTTTGCCGAGCAGAGAGGCCACGGTGTCGGCAGTGACGCGATAGGCACCGAGCGACTGCTCCCCCATGATGTTGAGCCGGTAAGTAATGCCCTGATCCTTGAGCAATGTTTCAAGAGTTACGGAGCGGTAAGCCTTTTTAGCAGCCGGCATTTGTTTGAGTTTGAACATATCGTCCTCGCACGTTATGACAATGGGCGTTTTGAAGCCCACGTCACGGACATAGCCGACAAATGCAAGCTGTAAATTATCGTCGTAGCCCAGAGATATGCGCACGGAGTCGCCACGGCGCACAGGAATGTCAGCCGAGCCGTCCCACCTCATTTTTTTAGGCAGTGTTATTTTGGCTTCGGTTGTCAGTTTTTCGGTGTCGCGTGTAATTTCAACGGCGGTCACGAAATCAAGCGACCACGAGCGGTCGCCGGAAATCTCAACTTTTGCGCATAACTTAAACATGGGTTAAACGGTGTTTAATGGGCGTTAAATGGTTTTACCAGTCGTAACGGCTGGGCTTCATGGAGCCGCAGCGCACAGGGTTGCGGAGGTCGTCGCCGGAGCCGTCGGGGGATTGATAGACCGGGAGATCCGGGGAGGCTTTGCCGGCCTGAATATCGCGCAGCCACTTTATAGCGTCGTTATAGAGGCACTCGCGGCGCTCATGGCCCATACTCTGCGGCAGGCGGTGAACCATGAGCCACAAGGAAATATTAACGGCACACTGCACAAGCATAGCGTTACGGCAGCAGCCGGAGGCCGAGAGGGCGCGGTCTATGTCGTAGCGGTGGCGGAGATAAGAGCCGATTTGCTCAAATGCGGCTGCTTCGGCTCCGGCGCGCACCTCACCATTTTGGGAAATGACGCGGAACTCGTAGTCGTCGCACACGGCGCGGTAGTCGTCTATTGTCAGGAACATGGGCGGGAGTTTTTAGAGGGTGGGAACGCCACAAAAATAGCCTGCTGCTGTATTTTTTCGGGAGTGACCCCGACGAGGCGGCGCTGACGGATCAAAGTTTTCACGGCCTGCATGGAGACACAGACCGGGCGTTTGTCCCAGACGACAACAATAAATTTTTTGCCATAGGTGGCGGCGTCGCGTCGCGCCTGTTTAATGGCGCGATTTTTGCGCAGGTCAAAGAGGCGTGCGCGGAGATAGTCGAAAATTACCATGATACATTTTTAGCGTTTGGCCTCATGCCAATGGAGACCGAATTAACAATATTTCGTTGGCGCGTGTCGCGCTGTAAAATCCATATAGCGCCCTCGTCGGCGTCGGGGCCGTCGTCGTGGCCGCGCATACCCTTTTCAAAGGCAAGGGTCTGGTCTATGCCGGCGAGCATGTCGGGGTCGTCGCGCTGTGTCTCGTCGTAAGTGACGAAGCTGCGCTCCCACAGGGGGCTGACCGCTTCCACGCGCTGAAACTTGTCGGGCTTTCTGCGCTTGTCGCCGGTAATGGGTAGCTGATAGCCGCGCAGTTCGCCCTCACGTCGGAACTCGTCGAGGATAGTGTCCTGCATAAAATTGGCTTCCATGTACCAGCGCACGGCAAGATTTTGCGAGCGCGCCCAGTCAAAGAGGTCGTAACACCAGCGGACCATCTCAGCCACGGAGCACTGACGGACAAAAGCGCGGAGGCACCAAAGGGAGGTTCCGGCTTTTCCCCAGAGCTTGGCCGCCTTAAAGTCGTTTTTTGTCGAGCCCTTGAAGCTGGGGTCGATATATAGCACCAGTTCTGAGAACTTGGACCAAGCCGGACGCTTGCCCCACCGGATCCAGTCGTTGCGGAACACCGCACCCTCAATAATGGGGTTATTCATGTATTCTTTTTGAAAAGCGCGATAACCGGCCACGTCCTCAATCTGGCGCACTTCTTCCGGGGTCCATTTGGAAGCCCACGAAATAGCGCCGTTACGGTCGTAGATGTTGACCGTTGTAACCTGCACGCTTTTGATGTCGCACCACTTGGCGAGCACTGAATTTTTGGCAATGAGGTTGCCAACCATGATAAAGCGGCCACGGCCGCCGTCGAGAGTACCGAACAGAGCCGAGCGCACCCAGTCAAAGAGCTTTGAGACGCGGGCGGGGCTTTCGCACAGCTCGTCGTCGTCGAGGTCGTCGATCACGATGTAGTCAGGGCGGTGGGAGCGGTAGCGGAGGCCACGCGGCGACTGACCGCGGCCACGGGCAAAAAATGCCACTTCCGAGGCTGTGACAAACTCACCGTCCTGCCAGTTGCCGGCGTTGTACTGTTCGCCAAAGTCGGCGATGTAACGCTGGTTATATTGTAATTCTGCCTGAATGTCGCCCAACAGAGTTTTAGCGTTGTCCTCAGATTTGCCGACGATAACCATAACGTTAATTTCGCGGCGTTCCTGACACATTAGCCACATGGGGACAAATACGTCCATATTTGTTGACTTTGCCGCGCCGCGGTGCCACTTGAAAGCCCCTTTGAAATTGCGGTTGCTTTTAATTTTGTTAGCCGCGTCGATATGGAACGAGGCGCAGGGCGTTGACTTGCCGGTCTCCGGGTTAACGGTCCAGTGGGGAAAGTAATAATCCACAAAGGCGGCATAATCGGAGCGCAGGCGCGCAATGCGTTTGAGGCGCTGCGCTGGCGTTTCGCTGATGTTTACAGCGGTCGCGGCCTGCACCGTTTCACAATGCTGCTTCCATTCTTCAATCGCTTTTTTTAATTCCGCTTTTGTCATGTGTTAATAACTTTCCTTTAACTTTTCGGAGATGAAAAGGTCGTGATAATGGTTTATGGTTTTGAGCAGTTCGGGTGTTACATTGGGGTCGAAGCTCATACGGTATTGCAACCACTTGCTGAAAGCCATAAAAACCTCTATAACGTCAACTACTGAGGTTTTTTTGTCGAGTCGTTCAACAGTGGCGGCGAACTTAACGAGCTTGTCAGCACTCGCGGCTGTTTTCTCCGGCGACGGGTCGGTCGCCAAATCTTCAAGCAGCACGTTAATGCTGTTAAGTATTTTGTTAACCAGCTCCGGGCGCGTGATATTAGCAGCGGCGCGCGCCTGTTCCCAGCCCCCGTCGGCCACCCACTTTGTAATTGTCTGGGCTGACACTCCGACCTTTTCGGCGATAGACTTCTGGGGCTCCCCCTGCATAAAGAGCAGCCGGGCGTGCTCGCGCTGCTGTTCGCGTTCTTTTTTAGTTGCCATTCATACGTAATAAAATTTATATGGTTACAGGTGCGACAAGCTGTGGCGCACCTTTTTACGCTGCAAAATTGGCTCAAAACGGCGGCTCAGTAAAAAAGTTTGTAAAAGATTTACACACTTTTTTGGAGGGCGGCGAACAATAGCCAATTTTGCAGCGCTGAACGACTTACAGCCATACACTGCGGCGTAGAGCAGAGGTAGCTCGCCGGGCTCATTCCCCGGAGGTCGCGGGTTCGACTCCCGCCGCCGCCACAACCAATAAGTACAATGACAGCCGGGGCGACCTGAGGCAATAAGGTTTTTGCCGACAAAGACAGGAAGCCCCAAAAGAAGCCGCCCGGGCACGGAGCAACACCCAACCCTCCACCCACCATCGCGCCCCGTGCCCGGGCATTTTTTTAAGACAACAGACAACCGCAATGAAAGAAGTTATAATCTCTACTGAAGCTGTGAACAGTTACGGCACGCGCGTGCTTACTTCGGGCATAGACCTGAGCCAGTACGAGCGCAACCCGGTTTTGCTGTGGATGCACCGTAGGGCGTGGAACGGCAAGGACATGCCGATTGGGCGCATGGAGAACCTGAGGGTCGAGGACGGCAAGCTGATAGGTACGCCGGTATTCGACCAAGCCGACGACTTTGCCAAGCAGATAGAGAGCAAATGGGAAAACGGATTTTTGCGCATGGCTTCGGCCGGACTGGAGCCACAGGAGACCAGCCCCGACCCGGCGCTTGTGTTGCCCGGGCAGACGCGCGAGACCGTGACCCGGTGCAAACTTGTAGAGGTCAGCATTGTGGATATTGGCAGCAATGACGACGCGCTGCAACTGTGCGGGGCAGACGCCAAGCTGCTGAAACTCGCCGCCGGAGAGGATAGCCCGGCACTTCCGTTGTTGACACTCGCAGACACTCCCGACACCCCAGAGGAAAAACCAATCGAAAACCCCAATAATAAAAAAGAGATGAACAAAGAACAGTTACAGCTCCTCGGACTTCCCGAGGGCGCGACAGACGAACAGATCACCGCCGCGCTGAACCTGATGAAAACAAAGGCCGACAGCGCCGACAGTCTGCAACTCGCAGCAGTGACGCAGACCGTGGACCAAGCAATCGCCGACCGCAAGATCCTTGCCGAGCAGCGCGACCACTTTATCAAGTTAGGCAAGAGCGCCGGGGTGGCAATGCTGGCCGACACATTCAAGGCAATGCCGCAGCAGATGAAGCCCACCGACACAATCCAGCTGAGTAAAGAGACAGCCCCGACCCCCGGCGCCGGACAGGCCCCGGCCAAGACCTACAAGAAGCTCGGCGACGTCCCGGAAAGTGAACGCCTGCAACTCCGCAAGGAGCAGCCGCAGGAATATATGCGCCTCTACAAAGAGGAATACGGCCACGACTGCCCGCCCCTGAACTAATAACACCGGACAAACAAAACCAATAACAACACAAAGTAAAAATGACACCTTCAAAATTTATCAAGAGAGTGCTCGGCCTTGTCACTTGCATGGTTATGGCCGTAGCGTTCAATGCAGCCGCCGGGGCGACCTGTGCCGTGGCAATCGGCTGCGCTCCCGAAGCCGGAGCAATCGCCGGCAACGTTCTGGCCCTTGCAATGGGCCACGCCGCCCCCGCCGGAGCGCTCCGCGCCGGAGTGCTGACCGAGATATGGACCGGCGAGATGATCAAAGCGTTCCGCACCGCTCCCGAGGCATTGGGGTGGATGCAGCGTATTCGCAGTTATAACCAGTATGTGAACCAAGATGTAATCCACTTTGTCGCAATCGGAGGCGACCCCGCCGTGCTTGTTGACAACACGACTTACCCCCTTGCAATCACAGCCCTGACCGACGCCGACAAGCCCATAAGCCTGAGCAAATTCAGCACCGAGGCCACCCCCGTGACCAATGACGAGCTGCACGCCCTGAGTTACGACAAAATGGCGAGCGTTCAGGAACGCCACCGCGACGCACTGCGCGAGAAAATCGCCCAGCGAGCCATCCACTCAATCGCGCCCGACAAGCAGGCCACCGATGTGCCCGTAATCAAGACCACCGGCGCGAGCGACGGCACCCGCAAGAAAATGACCTTTGCGGACCTGCTTACGCTCAAGCGTGAATTTGACAAAATGGGTATCCCCGGCAATGACCGCGTGCTGGTGCTCTGCTCCGACCATGTGAACGACCTGCTCGAGACCGAACAGAAATTCAAAGAGCACTACAACATCAACCAGACCGAGGGCAAGGTTTGCCGCCTGTATGGCTTCGACATATACGAATATGACGGCACACCCTACTACACCATGAGCACCGGGGTAAAACTCGCATGGGGTGCGCTCCCCAAGGCAACCGACGCGCGCGCCAGTGTGGCATTTTATGCCGGCCGCATGATGAAAGCCTACGGCTCCACGGTGTTCTATCACAGTGAGGCCAAGAACGATCCCCTCTACCACCGCAGCCTCGTGAACTTTGACCAGTACGGCATTTGTCTGCCCCTGAGCGAGACCAAGAGCCGCGCGGCAATCGTGAGCGATCCGGCAGGTGCCTAAAACCGTATAAGCTGAATGACGACACTAAAACGAGGAAGCCGCGGCGCCGATGTCAAGACTTTGCAGGATAAATTAAACCTTGCACAGGACGGAATTTTCGGCCCGATAACTGAGGAAGCCGTGCGCGACTTCCAGAAGCGCAAAGGGCTTACCGTCGACGGCATAGTGGGAGCCAAGACATGGGCCGCGCTGGGTGTGGTGGCAGCACAGAAAAAGCGCACCATTACCGACATAATTCTGCACTGCACCGCCACGCCTGAGGGCAAGGCGGTGACAGTGGCAAGTATCAAGGCCGGACACCTTGCGCGAGGCTTCAAGGACATAGGCTATCACTATATAATTGACCTTGACGGCACAATCCACAAAGGGCGTGACGAGTCAATTATCGGGGCGCACTGCACCGGCTTCAACGCGCACAGCATAGGCATTTCCTATATTGGCGGCGTGGATAAGAACGGCAACCCCAAGGACACACGCACAGAGGCGCAAAAAGCGGCAATGGCGCGGCTTGTCAAGGAACTGCTCGGGAAATATCCCGGCGCCAAGGTGAAAGGCCACCGCGACTACTCGCCCGACCTGAACGGTAACGGCACGGTAGAGCCGTGCGAATGGATCAAGGCTTGCCCTTGCTTCGAGGTAAAAACATGGCTCACCACAGTGGGCATTAAACAGTAACAGCATGAATGAGCGGCGAAATAATAACTATCATAGTGTCGGCGCTTGTTGCGGCGATTGCTACCCCCTTAGGGGCATGGGTAGGCCGTAAGCTGGAGCGCGCAAAATACCGCATTGAACTTGACACGCTGCGGGCCGAGATGAAAGACAAGATCGCCGAGGTCAAGAGTCACGAGCTGGAGAACGTGCGCAAGGCTTCGGACATACTTATGGAGAGTATTGTTCCGCCGCTTCAAGCCGAAATAAACAACCTGAGAAATGATGTGCAGAGGCTTAACAATGCGCTGGAACGCATTTGGAATTGCCGGTATCTTAAGCATTGCCCTGTTAAATACGAGTTGCTGCTCACACCGAAAGGCGGTGAGCGAGAGCCGGAGCGAGGCAACGGAGCATATGAGCGCCACCCTGCAAAGCGAAAGCCAGAGCGAGGAACAGCACGCGGCGACCCTGACGAGCCGGACGGAGCGGCAGGGGGAGACGGTGACGGAGATTGAGGTCTACGACACCACCCAGCCGACTGACAGCACCACAGGGCGGCCGCCTGTAAAAGCCCGGATCAGACAGCGGCACCGCGAAAACGGCACTGAGGAAAGCCGGGCGACCGAAGCCGGACAGAGCAGCACAGCGACCGAGACGGAGAGCGCGGCCACTTACCAAGGTGGAACGCTTGACGAGGTGACAGTGACGGCCACTAAATCCCCGGGGCTGTGGGAGCGTCTGAGACAGGGCGCGGCGTGGGCCGCGGCAATAATGATCCTGACAGCAGCCGGGTACATAATTTATAAACTCAAAAAACGCAAAACGACATGAGCGACGAGATAAAAGACAAGAGCACTGCTGAAACAGTAGCCGAAAATATGGCCGGACTGGCGCAAGCAGTTGCCGAGGCTTCACCAAAAGCAGAGGAGGCAACGGCCGCAGTTGAAGCCATTGCGTCCACTGGGAACGGCAAAAAGACAAAGGCGCAGGCCACAACCAAAGCCAAGGGCGAGCCCAAAGCCAAGCCCGACACCGGCGGCGCTCTGAAATCGGTAGGGCTTGACGCCTGCAAGCGCCACGGCGTAGCCGAGGTGTGGGTTACATCCGACGGGCAGAGCTTCCCGCAGTTAGGTGACGCCAAGGCACACACGGCCAACCTTAACGATAAACAGATCCTAAACGTAAAAGCAGAATGAGCACGAGCCTGAACATATTGCGCCAGAACGGCAATGTCCCCAAGACGTTGCAGGGCGAGGACCATATAAGCGGCATTATGGCATATCTGCCAAGCACTGAGGTGCCCGACAGCTTCAAGACTGAGCGCGTGCAGCCGCTCAGCACCATAGAGGCAGCCGAAGCCGCAGGCATAACCGCCGACGCTGCAAGCTGGGGGGTGCGTGTGCTCCACTACCACCTGAGCGAGATTTACAGGCTTAATCCCGCCGTAATTCTCTACGTCGGCATATTCGACAAGCCGGCGGCCGCCTACACATTTGCAGAGGTCAAGACCATGCAGAACTATGCCGGCGGCAAGCTCCGCCAGTTGGGTGTGTGGGCCGGTGACAAGGCACTGGAGCAGGGAGACGACCTCACGACGCTGCAAGGGGTGGCCGACAATCTTGAGGCCAACGGCCGGGAGCTGGTGATACTCTACGCGCCCAAGGTGGCGACCGTCTCCGGACTGAGCGACAAACTGGCCGGCGGCAACAAATGCCGCGTGTCGGTGGTAATCGGACAGGCAGGGAGCGGCACCGGCGACGAGCTCTACCACGACAAGGCCAACGCCGCCAAGGCGAGCGTCAGCGGTCTGGGTGTAGTTCTGGGCTTAGTGAGCCGCGCCAAGGTGCACCAGAGCATTGCGTGGGTTAAAGAATTTCCCACGGGTGTGAGTGTTCCGGCTTTCGGCGACGGCACGAAGCTGAACGCGCTTGACCCCGCCGTGGTGCAGAAACTTGACGCCGGGCGTTATCTATTCTTTGTGACACAGGAGGGGCAGAACGACAGCCACAACATGGACTCAGCCATTAGCGACTACGCCGCGATCGAGAGCGTGCGCACAATGGATAAGGCCGTGCGCGGCATACGCACCTACCTGATACCGGAACTTGGCGGCAACGTCTATGTTGACCCGACGACCGGCAAACTTGCAAGCTACACCGTGAAACATCTGGAGACAGTGGCGGGCCACGCTCTGGAGGACATGGAGCGCGCCGGGGAGTTGAGCGGCTACGCCGTTGAGATAGACCCGGAGCAGGACGTAGCGAGCAGCGGCACGGTTGAAATCGTGATAAAGAACGTGGCCTCGCCCGTAATGCGCCACGTGAAAGTAAAAATCGGCTTTGCCAAATCCGTCTAAGCCGGAGGCCGGCAGCCAATAAATAAACCAGAGCAATACAATGGCAAACGTAATTAACAACGGCATACCCCTGATTAACGGTATGCTGTGCGGCTGGGCCGATGTTGTTGTCCTCATTGGCGGCGTACCCATTACGGGCATTGTCGCGCTGGACTACAACGATAGTCAGGTCGTAGAGAACAAATGGGGTGCGGGTCGCTACCCTGTAGGCCGAGCCAAAGGCAGAATTACCGCCGAGGGCAAAATCGTGCTTTACATGGAGGAAGTGCACGCGCTGGAGGCACAGGCACCCAACGGCCGCCTTCAGGATTTGCCCCCATTCGACATTATCGCGCAGTATCTCCCGGACTCCGGTATAATCAAGACCGACAAGCTGAGGAACTGCCAATTCTCCGAGAACCCCCGCAAGTGGAAAGAGGGCGACACCGGTCAGGAGGTAGAACTCCCCCTCGTTATGTCGCATATTGAACGCAGCTAAAGCCGCGGGCATAAACAAAAAGGGCCGTTAAGGGCTGAGGCTTTTAACGGCCACTTACAGTCAGTTAAACACCGATTAAACACCATTAAACGACATGGAAAAAGAAAATACAACAGCAACCGCCCAGACTTTCGACGGCGGTGTAACTCCCGAACAGGTGGAAGCGTGGAAGCGCCAGCACCGCAAAGTGTGCCGCATTGACATTGTGGACGGCGAGGACACCCATGTGGGCTATTTCAAGCGCCCCGACTTTGCCACAATCAAGGCAGTAACTAAGTTAGCCAAGAGCGACGAGGTGGAGGCCGGCAAAGTGATGTTTGATAACTGCTGGCTTGGCGGCAGCAAGGAACTGCGCGAGGATGCCGTGCTGTTTATGTCAGTGCAGGCACAGCTCGCCAAGGTTCTTAACGGCTGCATGGGGTCGCTAAAAAACTTGTAGAGGCGCACACACTGGCGGAGTCTGACGACGAGGACGGCTTCGCCAAGGGGTGCGCCCTAATCCGGGCCAATCTGAATGTTAACGCCGATAATATAGAAACCGAGGAGGATTGGGCGGCACTCTACGCACAAGCAATATGGCTGGAGAGCTGGCGCAACAAAAATAAAGCCGAGCTAATAGCACGGCTGTTCGGAGACGGAAAGAAGCGTTAACCCCAAGGCATACCAGAGCCGGAATTTGGATTGTGCGGGTTGTTGCCTTTGCCCTTGTTTGTAACCATAAACCAGAAAAAAGAGATAAACCCGACAACCCCGGCAACCAGCATTCCCCAACAAACAATGTTGGCGAGGACTACAAAAATAATATGCAGAAAGTTGCTCATAATGTTACTTGTTTAACTCGCTACAAATATAACAAAAAAATCCGATATGGCAAGCGTATTTGATTATGTTTTTAATCTGAGCGGTAATTTCACGCAGAACATTACCGGCATGACAGACGCGACGGGGCGTTTTTCCGGCGCTCTTACCGGCACGACCGAAAAGATACAAAAGGTTGTGGCAGTGCTTGGCTCATTTGATTATTTCAGAAGCATAGTCCAAAACATGGCCGACGGATTAAACCAAGTAACTGCTGCGGGGGTAAAACTTGACAGCCAAATGCACGATCTCAGCGCCGTGGCCGGTGTTACCGGTGACGGGCTTAAACAGATTGAGACATTCGCCCGGGAGAGTGCCAAGACATTCGGCACCGATGCGAGCGTGGCTGTTGAGGGTTACAAACTTTTGCTCTCGCAGTTGAGCCCCGAACTGGGTAAATATCCGGAGGCACTGCGCAGCATGGGCGACTGCATACAGACCACAAGCAAGCTGATGGGAGGTGACGGCGTGGCCGCCGCGCAGGTGCTTACCACAGCGATGAACCAATACGGCGTAAGTCTGGAGGACCCGACGGCAGCAAGTGAGGAAATGGCGCGCATGATGAACGTAATGGCGGCCGCCGGACAGGCAGGATCCGCAGAGTTACCGGCAATCAGCGCGGCATTACAGCAGTGCGGTATGGCGGCCAAGGCTGCAAATGTCAGCTTTGAGGAAACCAACGCCGCAATCCAAGTGCTTGACAAAGCCGGCAAAAAGGCGAGTGAGGGAGGCGTTGCGCTCCGCAACGTACTGGGTCAGCTCAGCAAAGGCCGATTTGTTGAGAAACAGGCAGCCGAGGAACTGCAAAAGGCAGGCATTGACGTGACGGCATTAGGCGACAACAGCAAGACGCTTAAAGAGCGGCTCGAGATGTTGAAACCTATGCTTAACGACTCCGCGCTGCTGTCAAAATTCTTTGGAGTGGAAAACGCCAACGCAGCCCGCGCCCTTATCCAAGGCACAGACGCGCTGGAAGACTTCACAACAGCGGTGACAGGCACCAGCAGCGCCACCGACCAAGCGGCAATCGTAATGGACAGCTACGCCGAGCGACAGGCGCGAGTTAACCAAAAAATTGAGGATTTCAAAATATCAATATTTCAGGCTACAGGTGATTTTACACTTTGGGCCGGTGCAATATCAAGTGCCGCCGTCCCAATAGCCCAATTATTGCCGTTATTGACTTTAATAGCCAAAGGCATAGGCTCAATTATCGCGCTTAACTGGGCAGGAATGTGGGCGAATGTTGTCGGCTGGGTCCGCTCTGCTGCTGTGAGCTTCGCGCTGATGAACGGCACACTATCCGCAACCAACATGATATCGCTTGGCTTTATAGGCAATATGGGGCGCGCCACCATTGCGCTTGTACGCTTTGCGACCGCCGGAATATTCAACGCCCTCAAAGGGCTGGGCGCGTTAGCCCTTTCGTTAGTGACCGGAGGCACGGCTTCCGCTACATTCTCCGGCATTGCTTCAGCTTCGTTTGGTGCATTTGCCACAAGTGCGCGCGTTGCATGTGCAGCAGTCAGCACCGCAATAATGAGTATCCCAATAGTTGGCTGGATAGCGGCAGCCATTGCCGCCCTTATTGCCATAGGCGTTTACTTCTGGAACACTTCGGCCAAATTCCGCGCCGTGCTAAAAGGAACGTGGGCCGCTTTCAAAGCGATGTTCACAGGCATTAAAGAACTTGCCAAGCAAGTTTTTGGAGGCATTGGCGACCTGCTCAAAGCCTGTTTCAATCTGGACGCCGCCGGAATATCGGCAGCACTCAACAAGTTAAAATCCGGATTTTCGGACTACGGCAAACAGATAGGTCAGGCATTTAACGAGGCATACGACGCCGAGATGAGCGAGGCAGCCAAAAAGGAAGCTGCGGAAAAGAAAAAGGGCAAGACCACAAGCACCGCCACGCCGGCGGTTGCCACTCCGACAGTAACGCCAGCCGTGGACCCTACCGCAGGCACACTGTCAACCGCCGGAGGAGGAAGCGCAGGCGGTGGCAGCGGCTCAGGAGAAGCCGGCGGCAAAATCAAAAATATCACGATAAGCATTGAAAAACTTATCGAAAATTTCACAATTCACACCGCGACAATGGGCGAGAGCATGGACCAGATGAAGGCCGCAGTGCTTGACACCCTTATGGGCGCGCTCAACGATACCCAATTAGCGACAGAATAAAATGGCACTACAATTTCAAGCACCGGGCAACCGCGGGTCGTTCATACCCGTAGCCATAGACTTAGCCGCCGCGAGCTGGGGGCAATATCTGGCTAAAAACCTTGTGCGCTTCAAGCAGGGGCGGCAGGGCGACTCCCCCAATTGGGAGGGGCGCGGGCAAGATATAGCCGAGAGCGGCGCCGGTGTACCCCTTACCGACCGGGGGTGGTGGGAAAGCCGTTTTGTGCTATGCCCTTTGCACCTGAGGGCGCAGACCGAGGCGGGGACGCTGGAGGTTGAGCTTGTGGACGCGATAGCGGCCGTAAGCCGTGAGCGCCGGATAGTGAGCACGGCAATGGCCGGGCGTGACGGCACGGTGAAAGAATACATAAACGAGGGGGACTGGGCGGTTAACCTTGTGGTAGGTATACAGGCGACCGAGAGCGGGCGCATACTTGACGAATACCCGAGCGACGCACTGCGCGAGCTGCGGAAGATTTTGGACGTAAAGGACAGAATCGAGGTGGCAAGCGAGTTTTTGAAGATATTCGACATTACGCACATAGTGGTAAAGAACTATGCGGCGACGCAGACGACCGACCAGAACTACCAAGCCGTAAGCATTAGCGCGGTTAGCGATGAGGCGGTGGAGATATTCAGCAACGAATATAAGTAACAAGCAAGATATTAAACAACCCTTAAAGAGTCAATAAAATGGCATTAAACGAGAAACAGGAGGCGGGGCTGCTTGAACTGCTGGCAGCCTTTGAGAACGGCAAGCGCATAGCCGACCTCGAACCGGCGCAGGGTGAGCCCGGCGCAATGCGCATAGAGGTAATGGACGCGAGCGGCGAGACGCGGAGCATGGAGCTTGAGCGGGCCGTGGCGGAAGCGGGCAACCCGATAGCGGGGCGCTGGTGGGATGACTCGCTGGGCACGCCTGTTGCCGGCGGTTGGTTCGGCAGTCTGGAGGCGTTGCGCAATCTCCCGGCTACGCTGGGGCTTGGCCGCTATCTGGTGACAGACGACCGACAAATGCGCAAACTTGACCCGACGGACTCAACGAGATTTGAGGACGGAAGCCCGGCAGCGCTTGACGGGTCAATGGGACAGTGCATGTGGTGCTGGTCGCGCCCGTGGTATTTCACGACATGGAAAGAGGGCACACGCACCTATATGGCGATCACGTTTAAGCCGCTGGAGGGCCGCAAGAGTTACCGCATACCCGTGGGGGCACCTCATGGCTTGGCGCGGGCGTAATGGACCGCACGGAGCAGAAGCTGTGCTCAGTGATAAGCGATGATGAGCGCTACCGCGGCGGCAGCGGCACGGCACGCCCGGACACCCACCCCAAAAAGCCGGCGGCAGATACTCCACAGGCTACAATGCTGGGAATGGCCGCGACGGCAATAAGCACAACCAACTTCGGCACCTACGCACGCAAGCGCGGCGAGGGGTGGGAGGCTAACTGGTTTGTGGCGCAGGCGGCCGTGGAAATCCTGCTGCTTGTAATCATGGGCAACAGGAACACGCAGGCGCCTTATTGCGCGGAGCGCGACGCCGACGGCCTGTATCAAGGGGGCTTCGGTGCGGGCGTTACAACCATAGGCTCGGCCAACTGGAACGACTACAACGGCTATTATCCGCTCGTGCCTACAAATGTAGGTTTAGAGATGGGCGACGGCACGGGGCTTGTGCCCTATGAGGTGCCGGCAGCGGAAAACACCGATAATCCGGAGGCCCCGTTCATTACTTTTCAGGTCCCTTGTTTCTTTGGCCTCATGCACGCGGGTTACGGTCATTTGTGGCGCTGGGTGCGCGGCTTGACAATAAGCCAGACGGCGGGCGAGAAGACCGAGGTCTATGTGGCCCCGAGCATGGCGGCGGCTTTCAATCCCAACAGCGTGGAGGGCTTGCTAAAAGTGGCCGAGTGCCCGCAGAAAGAGGGCTACATAAAACGCAAGAGCTGGGAGGGTCTGTGCGGTATGCCTACGGAGGTAGGAGGCAGCTCAACGACGTGGTTCGGTGATTGGCTCTATACCAACGCCGCCACACAAACTGGCCTCCGCGTGCGTGCTGCTGGCGGTAACGCGGGCGATGGCACGTCTGCGGGTGCGTTTGCGGTTCATGCGCTCTACGCGGCTACGTCTGCGTCTGCGAGCTACTCGTCGCCCCTATACAGGCTCGTAAACAAAGAAACAAGCGACAGAGGGGCCGGACCGTGCCACTTGGCAAAAGATGACAAAAGAGGCAGAGGGTGCCGGTAGGGCTCCGGACGAAAGGCCGGAGTTTCGACAGTTCCTGAAGCGAGCATTGCAGACCCACAAGACCCACAGACCCCATGACCCCAAATGAAACGACACGGCAACCTGCACGCGCGGATCTGCGCGATTGACAACCTGAGGGCGGCAGCCTACAACGCCGCCAAGGGTAAGCGCAACCGCCGCGAGGTGCGGGCATTTTTCGCCAACCTTGAGGCAGAACTGGAGGCGCTGCGCACAGAACTGAGCGCCGGAACGTACCGCACGAGTCCTTACGAAATCTTTGAGAAGATGGAGGGTAAGCGGCGCATAATTTTCAAACTGCCATTCAGGGACCGCGTTGTGCACTGGGCGATAATGCAAGTGCTTGAGCCGATATGGACGCCACAGTTCACGGCCGACACACACGCCTGCATAAAGGGGCGCGGTATGCACTCGCTGCTGACGACGCTACGGGCAGACCTGAGGAACGACCCGGCGGGGACGGCGTACTGTCTGAAAATAGACGTGCGCAAGTTTTACCCGACCATTGACCACGAGATATTAAAAGCCGTGGTAAGATTACCGCTATGCCGATGACATGGTATTGCTTGCAGGCGACAAATCGACGCTACACGGCTGGCTGGTGCTAATTAACGACTGGCTGGAGACGGAGCGGCGGTTGAGCCTGAAAAGCAATTACCAGATTTTCCCGGTTGAGAGCCGGGGTATTGACTTTGTGGGGTATGTGACATTTCACACTCATTGTCTTGCCCGGAAAAAGAACAAAAAAGGGCTGTGCCGCGAGCTCGCGAAGCTGCGGCGGGCAGGAGTGCCGGAAGCGGAAATAATGCTGCTGACCGCGAGCCGTGCGGGCTTCATGAAACACTGCGACAGCAAACACTTAATGAAAACTCTTGATATGAAAAATTTCAGTGACCTTGTGCCCCAGAGTGCGGGCAACCTGACAGGTACCAAGTACCACATCGACCAAATCCTGAACCGCGAAATCCACCTTACAGGCTACAAGGTGGGGCCGTCAAAGTTCAACAGCGACCCGAGTCTCACGCTGCAATACTCAATATTCGAGCAGCTGACCGAGATAGGACCGGACGGCCAGCCGCGCCCCGTAATCGATGACGAGGGGCAGCCGGTAATGGACTGGGTGGAGCATATCAGCTTCACGGGCAGCCAAGCGCTGATCCGGCAGCTTGGCGGTGTGGAGATAACGGAACCGGTCAGGGCTATGTTAATCAAACAACAAATCCCCGGCCCGGGCAAGCGGTGCTTTTACAAGTTTGTCAACGCGCCGGACCAAACACCGAAAGACAATGAACCAGACAGCAAGCTACAAGGAGCGAAAGACGTTTGAAATTTATGATAAGACCCACGCGCTGCTCTACCTGAACGAGCAGCCGGTGGAGATAACCGATGAGGAAAGCGGGGAGACAGTGCCGGGCTACTCATACACGGGAGACATGGCCGACGGCGGCACGCTTGTGGAAGCGTCGGGCGTGACAGCCGAGAACCGCCGCGACAAGTTCGTGGCCGGGCTTATCGGCAAGAGCTACGACATGGACGCACAGATCGCCGTGCTGGCAAACGGCAACGACACGCCGGAGCACGCCGCCGAGCTGGAGCAGTTCGCACAGACACGCGCCGAGTGCAAAAAGGCCGTGGATGAAATGCTGAACCGATAAAGGCGCGCGGCTATGGCACGGACGATCGAGGAAATAAAACAGGATATGACGGCGCGCTTCATGCAAATGGAGGCCGTTAAATCTGCCTACGGGCTGGACGGCTCAAAGGGCTTTGACGACTGTTTCAGCCGTGCGAGTCTGGAGAGCGTTCTGTTCTGGGTATTCGCCGCGTGCGTGTGGGCGCATGAAAAACTGTTTGACCTGCACCGCGCCGACGTGGAGGCGCGCATTGCCCTGCTGGAGCCACACACACTGCGCTGGTATGTAAACAAGGCAAAGGCGTTCATGTGGGACCAGACCGGCAGCGTGAAACTCCAGCTAAAGCAGGACACAGACGTTTACGACCTCAGCGGCCTGACGGACACGAGCGAGGAGGCGCTGGCAAAGTACCGCCCCGTAAAATATGCCGTGGCGACCGAGGACAACACGATTATTTACATCAAGGTTGCCCGGGAGGACGAGACGACCAAAAGCCCCGTGAAGCTGACCGACGGTATGCTCAGCGGTCTGCGCAGTTACCTGAACGAGATAAAGGACGCCGGGGTCTCCGTGGTGGTGCGTAATGAGGAAGCCGACGCGATGCAAATCTCGCTGCTGATATATTACAACCCCATGCTCCTGACCGTCTCCGGCGACACCGGCACACTGACCGACAACAGCGAGCCGATACCCGAGACAGTGCGGCAGGTAATCCAGAACCTACCATTTAACGGCACTTTCCGCAAAAGCGACCTGCTGGCCGCGTTGCAGGCTTTGCCGTGCGTGGAGGTGGCCGACATACGCAGCGTAAAGGTCAAGGCCGGAGACAAAGGAGAATGGCGCGAGGTTGAGGGCTACGACCGGCCATACAGCGGCTATTACAGCATTTTCGACAAAGTGACCGGGCGCGACCGGCTCACGGTAGAGTATAAACCTTATAGCTCCGTCGATGATGTTTGAAATTGATTTTAAGCGACTGGTCGCCCTGCTGCTTCCCACGGTGCTGCGCCGCCCGTTAATCTTCGGGCTGCTGCGCGCCGGAGTGGAGGCGGTGGAGAAAGTCAACAGCGAATTTAAGAGCGTGCGCGCCGGGCACGTTTTCAGGCTTACCCACAACGGGCAGGTCTGTTATTTGCGCGGCGCGCTTAACGAGCGTTTCGGCCCGGGCTTCCGCATTTATGACATGCAGAGGGAGAGCGCGTGGCTCTATGCCGTTACCGAGAGCGGAGAGGGTATCCCGGTAGCGGTGACAGAAGCCGGCAAGGGTGTGCCGGTCCTTTACAGCGAAAGCCGGTTAAACGAGGCACAAAACGACTTCGAGGTCTGCGTGCCGGCGCGATACTGGGAGAGGCTGGAGGAAATAAAAGCGATGGTGGATAGCTACAAACTTGTTACCAAGCGGGCGCATTATCGAAAGATAAGCAACCCCGTGATTGTGACAGGCTGGAGCCGTAACGACATGATAGCAACACTTCAACCTATCTACCTACTTAAAAAATGAAAATAGCGAACTACACCGACACCCAGACCGCCACGGGCGGCAATGGCAAATATCCGCTTTCAACCGAGACGCTGGACTTCATACAGGAGCAAATCCACCTGCTTGAAGCTCTGGCCGGGATTGGCGGCACTAATTACATACTGCGCCTCCCCGGCAACGGTCTGGACGGGGTGGCTGTAATCTATCACGACCCCAAGACCGACACCACAGCACGCAAGGGAGAAACGGAGCTGCTTTATATCGCGGCCGCTCCCGCATACAGTGCCACGATGAAATATCTGACCGTAAAGACAACGGCGGAGACTGTCACGGCCGACGGTGAAAAATACCTCGAGGCGCGAGTGCTGAGGACCGCGCAGTTCTCAGCCAAAGCGGTTGCAGGTGCCGAGAATTACGCCCTCAGCAGCTTTGCAAATATCACAGGTAGCACCTTTGCCGCGTTCCCGACAAACGCCGCGCTTGCCGCCCAATTAAAGAACGTAGGCCCGACGGTGTTAACCTACCTGAAGGACATAATGGCCGAGAAACTGACCGCCAAGACGCAAAAGGGAGTGACCCGGGAGCAACTGGATAAACTCAAAACCGCGTGCGTTCTGTCCTGTGTTGACAGTTACGCATTTTTCGGCATGACAGCCTACACGGTTGTAGTGACCGAGCAGGGCAGCAGCATGGTGCGGCAGGAGATAATCCAAGGACAGGACCAGCGCTATGTGCGCACGTTCAGCGGCGGGGTATGGGGCGCGTGGGTGCAACAGCTTGAAACGGCCATGCACTTAGACGTTAAAATCGTTGGCAGCACGGTTTATTTGCGTCACGGTGCTTTGCCTGACGACTGCGATATTGTCCTGTTGCGTAAAAAGAAGCGCAGCGCGCGGCGCGCGACCGGTGGCCCTAACTCATACGCCAAGAACCGGGGCAAGGTCAAGAAGCGCCAGCCAAAGCGGCAGTATGTGCATTTTAAGGGTATCAAGCTGAGCAAGGGCAAGCCCGGCAAATGGTATGTGCCTAAATGCGTGGCTGTGACCGACAGGGCGAAAGACGGCAACCTCATAGGCAAGGAAATGCCGACGCTGTGCGCGTCGCTGTTCTATGTCGGAGCCCACGGCATGAACCGCGTGCAGGGGGTCCGCAAAAAATTGATCCTGAAAAGCACCACCAACAAAAATGGCGCGGCACACCGGGCATTTGTTCCCATTGGGGTACAGATAGCACGACTAAAGCCCACGGGTGGAAAGGACAGCGGCGGCGAGATTGTGCGCATGAAATACCGCGTAAGTCAGGAGGGGCACTACGACCCCAAGACCAATAAAATAACGTATAGCTGGCGCCGGACATTCTCGCAGGACTGATGACATAAAAAAAGTGGGGTTGAAAAACTCCACTTATGGTCCCCGCGGTCGAAACACATTGTACACACATCAAGGACAGGTTAAATTAAAACTGTCGTAATCTGTTCAATATCGGTCGGTGGCAGCTCCGGCCACGCGGAAGAGAACAGAAAAGCAAAGGGACCTAAATGATGCTCAGCACCCCATTCAGGAGGGTACGTTGGTTGCAAATGTCGAAAGTCCCCAAAATCGCAGGGACTTGAACGTCGCCTCAGCTAACAAACACTTTTCATAACGGGAACGAGTAAAACGGTGCATTTCGGGCTACTAACGGATTTTTACAGATTTTCTAACTGGGTCAAGATTTAACGTCATTCCGGGAATACCGCAAAGTTAATACTTTTTTTTGAAACGACCAATTAAATACGAGGCATTATGCTGAATGTGTAGGAACTACAAGTGCGCGCCGGTTCCGTTCATGGGGCAAAAGCGCTATTTTCTGCGGGACTTTACCGAGGTCCTGCAACAGGTGGAGGGAGAGATTGACACAGTGGTCGACCTTTTCGGCGGCTCTGGGCTGCTGAGCCATACGGCAAAGCGGGTTTTGCCGGGGTGTAGGGTCGTTTATAACGACTTCGACCGCTATATTGACAGGCTGGCAGCCGTTGACACCACTAACGAAATTTTAGGGGTGATTAAACAGCGTTTAACCGACCTTGAAGCAAACAAGCGGCTATCTGAACAGGAACGCGCCGACGTGCTGGCGATAGTCGAGGACTACACGCGGCGCGGCTACGTGGATATTATGACAATAGGCCGTAATGTGCTTTTCTCTGGCAAGTGGGTAACATCATTTGAGGAATTGACAAAGCACACCATGTATAACCGCGTAAGACCGGGGCTGTATGAGGCTGCGGGCTATCTGGACGGGCTGGAGGTGGAACACATGGACTACCGCGAATTATTCGAGCGTGAGCGAGGCAACAGCCGCGCGCTGTTCGTGCTGGATCCGCCGTATCTTACGACCGAGTGCGGCATGTATCAAAATTATTGGCGGCTGACCGACTATCTGGACGTGCTGCGCCTGCTGGACGGCACAAAGTGGGTTTATTTCACTTCTGACAAGAGCCAGATTGTGGAGCTGTGCAAATGGCTTGGCGACAACTTCGGCGAGTCTGCGCCAATGTATGGCGCCACAGTGAGGCAGCGCACAAACACCCTGAACTATCAAGCCCAATTTAATGACATGATGATAACACGACTCTGACCGACCCACCAAGCGCGGAGGCATAGAAAAAGCCCCCGGCTTCATTTGCAGTTTTCCTACGACATACAAACGACACCCAAAGGGAGAAAGCCGGGGGCAAAATGCCTTTGACTTCCCTTTGGGCGTCGTTGTTATGTGTCGTAGGAGTTGCAAAGTTAATAATTTTATGCTGAATGACCCAATATGAAGCGTTAAAACTGAGTGGCAAACTGATTGAACGGCTTGAAGCCGTCGGAGTGAGGCCGAGCGATCACAAATATTTGCGCCTGTTCGAGGACTGGCGCGAAGCAAAGCAGAGGGGCGAAAAAGTGGCTTATGTGGTCGCTTGTCTGGCCGACAAATACGGAGTAAGCGAGCGGACTGTTTACGATGTTGTAAAGCGTCTGGAAAGCGACTGCAAAAGCGTTTCAGTATGAAGCAGCGGAGAAATGCCCCAGAACTCACAGAAACGGCCTAATTTCGCGCTGAATGAACAGAAATAAGTATTATGCTATGCTCGGCAAGATATTGCAGCACGGCAAACGACAGAGCAATAAAAAGGGTGATATAATTTATTTGCTCAATGAGCAGCTCCATTTGTCGCCTTGTGACCTGCTGGAGATTTTCGAGGGTCACAATATAGCGCGCAAGAAGCTGCGCAATGAACTTAGCCTCTTTATGGCCGGAGAAAGAGACCTGACAAAGTACAGAGAAGCCGGGATAAATTGGTGGGATTATTGCGGCCAAATTCTCATTAACAGTTATCCAACCTATTTTGAGAAATTGCCGGCTTTGATTGAGCAAATCAACAGGGAGAAGCGAAGCAGCAAAAATTATGTGCTGTTTTTGGGCTCAACAGGAGCGGAGACAAACCAAGCGCCTTGTTTAAGCCTCATTCAATTTCAGCTCGAGGACGGCGAATTGGTTTTGTCAGCTTACCAGAGAAGCAGCGACGCAAATTTGGGTTTGCCTGCTGACATTTACCATTTATATCTGATAGCGCGACAAATTGACGCTCCATTAAAATCTATCACGTTGAACCTTGGAAACGTTCACATTTACGCCAACAACGTAGAGAGAACGCGCGAACTTTTGGCCGGAAATGAAGCTGTGAGGTTTGACCTGAATGTCTGAAAATAAAGAGTAAACGAGGCCAATTTAATTACTTCAAAGTTACAAAATTCTGCTGACATGAGCAAGAAAAACAGCAGAAAAATAACGCCGATTTTAAGCCTGTTTGAATGGCTTTTAATCGGCGTTAAAATGATGTTTAAGCGGTCGAAAGAGCAAGAGAAAAAAGGAAGCGAAAAAAGAGAAGATTTGCTCGTTTCGTTTTAGAATTGTGCACGTTTCGTTTTCGCGATTATATGCCATAAAAATTTTATTGAATCAAATTTAAACAGTTTCTTATTCTTCTGAGAGAATGAGCATAACATTATTATGACCGTTAATGAAGTATATTCTTTTCATAATTTTCACATTGGATTCCATTTGCGCAGCTGCTCAGATGGAGAGAAGTGTGTTGCGGTTGGACAGTCTTACGCAGGATAGCCTGAACATCATAAATATGCCCGGCAACCAAATTTCCGGCATCATAACTGGCTATACCCACACAGTCCCACAATATCCGTCACTGAACATAGAAAGTCCGTCATCTTTACATTTCGATGTGACTTTGCCATCCTATACATTCACTCCTGGACAAACGGATTTATTTCAATGGGCTAAAGGCGGTATCAAGGCTTTCGGATCTATATCAACATATCCCGGACTGATGAAGATAGAGAGAGGTTCGATTGGTATGTCCCAACAGTTTGGCAACTGGTCAGTCTATATTGGGGGCATCGCCAATAAATACGGATATTTCAGAGGGGTACATACACAATACGGTATCAATGGCACTATTTCTTTTCAAATCAATCCAAATCTGTCTTTGATAACTTTTGGTGCATACTATTTCGGAAGGCCGCCCGTAATGCAGACCGGACTACCTATGCCACCATCAATGATTGGGTATTATAACGTATCACGTTTTGGTGGATGCTTTGATTATCGAATTTCTGAAAAATTAGGAGTTAAGGTTGGTGGGCAGGCAGTGCATCAAACAGGTATGGACAGGTATGAATTTGAGCCGATAGCCACTCCATATATCAATGCAGGCAGTGGGAAAAGAAGGATTAAGATTGAGTTACCGGTAGGCCAAATACTCTATAATACATTAAAAAAGAAATAGGTATGACTGTACGCGAATTTGAAACATATTTCATACGGCTGTATCTTCCGTTGGGAATGCTTGCGCTCCGTATAGTTGACAATGCTGATGATGCGGAGGATATTGTGGAGGAAACTTTTATGAAAGCATGGCAAGCCATTTCCGGCGGCACTGAAATAGAGAATTTCAATTCTTATATCTACCGCAGTGTGCGAAATGAATGTGTGAGTTTTCTTCGTCGAAAAAAGGAATTGGAGGATATAGACTCCATTCCCGAAATATGTGAAGAGATTATTGATACCTCTTTCCGTGATGCACAGATATGGAAAGCCATTGATGAATTACCTGAGAAATGTCGTGAGATTTTCCTGATGAGCAAACGTGACGGATTTTCAAACGCAGAAATCGCAGAGGAACTCGGTATTTCTATAAAAACTGTCAAGAACCAGATGACCAAGGCGTTTGCCCGGTTACGAGAATCTTTGACCACGGGGCATAAACCTTTTTTTCTCCCTTTTTTAT
>OFFZ01000493.1_pt1 | contig 23801 bp, 18 predicted proteins | sample 1521631 | NCBI WGS metagenome assembly OFFZ01 (sample SAMEA3504102, study PRJEB24116) | mouse gut metagenome | biome: mouse gut; feature: mouse-associated habitat; material: faeces | place: Denmark | collected 2011 | reverse complement strand
ATGGCCGCGATTTTCAGGCTCTTCATGAAGCTGCTGGCCGCCTCCCTGCCGCCCTTCAGGCCGAAGGAGACTACGCCGCAGCTGCCCTTCGGCAGGTATTTCTGAGCCAGGGGATAGTATTTGTCTCCCGGCAGGCCGCAGTAGTTCACATAGGCTACCTTCGGATGCGCAGAGAGGAATTCCGCCACCGCCTGGCCGTTCTCACAGTGCCGCTGCATGCGCACATGGAGGCTCTCCAGCCCCAGGTTCAGGATAAAGGCGTTCTGGGGGCTCTGGATGGAGCCGAGATCCCGCATGAGCTGGGCGGTGCATTTGGTGATGAAGGCGCCCTCCTTCCCGAACTTCTCCGCGTAGGTGATGCCGTGGTAGCTGTCGTCCGGGGTGCACAGGCCGGGATATTTGTCCGCGTGGGCCATCCAGTCGAACCTGCCGCTGTCCACGATGGCTCCGCCCACCGCCGCGCCGTGGCCGTCCATGTACTTGGTGGTGGAATGGGTCACGATGTCCGCCCCCCACTCGAAGGGACGGCAGTTGACAGGGGTGGCGAAGGTATTGTCGATAATCAGGGGAACGCCGTGGGCATGGGCGCATCCCGCAAACTTCTCGATGTCCAGCACGGTGAGGGCAGGATTGGCGATGGTCTCGCCGAACACTGCCTTAGTATTGTCCTGAAAAGCCGCGTTCAATTCCTCCTCCGTGGCATCCGGGCTCACGAAGGTCACGTCTATGCCCATCCTTTTCATGGTGACGGAGATCAGGTTGAAGGTCCCGCCATAGATGGTGCTGGAGGAGACGATGTGGTCGCCGCAGCTGCATATATTGAAAAGCGCATAGAAATTAGCGGCCTGTCCGCTGCTGGTCAGCATGCCCGCCGTGCCGCCCTCCATCTGCGTAATTTTCGCTGCCACATGGTCATTGGTGGGATTCTGAAGCCTGGTGTAGAAATATCCGCTTGCCTCCAGGTCAAAAAGCTTTCCCATATCCTCGCTGGTGGCGTATTTGAAAGTGGTTGACTGGATAATCGGAATTTGTCTCGGCTCTCCGTTTCCCGGCGTGTAGCCTGCCTGGACGCATTTTGTGTTTATTTTGTATTCGCTCATTTGGATGTCCTTCTTTCTTCTTTCTCAATATCAGAATCTTCTTATCTTCTTCTTCCGTATATAACAGAGCCTGCGTTTATGCAGACTTCTTTTATCATACCATGACAAGGCAGACAGGTCAAATATTCGTAGACTGTAAATTCAAAGATATTACAGCCTGCAAATTTGAAAATGCAGCGGATAATTCACCGCCTGTATTCCTTTTTCAACCACCTGTGCAAAAACAGTGGAAATCAAACCTCATTTTCCCTATACTCTAAACACAGGGATGCGAAAAGCAGCCGGAACCAGACAGTGCACGGGAAGGGCCGGCGCTAACGCAGACCGGAGGGGAGGGAACTTACAAATGCAAGTAGAAATCAAAATTGACGATGCCTGCAGGGAAACAAAAATTATTATCCTCACAGATAAAATGACGGAAGAAATAAACAGCCTTGTCAGAAAGCTCTCCGCGGAACCGCCGCAGGTCCTTTCCGGGTTCCGGGGCGATACGGCGGAGATATTGGAACAGCCGGATATCCTGCGGATTTACGCTTCCTCCGGGAAGGTTCTTGCCGTGACGGAAAAGGGAGAATATACCCTGCGCCTACGGCTCTATGAGCTGGAAGAGCGGCTTGACCCAAAGCACTTTGTCCGCATATCCCATTCGGAAATCGTCAATCTGCAGAAAGTAAAGGGCTTTGACTTAAGTTTTACGGGAACGATTTGCGTTTCTTTGTCGGACGGAACCGTCACCTACGTTTCACGGCGTTATGTATCAAAAATCAGGCAGATACTGGGGCTGTAAAGCGATAACCAAATCCTGGGAAATGTTAATTCAGCCCGCCTCTAAAACGGCGGCAGAAAGGATATTCTATGAAAAAAACAATTATTTTGCGCAGCTTACTGGGCGCGCCCGTCGGTCTTACCATCAGCTATCTGATTTCCGTTTTTACTTCCCTGGCAATGGGAGACGGAAACTACTATCCTGTTGTTTTGCAGCTTTTAAAAAACTGCTGATAGAATCCTTCTCATTCAAGCCATACATAATCCGAGTGGCTTGCTCTATATCAAGTGTTCCTCGCGTTAACCGCTCACTCATACTTTCCCTCACCTTTCTAAATTAAGTTGTTAGGCACTTTTATTATATGTAGATCGTGAAAACGCTGTCTTTAATAGTATATTTCGCAATATCCGTTTTTTCCATTCCTTCTTCCTTTCATCCCCGCCTTTACGACGGGGAAATAATCAGATGCCATCTTAGTTTCATTATACAAAAAAACATCCTATATTCAAGGATGATTCCCCACTGGTTTACGGTATAGATTCAACTCTCAAACATTTATCAGAATTCACCATTTTTCTCAAACAGGTAATGACACTTGCCTGTATATATTCTGCATTGATGAACAAACACTTTCCTCTTGCTTCCTGGCGTTCGTTCTTTGCCTTATAATCATATGTAAAGATTGGAAGCACTGTCGGTAAGATGCTCGGACTAGATGTCCAGTATTCATTGCCTGCAGCATGTCAAGGCACTCTGCTCCCCGGATTTCGCCAACGATTATTCTGTCCGGCCGCATACGCAAAGCAGTTCTTATCAGCTCCCGGATAGTAATGGCAAGGGTTCCCTCAGGACCCGCCTTTCTGGTTTCCATGCGCACCAGGTTTGCAATGCCGCGAATCTGCAGTTCCGCCGAATCCTCGATCGTAATTACACGTTCATTTTTGGGAATAAACTCAGATAATGCATTTAGAAATGTAGTTTTTCCAGAACCAGTTCCACCAGAAATAAAGATATTATATCCTGCTCTTACCAGAATCTTAAGGAAATCTGCACATTCTTGGCTGACAGAGCCCCCTGTGATCATCTGTTTCATCAAAATCGGATTCTTAGGAAACTTGCGGATAGAGATTACTGGGCCGTTTAGCGCCACTGGCGGCAGCACCACGTTCACCCTGGAACCATCGGAAAGCCTTGTGTCTGCAATCGGTTCCGCCTCATTAATCACCCGGTTATGACTGCCTACCATCTGCTGAATAATATCCTCAAGCTTTTCGCTGGAAGAAAAAACCTTGTCCCATTGCCTCATCTCCCCTTTGCTTTCATAGAAAATATGGTTGGCGCCATTGACCATAATCTCTGTAATATCATCCTGGTTCAACAGTTCCTGCAGCACATCCAGCTTCCGCAGTGAATGAAACACCTGCGTTCTCAGTTCTCTGCGCCAATCCAGCGGAATGACCCGCTCTTTTGCCTCCCGGCAAATCTCTTCATCGATCACCGCCAGAAGTTCCTCCTCTTCATGTTCTCTGGTCATATCAAGCTGCGCCAGAACGTTTCTTCTAATCTGTTCCACACTGCCCCCCCGCCAGCCTGCGGCTGAAATCACCCATGGTTCCCCAAAGCCATTGTTGCATCCATGTCGTGCCAGACATCGATTCAGGCTCTACACTCGGAAGAGACAAATAGATTAATTTTTGCTCCAGCAAGCTTTCTTCCTGCCTCGCCGCCATCTTGCGAAACTGCGTCAGCGGCGCCTGCTGCATCTCTCCTGGCTCGGTGGCAATATATACTTGGCTACACAGTTCCAAAAGCTGATAAAATCCCGGAATCATCATTCCAAAGTCTAAAAATACCACGTCATAGCCACTCTGCGATGACAGAAGCCTTACAAATCTGATATAATCCTGAGCAGATATCTCCCCTAAACATTCCCCGTCATTTGCCGGAGGAATATAATCAACACCCTCGATCGTATGACAAGCGCTGCTGATGCAATCCGCTACACTGACGTCATTTGTGAGACACAAATACATGACGTCCAGCAAATCTCTTTCATATTCTTCCTGAAACCATCCCGAAAATCCTGCGCACTCCATGAAGTTGACATACAGTACCTTTTCTATCTGTCCCAAAGCTTGTGCGAATGTCAACGCAAAGGGCGTCTGCCAAATACTATGCCCGGGAGAATAAATGCCGACGATCTCTTTCTGCGCCACAATTTCTGTCATTTCAGGCTTCACCCAGCCTTGATAAAGGTAAAACACCTCTCTAAGTAATCGGGATGCCGACTGGTATTTATCTACAGCTGGAAGATGGCTGACACATAATGGTGTTTTCTGCTCTCTCTGTTCAAGATAAAGCCATAAAGGCTCTTGTCCTGAATCTTTAAGCTCTTCTCCCACCCCCTCTCTTCTTAATAGTTCAGCCCTGATACGGGCATCTTCCAGAAATCCGTCTCCCAACAGTACAATATCAGGCATCTGACGGACATAACTATTCCAAAAATATTCCGGGGAAGAAAAGAAACTTCCCAAGAGCCTTTCTCCGTGTTCCAGAGAAATCCATTCTCCCAGTTTTTCCCCATATGCTCCGTCGATATCGCAGACGGCAATCATAATTTTTTTCAATAACCCACCTCCATAGCGATTGCATAACCAATTAATATTGCGATTGAAAAATGAATGACATGATCTTTTCCCTGAACTTCCTGAGGATATTCCGACAACTTTCCAGTATGAAGCACTTGGTACGCATATTCCCGAAACACCAGTAGACGTGAAATAAGATTTCTTTGATAAAGAAGCTTGCACAACGACATCGCCGCACCTGCAAGAAATGATATTACAATTGTTTTACACAGTATTTGAACTCCCCAAATTCCGCCTATCATGGAAAATAATTTGACATCACCTGCCCCAAGGACACGTATCAGAAATAATAGATAAAATAAGATCATTGGTATAGAAACGTTTAGAAAGAAAACGCCGGCTCCCCTGACTCCATAAGTAAAGATTTGAAAGATCAGTCCTAATATGAAACCGATTACAATCAGACAATTGCTGATCCGAAAGCTCCGAAGATCTGTAACCACTGCCATGCTTAACAACGTAAGGCTAAGCAACACTTTCATCTCCCCAAACTCATCCCCCCTTTTCGTATCATATCTCCTGTTCGCGAATCAGTGATTGATAAGGATTATAAAACATGTCTTGCTCATTGTAAAGTAGGTAATCAAAAATTTTTTATTTTTGTATATATCTCACAACAATTGATACAGTAATATTCCATATACCAACGCAAACCCGCAGATTCCAAGGGTTCCGATTGTCAAAACACTGACAGGATTAATCCCTGCTGACATAGCGATTCCCTGACTTTCCAACAAACTGTTTACCACGCTGATTCCCACAACTCCGGCCACGCTGCGCAATAGCAGGATAAAAATCCATTGCGTTTTCTGTTTCACAGCCCCCATCAACAATATCAGCACGCAAATTCCGGCAATGGCCCCGATTCCATAATATGATTCCATCAATACCTCCAAAACCCTGGCAGTTATCCAGGACAAATTCTTCTCTTATCAGATATATATACTTTCTGGAAAAATTTATGACTTTTTTGTATAGAGTTGGAAAGATCTGCTTATACTTTAAGTAAGATAATTTATCATTCTGCATCAAAAAGCAGGATGCTGACAAAGGAAAGGGATGCATATGTTTCAAAACGCAAAAAAAGAACAACTTAGAACAACTGCTTACTCTTTACTTTTAGATGACCTGGAAAGAGCCAGATATGATTTAGCGCTAGCCTATGATAACTTCGAAAACGCAATGGAGCCTGATTTAATTGACTGCTGCATCTATCAGGTTAACGCCTTGCAAATGCGTTATAAGTTCCTTCTAGCCAAAGTCAAACAGTTTGACGAAGATTCCTATGTCAGATAACCCACATAAAAACCTTTATGTTTCGTTCATCTGCCATCCAAAAAGCGCTGTTTCTCAAATATCTTGATGCTTCCATCGATATTTGAGAAACAGCGCCCTCTAAAAAATATTCTGGATCAAAGATTATGTCCTCGGATATGTCTTATGCCAGAAAGCCCCTGGAACTTTCCGAACCCTGAAGCGTTTCTGTCAAACTGCCTTTTTGATAAGTCATGCCTGCCACTACCTGCTGCGCATGTTGCATCAATGGACCCGAAAAGTCCTGCCGTGCCGCCTCTTGAAAGCCATCGTAAAGATTCTTGAGAATCCGTTTTGCATCCCAAAGACACTGCGACGTATTTTTATAAACCGCCTCTGCCAGCAGTTTCTTGACAAATTGGTATTCCGCATACAAGCTTCCAGAGATCTCATAACTGAAATCCAAATCATCCATAAGCCGGCCTACCACCTGCACGGCTTTGCCTGTCGCACGTTTGAATTCCTGGTAATCCCCGTTTTCTTTGGCCTCGATGCCGTCCTCTAGATAAGCAAACAGGATATCATACATAATTACAATCATTTCTCCACGATTGCAGCAAGTCAGCCGACGAGTAAATTCCTGCTTCTTTTCCTGTGTCATGCCTGCCTCCGTTCTTTATTATTGCAAAAGCTGCAGTACCTGCTGAGGAAGGTCATTTGCCTGGGCAAGGACAGAAGTAGCTGCTTGGGAAAGGACGTTCTGCTTCGTGTACTCTGTCATTTCTTCCGCCATATCGACATCCTCAATTCTCGACAATGCCTGGGTCATATTTTCTTCTGATACATCTAAGCTGTTAACCGCATAATCCAAGCGGTTCATATATGCCCCAATACTAGAACGAACCTCGCTTACCTTGCCGATCGCCCCGTCAAAGCTGGTGATGGCACGATCTGCTCCGGTTATAGTGCAGACATTCACTTTATCAATATACAAGGTCTGTGCAGAAATTTCCTGAATCCTGACCTCCATTGTCTGATCTTCATTAGCGCCGATCTGAAGCGTCATTGGCCCTACATCCGTCACTTCCATGTTGACTGTCCCAAGCGTTCCAGGCACAACTTCAAACTTCATCTCAAAACCATTGCGGTCTGAAATCGTCACATAATTTCCATCCGTGAGAATGGTTGCCTGGCTGCCAAATCCAACGTCTCCTGCCGCAAAGCTCAACTCTACGTCAACACCTGCCTCCTGAGTTTCCACGCCGATTCCCAAATGTGCGGCAAGTGCCGGATTGTCACATTTTATGCTCATCTCAGCGCTGCTGCCATAAGCGTCAGAAACAAAAACCAAGGTTCCGCCGTCTGCAACGTTAGAGGGTACATAGCCTGCGTCTTCTGGCGTTCCGCCTGTCTCTGAGAGATTTCCTACCACCAAGAGGTTAACTTCTCCAAGTTCTGCTCCATTGCGCAGCTTTTCATAAACTGCGTCAAATGTTTCCCCCTCTTTGATCTCCACTTCCACGCCGTTAATTACCACCGTCCCTGATGCACCTGCGGGAACAGGGTCTGTGGCCTGCAGCCTTTTAGCCCCTACCGTAACCGCATGTTCTGCATTCGCAGTAATTTCGACAGAATACATGTTTTCAGTAACGGAATCTGATATGTCAATCCTTTTGATTCCTCTGTTATCTGGATAAACACGCTGATCCAGCGTGCCATCCAGTAAAGGCTTCGTATTAAACTCCGTATCTCTAGATATCCGGTCAACCTCTTCCCGAAGAGATGCTATTTCCATTTGGATCGCCTCAAGGTCATCCGGCGTATTCGTTCCGTTTGCCGCCTGCACAGACAGCTCACGCATCCTCTGCAACATGCTGTGTACTTCATTCAAGGCGCCGTCCGCCGTTTCTAACACAGAAACCCCGTCCGAGGAATTCCTGGATGCCTGGCCCAGTCCTTTGATCTGCGCCGTCATCTTACTGGCAATCGCCATTCCTGCCGCATCATCCGACGCACGGTTAATCCGAAGTCCTGTGGATAATTTTTCGATAGAATTTGACAGGCTGTTCTCTGTTCTCAACAGTTTCTTATTGGCTACAATTGCCGACATATTGTGATTAATCTTCATGCCTTATACCTCTTTTCTGCTTTATGTTCAGGACAAACGCTGCCCCATCTCTTTTATATCCTCCAGAAATCCTCTGGCAATTCCATACAATGTTTTTGTCTGAACTTGATAATCCTTTGATTCCACATCAGGATCGGAAGAATGATTCATTGGCTCTCCTGCAAAGCGATTTAAATCAAGCCCTTCGCTGTGAATCATATCAAGGGTCCATGCGCTTTCTTCTCCGAGGTCAAACCGCTCTTTCATGCTCCCTTGCTGGCGCTTTAGCTCCTCGATCGTCCTAAGAGAATCAGAAGCGATATATCCCTTGACGCCGTCTGCCTGGACCTGGAATCTTGCCGCTACTTTTCCAAGCTTCGGCGTCTCAAAAAGAACGTCAACCTTTCCTTTTTCCTCTTTGCCCCGCACGATTTTCAATTGGACATTCGTCAATTCATCTGCGACCAAGACTGGAATTGCATAGTGTTCTTCCTTTGCCATCCGGGTTCCAAGGGCTATCTGCTGACGCATTATCTTCATGTCTCTTAGATCCCTGCTGCTGACGTCCTGGGCATCCACCATGGTCTTCATGACATTTTCTGCGGTTTCCGCCAGCTTTTTATGGGCTTTTGCCATATCCTCCGGCGTCTTGACTGCCTCGCCGAACTTTTCTAAGATATCGGTCTTTACCTCCTCAAAATCAATATCTTCTTTGATATTTTCTTTGTCAAACAAAGATTTAAATATTCCGCCCCGTGGATTCAACAGCCTGTTTGCCGCCAAAATATTATAGGCAGTTACTGGCATGTCATATCCGGTTAATATTTGAATGAACTGCGCCTCCGCCGTTTTGGCCTCAGAAAAATCTTCCATCTGCTGCTGATAATAAGCTTCTTCCAATTCGACGTCTTCTGGCGCCTCCCGAAGCTGCCAAAGCAACTCCTCTGGCGTCATATCCTCTACGGCTTTCTGTGCCTGAGCTTGCTGCATGCCCTCTGGGGTCGCAAATTTTAGCGCTTCCTTGGCGCAATCCGTCTGATATGCCGCTTCAATCTGCTGAGAAATGCTCAATTCCTGCGTATTCACAGTCTCTGCTTCTCCAAAATTATCGTCCACTGAAACATTGATCCCAGGATTACGGCTGGTACGCACCGCTGTCAACAGATTTTTCACAGAAATCTCTGCTCCCTGTTGCACCAGCGCTCCAATCACTGCGCCGTCCGTCTTATCAATCTGATTCAGCATCCGATAAATGCCGATATAACTATCCCGTTCTTCTTTTGTGACATCCTGGCGCTGCTCTAACTTCCAGAGGTATTTACTGAACTTTTCTTCTCCGCCTGCATCCAGCCGGTTCTTAATCTCCTCTGCCTTGGCGTTTAAGTCTTCCACGTTCATTTCCATTGGATTGACGCCTTCCCGTATCATCTCCATGACAACTGACGGTGAAAGATTCTGAAACAAGTTTTGTACTTTCTGATCTGCCACTTTCATCTGCATCACAGATTCCGGATTAATTGCCATTTGGTTATAAGCCAGAATGCGGACCGCCCTGCGGTTTGCCTCAGACGTATCTAAATTGAGATCATTTAAAATATCATCCACATTTTGAAACGCTTTCTGAATCGAGTCTCCCAAATCTGCCCTCGGCTCTGTCTGAAGCGCCTCATAAGCCTCTCCAGCACGCTCCATCTGCGCTTGCCTGGATACGCCTGCCTCATGGATAGCAGACATAGAGTCCTTGTCGGTGCGGATCTCTCCCAAGATATAAGCAGGAGCTCCTTTCAATTCTTGAGCCTTGCTCAAGGTATCTGCAAAGATCTCCGTATTCTCCTGGCTTGGCTCAATGCCATTCTGACCTAGCAAATCGGCATAATAAGCGTTTTCCTGCGCTTTTAATTGCTCCACAAGCTCTTCCAAAGGCTGTGTTTCAAGAAAGATTCCTTTCCGAAGCAGAGAATAATTTGCCTGCGCCGTCATTATCAGGCGAACTTCTTCCAGTTGACGCTTTGCCCTGATAAATGCGACGTCTTCTCTGGCGTATTCTGGAATCTCTCCCTCCGTTCGCCCTTGGGTGCCTGGCTGGGGCAGGGCGCTGTTTTGTGCCGCTTTAAGACTTTCTATGGTAAGCGGCGCCCCTTTTTGCACCACGTTCCAAATGTCTGCGTCCGTAGCTTGTTCTACCGTCTCTGCTGCCTGTACTGCGCGGTCAATATTGCTGTAACCCTCTAAAATCACGGCATCTTTTGGACGCTGTCCTTCTGCCATCGCCTCCGTCATTGCCGCAACAACCTGATCTTCAGAGGGTGGAAGAGCGGCATTTTTCAAATCCATCGCATAGGCAAGATTCTCTGCAGTAAGCGGAATTTGCTGCTCCATCATCCACTGGCTGCAGGACAAAGAAGCGTCATTGACCGCAAGCCCTGCCTCCGTTATAATCTTTGCAATCTGTGATTTTAAATTTTCATCTAAATCGACGCTTTCTGGCTGGCGGCCAGACGTCCCGCCAATACTGTGCTGCGCCATATAAAGATTCTCAACAGTGGGCGGTAATTCATTGTCCAGCATATACTTAACCGCTTCATCGTTGCAAATAGCAAGATCCGCCGCCTGCTCCATGGCATCCTGGCAGTCTGCAAGATTCTCTTGCGTAAGCGGCAGGTCTGCTTGTGCCATAGCAATTTCCAACTGCCTTGCCTCGCCGGCTCCAGCCGCTATTTTCTCTATTTGCTCTGCATCCAGCGTATCTCCAAATACAGAAATATCCATGCCTGCCTTTGCCAGCTCGACCTTGATTTTATCGACTACTGTCACAATTGTGTCCACTTCTGTGTCGTTCACCGGATATCCATCCTGATCCAGTTTTCCACCATCCGCCGCTGTTACCGTATTAGATACCGCCTGCATTTTTTGTTGTAGCAGCTGCGCTTCCATATTTTCTGCCTCCTGGCGTATCTGCTCCAACTGAGATTCACCCGAAAAAAAGGGTCTGTCCACCGTAGTCTGCTGTACGCTAGACACTCTGCCCGTATCTGGCTCAGCCTTACGAACAGTAGTCTCCTCTGTGAGGACGGCGACATTCCCTTTGATCTCGACACTTTTTTTCGTCTGGGTTATTTCTGTTAAATTACTATTATCCACTCTCATATCCGCGCCTCGTCACCCTCTATCCCTGTTCCTTCTTAAAGCCCCCGATCCGCCAAAGATCAGGGACTTTTCTTGTCTTTAAGTATTTCGGTAACAATGCGCAAAAACTTTATGGCTTATTTTTATTTACGCTTCTGGACAAGCTCCCCGGCAAGTGCGCCATGTCTGCCTTACTGGGTAAATCCAAGAAACACATTCCCTGCGCTGCGAAACAATGCCTCGCTATCTTGCAGTCCCATTTTTGCCACGTTATTTTCTGCCGGCTGATACAAAATAGTATTGTGTTCATCGTAACCCACAATCAGTACCGCCTCTTGCCCTACCATGGCAAACACCGGAGTGCCCAGATTTACATAATATAATACCTGGCTGACGCTGCACCCCGATAAGTCAATGACCTGTTTCCCTGCAAGCGCTTCGATCATAATTTCCTTCGGCGTCGCTCCACGCGCAAGCAGATCTTCCACGTCAATGCTCACATCCTCTGTCCTCAGTAAATATGCCAGACAGCGGGCCACAGAATTCTCACTGATTCCAGGCATGTCTATCATCCCTGGTCCAATCAATGGCTGGGAGGACTTCCTTCCCCTGCGCCAAATATACTTCTGCTCAGCTCCAATCACCACCCCCATGTTTTCATCTGCACAAAGAATGGCATTGGTGATGGAAGAGGTAGACATTAAAATTTTGCCTCCGCTGTAGATATAATAATTTCCTTCTGCACGAACCGTATCCAATTCCACTGTCCGCTTCTCCTCCAATACAACCTCTCTGGGAACCTTTACCTGAAGCTTTCTTTCTATCTCTGTATTAGTGTCAGGAAGTACAAGCTCCACCTGGGTCTGCTTCTTTTCTGTCACTATCGTATCTACTCCGATCAGGCGGGAAGATTCTAGCTGCTGATTTTTGATTGTATCTTGTTCCGCTTCTATATATCCGGCTTCTGAACGGATTTCACGATCGAGGTAAATCGTATCCTGCTCTACATAAGCATTTGATATATAATAACCGTCCTTTTGATATTCCTTGACAATCTTAGAATCTTTATCAATAATTGTAACCTTATACATCGGAAACCTGCTGTTTCCTGCTGCATCTGTCGCCACATCCTCTTGCTTTGCGGTTCCATATACAAAATCGCTCTCCACAAATCCCACTGGCTTAAAATACTCTCTTCCGTTTTTTTCTATGGTGCGGATTTCCTCTCGTTCCAAATCCATAATCCGCATGGGCTCAGCGCTGCTTTCTGGCTCATCCTGCCAGGCAATATATCTGCCGTTTTCCGAAACAGCGTAGCTGTCTGTTCCTAACCCTGAAATCACAACCTCTGTATCTCTTTTGTCAAGGTCGATCCGATACAGCTTCCCATCCGCAAGCAAGTAAAACATATTTTTATCGCTAATATAAAACATCTTGCCCCAATCTGCTTTTAGAACCTCATAAGAACGGTCTGAGGCTAAGAACAATTCTTCTTCTACGGTATTCGACATATTGTCATAGTGAAATACCCCGATTCCCGTCTCCCCTTCATGATGCCCACGGTTCATATAGCCATAGACAGCAAAATCGATGCTTCCTGTCTCGTCGACCCGCATGATTTGGATCTGATGCTGTCCATTATTCTCCCTGCTGGTAATGCCTTCCGGATTTCGAAAGCTGAATACCTGGGAAATCTCATTGCCATCACTGTTATAACTCCACAATTCTCCCTCCTGGACAAATGCCAAGATGTTTCCCTTTACATTTGCCATATAATGCACATTCGGGGATGAAATGCCAAGCATCAGCCGGTTCTTATTTACAATGCCGTTCTCCCCCCGGAAAATCTGATTCATGGTGCGTTCATAATTAAGCAAGTACATTCTGCTGTTAATACTGTTATAGCGCACCCTGTAATACTCCGCCACATTATAATACTCCACCTCTCCGCGATCACCTGAAGCAGTCACCACATACTGAAGCATGATTGCATTATAGGAGCTTCCAACCTCTTTCACGGAAGGAATTGGCACTTCTAGCCGTTTGCAGGAAAATTCTCCCCAACACACCTGAGAGAGGCTGGAATGGATAGTAACTTTTTGCAGCGTCGTGTTATCCGCCTGATTGTTAGGCTCCAAATATGTGGCAAGATTCCCCGCCTGATCTTTCTGAAATGTCTGTTCATGAAAATTCATTACGAACTCCAGGGATTCTTGCGTGTAAAATTCTTTTTCCCGGATAATGCGGGTATAAAAATACACTGGCTTCCCGTCACTTGTGACTGTAAGCTGCAACACATATTCCTTGTCTTCTTCGAGAATATTTTCAAACTGCAAATCCACATGGATTTCTCCATTTTTCTGAAAAAAACTGTCAATCTTCCCATCTTCCACAAGACGCTGCATATCCATAGAACGAACCTCATAAGAGATGCCTTCAATCTGGTTTTTATAAGACTTAATCGCCAAAGGAAGCGTCAAGTCCTCCTGCAGAGGCGTGATCGTATCACGCATCGCCGTGCCGTCCATTTCTGTGCAGTAACCATGCAATTCATTGATCTTTACCTGATTTCGCTCTAAATATACCGTGGGCAGCGTAGCATCAGACATCTTAGAGGTTAAATCTATCTGATTTTGCTGGCTAAATAGCCCCATCACTGCCACTGTGGCTGCAAATACCAAAAACAATACCACGATCTTTATAAAGCCTTTACGCATCCCAAACGTCTTCCTTTCCTTTGTTCCGTACTTGTTCCTGAAGCACCGCCAACGTCGGCGTTACATTTAGAAAATCCATGATCTTTTGATAGCCTTCGGTACTTTTGGCACCGCCCTTTTTCACTGCGCGAATCAAGATATTCTTTGGCGTATGCTCGATATCGATAAATTCCAGAACCTGCACCTGATATCCCCTGCTTTCCAAAATCTGCGCCCGCAGCGCATCCGTAAGCAATGCAGCCATGCGCTCTTTGATCAGGCCGTATTGAAGCACAGGAGCCAATATCTCATTTTTTATCTGACCATTTAATTCGTGCTGACAACAGGGCACTGACAAAATTACCTTCGCTCCCCAGCAAACCGCTTTATCTAGGGCATAATCTGTCGCCGTATCACAGGCATGAAGCGTCACCACCATATCCACCTCTGATACTCCCTGATAACCAGCGATATCCCCGACATAGAACTCCAATCCGCCATAGCGATATTTTTTCGCCAACGCCTTACACTGTTCGATCACATCTTCTTTTAAATCCAGCCCGATGATGCGTACATGATATCCTTTCAAGATCTTCAGATAATGATACATGGCAAACGTCAAATAGGATTTTCCGCATCCGAAATCCACGATCGTCACTGTACGATCTTTCGGAAGCTGAGGCAAAATATCTTCAACGAATTCTAGAAACCGATTAATCTGACGAAATTTGTCATATTTTGCATGAATAATTTTTCCATCTTTTGCCTGCACTCCTAAATCAACTAGAAACTCCACTTTGCGTTCCGGATCTAAGATATATTTTTTCTTTCTGTTATGGGATAAATCACGGCAAACGCCACTGGAAGCAGCTTTTTTATCTTTCAACGTTACTTTTCCTTTCTTGCTCACCAAAACAGATGCCTGTCCCAAATGAGAAAAAATCTCCATCTGCCGATATACTCCCATCCATGATAGAATCTCTTCTACCGCCTCTTCAAAAGTCATATTCTTGTGCAAGACCTTTTTTTCCTGCCAAAGACTTGCCTGAAATACAAGTCCTCCTTTGAGCAATATTGGACGGAGACTGATTTTTACAGCCTCCGCCCCGGTTCTAGGATTACTAATAATAAGCTTTTCCAGCTTTTCATTTAAATATTTATATAGAAGTTCTCGTATTTTTTCCATCATAACCACCATCATCATGTGTTTTTCTGTCGCCTTTACCACCAACGGCGACATCTTTTATGCCTGCAGCGGCGCTGATACATTTCATTAAACAGCAACACCTCTATCAGATTCTGCAGCCCATGGTCTCTGGGCGGCGGTCCTGGCGGCCTTCCTGGTCCCCAGCCTGGCCCTGGCGGCGGTCCTGGCGGCCTTCCTGGTCCCCGCTGTGCCACTAATGTTCCTTCCAGAGGAAGTTCTTCTGCTTCCATATCAAGTTTTTGATATTCCTCATAAGCGCCTTCCTCATATTGCTCCCTTTCGTACTGCCCAGTATCGCTTTGTTCCACTTCAACTTTTTGAAGCATGGGCTGATCGCCTGCCGCTGTCTGATAAATCCGTTTTACAATCCGGTCCACCATCACCCTGTCCGGATACTCATCAAACATCAAGCTGCCTTCGTATTCCATTTTATCACATTCATCCTCTACCATCTCCTGAATGGATCGAACCTCTTTGGGATACATGCCCTTTAACTTTTCCAAATCCCTCGCATATTCCATTTCTTCCATATAAACGGTCTGCATGGGATATGCCATATAAAAGGGCACTTTAGACATATTCTGTCCGGGATTTCTGTAAAATACTTCCTGTTTATAATCCACAGTCCATCTCCCATTTTTTCTATCCCTATACTATATGCCTAATTTTTGGTTCTGCTACTATGCGAAATGTAGCATTTCAGGGCTTATCAGGATTTTCTTTTTTTAGTTTTCCCAATATTTCCCGACCAAATTCTTAAAAAGGGAGAGATATCTTTTGATGCTGAATATATAGTATAGCACATTCTTCCAGTATTTGTTACCAGTTTTGCATTTTCTCTATGAATTTTTATGGGAAACAGATATACTATAATTATGATCAAATAGAAAAGAGGATATGACTATGCCTGGATTTACCACACATTATCTGTTTGGATTAAATACCTGCAGAAAGCTTGGCAATTCGCCGCTTAAAGATATTATTCAGAAAAATCACGCTCCATACAGCTTAGGCCTGCAGGGTCCGGACGTCTTTTTTTATTTTCTTCCCTCCTACACGATACATGCCAACAACATCGGAGCTATGGCTCACACAGAACGCACGGGGCTCTTTTTGCATTATCTGTTAAATAGCAAAAAACTCTTCTCCAACAGCATAGAGCAGCAAACGGCGATGGCCTATATTGCCGGATTTCTCGGGCATTATACGCTGGACACTCATTGTCATCCATATATTTACTGGAAAACTGGCTTTCAAGAAAAGAACAGTCGTTATCACGGGCGCCATATGGGACTTGAGGTAGATATTGACACGGAACTGCTGCAGTTTTACAAACACTGCCAGCCTTCCGCATTCTGGCAAAATTCCACCATCCGACTAACCAGCTTGCAGCGCCGCACCATAGCTTCGATCCTGCATTATGTATACCGCAAGACATACCCAGAATTGGGCATCTCGTACGCTACCATGCAGGCCTCCATCTGCGCTATGCAGCTTGGAACCAAATGGCTGCATGACCCCTCTGGAAGAAAAAAACAAATCTTGTGCAGATTAGAACAAGGAATCCTGGGATATCCGTTATTATCTGCGCTAATCCCCAGCGATTCTCTGGTCATGCACTCCGATCCGCTGAATATCCTGCGCCAGCCCTGGAGAAATCCCTGGGACAAAGCAAGAATTTTCACAGAATCTTTCTTTGACCTCATGGAACAGGCGCAGAAACAATATTTGCAATTCCTAAAAGATTTAGACGGCATATTCCAAAACGTTTCCTCTGACACGGCAAGGCGAAAGCAAACCAGAGCCTTGCAAAAGAAACTGGGAAATAATTCTTATCACAGCGGTCTGGATTGTAGCATGTTCCATGGTTGATAAGACTGCGACAGATATATTTCTGAGGGCGCTGCTTGCCAGGCTACTGAAAAAATTCCCGAATCTGTTCCAGAATAATTTGCATCAGCCTTGTTCTTGCTTCCAGGCTTGCCCAGGCTATATGAGGCGTAATCAACAGCTTATCGCTGTCCTTGATGCTCCGCAGCGGGTTCTCCCTGGTCATTGGCTCTGCGCAGAGCACGTCCAAGCCTGCTGCACGGATTTCTCCATCATTCAGCGCCTTGGCAAGCGCCTGCTCAGACACGATCGGCCCTCTGCCCAGATTCAGGAATACTGCAGACTTCTTCATTCTCGAAAATGCCTGTTGATCCATAAGATTCTCTGTCTCTTTCGTAAGAGGCGCATGAACAGATACAATATCTGAACGCTCCAGCAAATGTTCCAAAGACACGCTCTCATAGTTTGGCTGTCGGTTTTTTCCAGTGGTCGAATAATATATGACATGGCAGCCAAAGAGCGTAGCGATCTCTGCTACCCGCCTTCCAATCGCCCCCATGCCAATAATGCCCCAGGTCATGCCGCTGATCTCAGAAAATTTACGGTCAAAATGGGTAAACATTCGGTCCTCCACATATTTTTCAGATTTCACATATTGATCATAATAGGGAAGATGCTCTAGCAGATAGAACAACATTGCAAACGTATGCTGCGCCACAGATTCTGTGGAATAACCTGCTACATTACGCCAAGCAATCCCCTGGCGTTGCAGATATTCCTTGTCGAGATTATTGGTCCCTGTCGCCGTAACGCATACCAATTTCAGATTTTTGGCATTTCCAATGGTATCTTGATTTACCAATACCTTGTTCAGCACCAGCACATCCGCATCCTCTGTGCGCTGCGCCGCCTCTTCAGAATTGGAATAATCATACCTTTCCACCTCTCCCAACTGTTCAAATCCAGAAAGGTCAATGTCCTCCCCGATTGACTTTGCATCTAAAAAAACAATTTTCATAACTTCCTCCATTCTAAGCACCGTATCTTTCCTATGCTGGCTTCATAACCGCATCCATTTTCTACCTGAAAGTCAAAATAGCTTCTCTGTGGTACTGCAAACGCCTCCATAATCGCCATGATCGTCCCTCCATGAACAACAAATAAAAGCCTCTGCCATCCATATTCGTCTGCCTGGCTGACACAGGTTAAAAAAGCACGGCAGCAGCGTTCTTTAAATTCGCCTGGCTCCTCTCCCCCCGGAAATGCCGTTGTTCCGCCACTGTCAATAAATACCTGATAATTTGGATCTCCGTTCAGCTCCTGGTAATTATGATATTCAAATTCCCCAAAATCCATTTCCCGAAAATCGGAAATAATTTCCGTCGAACAGCCTAAGCCGGAAAACAAAGCTTCTGCACTCTGACGGCACCGCAGATAGGGGCTCACGTAAATGTGATCCACTGGCAAGAGAGACTTCCCCAGCATTCTTAACCTTTCCAGCTCAGATTCCAGTACAGGCTCATCTGTCTTTCCCACATAACGCCCTTCCTGATTTCCCTTGGTGGCGCCGTGGCGTATCAGGTAACATTTTATTGCCCGAGACATCAGCTTTCCATCCCCAGATAGCGCTTCAAATCCGCCATCTGCTTCTGTGCCTGCTGATATCCTTCGTCATAGAGTTTTTTCAACTTTTCGGGATCGGATTCTGTTCTGCCAACGCCATGAATGTCCTCCGGCGCAATCACAAAGATTTCTCCGGCCTTTTCCAGTTCCAAAAGCTCTTCCATACATGCGTTATATCTTTCTGGCCTTGTCTTAATATCTTCCACGATATTAGGATATTTCTTATATAGCTTCATAGAGATATCCCCGGCACGCTCCGCCTTTTTCACGTATCCCCGCTCTCTGGTAAGAATTACGATATTCTTATCACAGCCCTCTTTGAGCGCCTGCTGATATGGGATAGAATCTGACAAGCCGCCGTCTAAATAATACCGCTTCCCGACTTTCACTGGCTGAAACAGAATAGGTAGGGCGCAGCTTGCCACCAGCACGTCAAATTTATCATCCTTTCTGGGCACCTCAAGATATTCCGGCTTTCCAGTATGGATATTAGTAACGCATGCCATCACCTTGCCCGGAAACGCTGCGAATGTCTCATAATCAAACGCCTCTAACTTATTGGGAATCTCCCCGAATACAAATGGGATATTATAAAAATTTTTACTTTTCAGCAGGTGCCGTACCCCCATATAACGTTTGTCGTTCATATATTTTATTGCGATTTCAAGATTTCTCCCTTTCTGTTTTGACAAATAGGATACCCCGTAGGCAATTCCCGCTGAAACGCCGATAAAATAATCTGGCATAATATTTTCCTCTAAAAATGCATCTGTCACCCCGCAGCTAAACACGGTACGGCTCGCTCCGCCTTCCATGGTAATTCCTAATTTCATTTCTTTCTTCATCCCTTTCCAAAAATTTCATCGTTCCTATTTTACCCCATGTGCCGCCGTACGCCAACTATTTTTTTCAATCATGACAAAATGGGGCTGTTGCAAAGAATAGGGACTTTGCGACATACAACACACATATTGCCGATAGCTGTACCATAGACGCAAAGATTTCTCATTTTGCAACAACCCCGCTTTTTATTCCTGCTGTGACAAGAAAGAATATGACGCAGCATGAATCCTGTTTCAGAGGATGCTTATCTTTACTTTTTCACTTGAATGACCTTTGTCACTTTCTTTTTTCCACAAGTTACTGTGAGCTTCGCTTTGCCCGTTTTCTTTCCTGCAGTCAGTTTTATCTTATTTGTTCCCGCTTTCTTTAATTTTAAAAGCTTTTTTCCTTTTGCGTCCAGCTTCCAGGTAACCTTGCCTTTCAGTCCATAAGTTTTTGCTGTCAAGGTTAGAGATTTTTTGAGCTTCACACTCATCTTTCCGCTGACCTTGATCACTGGCTTTCGCACTGTGATGTTGCAGACTGCTTTGACGTTACTGCCATCTGTGGCTTTTACTGTTATCTTCGCCGTCCCAGGCGATTTTGCGGTAATCTTTCCAGTCTTTGACACGGTTGCCACCGATTTCTTACTGCTGACGTACGCTATGTTCTTAGATGCCGCCGCAGGCGTTACCGTCGCCTTTAACTGCAACGTCTGATAAGCATACATCTTCTTAGACTTTGCAGACAGCTTAATGTTTTTCACTTTCACTGGCTGCTGCTTGTTTTTCACAGTCCCAGCATAAACTCCTTTCAACGTCCCTGTTTCCTTACTGCTTGAAACCTTCACGCTCAGTTGCTTGCCAATCTCCGTCGCACGCAGCACATAGGTCGTCTCTGTAGCTCCAGCAATCGCTGTGTTGTCTGCAAACCATTGATAATGCAACGTCCCGCTGTTGTTTGTATCTGTCACTTCCGCTTTCAGAGTGTCGCCCGGATAAGAAATCTCTCCTTGACGGTCAGACTGTACGACAACTGTTCCCTCCAACTTGACCTGCGGACCGTCAAATGTTGTAAAATTGATCTTATTCTTGATATAAGCCCCAGAGCTGTCCACCGCCAGCGCTTCGATCGTATTGAGCTGATTTGTCAGCATCATGTCGCCGTCAACAGTTGCGGCAGCCATTCCATTTACCACTGGAATCCTTTCGCTGCCGCCGGAGGCTAGCTTCCGTCCATTTACTAAAAAAGTCACATACTTGACATCCGGCGATGCGATTTCTGCGGTAGCTGTAAGAGTCCCGTCCTCCGCAAATCCAGAAGCCGTAACGGTAATATCGTCAGAGACCGTATTCCCCAGAGAAGCATACAAGGTATTCACATCTGTGAATTGTCTGTCCATCCAATCCAAGCGTTTCTCAATAAAGGTTTTCATGGAGTTGACTGCGGCCTGATAATTTTGGCTTGCAGTACTTACCTCCAATCCATTCACAAAGGCTTTCCCCCAATAGAGACCATATGAATATGACCATTTATTGTCATTTACCTCAGAGGCCTTGCGATATTTTTCCAACAATGTATCAATGGTCCCTCCGCTTTTTATCATTTCCTCAAAAGCGCTGGAATGGTATTTATGGTAAAGCTCATACGCCCGTGTAACAAAATAGGGATCTTTTACAAGAAAACGCTGCCATTGACGCTTCTGATAGTCCTCCTCTGCAAACCCTCCGGCAGACATACTGATGCCAGAAAGAGTCGTATGCCATTGGTCGTACACAAAAGGACCTGTCATATTATACATATTGATATTTCCCCACGCCCAGTCATAGTCCCATGCAGGTCCCATCTTTGCCTTGCCTTCTAAGTCTTTATACAAATAGGAGCTGTTTTTCATGGAGTCCCAGTTGTTCGTAAATTCGCATATCAGCCAGTACTGAAGCAAGGAATCCATATCAAACAGATCTGTATAATGCACGTTTTTACCCTGATAATTGGTGGTAAAATCAGGACTGGCTAGGGCAGACTCATAAGCATTGAGATAATTTCTGGCATATTCCACCATTTTAGGATTGGTCTTTGCATATTCCGGGGCGCGGAAAAACATCGGTACCCCGTTAGACGTCTGGAATGTGGAAATATACTTATACTGATCGTTGGCACTCCTACGGTCCATATCAAGCAAGAATCCCCCCGTAAAATCCGGGATCGGATCCGTATAGTAATCTGCTACCTGATACGTTTTTCCCTGATATTGGAAACTTCCAGACATCCAGCTAAAGTTTTCCTCCAAAAAGGTTTCCAGATCAGATTTTTTGAGCGCTGTTTCCTTTTTGCAGACCGCTTTGGCAATATCATCCGCCAGCTCTTCCCATTCAAAGACGTCCACTCTTGCTCCACCGACCCGCACATGCTCGCTAAGTTCATAGACTCCCTGATATTCCCCATTTAAAATCAATATTACTCCCGTATCTCCTATCGTCGTCTCCATCCCGATTTTTTTAGTAAAATCATGCACAAGCTCATTACGCATATTGGTATGGTCAATCACATTTGCAAGCAGGACCCAATGCTTATTTGATCCTCTTCCCAGCCCCAAAAGGTTTGCTTTGGAGTCAAGCTTTAATTTATATGGTTTCTTGAGACGGTTCTGCTGCGCATAACTCCAAGTGGAATTTCCGCGCCCTTTAATGGTTGTCGCTCCCTCGTACCAAGTATCTTGATTGTTGAATTCCTGATTTCCCTGAACTTTTATGAAAGCATCCTTGGCAACCGTATTACTGTTAATTTCCTGTCCGTCATTGGTGTCTACATATATCACCGGAAGCTGGCTGCAATAGGCAGATAGTTCCCAACGCATCCCTTCTTTTTGCGCCGTTACCACTACAGAAATAAACTTCTCCAGGTCGTCTGCGGACGGCGTGTAACTGGCGGCATCATTAGAAACAGGCGTTCCATTGACACTCCACTGATAGCTCAACTCGATGCCTTCTGTATTCGACACAGACACGGTAAACGGTTCTCCTACTTTCGGATACCCCTGATCAAACGTTGCTTTCTGTTCTCGGTCTGTCAACACGATAATTTTAAAGCTTCGCTGTTCTCCTTTGGAAGTCTGAGCCGTCAAAGTCACTGTGGTATTGCTTCCAATCTCGGCAGAATGAGCAATGGCCCTGTCTCCCTGAATCGAGAGCGCATGTTCCTGGCTGCTTGTCCAGGTCAGCGCCTGGCCGCCTGCAGACTGAGGCAGCACTATTTCCGTTCTCACTCCAGAAGCTTCTTCCCCTTCCGCAAAACCAAGGGACAACCCGGATAGATAGATCAGGCCTGCAGCGTTTGATTGAAAACAAAAGGCGGGAACTGGGTAACATCCTGCCTGTGCGCTCCAATGATCCCCAGACAAATTCCCAGGAAGAACTCCGCTTTTTAGTTCTTTGTCTGAAACTTCCGTAGCTGTTCCAGAGGGAAGCTGCTGCATCTCTACAGAATAATAGCAATCGGCTATGCTAGAAAGGAGCTCAGAGTTCGCTCCCTCTGCCGCTGCAATTGCAAAAGCGTCATATCCCTGATATTGTACCATTCCTACATTGACGCACTGGGAAATCTCTTTGCATGCCGTTTTTGCCACTCTTCCGAGGATCCCCCCTGTATAAATTAAATCACTTCTGCTTCCGCTTGCCAAAACGTTTGCCCCATTATAGCAGTCTTTGATAGAAATGTTTCCATTTCCCATATCTGCTGACGTACGGCATTCACCAATAATCCCCCCTGCTCCAACTGTATCACAGAGCTCTGAACGATTGATATTCAATTCCCCGTTCAATACCACGATGCTAGAAACATTGGCATATCCATTCACCTCTCCTGCAAGAGTCCCAATCGCTGCCAGTCCATCGGTAAAATCAGTGTGAACATCTACATTGGTAAAGATCAGGTTTTTAACCTCTGCATAATCGGAAGAATTGTCAGAGCCAATGACGCTGAACAATCCCACCTGTCCATATTTTCCCTCCTGATTGATGCTTCCATCCAACTGAATCGTTAATCCAGAAATCACATGTCCCTGTCCGTCAAACGTCCCCGAAAATACATTGGGCTCCGACGGATTACAGCTTCCCTTATTCCCTATGTAACCTCCCATGGGCGTCCATGAAACGCCAGACAGGTCGATATCTTCTGTCAGCACATAATCCCCTGTCATCGGATAATTACTGTCTGTTCCGATCTTTGCTAAATCTTCTGCTGTCCCTATGGAGATCGCTGTCCCCTCTTGCGCCTGGACCATTGCGGCAGGCTCTGCATTAGAAAATAAAAGCGCTGCTGCAAGTACCCAGGAAAACATCCGTCCCCAGATTTTGTTTCTGGAATTTTGCTTCATAAATTACCTCCTTTTTTGTACGTTGGCGTGTTAACCTTATTGTAACATAAAACAGTACCAACGAGGAAAGATTTTACCGTTTTTTGAGTTTCCGTATTTTGCATTTTTATAGGATCAAAGTGGGACTGTGGCACGGATATATTCGCTTGTTCAAAAGGTTTTCATTGCAAAGCAATGCAAACAAAATGCGCAAAAATCATCTTGGGAAGCTAGCTTCCCAGAGTGATTTTGTGCATTCTGTCTTTGC